>FWPU01005786.1_pt1 | contig 26033 bp, 27 predicted proteins | sample 2228361 | NCBI WGS metagenome assembly FWPU01 (sample SAMEA103939777, study PRJEB20133) | metagenome | reverse complement strand
CCCCCTCTTTCCCCTTCCTTCCCCTTCCTTCCCCTTCCTTCCCCTTATTTCCCCCTCTGCCGTTCAATCTCCAGCGCAATGACCAGCGGCGGGACGTCCAGCATGAGGGCGAGGCTGTCCACCAAGCGGGACAGCTGACGCTGAAAGGCGTCTGTGCTTGCGCCTTCGCGTTCAGCGACAAGCCGTTCAGTTTCCAGAATGAAAGGGATATTGTCCACTAAAAATCGCGCTTTGACCTGCGTGTACTGCCGCCCTTCCAGCGCCCCGTAGCGACGGCGCAGTTCCAGCCCCAATTCGTCAAACGACGACTGCGCGCCCGTCGTCTCCTTCGCCTGCATATATGCCTCTTCACGTTTCTCGGCGGCAATTTGTTCACGTGACTTGGCGATGTTCCAATCCTCCGCCACCGTGCCGTGAATGATGCGCAGCGACATGGGGCGGTTGAAACCTTTGGTCAAAATCTCTTCCAATTTCAGGCGCACGTCCGGGCGCTCCAACATCCCGCTGCGGTAGAAGTTCGCGCCGTCAAACCCTAACACAAAAATACCATCGTCGTCAATCGCCAGAGGAATCGCCGCATTGAACGCCTCCGACAGGGGGAGCGTGAAGTTCAGATGGTTCAACGCCTCCCGCTTGACGCTTTCCCAGATGGATTGGATGTTCTGAGTCATTGGGGCACCTCGTTGCAATGGAGTAATGGAGTGTTGGAGTCATGGAGTAATCAGTCAACACTCTACCACTCCAACGCTCCATTACTCCATGACTTGTGTCAAAAACTCCCTCGCCTTGAATCTCACTTCCAACCTCTGCGTCAGAAAATCGTTCATCATCCCACGCAGTTCTGTGCGGACTTGCGGGGTCAACCGCAGGCGTTGAATCGTGTCCGCTTCGCCCTCGCTCAAAGCCGCTGCCGTGCGCCGCGTGCCCTGAGAAATCTTCGTCCGATGTCCGCGATGCGCCGCGTCCGCTTCGCACAGCACACCGCCCATCCGCGCGCTGAATGCGACCTGCGATTCACTCACCGTTCTACCGCAGACGGCACATTCTGTCAAAGCCGGCGCGTAGCCCAGCGCGTTCAACAGCCGCAACTCAAACGCTCGCGTGACCAGTTCGGGATCATCTGCCTGCGTCATCCAGCGCAGCGTGTGGAGCAACAGGTCGAACAGTTCTTCCTCCGGCTGGTGCAGCGGCGTCGCCGCGTCCATCAGTTCCAACACATACGCACCCCACGCTATCTTGCGCAAGTCCTCATGCAGCGCATAAAACGACTCTTCAATCACGCACTGCGTCACCACTTCCAGCGTCCGCCCCCGCGCCAAGCCGAACCGCGCCAACGTGAACGGCTGCGTCCCCGCCGCCAACTTGCTCTTCGGCTGCCGCGCGCCTTTTGCGACGCCATCTAATTTCCCCGCCTCCCGACTGAATAAAACGACGATGCGGTCTTTCTCCGCGAGAGGACGAGAGCGCAGAACGAACGCGGTGACGGTATAAGTGCGGGTGCGAGACTCCATCAAACAGCATGGTTGATGGAGTAGGGGAGTCATGGAGATGGGGGAACATCACTCCACTACTCCACGACTCCATCACTCCCTCACTCCATCGCCTCTTCGGGTCGCCTTCCTCAACTCGCTGACAAACGCGCTCACTTTCTCCACTAACTCATTAGACGCGGCGTGCTCCGCGATGAGGTTGACAATCGCGCTGCCGACGACAACAGCATCCGCGCCCAACTGTTGACAGGCAACACGAACATGCTCCGGCTTAGAAAAGCCGAACCCCGCTGCAATCGGCGTTTGCGTGTGCTGACGAATCCGCGTGACGAGTGCGCCCAACTCTTCCGGCACGGTGTCGCGCGCACCCGTCACTCCAAGTCGGGCAACGCAGTAGATGAATCCCGTTGTTGCCTGCGCGACTGCCTCCACCCGCGCATCGGTGCTCGTCGGCGCGAGAAGGAAAACGGTGTCCACGTTGTTCGCCCGCGCTGCCGCAATCCACTTGCCGCCTTCTTCGGGCGGAAGGTCCGTCGCAATGATTCCATCCACACCCGCCTCCGCGCACGCCTGCGCGAAACATTCCAATCCGAATTGCAGCATCGGGTTGTAGTAGGTCATCAGCACAACGGGGATTTCGACGCCCTCCTGCCGCAGTCCCGATACCAAAGACAACACGCCTTCCACCGTCGTCCCGACTTTCAGCGCGCGCTCCGACGCCGCCTGAATCGTTGGACCGTCCGCCAACGGGTCGCTGAACGGCACGCCCAACTCGACGACATCCACGCCCACGCGCGCAAACTCGCGCACCAGCGCGGCTGTCGTCTCCAGATTCGGGTCGCCAGCGGTGATGAAGGCGACGAAGCCTGATTCTCCGCGAGAATGAAGTTGATTGAATTGGTTAGCGATTCGACTCACTTGCTCCATCACTCCATTACTTCATTACTCCATCACTCCATTGCCTCACACCTTCGCTGTTGCCCTTCGCCGACGCGAAGCGTTGCGCGACCCGTTCTGCGTTTCTTCGCGCAGTTCACGCACAATCTCCAGTAGCCGCCGCAGTCCCGCCTCTGCTGCCGTGAAGCCTTGCTCGTTGTTATCCCACCCCACTTCGACAAAGGCGCAGATGCGCCGCCCCAGCATCGGCGGGTCGTGGGGATGTTGCCCCTCGTAAACGTGGTCTATCGTGCGTCCATCGCCCAACGTGCGGTAAATCATCCGATGCCCGTCATTGAAGGACTGACAAGATAATGCTATCCCCTCCTCCACCGCCTTCCGCCGCTTAGAGGTGTTGCCTGACTGGTTCTGCCTCTCCTCACTCAGTTCGCGCACAATTTCCAGCAACCGCTGCAAATCTGCCTCCGCTGTGTCAAAGCCCCGCTCGCTGCCCTCCCAGCCCAGTTCGATGAAGGTGCAGATGCGCCGTCCGGGGACAACGGGAGCGCGGGGATGGTCGCCCTCATAGACGCGCTCTATCTTGCGCCCGTCGTCAGAGGTGCGGTAAATCATCCGATGTCCGTCGTTAAAAGCATCGCAAAGGATCCTCATGATTCTCTCCTCCTTTTCCGCCGCAGCCGAATCTGCTCGGCGCGGTAGCGCATAATCCAAATCTCCTCTTCCTGAAACGCCGTGATGACGATGAGTTGATTTGCCAAGTCTTCGATGCGAGCGTCCAACCGCCCCCGCACCTGCCTTGGCGCGTCTGAGGCGCGCCGGTATTCGTTGTATGAAGCGATGTCATAGATGAGTTGGACAACCATCGTCGGCTCGTCGTAGACCTTCCCCCGTTCGCCCCTGAAAGCGCCCTTCACCTCATAGATAGAGAAACCATGGAAGAGAGGTAGACGATACCGGCTCTTCAACTCCTCATTGAGATAGTCGTAAAATCGCGGTAGATATTCTAAGCGGTAGGGCATGTAGAGTTCGAGTACGAAAGCGTCGCCCACTTCCGCCTTATAATAGAACTTCCCCATCGTTGCGATCTTTTCAGCCAACGACTCACCTCTCCTCTATTGCCCCAGCGCCGCCGCCACCGTGTTCACGTCCTTATCGCCGCGCCCCGACAGACACACAATGATAATCTGGTCTTTGCTCAACTTCGGCGCGAGTTCTTTCAGGTAAGCAATCGCGTGCGCGGGTTCCAGCGCGGAGAGAATGCCTTCAGTGCGAGCAAGAAGTTGAAAACCTTCCAATGCTTCCGCGTCCGTCACGCCGACATATTGAGCGCGTCCTGTCTCTTTGAAGTAGGAATGTTCAGGACCGACGCCGGGGTAGTCCAAGCCCGCCGAGATGGAGTGCGTTGCCTTGACCTGCCCGCGCTCGTCTTGCAGCAGGTAACTGAACGCGCCGTGCAGCACGCCCGGTCTGCCCTTGCACAGCGTCGCGGCGTGCGCGTCGGTGTGTAAGCCGTGTCCAGCGGCTTCAACACCGATGATGTTTACGCCCTCGTCTTCGACGAACGGATGGAACAATCCCATCGCATTGCTGCCGCCGCCGACGCAGGCAAGCAGGTAATCAGGCAGCCGCCCCTCCGCTTCTAAAATCTGCTGCCGCGCCTCGCGCCCGATGACCGACTGAAAGTCGCGCACCATCATCGGGTAAGGGTGCGCGCCCGCCACCGAGCCGATGACGTAGTGCGTCGTGCGCACCGTCGTCACCCAGTCGCGGAACGCCTCGTTCATCGCGTCCTTGAGCGTCTTGCTGCCGCTGTGGACGTGAATCACCCGCGCGCCCAACAACTCCATGCGGAAGACGTTGAGCGCCTGCCGCCGCGTGTCCTCCTCGCCCATGTAGATGTCGCACTCGAAGCCGAACAACGCCGCCACCGTCGCGGTGGCGACGCCGTGCTGTCCCGCGCCGGTTTCCGCGATGACGCGCGGCTTGCCCATGCGCTTCGTCAGCAGCGCCTGCCCGAGGCAGTTGTTGATTTTGTGCGCGCCGGTGTGCAGCAGGTCCTCGCGCTTGAGGTAAATTTTCGCCCCGCCGAAATGCTCCGTCAACCGCCGCGCAAAATACAGTGGCGTCGGACGCCCCGCATACTGCCGCCGCAGATACTCCAACTCGCGCTGAAACTCTTTGTCCCGCTTCGCCTTGTCATACTCCTCGCTCAACTGCTGAAGCGGATACATCAACGTCTCCGGCACAAACTGCCCGCCGAACGCGCCGAAATGACCGGTGGTGTCTGGAAGGTTTAACATCAGGGTCTGGGTTCTGGGTTCTGGGGTCTGGGGTCCCTAAAACCTAAAACCCAGAACCTATAACTTAATTCTACTGCCGTCCCAACAACTCGTCAATCTTCCTCCGCACGTCGTCACTGCGCATAATGCTCTCGCCGACGAGAATCGCGTTCACGCCTGCCGCTTCTAACACGCGCACGTCGTCGCGGGTATGGATGCCGCTCTCGCTGACGAGCGTGACCTCAGGGGGAATCAACGGGCGCAGCCGCAGCGTCGTGTTCAAGTCCACGCTGAAATCGCGCAGGTCGCGGTTGTTCACGCCAATCAAACTCGCACCTGCGTCCAACGCGCGTTTGACTTCATCCTCATCGTGCGTCTCCACCAGCGCCGCCATGCCCAACTCGCCAGCCAACCTGAGCAAACGAGCCAACTGCTTATCCTCTAAGATGGCGGCAATCAGCAGAATCGCGTCCGCGCCGAACGCCCGCGCCTCGAGGACCTGATACTCGTCGAACAGGAAATCCTTGCGCAGCACCGGCTTCGCGCTGACGCGCCGCACGTCGCCGATGAAGTCGAGATGCCCCTGAAAAAACCGCTCGTCCGTCAACACCGAAATCGCATCGGCGGCGCTGTCGTCATACCTCTGCGCGATGTCCACGTGGTCAAAGTCAGCGCGGATGACGCCCGCCGACGGCGACGCCTTCTTAATCTCCGCAATCAGCGCCATGCGGTCTTCGCGTCGCAACGCCTCCGCAAACGGACGCGGCGCGTCCATCTTGGCAATCTCGCGCTCCAACGCGCGCAACGGACGCTGACGCTTGGCGTGCGCAACTTCGACTTTTTTAGCTTCCACGATGCGATCAAGAATCATACAGTTCTCACCTCACCCCCCTAACTGCTCGCGCTTTGGTATCTTTTCAAGGCGAACTTCCAGAACGCGCTGGATAGGTAGAGCAACGCGGCTGCCATCAGCGTCGCAGTGGCAACGACGGTGAGCGGCGCGCGTCCGAGCAGAGTTTGAACGGGCACGGTTGTCACGAATCCCAGCGGCACAATCGTCGTGAAGATAAACTTCAGTTTGCTGGGGTAGATGTCCATCGGAAACCGTGCAATGCGCAGGAGGGGGTCGAACAGCCAGCCGATGTTGTCCAGTCGCACGAACCAGAACGCGAACGTGACCGACAGAAACCAGAGCGCGTAGGCGATGAGAAATCCGCACAGCACGAGATAGACGTAAAGCGTCGCGCCCTGCCACGTCACGCCGCCGCCGCGCATTTTCAAGCCGAAGGCAACGATGGCGCCGCCCAAGATGAAGTTAAACACACCGCCGAAATGCACGTAACGGGCGGACACTTGAAACTGCGCGCTGGCGGGTTTGGTCAGCACGATGTCCAACGTGCCGTAGCGAATCTGCTCCGAGATGCGTCCCAGGTTGGGAACGACGAGAGCGTGGAGCAAACTCTCCATAATGGCGAACGTGCCGTTAAGGATTATCATGTCCTCCCGCGTCCACGTCTCACCCGTCGCCCCCCGCAGTTCGCCCACCTGCGCAAACACGACGTAGAGGAACAGAAGCGAAATGCCCGTCCACATCGTCCACGCGAAGACTTGCATGTAAAACTCGCCGCGATAATCCAGCAACCGCACGAAGCAGTTGCGGACGTAGGCGAGGTAGAGTTTTGCGTAGCGTCGCATCATCCCCCAAACCCCTCATACGCTCTGACGCCCGCCCGCCATCCCAGGCGCACCGCCACAAACATCGCCCCCCCCCACACCATCTGCGTCAGCAAGCCGCGCAATATCACGTCGCCGGTCGCTTTGTTCATGAGGATAGTGAGCGGGAAATAATAAAGGTAACGGAACGGCAGGAACTCGCCCAATCGCTGAATGACATCGGGCATGACCGTCAGCGGCGCGAACTGCCCGGAGAATACCAGCATCAGCATATACCAGACCTCGATGAACCCGCCCGACGAACCGACCCAGAACGCGGAGATGCCGAGCAAAAACTTCAATTCCAGCAACAGCAAATAAGTCAGCCCACAACTCAACACAAACGCCAGCCACAGGTCTGCTGTTAACGACGGAAACTGCACAAAATCACGAAACAGGAACACCCCCAGCGCGAAGCCGGGCAGGAACAGTCCGCCTTTCATGATTTGCCACGCCGTCTCCTGAAGTGATTCCAGCAGGAAAAAATCAATCGGTCGAACGAGATGTTGCGAGATACGCCCTTCTCGGATGGACATGGCGATCTCCCATTCGCCGTGCGGCGTGATGCAGACAGCAAGCAACGTCATGGCAAGGTAGTAGGTGACCATCTCCTTCAAGTTTAATCCGCCGATGTGTTCGCGGGTGCGATACGCCGCCATCCAGACGAGAATCATTATGAGCGACGGGAGAACGTCGAACAACATCCAGCCCATCGCATTGCCGCGATACTGCAGCACATCCTGCCAGTAAATGCTCATCATGATGGCATATTTTCGGAGCCGCATGGGACTGTTAAATTCAAAATCCGAAATCCGAAGCAAACTCCAATGACCGAAATATCAAATCTCGAAACAATGGGATACTTCACACCTTCTATGGGGAGGTGTTTGAAACATTGGAATTTCGAGTTTTGAATTTGTTTCGGATTTCGTGCTTCGGATTTCGAATTTGGCGTTGTCAATCCGTATGAAGTTTACTTGATTGCCTGATTGACCGTCAAGCCAAAGCAGGTTATAATCCCTTTCGCAGTGACAAGGCTTTACGCCTTTGACTCTCTCTACGAGGTGAACGAATGGCTCTCATTTGGTTGCGCCGCCAGCGGTTTGGGGTGTTGTGTGGTGTGTTGGGAGCGTTGACGTGGTGTGCGGTTCGGTTCAATCGTCCCGCGTGGGCGTGGGGACCGTATGGGCATCAGTTGGTGAATGGTTCTGCGGTGGAGGCTTTGCCCGAACCGCTGCGGGCATTTTATCGGGCGAACCGCGAGCATCTCGAATCGCTCTCGATGATGCCTGACGAATGGCGCGGTGGTGACCGCGACGAGGGACCGCGACATTTCATTGATTTGGACCGCTACGGCAGCGCGCCCAACTTTGACCTCCCGCACGACTATCAAGCCGCCGTTCTCAAGCACGGCAAGTCCAAAGTGGACGGCAACGGCATCGTGCCGTGGGTGATTGAGCAGCGTTTTCAGCAGTTAGTCGAGGCGATGAAGAAGCGCGACATGGCGGGCATCGTATACCAGTCGGCGGTGCTGGGGCATTACGTGGCAGACGTTCACGTTCCCTTTCATGCGACGGAAAATTACGACGGACAGATGACGCAGCAGCGCGGCATCCACGCCCGCTTTGAAGAGGGAATCGTGGAGCGGTTCGTGAAGAGCGCCAATGTGAAACCGCCGCCCGCGCAAGAGGTCAGCAACGTCGTGGACGCGGCGTTCGGCTGGGCTGCCGACAGCCTTTCGTTCGTGCCCGAAATTCTGAAAGCCGACAAGGAAGCGCAGAAGGCGGTCGGCAACTTGGATTACGATGAACTATATTACAGTCTGTTTGGCAAAACGGCGAGCGCGATTGCCGCGCGTCGCATCAACGATGCCGCGCACGACCTCGCCAGTTTGTGGTATACGGCGTGGGTGAAAGCGGGGCGTCCGCCGTTGAAGCCCGTCAAAGTGACCAACCCATCGCCCTTTTTGATTGGCAACAAGTTCAACCGTCTCTATCACCTGGCGACCTGCCGCTGGATGCCTTCGCCCGAAACGCGGGTGACGCTCAACAGCCGCGAACAGGCGCAACGGGAAGGCTATCGCCCGTGTCCCTACTGTCGTCCGAGTGGGGGGAAGTAGCCTTTGCGCCGCGCCGCCAAATGTGTTATAGAATGGCATTGAATCCCAACGACAGAAGGTGACCTATGAGGCTATTGCCCAAAGAAGAGAAATTCTACGACCTGTTTGAGGCGCAGGCAGCCAACATGCTCAAGGGGGCGCAGGTGCTGCTGCATTGCCTTGAGGACTACAAGTCGCTGGACGCGGCTTACCTTGCCAGCAAAGAAATCCGCGAACTTGAGCAAGCGGGCGACGAACTTGTTCACAACATCATGAACCGCCTCAACAAGAGTTTCGTCACCCCGCTCGACCGCGAGGACATCTACGCCCTGACGTGTGTGATGGACGACGTGATTGACTACGTCGACGCCGTGTCAGAGCGGCTCGTCATGTTCCAAATCCTCAAGCCCACGCCCTACGCCACCGAGCTCAGTCGCATTATCGTGCGCTCCAGTGAAGAAATCGCGCAAGGGGTGCGCCTGCTGCGCAACCTGCACGATGCGGAGACCTTAACCCGTCAGTGCGCGAAAATTAACCAGTTGGAAAACGATGCCGACCAGGTGCATCGCGAAGCGCTGGCGAACCTGTTCCGCGACAGCAGCCTGAATCCGCTGGACGTCATCAAGTGGAAGGACATCTACGAGCACCTCGAAATCGCCACCGACAAGTGTGAGGACGTAGCGAACGTTTTGGAGAGCGTCATGGTCAAACACGCATAGGGGGGAGGGGACGCATGGCAGAATTTACACCGGGTTTGGTCGTCGTGCTTTTGCTCATTCTTGCCGCAGAATTCGTCAACGGATGGACGGACGCCCCGAACGCGATTACGACCGTGGTTTCGACCCGCGTGCTCTCCCCCCAACAGGCGTTGCTTATGGCAGTGCTCTTGAACATCTTAGGCACCATGTCCGGCACCGCCGTCGCCGCGACCATCGGCAAAGGCATTATCAAACCGGAAGCCGTTGACCTCGTGACCGTCGGCGCCGCGATGGTCAGCATCGTAGTGTGGAGCGTGATCGCCTGGTGCTACGGTCTGCCGACCAGCGAAACCCACGCGCTCGTCGCCGGGTTGACCGGCGCAGGTCTGGCAACGGCAGAGCCTTCCCAAGTACTGCTCTGGGTGGGTTGGCAAAAGGTTCTTACCGGGTTGGTCTTCTCGACCTTCTTGGGGTTTGGGGGGGGCTTGATGTTGATGACGGCGATTTACTGGATTTTTCAGCGGAGCACGCCCCACAGGGTGCGCAGGATTTTTGGCAAACTACAAATCCTTTCCGCCGCGTTCATGGCGTTCAGTCACGGCTCCAATGACGGACAGAAGTTTATTGGCGCATTTACGCTGGCACTGGTGTTGGGCAAAATCCTCCCCACGTTTCACGTGCCGTGGTGGGTGATTTCGTTGTGCGCCGTCACGATGGGCATTGGGACCGCCTCCGGGGGCTGGCGCATCGTGCGCACGATGGGGCTGCGCCTGACCCGATTGGAGCCGGTGCAGGGGTTTGCGGCGGAGACCGGCGCGGCAGCCACCATCGAACTGGCGTCCCGCCTGGGTATCCCGTTGAGCACCACCCACACCATCGGCACTAGCATTATGGGCGTCGGGGCGACACGGCGGTTCTCTGCCGTTCGCTGGGGCGTCACCCGGAACATCATCATCGCGTGGGTTCTAACCTTTCCGGTCTGTGGATTGATTGCCTACGCTGTGACCAAACTGGCGAAACTTCTTTTCTAAAACTCATTACACCGTCTTGACGAAGCAGGAGGGGGCATCATCCGTTATGTTAAAAGTCCGTTTGACCCAGCAAGGTTTTGAACGGCTGCAAGCCGAACTCGAAGAATTGAAAGCCCGCCGCGCCAAACTGCGCGAGGAGGTCGGCGCAGCGCGCGACCAGGGCGACTTGCGGGAGAACGCCGGCTATCACGCCGCCCGCGAAGCGTTGGGGTGGATTGAGGCGCGCATCAAATTGATGGAAGATCGGTTGACCGAAGTCGAAATTGTGGAGGCGGACGCCGTCCCGCAACGGGTCGAACTCGGTGTGACCGTCACGCTGATGAACCTCGATGATGGTGAAGACGACCATTACACGCTGGTGGACGGCGCGGAACTGGGCACGCGCGAAAATCCCATCTCCATCAACTCCCCGCTCGGGCGCGCTCTGCTGGGCAAAACCGTCGGCGACACCGTTGAGGTGCAAGCGCCCCGAGGGCTGATGCGCTGGGAAATCGTGGAGTTGCGGATGGAATGAATTCCCACGAGTGAACTCAGGGGCTATCATCAACCGTCCTTGCAGGACTGGAAACTTCTTTCAAATTCTTGTGCCACCAAAATCCCAACCCCATCTCCGCCAGCAGCAACGCCAACGCCAGCCACATCAACGGCTGCCATAAATCCACCGCCTGCACGGAGAGTTCCGGCGGCGCGGCGGTTTGCGAGGCGTCCACGATTTTCACATTTTCGCCGAACCGCTGCTTGAGTTCTTCCGCTGTCAGTCGCGACAGGTCGGATTCGGCGGTGTCGGGATTGACGGGAAGGATGGTGGATTGTGGAGACTGCCGTTTGTAGAGTCCCGCCTGCGTGAGAGGGACGGCGTCCTGAACTTTCTGCTTTGTTTCATCGGGGCGAATCAGTTCTGCGCCCGGCATGTTCAGCGTCGCGCCGACGGTCAGCGCGTTGTGACGCCGCGAAGCCGCGAGATGTGAAATCAGTTGATGCACCCAGGCGACGAACGATTTCGTGAGCGGCAGGTCGCTGCTGCGCGTATGAACTCCGCTGGCGAAGAGCAGCACTCTTCCCAAGCCCCTCGTCTGTTCCACGGCAGCCGCGTCGCCGTTGTTGAACCGCGCCATGACCTTCTCCGACGAGTCGGAGCCGCTCAGACGGAAGTAACGGCGAAACTGCGCCCGCGTCAAATCCGCGCTCTGCGGGTTGTCGAAAACGGACAGCGCGGGATGAGTGAAGTCCAACGCCGAAAGATGAACGTCCGTAGGAACGACTTCAGTCGTTACGGATGCTGGCGCAAGCCCCGCCTGCGCGAAGTCGCTGTTAAACCGCTGCGCTCTCGTGTGCTCGCCCAAGCAAATCCACATGCCGCCACCGCTTGAAATGAACTGCTTGAGTGATTCACGCTGCGATGAATCCAGCGGCGGCGCGTGCGTGAACACCACGACGTCTTTCTCCACCAACGCCGCCGCCGAAAGTCCTGCGCCCGTCGTCATCGTGATTTCCGTGAGCGGCTTGCCCGTCGGTGTGCGCAGCGACTCCAGGGCAGCGCGGAGATAGAACGATTCGCCTTGCGGCGTCGTGGACGCACCGTCCACCAGCAGCACGCGATACCGCTCGCGCACGGGCAGCGCGAAGTAAAAACGGTTGTCCGCCGCCAGCGCATCACCTGACAACTCCACCCATCCTGCGTGCCAACCGACGGGCAACGGCGGAACGGGAAAACTTATTTCTGTGGTTTGACCCGCCGACAACGCGGGAATCGTCCGCCGTCCTCGCTGGCTGCCCTCCGCCCACAGCGTCGCCGTCGCGCCCCGCGATTCACGCCCCGTATTGCGCACCATCACCGACACGCGCCACGACGAGGGCGTCAGCGTCTTGCCTTCGCTCAGGTCGCCGGAGACAATCGCCAGATTTTCGACGGGCGCGTTACCCCGAACGTCTACGACGGTCAATTGAGTGCCAAGGGTTGAGGGTTGAGGATTGAGGGTTGAAGGCGGAAACGAGAGTTTCTGCGCGTCGGTGAAGAGGATAATTTCCTTCGTCGTGGCGTTGACGTTGCGTAATAAACGTTGAGCGTCTGCAATGCGCTGGGTCAGGTTGACCGAACCGTCGTAAACGTTCCAACGTTCTAACGTCCCAACGTTGGAACGTTCTAACAACTCCTGCGGTGGAGGTTCCGAAGCCAACATAACAGCAACGCGGCTTTTTGGGGGCAGACCGTCCAGCGTGCGCTGCGCGAGTTCTTTGGCTCGTTCAAAATCTGACTTGCCCTCGCGGACCGCGCCCATGCTGTAAGAGTTGTCCACAATGAGCACGGCGGCAACGTTCGTGAACCGCGCCAGAAACCTCGGCGCGTGACTCAGCACCGGACGCGCCAACGCGAGCGCGATGAGCAGGCACACCAACACGCGCAACAACAACAGCAGCCACTCGCGCAGCCGCCGCCGTCCCTGCCGCTGCCACTGCGCCAGCCGCAAAAACCGCAGCGTGCTGAACGGAATCGTCCGGCGCTTCTGCCTCACCAGCAGGTGAATGAGAATCGGCAGCGCGGCAGCGGCAGTTCCCAAAAGATAGAGAGGATAGGCGAAGGACATAATTTGACACCCGATGTCATCCGTTCACAGTTTACCCCTCATGCCGATGAAAGTCAACGCGCTCTTGACTTCATTTTTGCGATGCGCTACAATGGGAACAATCATTCACCACAAAGGAGGAGTCAGGATGAACCCTGTCAATCTTCCGCCGTTGCCGAAGACGAGTTCGGCTTACCTTGGGGTGCTGCTCGTCATGGTTGTGGGCTTCTACGTGCTGCTGTTAGTGTCGCTGGTCGCTGTGGGGTTTGCGCTTTACGAACTGGTGATGTGGACGCCGACCTACTTTTCACACGTGCGCGGCGGTGGAGCCATTAAACTACTTTTCCTCATCTACGCCGCCGTCTGCGTGTTCGGCTGGGCGCTCATCAAGGGTTTTTTAGCCAAAGTGGGCGGCGACCCGTTCGGCATCAAAGCCAACCGCCGCGACCATCCCAAAGTGTTCGACCTCACGAACGAGGTCGCGCAACGGGTGCAAGCCGACCCCATTCACGAAATTTTCCTGACGCCCGAAGACGATTTGGGCGTGTGGGAGGAAGCCGCCCTCTACCTGCCGCCCGGCATGGGCAAGCGCAAAATCGTGTTGGGCATGGGCGCGCTGAACTACCTGACGATTGACCAACTGCGCAGCATTCTCGCCCATGAGTACGGGCACTTCTCCAACCGCGATACTTTCTTCTCGCGCTTCATCTACCGCGTCTCTAACAGTTACGACGCGCTCATGCGTCAGTTGGGCGGCGACAGAATCCACCTCTTCAACCCGCTCTACTGGGTGCTGCGGGCGTATGTGTGGATTTACGAGCGTATCGCTGCCTCGTTCTCCCGCAACCGCGAGTATCACGCCGACCGCTTTGCTGTCGAGGGCTACGGTCAGGAATTGTACGCGCAGGCGTTAGTCGCGGCGCACGTTGAAGGTTCTTTCTTCAGTCACGTAGGGCTGCGGCAGGTAGTTAATCTGGCAGCGGAAGGCAAGGCGTTCAAAAACCTCTACCACTTCGTCGGCGTCTCCCGCAAGATGTACGAAAAGGACAACCCCGAATCTCTGCCGAAAGTGTTGTCCGACATGCTGGCACAGAAATCCGGCGCGTTTGACTCGCACCCCTCGTTGAGCGAACGGCTCCAGGCGCAAGGCATCTCGCCCGCTGCCGTCCAAGCGTCCCCCACGCCCCGCGTCGTCGCCGACGCTGAATTGGACAAAGGCATGGAAGCCGACGCCCTCACTCTCGTCCGCAACGGCGCGCCCAGCGCGGCGGAAGACCTGTTCGGCGAAAACCTGCCCAACATCCAAGCCGAACTGTCCGAGATGGTTTCGGGCAAATACATCTACCTGATTGAGATGATGCGCCGGGCGCAGGAGCAGCAGGGGTGAGTGTAGCGAGGGTATGTTGGCTTGCATTTTCCGCCTCAGAAGGTGAAAGGCTTCTGCCGCCTTGGAGTAGCCACTGCTTACTGTCCACTGCTTACCGCCTTCTCCAGCGCTGCAACGTGTCGTCCCATTTTTTCGTCCGGTCTTACGTCCAGCGCGCGGCGGTAATAGACGACTGCCCAGCGTAGCGCGCCATAGCGTTCGTGCAATCGCGCCATGCGCAGGAGCAAATCTAAATCATGCGGGGTGCGGCGCAGGCGGAGTTCAAGGTGGCTGGCTTCACGGCGGTAGTCGGTGAAGCGTTGAAAAGCGGCGAAGTGTTTGGCTGCTTCTTTGCGCCGTCCCAACAGCATATAAGCGCGCCCCAAACCTTCGTGGGCTTCGCCGTAGCCAGGGTCAAGTTCCAGACAGGTTTTGAACTGCTCCATCGCGTCTGTGATGCGCCCTTCGCGTAAACGCAACATGCCGAGATGATAACGCTGGTCAGTTCCTCGCGGGGCGGCATCAATCGCGCGCTGCAGGAGGGCAGCGGCTTCTTGGCGTTCTTTGGGAGTGCGAGCGCGGGTTGCCAACTGTGCGCCCAATATCCTCAGTGGGCGTGGCGAGCGCGGCGCGATGCGCAGGGCGCGGCGCAACATGGTTTTGGCTTGCTTGAATCGTCCGTAACGCGCCAACGCTTCGCCATAGTCGGTGAGCGTCTCCACGTCATCGGGCGCGAGTTGCAAGGCGCGGTTGAAGGCGCGGAACGATTCGTCCGTCCGTTTCTCAACGGCGCACGCACGCCCCAACGCCTGCCACGCTTCGGGCAAATGCTGCCCAAACTTGACGGCGCGGCGGGCGGTGCGCAGCGCGTCAGCGAAGCGTCCGTGTTTGAGTTGCAGGTGCGCCTGTTGCGCCAGAACCTCTGGAGAATTGGGCGCGCGGGCGGATGCGCTTTGCAGCAGTTCCGCCGCCGATGTATCGTCGTTCGCGTCCATGTTCGCGGCTGCCATAGCAGCCATGTAAGCGGGTTCCAGTCGGCGCATGTCGTAGGCTTTGAAGATTTCTTCAAACGCAGCGGTTTTGTCGCCCGCTCGCCGCAGTCGCCAGCCGAGCAGGAGGTGTATCTCCGGGTCGTGCGGTCGCCGCACCGCTTCCTGACGCAGATGGGCGAGGCTCATGCGCGCCCAACGTTTGCGGCGGACGTAAGGAGAGAGAGCGGCTGAAGTCGTTATGACGAAAACAAGGCACACAATCATCCACACCCAGCGTCGCTTGACGCCTGAGCGATGAGAATGGAGAACCGAATGAATGGACTTCACGCCCGACACGTTGCACCTCATATTCGGAACGGCTCTGGCTTCGCCGAGAGTCCTCGATGGAATCGGGACATAGAGTCCGTTCCCTCCTGCCAAGTCATTCAACACATTCATCTTTTTTCCTTGCGCTGTGCGCTTGCGCTGTCCCTCTCGCTGACCGGCTGCTCTCCGCGCTCACAATCTATCCTGCCACAATTCCGCGACGTGACTGCCGGGGCAGGTATTCACTTCAAGCACACCAGCGGCGCAGCGGGCAAAAAGTACTTCGTCGAAACCATGGGCGCAGGTGGCGCGTTTCTGGACTACAACAACGACGGTTGGTTGGACGTGCTGCTGCTGAATGGCAAACGTCTGGACATTGACAGGTCGGAACGTTCAAACGTTCAAACGTTCAAACGTTCAACCCTTGCGCTCTACCGTAACAACCGCAACGGCACGTTCACCGACGTGACGCACGAAGCAGGCTTGGATGTGACGCTATACGCCATGGGCTGCGCGGTGGGCGATTATGACAACGATGGTTGGATGGACGTTTACATCTCCGCCGTGCTGAATAGCGGGCGATTGTTTCGCAACAATAAAGGTCATTTTGAGGACGTCACCGAGCAGGCGGGCGTCGGCAACGCGGGCAACTGGGGCACGAGTTGCGCGTGGTTAGATTATGACCGCGACGGCGACCTTGACCTTTACGTGGCGAATTACGTTCTGTATCGCAGTCTTGCCGATGACATCCCTTGCATCATTCGCGGCACGCGGCGGTCGTACTGTGTGCCGTCGGCTTACAAAGGTTCGTCGGGCGTGCTGTATCGCAACAACGGGGATAGAATTGGGCTGGCAGGGACGCCTGCCCCTACATTTACAGACGTGACCCGCGAAGTCGGCGTTTACGAGCCGACGCAGAAGGCGTTAGGGGTGGCAGTGTGCGACTACGATGACGACGGCTGGCTCGATATTGCCGTAGCCAATGATACAGTGCAGAACCGCCTGTTTCACAACGTTCGCGGGAAGTTCGTCGAAGTCGCGGAACTGGCGGGCATGGCGTTCGGCGCGGCGGGACAGGCGCGGGCGGGCATGGGTATTGACGCCGCCGACTGGCGCAACGATGGAACGATTGCTATCGCCATCACGAATTTCCCGAATGAAGCCATCGGATTTTATGCGCAAAAAACGCCGCGTGCGGACGCGCTGACCGACGAGAGCAACGCGCTGGGTATCGCCGCGCCCAGCCTGCCGCGACTGGGTTTCGGCATCCTCTTCGGCGATTGGGACAACGACGGCTACCGCGATTTGATTGCCATCAACGGGCACGTGCAGGACGACGTCGCCGAACTGGAAAGCGGACAGACTTACGCGCAGCCCGCGCTGTTGTATCACAATCAGCGGGGAGAAAAATTTCTGGAAGTCAGCAAAGACGCCGGCGCGCCGTTGACGACGCCCATCGTTGGGCGCGGTTTAGCGGCGGGCGATTATGACAACGACGGGCGCGTGGATTTGCTGGTGACGACGAACAACGGACCGGCTTATCTGTGGCGCAATGAGACCCCATCGCCGTCGCACTGGCTCACGATTCGTCTCATCGGCAAGCGTTCCAATCGCGCCGGCATTGGAGCGCGAGTGAGCGTCAAAGTGTCAGGCACAGAGCAGCGAGCGTGGGCGGGCTGCGCGTCCAGTTACCTTTCGCAAAGCGACACACGGCTTCATTTCGGGTTGGGCAATGCGCTTCAAGCAGACGCCGTGACCGTACGCTGGACGAGCGGAACGGTGGACATGCTGCGCAACGTTCCCGCTGATAGAGTGGTAACGGTCAGAGAGGGAGAGAGTCGGTAGAGGAATCGGCGGGATGACGGCGAATCTAATGGAGAGAGGGGGTGATGGCGTTGCGTTCAGATTAGCCCTGCAATGCTCCATCCTCCTGAAGGTGTTAATCTGTGAAACTCAGCGGCTTTCGTAAACTATTCTTCATCCCCATCGTCGTCATCGCGCTGGCGGTTCTGTGGAGACATCACCGCCAAGCCGCTTCGACGACTTCATGGTTACAAGTAGGGAGCGGACGCCGTGCCGTGCCTCCGCAGTTTCACGACGCCACGAAAGACGCCGGCATCCACTTCGTGCATTACAACGGTCAGAAGGGTATCTCCACGATTCTCGAACAATCCGCTCCCGGCTGCGCGTTCGCCGATTATGACAATGATGGGTGGTTAGACATTTATCTGGTCAACGGGCGCGACCTCTACGGGCGCGGCGTTCCCGACGAGTCGGGACGCAACGCGCTGTATCGCAACAACCGCGACGGGACGTTCATGGACGTGACGGAAAAAGCAGGCGTGCCCGGCACAGGCTACGGCGTGGGTTGCGTCTGGGGCGATTACGACAACGACGGCGATTTGGATCTGTATGTGACGCAGTGGGGCAAATGTGTGTTGTATCGAAATAAAGGGGACGGGGCGTTTGAGGACGTCACCGACTTAGCGGGCGTGGGCGCGATGGACTACGGCGAACCGTTCCACACAGGGGCGGTGTTTTTTGACTACGACCGAGATGGCGATCTCGACCTTTACGTTTGCAGTTACGTCAAGTTTCGGCTGGACGGTCTCCGCTACTGCGCGCCCATCGAGGGCTTGAAAACCAACTGCCCGCCCCAAGCCTATCAGGGCACGGCTTCGATGCTCTTTCGCAATAAAGGCGACGGGACGTTCGAGAACGTCACCCGTGAGGTCGGCATGTACGACCCCAAAGGCAAAGCCCTCAGCGGCGTGTCGGGCGATTACGATAACGACGGCTGGACGGATTTGTTCGTCGGTCATGATGGCGAAGAGGCACGGCTGTTTCACAACAATCGGAACGGGACTTTCACCAACGTTGCGGCAAACGTGGGCGTGGCGTTCGCCAGCGACGGAGCGACGATGGCGGCGATGGGCATTGATTGGGGCGATTATGACAACGACGGTTGGCTTGACGCCTTCATCGCCGATTTCCAGAACCGCCCGAACCATCTGTGGCGCAACGACCGCAACGGCTTTTTCACGGAGGTTTCTACGCCCGCGGGCGTGGCGAATCCGAGCCTTCACTTTTTGGGGTTCGGCGCGTTTTTCTTTGATTACGACCTTGACGGCTGGCAGGACATTTTTGTTGGCAACGGGCACGTGTATCCTGAGATTGACCAACTGCACACCGACGAGCGATATAAGCAACTCAACCAACTGTTTCGCAACGTGGGCGATGAAAAATCCAGCCGCAAGTTTGTGGAAGTGACCAAGCAAGCGGGCGACGCCTTCCGCGTCAAACTCTCCAGCCGTGGCGCGTCTGTCGGCGACTATGACAACGACGGCGACCTCGATGTTCTCGTCATAAACAACGGCGACCCGCCCACGCTGATGCGCAACGACGCAATCAGAGCGCCGCTCGGAGCCGCGAATGTCAGTGAGCGAAACTCCGCCCGCCATTTCCTGAACGTTCAGTTGGTCGGCACAACAATGAACCGCGACGCCATTGGCGCGCGCGTGACCATCACCGTCGGCGGTATGACGCAAACGCGCGAGGTCAAAGGCGCGGGCAGTTACTTGTCGCACAACGACCTCCGCGTTCACTTCGGATTGGGGCAGAACGCCAATGTGCAGCGACTTCAAGTGCAATGGCTTGGCGGCGCACAGCAGGAGTGGCACAACGTCGCAGCGGATGAGTTTTATCGGATTGTGGAAGGAGAGGAACGGCTGCAACGGCAGAAGGTGAAAGTCAATGGAGTAGTGGAGTAGTGGAGTGATGGAGTAAGGGGGAAAGTGGTCTGCCGTAGAGCGAGAAATCCCTTTCCGCTTGTGTCGGGTGATGCGCCAACGGCGGAAAAGGATTTCACGCCCTACGAGTCCCTCACCACTCTATCACTCCACCACTCCAATACTCCATCACTCCAACACGCCAATACTCTGAAGATGTCATCTCGTCGTCGCCTCATCGCGCTTATCATTGTTTTTATTGCCCTCCTTGCCACCTTCGCATTAACCAGCAACTGGCGGAGGCGGTTGTGGGAGGAGTCGGCGCGTCAGCGTCAGTTGATCGCGGAGGTGGAAAGAGCGCGGAAGCAGCAGCAAGAGAAAGTGTCGGAGGAGTCGCAGTTAGTCGCCGCGCTGCAAGCGAATCCTGATGACTTAGGCGTGCGGTTGCAACTCGCGCACCTGCGGCTGACGCAGCACGGCGCGCCCGCTGCGCTGCCGATTCTGGAGGAGGGCGAGCGGCGCACGAACGACCCGCGCTTGCTGCGCGCGCTGGCGGAGTGTTACCGCATGACACAGCGGGAGGACAAAGCGCTCGCCCTCCTGAATCGTGCGGCGCGTATCGCACCCGACGATGGCGACGTGCAGGTCGACCGCGCCCTGTTGTTGAGCCTGTTGATGTGGTTTGTCGAAGCGGAGCGGGCGCTGCGCACCGCCGAAAAGTTGGGCGCGGACCCGGCGCAAGTGTCTCTCGTGCGCGGCATGATGGCGTGGCAAAAGGGCGATTACCACAAGGCGCGTCGCGTGTTGGAATCCGCCCTGAAAAAATATCCGAACGACCCGTTTCTCACGCGCCAACTTGCTGTCGTCGCCAACTCGGAGGGACGCACGGACGAGGCTATCAGGCTGTTCGAACAACTGTCGCAGCAGGGGACGAACGTGGAGGCGATGGTTTCGCTGACCAAAGTCTACCTGCAGCGTCCCGACGCCGCTGCGCGGGCGAAAGCGATCGCGACGGCGCGGAAGATTCTGGCGCTGCGCCCGCAGCACACGCAGGCACGGTTATTGTTGGGGCGCGCGCTGCGATACAGTGGGCAAACCGATGAGGCGTTGAAGGTGTTGGAGGCTCTCTACCGCGACCAGCCGAAGACGCGCGGGTTGGCGTTCGAACTGTTTGAAATCTACCGCGCTCAAGGACGTTCCAACAAGTTTCAGCACCTCCTCGTTCAGCACCGTAAAGAACGCGAAGAACGCTCCGCCATGCGCCAAGCCGTGACGATTCTGATGGCGTATCCCCACCGCGCTGCGTCTCACCGCGACATGGCAGCCGCTTGCCTGGCGCACGGGCTTTACGGACGCGCTATCGTCGCCTGCGAGCGCGCTCTCGCCCTCGACCCTCAGATTTCGGGCGTCAAGAAGATGCTGGCGCAAGCGAAGGAGAAGGCGGAAAAAACGGCTCCCAGCGAAGTCAAGGCGATGGAGAGTTTGATAGACGGAGGCAATGAGCAATGACCAATGTCCAATATCCAATGTCCAATAAACGGCTTTGGCCAATTGGTCAATTGGTCAATTGGTCAATTAGACATTGGATGTTGGTCATTGGTCATTGGTCATTGGTCATTGCTCATTGCCTCTTTCTTCCTTCCTGCCACACCCAACCACCCAACTACCCAACTACCCAACTACCCAACCACCCAACCACCCAACTGTTCTTCACCGACATCGCCGCCTCGGCGGGCATCCGCTTCCGTCTGGGGCATGGCGGGAAGTCGCCACTCAACATTCTCGAAACTGCCGGGCACGGCGGCGGATTCATTGATTACAACAACGACGGCTGGATTGACGTTCTCCTCATCGGAGAAAACAAAATCGCCCTCTACCGCAGCGAACGCGGCAGGCATTTCCGCGATGTCACACAAACCGTCTTCCCATCTCAAAACTCAAAACTCAAAACTCAAAACTCAATATGGATGGGCTGCGCCGTCGCCGACTACGACAACGATGGCTGGCAGGACCTCTTTCTTTCCGGCTACCGCTGCGCCGCGCTGTTTCGCAACGAGCGCGGGACGTTCCGCGACGTGAGCGACGTGATTCCGCTGGACAAAGAAGCGTGGAGCACGAGCGCGGTTTTCTTCGACGCGGACAACGACGGCTGGCTCGACCTCTACGTTGGCTCTTACGTGGAATTCACGCCCAAGACGATGCAACTGTGCGACTTCGCGGGCATCAAAGCCGCGTGCCCTCCGACGTATTACGAACCGCAGCGGGGGCGCCTTTACCGCAACAGGGGCGGGCAACGATTTGAAGACGCCACGGCGCGGATGGGCTTGATGACAACGCACGGCAAAACGTTCGGTGTGGCAGCCGCCGATTTCGACGACGACGGACGCACCGACCTTTACCTCGCCAACGACGGAATGCCCGGCGATTTATTTCGCAACGTTTGTAGTCAGGCACGCAGTGAAACGAAGTGCCGTTTTGTCAATGTCGGCATTGAAAGCGGCACGGCGTTCAGCCGTTCCGGGCGCGAGCAGGCAGGCATGGGCGTAGATGGGGGTGATTACGATAACGATGGATGGATAGATTTGGTCGTGACGACTTTTCAACACGAGCCGACCAGTCTCTATCACAACATCGGGAAATTGGAAAATAAGGAAATCGGGAAATTAAGGCATCAGGTTGCATTTCCCAATTTCCCAATTTCCCAATTTCCCTTCTTCGTGGAGGATGCGGCAGCGGCGGGGTTGGGGGATGCGACGGTGAATCGGTTGGGGTTCGGGGCGAAGTTTTTTGATGCGGACAACGATGGCGATTTGGATTTGATGCTGGCGAACGGGCACGTGCAAGACAACATCCATCAGATGCAGCCCTCCGTGCGCTACGCGCAGCCGACGCAACTGTTTGAGAACCACAACGGGCGTTTCGTTGAAGTTGCGGAGAGCGCGGGGCGCGCCTTCGCCCAACCCATCGTGGGACGCGCTGTGGCGATAGGCGACATTGACAACGATGGCGACCTCGACGCGCTGGTGACGAACCTCGAAGGCGAGCCGCTACTTTTGCGCAACGACACGCGGCGCAAAGGAAATTGGTTCATGCTGCGCGGGAACGGCACGGCGTCCGTTCCCGTCCGACGAATCACCCTCCGCGTCGGCGACAAAACCCAAATCCGTGAGGCGACCACCGGCGGCAGTTACCTCGCCGCCCACGACGCCCGCGTTCACTTTGGTTTAGGCGAGGCGAAGGTCGTTGACGAAGTCACGATTCGCTGGGTTTCGGGAGCGAAGCGCACGCTGCGAAACGTGAAGGCGAATCAGGTGGTTGAGGTGAAAGGACCGGAAAAATGAAATCCCTTCGACGTGACGCCGAAGGGATTTCGTAACCTCCATGTGAACTGAAATTGCCCGTTGCCTATCTCCCCATCGGCGGCTGTGAAGTAGGGGGCTCTCCTCTGGGTCCTGTCTGCTCTATGGTCACATCCCCTCCTGATCCCGGACCCCCACTGAACTGCCATTTATAGAGCGCGAACATCAACACCAACAGCACCACCACCGCAGTGATGACGGCCGCTGGCGTTACACTCTGTTTGCTCATTCTGACATCACCTCCGTCTCAGCAAGTGAGTCCCCAATGGTTTTCTGCATCACAACTGCGGCATCGGAGGATCACCTGCTCTGCAATTGCTCCGGTCGGGGAGGATTTCAAAGGACGCCTCCAACGCTTGACGCCACTCGCACGAATTGCTGTCCGGCACCCGGTTCCAGCGGAACCATTTGGCGTGACCGTCCGTAAAGATGAAGTGATTCCCGAACTGGTGACGGGTCAGAGATTGCATGTACGCATCGGTGACCTGACCATTCTTGAGGGCGTTCCCCACCAAGGTACGGAACTGACCGAAGTTGTTACCCCATAAACCCTCATTGCCAACGCGGTTCGCCCCACGCCAATACTCGACGTTCCAACTCTCGCAGCAGGCAAACGGCGTCAGCGCCTCCCCGATAAAGACTTTGTTGGCGGGTCTGCTGATGGCTGCCAACTTGACCGGGTTATTGGTCCCGTTGTAGCACATCAGCATCAGGTTCGGACCGTAACTCATCGGGAAGGGCACGCAACCCCCATCGCCACACAACTGCCCCGGGCTACATCTGCTGCAACCTCTGGCGTTTGTGTTCATGCTTCGACTTGCCGCCTTGTCGCTGGGGCACTTGTAGACTTGCTCGCTCTTCAGGTAAGGCATGTGCGCCTGCGGCCAGCGGATGTAGGTCCTGTAGCCGCCCCCAGCATCCGCAATCTCGTGCCAGTCACGCTGGTAATAGAACGACTCGTCGTAGTCCTGCGTGTACATCATCACGGCAATACCAATTTGTTTGCAGTTGGACAGGCAGGACGCCATCCGCGCCTTCTCCCGCGCCTGCGCGAACACGGGCATCAGGATGGCAGCGAGAATGGCGATAATGGCGATGACGACCAACAACTCAATCAGAGTGAACCCTCTCTTTTTGAACCACAACATAAGTCAAACACCTCCTTACAAAAAAGACCAGATACCACGCTGTGCGTTTCCTGTGTGACTGCCTTGAGTCACTGCATGAATCGTCGCTGGCATCACCTCCTCGTCGCAGTGTTATGCACTCACCCTCGTCAGTTCCCCTATATTAACTAATTGCGCGCAAAGTGTCAAATTTTTTAATCTTTTTTCCTATACGCTCTGACGGTCACGCGCTTGCATTTTCCGCCTCAGAAGGTGATAATACACATCGGCGTAGAATACAAACAGTAAGTTCATTGAGCAGGAGGTTAACTATGGATCCGTTCAGCATGGTCGTTGCGATTGTCGCCATTGGCTGTGGCGCAGGGGTTTTGAAGGCGTTCATCACCCGACGTGATGGGGATGGCAGCGCGGAGGTGCAGCGCAAACTGCGTGAGCAAGCCGCGACGATTGCGGAGTTGCAGAAGCGCGTGGAGCATCTCGAAGTCATTGTGACTGACCCGGCGATGTTGGCGGCGATGGAGGGACAGAAGGCGTTGAAGAGCGCGAACCCGCCGACCATGACGCCTTCGAAACAGATGCGTATTCAATAATGGAGTGATGGAGTGGTGGACATTCCAATATTCCATCACTCCATTACTCCATGTTATACAGGAGGGGGAAAAGAACCAGATGCGACTGACCATCGCAGGGATTGGAGCAGCGTTGTGGCTGTCTGCTGCGTGGGGACAGCAGACAGCGACGAAGTGGGAGAGCGGAATGTTAGCGCCGGATTTTAGTGTGCCTGACCACAATGGGAATATCGTCCGTCTGAAGGATTTCTTGGGGAAAAAAGCCGTGTTGCTGGCGTTCTATCCGAAGGCGGACACGCCGGGCTGAACGTTTGAGGTGTGCGCGCTCCGTGATGAGCACGCAAACATCGCGGCGAAGGACGTTCAGATTTTGGGCATTAGCACCGACACGGTGGAGGCGCAGAAGCAGTTCGCTGAAAAGCACAGACTGCCGTATCCGCTTTTGGCGGACCCCGAGAAGAAAGTGGCGACGGCTTACGGCGTGCTGGCGCCGCAAGGTTACGCAAGGCGCACGACGTTCCTGATTGATAAGGGCGGGTTCATCCGCCGGGTGGACGCGCAGGTGAAACCGCAGACGCATGGCAAGGATGTGCTGGCTTACCTTGAGGCGCTGCCCCCCCCGATTGCGGAGGGCAAGCCCATGCCCGATTTCACACTGCCCGATGGCGAGGGCAAGCCGGTAAAACTGAGCGATTTCAAAGGAAAGAAAAACGTTGTCCTTGTATTCTATCCAAAAGCCTTCACAGGCGGCTGAACAGCGGAGGTCAAATCGCTCAGTGCTGGGCGAGACGCATTGAAGGCGAAAGATGTGGGGGTGTTGGGCGTCAGCAAGGACACTTGTGAGACGCAGAAGAAGTTCGGCGAATCCTGCGGCGCGGACTTTCCGCTCCTGAGCGACTCGGGCGGCAACCTGCACGCCTTGCTAGACGTCGGCGGCAAACTTCCCCGCCGTGTTACGATTCTGATTGATAAAGACGGCATCGTCAAAAAGATTGACGTAAAAGTAAATGTAAACTCGCACGGGAAAGACATTGCAGACGCGTTTTGATTGGAGTAATGGAGTGTTGGAGTGTTGGTTCCTGATGCTATTGCTCCAAAACTCCATTACTCCATTGCTCGATTACTCCATTGTCTTCTCTGTTGTCCTTCATCGCACAGAATCACCGCGAGTGGCTGGCAATCGTCGCCGCGCTCGCGGTGATTTCATTCTTGCTTTTAATTGCGCTGTGGGTGCGATTGAACAAACTGTCGCGGCTGGTGAATCGCTGGATGACCCGCGAAGGCGGGGAGCATCTCGAAGCGATGCTGCGGCGACTTTTGGAGGAAAGCGAGCAAACCAACCGCCGCATCGGCGAGGTGGAAAAAGTCCTCCAGCAAATCGCGCACCAGCAAACGCACTGCCTGCAAAAGGTCGGCATTGTCCGCTACGACGCTTACACCGACGTCAGCGGCAAGCAAAGTTTTTCCCTTGCCCTCCTCGACGCGCACAACAACGGAGCCATCATCACTGGGTTGTTCGGGCGCAATGATGCCCGCTGCTATGGCAAACCTGTGCGCGGCGGGAGGTCGGATTTTACGCTGTCGGAAGAAGAAGAGGAGGCGTTGAAAATTGCAGTGAGCAGTAAGCAGTGAGTAATTGGCTTAGTGCTCTTTCAAGGTAGGTTTGACGGGTTGAAAAAGGGAGGGCAAGGCTCCCGCCGCGCCGAGGGAGTTCGGCAGGAGCCTCACTCCCCCCCCCGTCAAACCTACCTTGACAGGGCATTAGGTTGGCTTGGGGTTGCTTGGGGTTGTTGTCAGCCAACCTGAGCCAACCCAG
>FWPU01001752.1_pt1 | contig 26036 bp, 27 predicted proteins | sample 2228361 | NCBI WGS metagenome assembly FWPU01 (sample SAMEA103939777, study PRJEB20133) | metagenome | reverse complement strand
CTTTATACCACTTTTTCGTCAATATAAAGTTTTCTTGCTAACTTGTCAAGAAAATTTTAACTTTTTTAGAAAAATAAATGGCCAAAGAAGTAATTAATGAATATCTTTGAGGAAATTTCTTTGACGGAGGGATAAAAAAGAAGATCTCCAAAGGCTAAAAAAAGTTATAGAAAAAGGCATTTAACAATTAATAATTTACATACCGAGAGAATTTTCCTTACCACCCGCATTTACTCCCTTCGTTTCTTCTTTTGATACCTTGCCACAGCCCGGTTATGCTCTTCTAAGGTATGGGAGAAGTAATGCGTCTTATCATTCTTAGCCACAAAAAATAAATAATTTACTTGGGCTGGATACAAAACAGCTTCCAATGATTTTAAACCTGGATTGGCAATGGGTCCTTTAGGAAGCCCGTTAATCTGGTAAGTATTATAAGGCGTTTTCCTAAGGAGATCATTTTTGGTGATCTTCTGGGAGCCTCTTTTTATCCCATAGACGGCGGTCGGGTCACTCTGCAGGGGCATCCCTTTTTGTAAACGATTATGGAAAACAGCAGCTATTAACCTTCTTTCTTGATCATCAACCGCTTCCTTTTCGATCAACGAAGCTAAAATAACCACATCTCGCTGACTCAACCCCAATTCTTGGGCCCGTGTGGCTAATGGAGCATATATCGCTTTAAAGCGAGAGACCATCTGCCGAATAACCTGTTCTTCATCCATCATCTTTGGAAAATTATATGTATCTGGAAACAGGTAACCTTCTAAGCTTTCCTCGTTAAATCCTAATGAAGCTAGAAAATCAGGGTTACGAGCTTTGGCCAAAAATTTTTTCTTATTACACACTCCTGCTTTTTCTAGTATTTCTGCCACCTGAAAAATATTATACCCTTCTGGAATAGTAACCGGGTATTTAATAACTTCGCCCTTTATTAATTTCGAGAGTACTTCCAGAGGTTTCATATTGGTATGCATCTCGTATTCACCGGCTTTGACCTTGGGAATGGCTTCCTGCAGCCGGGCTAAAAAATAAAAGCTCCTTTGATCGCGGACAATCCCATTATCCTCTAAAATTTTGGCGATTTCTTTAAAAGACATGCCCGACTGGATACTAATTACTCTTATATGCTTCTCCCAGCCTGCCGGCGCCCAAAAATGAACATATCCGGTGGCCAAAAAAATAGCGCCCAAGCCAATTAAAGTTACGAAAAGATCGAAATACCTTTCTTGGCACCAATTAATAAATAAATTTTTCAAAAAATTAAAAATTTTCATAAGTCCATAAGACCTATATTATTTTACTTAAAAGCCCGATTTAGGGTCAACAATTTTATCAATCTTGCCTACCTTACACTTTTTAGCATAAATTTCAATTACCCTAAGGGCAAAGAGGTAAAAAAGGAGGACTAAAACTTTTATTATTATTCTTTCAAAACCCTCACTATTTATTAAAAGTGAGCAACTCATATTAACCAGCCATCTCTTAATTTTGAAATTCCTTTCTAATTTCAAATCAGACATTCTCATCAATTTCTTGAATATATTCCTTATATTCCCCAAAACCCCGTAAACTCAATGGCCTGTTGCGGACAAAGTTCATAGCAACAATAGCAGGCCAGACATTTTTTCTCCTCCAAGAAAGGACCGTCTTTCATAGACAAAGCTCCTGCTGGACAATGCTCAATACAAACTTGGCATTTCGTGCAAAGAGATCGCTTAAATTTAAGGCGGGGACGGGTCCAGAATCTATAAAAAACTTTATTAATTATTGTGCCAAATCTATGCTCACTGATCAAAGTAAAAGGCAATTTGAATTTTTTTAGCGGAGTCCACCGACCCTGGATATCAACTCTACGGAGATCAATTTCACCCAATTTTCTTTGGGCAGCTAAACACAGGTAATCAACTCTCGCGGGAGCTATGCCCATCATCTCCGCCATGAGGGCATCTAAAACAACACCATTATCCGAGACCAATATCTTGCCAATATGGCGCAAATCTTTTCCCGAAGGACCGTTGCCTTCCATACCCACAATCGCATCCATGATCACCAAGTCCGGCGGCCTAAGTTGATAAATGTCCACCAAGGCTTCGGCAAAAGATGTTGGTTTGGCAGCTGCTAAGTGCACGCGGGCTTTTTCAGCACCAACTACTATCCCAAACATATTCTTGACCGCGCCGGTTATCTTGGTCTGTAGATGAGTCTTAAATTTGGGAAGATCAATAACATAATCGACATCTAAAACAATCTTCGAAATTACCAGGTGGTCAAGAAAACGAGACTTAACTGCAACCTGGGTAGTCTCTTTGGCCATGTTAATAAAACATTTTCCGGCCGCCTCCCAGATACCTGAGATCTTCGCGCACCGCTCATTGGCCGCATAACCATGCAATCCAGGATTATCACCCACAAAACAATAAGCACCTTCCTGCTTAAGAAAATCAACTAAGGCCCGCACTAAAGAAGGATGGGTAGTTATTCCCTTTTCCGGAGGATAAGGACCGAGAATATTCGGTTTCAAGAGAATTTTCTTTCCTTTAAGGGTAAAAGAAAAATGGGAGAAAATCTCTTTGATGTTTTCTCCCAGATGGGCGTAATCACTATCTAAGATAAGAAGACGTTGGGCCGCGCTCGTCATAAAGGTGGAAATAGATTAACCTGCAAAACCTTTTCACCCCAGTAGGCGGCAGCTAAAAGTTTTTCTTCCTTAAAAGATGGACCGATCATCTGTACGCTCAAAGGTAAACCACCTCCATTTAACCCGATGGGCAAAGCTATGGTGGGCAATCCCGCTAAACTCCAGGGAACTTGAAACCAGGGATCTCCAGTCGAAGAAAGGCCCGGGGGAGCAGGAGAGGATGTGGTGGGAGTTAGCAGGCCATCATACTGCACCATCAATTGATCCATCTCCTTTCGAAACAGATGCTTTATCTTCTGAGCCTTAATATAATCTACGCCTGAAATTAAAAAACCTGTCTCGATTAGCTCCCGCAGTTTCGGACCATACTCCGCGCCATGGAGGGCAAAAATTTTAGCGTGGAAGGCAGCTGCTTCTACGCGCATGATTAACCGATGCGCATCCTGCACTAAACCAAAACTTGGTGGCATTTTTACATCTTCTATCTTTGCTCCGGCGCTTTTGAGTTTAGCTACCGTCTCCTCAAATTTGGCCCATACTTCAGGGTCACTTTTCTCTTTGTAAAACTCGGAAATTACCCCGAACTTCGGTGAAGCCAAGGGAGGTTTTAAAAATTTTTGATAATCTGGCATAGGGTTCGAGCAGCAAGTATGGTCAGCCCGATCACTTCCCGCCAGCACTGTAAGCATCAAAGCTGCATCAGGTACTGATCGCGTCAAAAACCCTATATGGTCCAAAGTCCAAGCCAAAGGAAAAACTCCATGACGACTAACGCGCCCATAAGTGGGTTTAAAGCCCACGACCCCGCAATAAGCGGCGGGCCGTAAAATAGAGCCGCCGGTCTGGGAACCTAAAGCAGCGGGACACATTCGTGCAGCTACGGCCGCTGCTGATCCACTGCTCGAACCACCTGGCGTATGCTCTAAGTTCCAAGGATTACGGGTCGGAGCCGGGTCAGCATAAGCAAACTCTGTAGTAGCTGTCTTGCCCAGGATGATCGCCCCTTCTTTTTTCAATTTGGCCACCGCTGTGGCTTCATACTCTGGTAAGAAATTGGCGAAGATTTTGGACCCCGCAGTCGTCTTTAAATCAACGGTATAAAAAATATCCTTAACCCCTATAGGTAGGCCTGGCAGAAGGCCAATTCTCTTCCGCCGTTTAATTAATTCCCCACTTCTTTGGGCTTCTTCTAAAACTTTTTCGCGATCAATAGATACCCAGGCTCTTAACCGAGGTTCCAAGGCATCTATCCTTTGCATGTGGGCAGCAACCAATTCTAAGGGAGATATCTTCCTCTCCTTTACAAGTCTGCCCATTTCTACCAAAGATAATTCATAAAGCTCGGCCATAATCTTCCCTTTGTTAAAAAATTAATTATTAATGAGAGCATTAAGTGTTTTAATTTTTTTATTAATCATTTTGTAATAGTAAGCTCGAAAGCCGTGGGCCACATGGGCTTTTTTCCCACGTATCAATTGCGGGGACCTCGCCCTGACTTTAACTTAGGGTCATGTCTCCACCCCGCCCCTCTCCCCAGTGGGGGAGAGGGAGTGAGGGGGCGAAAAATTTTATTTCTCGTTAAAAACCGAATTTAAAACATATTCAATATATTTCTGAGACGATACAATACGAAGTAAAATATAATTTGCTCTCATTAATAATTTTTGGAATATGCTCAGACAATTTTTAGCGAGCACCAATTTAGTGAAAAAAGGCCGGTTCCTCATCTAAAGGAATTTCATAATTGGAAATGGCGACAATAGAAAAAGCTATTTGCCCCAAAGTGGGTGTTAATTCTTTAGCTCGTTCCTCGCCCCAGAGGCGCTTGGCCTCTTCTATCAATAGATCTCTTAATTTGTCTTCTTTTCTTTCTCGCAGCAATCTCCTGGCTCCTTCCTTTTTTAAAGTCTTCTCTTAATTAAGCTAAAGGATATTGGCCATATTCATAAGCGGCATCAAATAAAGCCACGATATTTTCCGGAGGCACATCGGGCTGAATGCTGTGACAAGAGGTAAAAAGATAGCCCCCTCCTCTTCCCAAGATCCTGATCATCCGCCGCACTTCCTCGCGCACTTGCTGCGGAGTGGCCCGCGGTAAAAATCTTTGGGTGTCGATTCCACCATGAAAACTTAAAACCGCGCCATATTTAGCTTTGAGCCGCTCTGGTTGCATATCGCGGGCACTTATCTGTACTGGATTTAAAACTTCCACCCCCAGTTCTACATAATCATCAAGAAAAGCATATACCGAGCCACAAGTATGGACGCAAATTTTGGCGTTGGTATAGTTCTTAATCGTCTTAAATATTTTCTGGTGACCTGGTTTAATATACTTTCGATAAAGCTGAGGTGAGATGAGTGGACCATCCTGGCCACTCAAATCTTCATAATATATTACCATCTGAATAAAATCGCCCACGGCTTGCATATAATTCCGATAGACGCGCACATAGTAATCGGTCAGTCTTTCGCAGAGAGCCTGAGCGAATTCGGGATGAATAAGCATATCCAAGAAAATGTTTTCCATTCCACGCAGATGCCAAGTCATATCAAATATCCCTACCCCCGTAAGACCATCAGCTACTAAGGCATAATCTGTTTTTTCCCAAAGATATTTAGCTCTTTCCCGCAATCCTTCATACCGGCTTGGCTCATCCGGATCTGGCCAAGCGAATTTAGCGATTTCCTCCATCTGAACCGTTTTTAATGGATAATCAACGGGAAAGGTATAATAACCTCCCGGAGGTTTTGACCAAGGGACACCCCACTCATTTACGACGGTATAAGCATTCAGTCTCAGGCGCTGCCAAGACTTAGGCACATTTAGTCGAATATAAATTGTATCAACATGAAGGGCCCGCAAGATCTCTTCGTCCGGGATTATATGTTCGTCTGCAAAATGCCTTATCTTCTTGTTTAAAGCCAATCCCAAGTGGTTCTTAAGTCGATCATAAGCATCTACTGTCCGTATTGTCGAAGCAATCGAACCTAAATCAATGGGCACCCGATCAGGTTCTTGATGATTTAAAGCCCAAATAAACCTTTCTCGCGATGTAAGCTTTTCCATTAAATCCCCTTTTTATTTAAGAAGCTGGGGAACAATCATCCAAGCTATTTGCCAGCTTCGATCTTCTCTTCTTTGGAGGCAGATCACCCCTCCTTGCTGAAAAGCAATCAAATTGCCCTCTTCTTGGGCAAGCAAAAGGAAAGAAGCCAACTTGTTCAAGAAGGGCAGATGGCCAACGATCATCAAATCTTCGGCCCTCTGCGATATTTCTTGAACTAAATCCTTAATGTCGTCTTGCGGAAGTAATAGTCTCCTTTCCCTGGTCAATTCCTGAAGGCCTAAAGTACAGGCTAAAATCTCTGCCGTTTGTCGGGCTCTCATTTTTTCGCTATGGTAAATGAGGGCGAGCTTTATTCCTCTCTCTCTTAAGAATGAAGCCACTTTAATTATATCTTCCTGGCCTTTTTGAGTAAGGGGCCGCAAGGGATCAACTTGTTCCGAAGTAGCTTCTCCGTGCTGAATAAGGTAAAGTCTCATTTGGGGCAAGCCTCCTTAAAATTTGCCCATTAAAGGCTGAGGAGTTAATAACGTTCCCAATGCACTTTACTCTTTCGGTATTTGGTATTAGGGGCAAGCTTTTCTGCAGGATAACCAAGGGGAATAATAGCCATAACCTCGAGGTTGGGGGGAATACCTAAAATCTTTCGCACCGTCGGCGCATCACTTTCTTTAATTCCGCACCAGACTGCTCCCAAACCTAAGTTAGCTGCGGCCAGCAAAAGGTTTTCCGTAGCGGCGGCACAATCATCGCGCCACCAGATAGAACTCTTATCACCCCCGACGACGATGGCCACGGGAGCATCTGCAGCCATATAGACCCAAGAATGGACACGGGCCAGTTCTTCGCGGAGCTGCGGATTGCGCACAATGATAAACTCCCATGGCTGCGCATTATTGCCACTGGGGGCGGCCATAGCCGCTTTCATCAAAACTTCTAATATTTCTTCAGGAACAGGCTTCCTCTGAAAACGGCGCACACTTCGCCGAGCACATATAAAATCCAGGACTTCTTTAGCTTCCATGCTTACCCCCTATTTAAATTCTTCACGCATCTAAAACCCAGCCAATAGGCCCCATTCACCTCATCTTCCGCTGACCACCGAACCGTCGTACGCACGAAAGTGGCATTGCCCAAGAAGCACCCACCCCGCATAGGTAAGTGCCCTTCCAACCATTCCCCTTCGCACATCTCCCAAACATTACCCGCCATATCATAACACCCATAAGGGCTTAAGCCCAAATGAAAGCGCGTCACTTCCGTCGGGCGGTTCACTCCTAATTCGGCCGAGTTACAATACCCGGGATAAAAATCATTTCCCCATGGCCACCATCGCCCATCTGTGCCCCGGGCGGCTTTTTCCCATTGGGCTTCCGTAGGCAATTCTTTGCCCGCCCAAGCCGCATATGCCCGGGCATCATTCCAACCTATACCCACTACGGGTTGCAAAGGATCGTTCCAGCCTTCTACGCCCCAAAGCATTGGCGGACGATGACCTGTTTCTTTTAAGAAACGACCATATTGATAATTAGTTACTGGATGAGCATCAATATAAAAATCATCCAAGTCCAATTTGCGGGCGGGCGTTTCGGTAGCGAAAACGGGATTTTGATTTCCCTCCAGGGAAAAAACTTGCTGCAACTCGAATTCGCTTATGCCCATAATGAATTCCCCTGCGGGGATAAGAACCATCTCCGCTCGATCAATGGGAGAGATTATTCTGGGTGGAAAAGGAGGGCCATCAACTAAATTCCAAATAGACCAAAAATTTTTTTTGACCAACCTTATGCCTCGGCCTCAAAGTTAATTATTATATCTCATTTTTAAAGAAAGAGAGCAAGATAAATCTTTTTCCCAAAGCGTTAGCTTCTTTTCTTGACTATTTATCTGCCCAAAGTTAGAATTCTTAAAAATTTGGATAAGGCTAAGATGGGACGCCCTTTCTGGCAGATTCAATTAATTACTGCTTTTTGGCCGTTAAGAAATCTTTTAGCGCAAATGGTAAACTGGCCCCTGCTCGGGCGCTGGTTAAAGGCTGCCTTCCGAGGAGACCAAGCGAGTTATATTCCTATAGGGCTTGATTTAGAAGATCCACAGAGCGTCCCTCTGCCTTCCGCCGTCGTGGAAAAAATTATCTTGAATTCTTTTTACCACTTCATTTTAAATCGCTGCCTCTGTCGATCTTTATCTCTCTGCCAAAATTTTCCCAGCGACATTGGCTGTCTTTTCCTTGGCCAGGGGGCCAGAGAAATAGATTCTTCCCTTGGCCAGGGGGCCTCGCCGGAGGAAGCTTTAGCTCATCACCGGCGAGCTGTTGCCCAGGGATTGGTTCCTATGGTGGGCCGATTAAAATGGGATGCCCTTTGGCTGGGTGTGCGGAAAGGAGAGCAACTTCTTACCATTTGCTACTGCTGTCATTGTTGCTGTTATTTTCGCCTTTATCGCCATTTGCCTCCCGCAGCTAAAAAAGGACTGCAGAAACTTCCCGGATTAGAGGTGCACGTAAAATCCAACTGCACCGGGTGCGGAATCTGTGTTCCAAAGTGTTTTATCGGCGCCATCACCATATCAAACGGTAAAGCAAATATAGGTACAGAATGCCGCGGCTGTGGCCGTTGCGCAACTTCCTGCCCCCAAAAAGCCATAGAAATTATCCTCCCTTCTTTGGAAACCATAGAAAAATTCATCGGTAAAATTTGGGCATAAATCTATTCGCCACAGGCTGAATAAGGAAATCTGACCGTCTATCACTTGAAAACCTTGGCTAATTTGGGCTGAAGGTAAGAGTATATCTTTATATTATTTATGGGTAAAGGAATCTATAGCGGACTCTAAAAATTTAGAGGCGAATTTTTTTGGGGTTAAGGACTATTTAAGAAGGTTTTGTAAGCTTTGTAAGCCTGATAAATGTCCGCCTTAGATGTCACTTCCAAGGGAGAGTGCATAGAAAGTACGGGGACGCCGCAGTCGATAATATCCATTCCATAAACCGCTAAATATTTGGCTACCGTACCTCCTCCCCCTTCATCTACCTTGCCAATTTCCGTCATTTGCCAGGCCACATTATGGGCATTAAAAATGCGCCGTATCTCCCCCACATACTCCTCCCGCTTCATCTACCTTGCCAATTTCCGTCATTTGCCAGGCCACATTATGGGCATTAAAAATGCGCCGTATCTCCCCCACATACTCCGCCCGCGCGTCTGATGCTCCTGATTTGCCCCGGTGGCCGGTAAATTTTTCCAGACAGACTCCATAACCAATTTTTCCAGCATTCTGCCTTTCATGTACTTCTGGGTAATTGGGGTCAAGGGCTGCCTCTACATCTGCGGAAATGGCTTGGGAACGAGCTAAAATACTCTTGATTAAATTATCTGCCGAAACCTCGCCGCTATGCTCCAGAAGGAGCCTGACCACTTCTTCAATAAAAAAAGACTTTGCTCCTGTATTTCCCTCACTGCCAATCTCTTCTTTATCCACGAAAAGAGTAAGAACCGTGCGGGGGGCATGTTCCAAGTCCAATATAGCCCGCAGAGAAGCATAGGCGCTCGCCCGATCATCCTGCCCATAGGCCCCGATCAAGCTGCCATCAAATCCTACATCTCGCGCCTGCCCAGCTGGGACAAGCTCAAGTTCAGCGCTGGTGAAGTCTTCCTCTACCAATCCATATTTCTGGTGTAAAAGTTCCATGATGCGCAGTTTAACTCTTTCTTTAGCTTCTTCATCAGGGTAAGGAAGGCTGCCCGCTAACGCGGTCAATTTCTCTCCTTCGATGGCTTCGGCCATCTTTTTTTGATCTTGCACTTTACCCGAGAGGTGCGGCAAAAGATCATTGATCACGAAAATTGGTTCATTTATCTCTTCCCCTATCCTGATATTTAACCTTGCTCCATCCCCTTTGACCACAACTCCATGAATAGAGAGTGGAATAGTAACCCATTGATACTTTTTTATACCCCCATAATAATGGGTGCGCAATAAAGCTAAATCGGCGTCTTCATAAAGGGGATTTTGCTTCAAGTCCAGGCGCGGCGAATCTATATGAGAAACAATTATGCGTAAACCCTCTCTTATTGGTGCCTGCCCAATAACGGCTAAAGCAATAGTCTTTTCTTTATTAATAAAGAAGAGCTTGTTCCCCTTAAGCTTCCCATATCCATCAAGAAACCCGGCCTGTTGCGCAATCCGTTTGATCTCTTCTACGGCCTCCCGCTCGGTCTTCGCTTGGTCTAAGAACTTTTTATAACCTTCAGCAAATAAAAGCGTTTCCTGCCTCTCTTCCTCACTCATGCGATCCCAAGCCAATTTCCCTTGGAACTTTAACTTTTGTTCTAACTCTTTTAAATTCTTCTTTTCGGCATTAATTTTCTCTTCTCCAGCCACCTTTTCCTCCTAAGCTTTTTTCTCTTCCGCCCCAACAAACCCAATCAGCTCTTCAACGATTGACGCGGGCGTAGCCATTCTCTAAATTTACTGTAGCCTCAAAAAGGGAAACTAAATCAAAGCAAGATTGACAAATAGGGAAATTTATGACTTGCCGATTTACTTTTAATTGTAAACTTACACCTTGCTTATTAAAAACTTTTCCGCAATAAGCGCAGTTGGGATTATTTTGTAAAGGCTCTCGACTCAATTTTAATTCCATCATGAGCATCTCCTCCTCTTCTTAACATTATTTAATAGACCTTGATTTGGAAGTATTCTTTCTCTCCGCCCTTTATTAATTGCGGCATTAATTGCGGCCATTCTGCTCCTTAAATTCAATAATTAAGAGACGGCTGCTTCTCGCTCACTCTGCCAAAGCCTATCGGCCAATCTTCCATAGTCCCGAGCATACCTTTCGAGGTCAGCAAAGAGTTCGGAAAGGAGAGAATCAGCCCCTATGTGGGTGGGATGAGCCTGACATTCCCCTATTACTTGCCTTAAAATGTGCGGATGATCAATAATCATGCATGGGCGATAGTAATTAGGGGAATAGGGCTGCCGCCGGCGAATGGTTTGGAAAAACTTGGAATTGAGAATTTCGGCCAATGGTTTATCTTTAATATTATCGACTGCAAAATGCACAAATACACAGGGCTCTACATCTCCCCGGCTATTGACATGGAGATAGCGATCGCCCGCAATACAACCACCAACCAATGGACCATCATTCCAAAAATCAGCCAAGACTATCGGAACCCGGTGGCGCAACTCGCCCAACCTCTTCAAGCGCTCAATTCTTTGTTGCGGAGTGGGCATGAGCTCCAAGGCTGGCTTTTTGCCAATAGGAATATAATTGAAATACCAACCAATAAAACATCCTTGAGCTGCCCAAAAATTAATAAATTCTTCGCTTACAATCTGTTCGTTGTTTTGCCGCGTGACAGTTGCGGAGAAACCAAAAAGGACACCTTCCTGGTGGAGATTTTCCATCGCGATTAAAATCTTCTGGAAAGCTCCTGGTCCCCGACGAGCATCAGTTTCTTTTTCCCATCCTTCCACACTTATGGCTGGCAAAACATTCCCTAACTCCGCCAGCTTTTTAGCCAATTCTTTATCTATTAAAGTTCCATTAGTATAAACTTGGAAATACATATCATTAAATTTAGCAAAAATGTCTAATAAATCTTGGCGGATAAATGGCTCGCCTCCGGAAATGGTGATGAAATAAATGCCCATTTCCTTAGCTTGCTTCAAGAGATCTTCGATTCGCCAAGTTTCCAATTCTTCTCGCTTGCTGTACTCTCCGGCGTAACAACCGAAGCAATTTAAATTACAGCGCATGGTGGGGCTGATCACGATAAAAAATGGCGGATAAAAACCATAACGAGCCCGAAATTCTTCGCGCTTTGGTTTAGCGGCTAAAAATTCATTGATGATCAAGTTTTCGGCAAACTTCTCTACACATTTTTTGGAAGATCGGCCTAATGCTCTTCGGCCATGAATAATGAGGCTCTGCAAAAAATCTCTTCCTTCCGGATAATAAGAAACGGCTTCCAAGCCGTTACGCACGAAAGGGAATTTTAATAACCTTTCCTCGCTAATGCGGGGCAGAATCTTGATAATACCCCGGGCGGCCTTCACTGTCGCCATATGCCGAATCTTTTCCTGTACACTCCCCATGGCCAAGGCCTCCTTTCTTAGCGTTCCTATTCACTTTAAATAGGTCTCTTTTTAATATAATTAAGATCCTCCCTTCTCGTCAATCCGGAGCCGATAAATTTTTTATAATTATTTGGCGAACTTTTGCTGCTAAAACTTCTTCCTCCGTGGCTGAGATTTGCTTAGTCTCTAAAGACTGATCGATAATTATGCGCACATTTCCTGGATAAGTTCGCCAATCTCCTTTGCGCATGATTTTATTGGTTCCTTTAATGGTAATAGGTAAAATAGGGGCTTGCGATTTTAAGGCTATGATAAATACCCCTTTTTTAAAAGGTTGCAATTGACCATCAGGACTGCGGGTGCCTTCCGGGAAGATCATCACCGAAACTCCCTTCTTCACTTTCTCCGCTGCCTGCAGCATACTTTTGTAAGCTTTCTTGGGGCTTTCCCGTTCTATTGGTATATAGCCAATCCGGGACATAGCCCATCCTAAAAAAGGAATGCGGAAGAGGCTCGCCTTCGCCGTCCACCGAAATTGTATGGGCAAATAACCTAAGAGAGCGAAAATATCAAAGCTGCTTTGATGATTAGAGACTAAAATGTAACTCTGTTTTGGGTCAATTTTATCTAATCCCTCAATGCCTACCTTGGTCCCTGTAGTCTTCAATTGAATCTTACCCCAAAGCCTAGCCACTAAATGAGGAGCATTCCCGGAAGAATCAAAAATGGATAAAATAATGGCCACTGTACCCAATATTACTGTGGTAATAAAGAAAATAAGCCAGGCTAAAATTGTCCGTAAAGTAGCTAACATAGGTAGAAAATTTGGAAAAATAATAATTATTAATACATTATTGAAAGCCTTATGTCAATCAACCCTCGATCTGCCCACCTTCACTTTGGAGTTCGAATCTTAAAGCGTATAAGAGGCCAGGGGGTAAATGAGGGAGCATCGGCGGGAGAAGAAGGAGTAAAAACTGAGAGCCAGATTTCCGCCAAGCGTTGGCGGACATAAGAAAAAAGCTAATTTTTTGGCCGAAGCGAGCCCGGGCTAAAGAGGGTAAAAGTGCCTTATGATCCCGAATGAACCCCCTGGCCTCTTTATAAAGTCCTGGCAATTAATCTTTTAAAATCACCATTGTTTTTGCAAAGTGAAGGTGGGCAAGACCCATGATCTGACGGTCGATCAATTTTTAATTCTTGACTTCCTTCCTTCAGGTGATAAAATTCCTTTAGCCAAAGGATATTTTGGATTATCTTAAATTTTTAAAAAAGGAGGGCGGGGCGTGGTCAATAAAGTTATTCTTATCGGAAGACTAGGGGCTGATCCAGAGATTCGTTATACCCCAAGTGGAGCCGAAGTAGCTACCTTCCGTATAGCCACCAATGAAGCCTGGACCAATAAAAATGGGGAGAAAGAAGAGAGAACGGAATGGCATCGCATTGTGGCCTGGAGAGGGTTAGCCAAGATTTGTGGAGAATTTTTAAGTAAAGGGAAGCTCGTTTATATTGAAGGTCGCCTTAGGACTCGCTCTTGGGAAGATCGAAATGGCAATAAACGGACGGTCACGGAAATAGAAGCTACCGATATGAAAATGTTGGGCAGCATAAGTGACCAGAAGGGCAAAGCTAAAGAATTAGAAGAAGAATATACGCCGCCTCCCTTAAAGGAAGAAGAAGATATCCCCTTCTAATAATTATTTTTAGTGGCGGGTAGTAGAACTTTGACTATTGAGCAAATACTGGATTTGGTAAAAGATGAACTCCAGGCCGTGGAGAGGGAAATGGCCCAAAACATGCTTTCCGAGATCTCCATGATCCCCACGGTGAGTCGTTACCTTATCTCCAGCGGCGGCAAAAGATTTCGCCCCATGCTCCTAATTCTCTGCGCCCGCCTTTGTGGGTATAACGGCCAGAAAGCCATCCCGCTCGCCAGCACCATAGAATTCATCCACACAGCTACTTTGCTTCACGATGATGTTGTTGATCGAGCCTTTGTCCGCCGCGGCATGGCTTCGGCCAATTACGTCTGGGGGGACGGAGCCAGTGTCCTGGTCGGTGATTTCCTCTTCACTAAATCTTTCTCCTTGATTGTGAAAGAGGGCAATCTGCGCATCTTAGAAGTTATCTCCGCAGCTACCACCCGCATGGCCGAAGGGGAAGTAATGCAATTAGTTAAAATGGGCGATCCTCATATATCAGAGGAAGATTATTTTTATGTCATCACCAACAAAACAGCTGTACTAATTTCTGCCGCTTGTCAAATCGGCGCTATTCTGGCTGCTTCTACGCCAGCAACTGAAAAAGCTCTAAGGAACTTCGGGCTTAATTTAGGAATTGCTTTCCAATTAGTTGATGACATTTTAGATTACTCCGCCGAAGCCGAAACGCTCGGTAAGGGGATTGGCCAGGACTTAAATGAAGGAAAGGTGACACTCCCTTTAATATATATGCTCAAAACGTCTCCTCCGCGGGAAAGAGAAAAAATCGGGCAAATTATTCAAAATAAAAACCGCCTTCCCGCGGATATAGCTTATCTCTGGCGACTCATTCAAGAGGGTGGAGGATTAACCTATACGATCAAAATTGCCGAAAATTATGTCCAGCAAGCTAAAAATCTGATCTCCTCTTTTGCGCCATCTCCCGAGAAAGAAGCCCTGCTCACTTTAGCTGATTATACCGTTAAACGGAAAAACTAAAGAAAGCTTTTAATCCGCTAAACCGAAATAATTCTTTCTCTACTCCTGCCAATCTCGGTAGGCGGGCAGTAGACCCAACCCATCAGCCATCATTATCGCTTTGACGACGGCCTGGGCGATAACTTCCTCGGCCATAAGGCCCACTGTATTCACATCTGCTATCATTTCCCCACAGGAAAGGGCAAAAATCAAATCCCCATCTACTGTGGAGTGAATGGGAGAGATAGTGCGCACAAATCCACTTTGCGCCATCTGGGCTACTTTTATGGCTTGCCTTTTAGTAAGTCGTACATTAGTGGCCACCACCCCTAAACTCGTATTTTGGAACGTCGTCTCTCGTCGCGGAATCTTGAATCCTTCTTTGATTCATTTACTCGAATTGATAAAAAGCTGTGGATTTTCTGGATCCCGCGCTCCCGCTAGGATTTTCCCACTCTGCGGATCGAGTACGTCTCCAAAAGCATTCACTACTACTAAAGCTCCCACAATTACGCCATCAGGCAAAGCAAGGGAAGAAGTACCCACACCACCCTTAGTAGCCATTTTTATCCCTAAAAGTTTGCCCACGCTTGCTCCTGCTCCTACCCCCACACTTCCTTCCAGCACTTTCCCAGAGGTACTCTCCAGGCATGCTCGGTAGGCCATCTCTTTATCCGGCCTCCTTTGGCCATTTCCTAAACCTAAATCGTAAATAATAGCTGTAGGCACAATGGGCACTTTTCCGGCGGAGGTTTGGTAGCCAATATTCCTTTCTTCCAGATATTTCATAACTCCGCCAGAGGCATCCAAGCCAAAGGCGCTTCCCCCTGCTAAAAGGACTGCATGAACTTCATCAACGGCATGAAAAGAATGTAAAGAATCAATCTGGCGTGTGCCTGCCGCTGAGCCGCGGATATCAACTCCCCCTAATGTCCCGGGAGGGCACAAAATGACCGTACATCCAGTAGCGGCTTGCCAATCATGAGCGTGCCCTACACAGAACCCAGGAACATCGGTTATGGCGTTAAACAACTCCCTCATTATTTTTATTATTTACTAACTTTTTTAAGCAAATAAGTCAACCCCTATCCGCACCTTACCCATCTTCCCTTTTCCAAAATCAAGAATAATAATGATATTAAAAGACTAATTGCCGGGACCATATAAAAGGCCAGGGAGGGAAGAGAGCATCGAGAAGGAGAATATAGTTGGTCATAATTTTTAAGAAATTGTTAAATGAACCGATGAAATTAATAAGCGAATTATTTTTAAAAAGCTGCGGATAACTGCTCTATTCTTTAATCCGGCTTAGGTCTTAAAGCCCTTGGGCAAGAAAAATTAAAGGATATGTTGACATATTATTTAAAAAAAGATAAGCAATAATAAGTTTTGTCCTTAGTCCAAACTTTCTAAAACTGCTTGTGTAGGAGGACATTGATGAAAGATATTATTGTTTATAGCGTAGTTCCCACCCTTCCCGAACGCTTGCACCCTCTCATGCACTTGGCTAAAAACCTTTGGTTTAGTTGGAACCTTGAAGCCATTGACCTCTTTCGCTCCATTGACCAGCACCTTTGGGAAGAATTTAATCATAACCCCCTTGCTCTCTTAAGTGGCTTAAATCAAGACCGTATTCAAGAACTAATGGGGGACGAGGGATTCCTCTCCGAAATGGACCGTATTTACACGGAATTCCAAAGATATTTGGAGAAGGGTAAGCCTTATCATTTTGGCTTGGAGACTCCTTTTGCTTTTACCGTTGCCTATTTTTCAGCCGAGTATGGTCTCACTGATTGTTTACCTATATATTCTGGAGGATTAGGAGTCCTGGCTGGTGATCACTTAAAATCAGCTAGTGATTTACGCATTCCCATTGTGGGAGTCGGTTTATTTTACCAAAAAGGCTACTTTCGGCAGTACCTCAATGTGGATGGATGGCAGCAGGAAACATATCCGGACAATGAATTTCACCTTCTGCCGGCCCATCTCGAAAAAGACAACAATGGAAATCCTCTAACTATTGAAGTCCCCATTAAGGACCGGCAAGTAAAAGTTCATGTTTGGCGGATTGACGTGGGCCGGATTCCCCTCTACATGTTGGATACTAATAATATAGCCAACCGCGATGAAGATCGAGATATTACCTCGGCTCTTTATGGCGGCGATCGCGAAATGCGATTAAAACAAGAAATTGTGTTGGGTATTGGTGGAGTAAAGGTTTTAGATCGTCTGGGCTACCAGCCGACCGTGTATCATCTGAACGAAGGCCATTGCTCCCTAGTTATTTTAGAAAGAATTCTTGAGCTTATGAATAAACACCGTCTATCTTTTGCTGAGGCTCGGGAAGCAGTTTATGCCAGCAGTATCTTTACTACTCATACGCCTGTACCCGCAGGTATCGATATATTCGAACGCCCCTTAGTGGAAAACCTATTAGGCAATTACTTATGCTGTTCCGGAGTTCCTTTACCAACTTTCTTTGAATTAGGAGCTCTGGACATAAAACCTAACGAGCCTTTAAATATGGCGGCCTTAGCTTTGAGGAATTGTGTCAAAGTAAATGGGGTAAGCGAGCTGCATAAAAAAATTTCTCGCAGGATGTGGCGGCACATCTGGCCTTCCCTCCCCGAAATGGACATTCCCATCCAAAGTATAACCAACGGAATTCATACTCCTTCTTATATCTCAGATGATATGAGTCGTTTATTCAATCGCTACTTAGGTAGAAAATGGTCGGAAGATCCAGACAACGTTAAAGTCTGGGAAAGGGTTAACCAGATTCCCGAGGCAGAATTATGGCGCGCCCATGAACGCCGCCGCGAAAGACTCGTCGCTTTTACGCGACAAAGGCTCCAAGAACAGTTGGCCCGCAAAGGTGCTCCCCAGAGCGATTTACAAGCAGCCGGTGAAGTCTTAAATCCAGAAGCACTGACCATTGGTTTCGCCCGTCGCTTTGCTGTTTATAAAAGAGGAGATTTAATCTTTAAAGATCCGCAACGCTTAGCCAGGATATTGAATGATCCGCAAAGGCCTGTGCAGATCATTTTTGCGGGCAAAGCTCATCCCCAAGATCACGAAGGGAAAATGGTTATCAAAAACATCTTTCACTTAGCCCAGCGCCCAGAATTTCGGCACAAGGTTGCTTTTATAGAAGACTATGATTTGAATGTGGCTCGTTACATGGTCCAGGGATGTGATGTTTGGTTAAATAATCCTCGACGTCCCTTGGAAGCCTGTGGCACCAGTGGCATGAAAGCAGCAGCCAATGGCGCTTTGAATATGAGCGTGCTCGATGGTTGGTGGGCTGAAGGCTACCATCCTGATTTAGGCTGGGCTATTGGTTCTGGTGAAGAATATGAAGACCACGAATATCAAAATTTAGTCGAAAGCCAAGCTATTTATGATCTCTTAGAAAGGCATGTAGTCCCTCTCTTTTATGACCGAGGTAAAGATAACCTTCCGCGCCTCTGGATTAGGGCCATGAAAAAATCCATGTCCACGCTTACTGCTCGTTTTTGTGCGCACCGAATGCTGCAGGACTATACTCATCACTTTTACCTTTCTCTGGCTCTTAACTGGGAAAGAATAAGCGCCAACGATTTTAAAGAGATCCGCTCTTTTTCAGCGTGGGCTGAACAGATGCGCCAAAATTGGCCCCAGCTCAAGATATTAGATAAACAGGCGGAAGCAAGAAGAATAATTTCTCTTGGTGATCACCTTAAGGTGAAGGTAAATATATTTTTAGGGAAGATCTCTCCCCAAGATATTTCGGTGGAGATATACTATGGGCCAGTCGATTCCAAAGCCGATTTTCTGGATCGCGATACCATTGCCCTCAAAGAATTTAGCACCGAAGGTTCCCTTACTACTTTTCGAGGAGAAATTCCTTGTCTCCGTGTTGGGCGCTTCGCCTTTAAAGTGCGTATTCTTCCGGCCCATCCTTTATTAAGTAATCCCTATTCTCTCGGTCTCATTCTTTGGGGATGAAGTCCCAATGTTTCTTCTTAAAGCCGATAGGATTTTTTATAATTTTTAAATTTTTCTTTTGCTTCTGGGCCTTAGCTACCCTTCCCCTTTTGGCCTTCACCCAAAATAAAAATCTAAATCTCCTACACCAGAGCCGAATAATCATAAGCACCAATGTAGAGATTATGATCTCCTCCGGCGAACATTCCCTGGGGGTATTGGCCCTAAGAGAACCTTTTCAAGAAATAGAAAAGATTGATCGTTTAATGAGCAATTATCGTTCCGATAGCGAAGTGAGCGAGTTAAATCACCAAGCTGGCCAGAAGGTCTGCCGAGTTTCGGCAGCTACTTTAACTTTAATCGAGCGCGCTATTTATTTTTCCCATCTCGCCGGAGGAGTTTTTGGTATTACTATCGCCCCGCTGTTGCGCCTTTGGAATTTTCAAAGTCCAACAATACCGGCTGCAGAAGATTTAAAGAAGGCCCTTAAAAAGTCGGCTATCAAAAAATCAAAATTAACCGCGCTCTTTCAGAAGTTTATCTCTCTGAACCCGGGATGGCCATTGACTTAGGGGCCATAGCCAAAGGATATGCCGTAGACCAGGCGTGCGTTCTTTTGCGTCAAAAAGACCTAACCAATTATCAGGTCAATGCCGGCGGAGATCTCAGGAGTCACGGGACAAAGGAACGAGGACATCCCTGGGTAATTGGCCTTAAGCATCCCCGATTAAAAGATGCCTTAATCGCCAAGATCGATCTGACGGGAGCGGCTTTGGCTACTTCAGGTGACTATGAAAATTTTTTATTAAAAATGGAGAACGCTATCATCTCTTCCTCCATCCCTTAACCGGCCAACCTGCGCGCCAATGTCAAAGCGTTACGGTAATGGCTCCTTCGGTTATGGATGCTGATGCTTTAGCCACGACCGTATTTGTTCTGGGGGCTGAGCAGGGCCTGGCCTTAATTGATAAACTGCCAGATGGGCATGCTTTAATTGTCGACCGACGGGGGCGCGTCTTGCTCTCTCCTAATTGGCCGCCAGGGCTCATCCATTCTCCCTAATACTTCTTTTAAATGTTTAATGATTTTATAAGGCAGGAAAAATATTTTCTCTCCCTTGCTTATCCCCGTGGTTCAGGTGGAGGTTGACAATCTTTTCTTTTCAATCCCAAGAGAAGGGCGGGAAGAGAAAAGAGAAGAAATAAAAATATCTTCTCCCTCCTCGTCGAATGTGTTATATTGATGACCAAAATTAGGAGGAGGAAATATATGGAAAATTGGCCGCGTATATTTAAGGTTCACCAAAAAATCGCTACACCCCGACTTGCCGATGTAGAAAAAGAGATGCACAATCTTCTTGATCAATTTAATCTCTCCGCTAAGGTTAAACCAGGTGAAAGAATAGCCATAACCGCTGGCAGCCGCGGCATTCGCGATAAAGCAAAGATTCTCCGCGTCATCGTCAGCCGTTTGAAAAGTCTGCAAGTCCAACCTTTTATCGTCCCCTGTATGGGCTCTCATGGAGGAGCAACAGCCGAAGGCCAGGTAAAAGTATTGCACCACCTGGGGATAACCGAAGAGTTTGTGGGCGCCCCCATAGTTTCCTCTATGGAGGTGAAGGAGATTGGCCGAACCAAATTCGGCACACCCGTCTTCATTGACCGAAATATATGCGAGCAAGCAGACAAGATTATTGTGGTTAATAGAATTAAGCCCCATACAGATTTTGACTATGATATCGAGAGCGGTTTAAATAAAATGATGATCATTGGCATGGGTAAACATAAAGGGGCCTTGATGGCCCATCGCCTTACCATAAAATATGGGTTTGCCACTATGTTCTCCGAGATTCAACCCATCATCTTGAAAGCCCTTCCCTTCTTCTTTGGCGTGGGTATAATCGAGAACCAATACGACCAAACCGCTTCTTTGCACCTGCTCACTCCGGAAAATTTTTGGGAAGGAGAAAAGCCCTTGTTGAAAAAAGCGAAAGATATAATGCCTCGCTTACCTTTTAAACAGATCGATATTTTAGTAGTTGATGAAATCGGCAAGAATATCAGTGGAGCTGGATTAGATCCCAATGTGACTGGTCGCCTTTATTTTATCGGAAGCCCCCCTCTTAAAGAACCTAAAATCACCCGCATTTTTGTGCGTGACCTAACTCCCGAAACAGAAGGAAACGCGATTGGCATTGGCTTTGCGGAATATACTACCAAACGATTAGTTAAAAAGATTGATCCAGTAGCAACCGCTGTAAACTGTATAACCGGTATGGGACCAGAGTGTGGCCGGATTCCTCTCGCTTTTGATCAAGATCGGGAAGCTCTCCAGGCAGCCTTCGACAACTCTGGTGTTCTGGACATCAAAGATCTACGTTTAGTTTGGATCAAAAATACTCTGGAATTAGAATACCTTTGGGCCTCGGAATCCATGCTCTCCGAAGTTAAAGCCAATCCCCATTTAGAAGTAGTCTCTGGGTTACAAGAAATTCCCTTCGATGCCCAAGGAAATATGGTCATGGAATGGCCTCCCCGCTGGGCTGATTGATTTGGGGAGGCCTAATATTTGGCAAAAATTTTTAACGGAGGGAGGAGAAAATGAAAGCACAAGCGGCGATCCTTTTTGAAGTAGGCAAAAAATTAGATTTAAGAGAAGTGGAAGTAGAACCTCCCCGGGCGGGCGAAGTTCTCCTCAAAATAGCGGCCGCTGGTATCTGCCACAGTGATTTACATGTAATGACTGGACATTTAACCGCCCCGCTGCCTGCCATTTTGGGTCACGAAGGTTCCGGAGTTGTCGCCGAAGTAGGCCATGGGGTTCACCATCTCAAACCTGGGGATAAAGTCATTCCTCTCTGGCGCCTCTCTTGTGGCGTTTGCGAATATTGTAGTTCCGAAAGGCCGGCCCTGTGCCCCGAAGGCACTCAAATCCGCATGACGGGGAAACTCCTTGATGGGACGACGCGGTTTAAATATGCCGGTCAAGAAATAAAACATTTCGCTGGTGTATCCAGCTTCTCTGAATATACGGTGGTGCCTGCGCGAGCTGTGGTTAAAATTCCTGCGGACTTCCCTTTAGAAAAAGCTGCCCTTCTTGGATGTGGCGTAATTACAGGGGTGGGAGCAGCCATTAATGCGGCCCGGGTAAAACCAGGCAGCACCGTGGCGGTCTTCGGCTGTGGCGGCGTAGGCGTAAATGTCATTCAAGGAGCTGCTTTGGCTGGCGCTGAGAAAATCATCGGCGTTGATATTTTACCCAATAAACTAAACTACGCCCGCACTTTTGGGGCCACCCATACGATCAACGCTAAAGAAGTAAATCCAATCGAAGCTGTACGCGCCCTCACCAATGGACGCGGTGTAGATTATGCTTTTGAAGTAATTGGCCAACCGGCAACTATCCGCCAGGCTTATGACTGCTTAGCAAAGCGGGGAATGGGCGTCGTCGTCGGCGTAACCCCGATGACTACCGAAGTTTCCGTCCCCATCATGACCTTGGTCTTTGAAGAACGGATGTTGACCGGATCAATTTATGGCTCCAGTCGACCATGGATCGACATCCCCATGCTCATTAATCTTTACCAAGCGGGAAAAATAAAACTGGATGAGCTGCTCACAAGCCGTTATCCCTTCTCGCAGATCAATGAAGCCTATGAGGCTTTGGAACGAGGAGAAGGATTGCGCAGCATTGTTACTTTTTAATATTAAAGAGTTAGGCATCAAGGGGTAGCTTTTCTTTTAAAAGTTTGGGCAAAGGCTAATCCTTGTTCTTGACAGAACTTAAAGATAATATGCACATCCCATCCTATGCAAAAATGTTTTACGCCCATCTTTAAGTAAGACTCCGCATCTTTAAAGTCGGCTAACTCAACGCGCGGGGCAATGCCCATCTTTAAAGCAGTTTCTATTGTATAACGCTCGGCCTCTTTGACTCGGGGATGTTCCCATTGCCCGGGAATACCAATGGACATAGAATAATCCGCTGGGCCAAACTGCACCATATCGATTCCTTTAACGGATAGAATAGCTTCTAAATTATTAATAGCTGACTCTTTCTCAATCATCAAAGCCACCACCCCTTCCTCCAATTGCTCCACATATTCAGTCGAACCCGGTCCCAAAACATAACCTACATCCCTTCTCATGGCTGCACCCATTATTCCTTTAGTCTGGGGAGTTTCCGCCCGCGCTGCCGCTACAGCTTCCTCAGCATCTTTTACAGTACGAATATCAGCAAAGAGGAGGTTGGGTATCCCCGAACCAATAGCCCGGCCGGTTAAAAAGGCCCTTGGTTCCTGATCAATCTTCATCATGGCTGAAAGGTGATCAAAAAGATCCACAGCTCGGCTGAAATTTTCCAAGGCGTAGAGATCAAAAGGAGCATACTCGCCTACAAATTCTACATAATCAATTGCACCGCTGTGGCCAATTACTTCCACCACCCCTGGCCAAGTGGAATGAACATGGATGCCCAAAGTTGGCTGACCAGTGCGCAATAACTCCCGCAACGTATTCTTTCTCTTCTTCATCTCTTGTTTCTCCTCTCACTTCGTAAGTGTAATATCAATCCCCAAATTTAATCCCTTGAGCTAAGGGAAGTTCGGTAGACCAATTGATGGTAACGGTCTGGCGGCGCATATATGCTTTCCAAGCGTCGGAGCCAGATTCTCTTCCGCCTCCTGTATCTTTTTCCCCCCCGAAGGCACCGCCGATCTCGGCTCCTGAAGTTCCAATATTAACATTAGCAATTCCACAGTCAGAACCGGCAGACGAGAGGAATCTCTCGGCTGTTCTTAAGCTCTGGGTAAAGATAGCGCTCGCTAACCCTTGGGGCACGTCATTGTGCATCCGCATGGCTTCCTCAAATTCTTCATATTCCATGAGGTAGAGAATGGGGGCAAAAGTCTCCTTTTTGACGATTTCAGTCTGAGCCGGCATCTTCACAATAGCCGGTTCCACAAAACATTCGCCAAGGTTCAAAAGGCGTTTTCCCCCGATCAGGATCTCTCCCCCCTCTTCTTTGGCCTTCTGGAGGGCGACCATCATCTGTTCCACTGCTTCTTTGTTCACTAAAGGCCCCATTAAAATCCCATCTTCCTGAGGATCGCCAATGCGTATTTGCTGATAAGCCCGGGCAAGTCTTTCGGTCAATTGAGCAGCAATTGAGCGCTGGGCGATAATCCGTCGGGTGGTAGTGCAGCGTTGCCCTGCTGTTCCTACCGCCCCAAAGAGAATACTGCGCACGGCTAAATCGAGGTCAGCATCCTCAGTTACAATGATGGCGTTATTTCCGCCCAATTCCAGAAGGGACCGCCCTAATCTTTTGGCTACGGCCTCAGCAACTTGCCGTCCCATCTCAGTGGACCCGGTGAAGGAGATGAGGGGAAGGCGGGAATCACGGATCATTCTCTTACCGATGAGAGAACCGGAACCAACTAGCAGGTTAAATATTCCTTTAAGACCATGGTCAGCCATGATGCGATTGGTGATGTGTTGCACAGCCACTGCGCAAAGAGGCGTTATTGAAGAAGGTTTCCAAACTACAGTATCTCCACAGACGGCGGCAATAGCCGCATTCCAAGACCATACCGCCACTGGAAAATTGAAGGCGGTAATAACGCCAATAGGTCCTAACGGGTGCCATTGCTCATAGAGACGATGGCTGGGCCGCTCCGAAGGCATAGTCAAGCCATAAAGTTGTCTCGAGAGTCCCACAGCAAAATCACAGATATCTATCATCTCTTGAACTTCTCCCCAGCCTTCTACTTTAATCTTGCCCATCTCCAAAGTAACCAGTTCACCCAAAGGCTCCTTTAAGTCTCTCAAGGCTTGGGCCAAATCGCGGATTACTAAACCGCGTTTGGGAGCAGGGATCATGCGCCAGACTTTAAAAGCTTGGACGGCCTCAGTCATTACCCGCTCATAGGTCATTTCTGTAGCCTGCACTACTTTAGCGATGGCTTCTCCCGTCGCCGGATTAAAAGAAGTAACAATCTGTCCCTCGGGATCTGGGAACCATAAATCAACCCCCGCGCAGGTACCCAAATTGATTTCTTTAATGTCTAATTTTTCCAGCAATGCTTTCATAGATTCCCCCTCAAATTATATAGAGCTTAAAGACTAATTTTCATCAAAGTCTTAATCTAAGGTTGATCCATAAAAGGATAGCGAAAATCTTTAGGTGGCCGGAAATTTTCTTTAATCGCCCTTGGACTAGTCCAGCGGATGAGATTGAAAATCGAACCAGCTTTATCATTAGTACCAGAAAGCCTCCCTCCTCCAAAAGGCTGTTGATCTACAATTGCCCCTGTGGGTTTATCATTAATATAAAAATTACCAGCGGCGTGGCGTAACCGTTTCAGGGCCAGGTTGATGGCCTTCCGGTCATTGGCAACGATACTTCCCGTCAGACCATAGGGGGAAGTTTCGTTACAAAGATCGAGCGTCTCTTCAAAGGCTTTTTCAGGATAGATATAAATAGTTAAAACCGGGCCGAAGATTTCTTCGACCATCAACCTGTTTTTTGGATTCTGGGAGAGGATGACCGTCGGCTCAATAAAAAAACCTTTGGATGAATCTGTTCCGCCCCCACAGAGAATTTCAGTTTCTCCCGAAGTCTTTGCGTAGGCGATGTAGTCTGTAATTTTTGCCCAGGCGCTCTGATCGATAACTGCTCCCATAAAATTAGAAAAATCTGTAATGTCGCCGATACGAATAGTTTTAATCTCATCAATTAGTCTCTGTTTGAGCGAAGGCCAAAGGCTTGCAGGAATATACGCCCGGCTTGCCGCAGAACATTTCTGGCCTTGATATTCGAAGGCTCCGCGGATGAGAGCAGTGGCTGTAACTTCCAGATCAGCAGAAGAATGGACAAAAACAAAATCTTTTCCCCCTGTCTCTCCTCCAATTCTTGGATAGGTTCGGTATTTTCCAATGTTCGTTCCGAGCGTCTTCCACATTTCCATAAAGGTTGATGTACTGCCAGTAAAATGAAGGCCGGAAAGATCAGGATGATTTAGAATAAGGTTCCCAATTTTCGGCCCAGAACCAGGGATAAAATTGATCACCCCCTCAGGAAGTCCAGCTTCCTTCCATAATTGGGTCAAGAAGTAACCAGAATAGACTGCAGTAGAAGCTGGCTTCCAAACTATAGTATTACCCATCATAGCAGGGGCCGTCGGAAGGTTTCCAGCAATGGAAGTGAAATTGAAAGGGGAAATGGCCAAGACAAATCCTTCCAGGGGACGATAATCCATGCTATTCCAAGCATCAGCAGGAGATTCAGGTTGCCACGCATAAATCTGGCTCATATAATATGGGTTGAAACGATAAAAGTCGGCCAACTCGCAGGCAGAATCGATTTCCGCTTGATGGGCAGTCTTTGACTGACCAAGCATGGTTGCTGCATTTAGAATATAACGATACTTAGTAGTAATCAGATCAGCGGCTTTCAGAAATATAGCCGCCCTTAATGCCCAGTCCATCTCTGACCAATCTCTCCATGCCTTTTGTGCCTCCTCAATAGCCATCTCAACTTCCTTAGAACCAGCTTGGTGAAAGCGTCCCAAAATATGTTGATGGTCATGAGGGCACCGACATT
>FWPU01005785.1_pt1 | contig 26041 bp, 23 predicted proteins | sample 2228361 | NCBI WGS metagenome assembly FWPU01 (sample SAMEA103939777, study PRJEB20133) | metagenome | reverse complement strand
GGCCGCCCGTCACCGCGTAGAACACGTCGACGTAGGCCCTTCTTATCGCCAGATCTTTCTGCTTTAGGGCCTCTTCTGCCCTTTTTCGATCGGTTATATCCAGCAAGGAACCTATAACGGCCGGTTTCCCGCGATATGCGGTCCGTGAGCCGTAAACCTCCACGAAAATCACTTCACCGGCCTTGGTTATTCCCCTGAACTCGTATCTAATGGCCGGAATCTCTCCCGCGATCCTTCGTCTGATGTTCTCCTCGACGATCGGCCAATCCTCCGGAAGTACGAGGTCTTTTGGCCCCTTCTTATCTATCAATTCCCCGACTTCGTACCCGAAGATCTCCGCCAATTTGGGATTGATGTATTTGAAAACGCCGTCTTGTTTCAGGTACACCCCGACGAGAGATTTCTCGGCGAGATCTTTGAACTTCCCTTCTGATTCCTTCAGCTGCTCTTCCGACTTCTTCCTCCAGGTGATGTCGCGAACTATCGCTAGCAAGCGATCTGCTCCAGCTATCGAAGCGCGTTTTAAATTGACCTCCACCCAAAACAGGCGTCCGCCCTTGTCCTTTGCGAGCCATTCGAACAGCTGGGGACCGTCTTCCACCGCCCTTCGTATCCACGCCAGCGCATCCTTCTGCGTGTATGGAGGCATCCCCGCGCTCAGATCTTCTACGCTCAGCCTTCTGGCCTCTTCCCGGGAATAGCCGTACATTTCGGACATTTTGGCGTTTACGTCCAGGATCGCTCCGGTGTCGACGTCATGGACGAATATCGCATCGTTTGCGGCGTCGAATATGGCGCGATAGCTCGCTTCCGCCAGTTTCAGCCTCTCTTCGGCAACCTTTCTATCGGACACATCCCTTATGATTGCCGTGCAATACAGCTCGCCTTTGGAAAACCAGCACCCATACGAGACTTCGGCCGGGAATTCGGTCCCGTCTTTTCTCAGAGCGGCGACTTCTCTCACTTTTCTCTTGCATTCCATCCTTTTTCCGGTTAGCAACTCTTCGATGCCCTTCATGTGCTTTTCTCTGTAACGCTCGGGTATCAGCAACTCCACGGTCTTGCCTGCGATTTCATCGCTCGCGTACCCGAATATCTCCTCCGCCGCTCTGTTCCAAAAGACGATAGTCTCGCCGCGCTGGCAAACGATCACGGCATCCGTCGCCGATTGAGCCAAGGATCGGAAGCGCTCTTCGCTTTCTTTCAGCTCGTCTACGTCCATCTCGCACTCCGTTGCATCGATAGGAATGAGATCAACCATAGCTTCGGTCCGTTCGGGGAGCGGACCCTGCGGATCATACGCGACGCGCGGTTGCCAAACGTTGTTCGCATCGCAAACGCAAACGCATCCAGCCGAACCCACGATGCGGGTTAGCAACGCGCACCCGCGGCCGGTTTAACGCTTTTCGACCCGTTTGCGGAACGGATCTAACCGCAAGTAAACGAATACCCCGCCGTGCGAATTTTGAACTTTAACCGAAATGTGTTAAAATATCGAGCCGTCCGGCATAAATGCGCGGACACCGCGCATATTTTGCGGAGAGCTCATAAGCGCGAGCTAAAAACGGCGCATTCGTCTAGTGGCCTAGGACACCGCCCTCTCAAGGCGGAGATCACGGGTTCGACTCCCGTATGCGCCACCGAACAAAAGCCCGGCAAATCCGGGTTTTTTGATTGCATCTGCGCATCTCACGTGCCTACGCGCGTTTTTTCGATCGCTCTGTGGGGTATAGCGTGCGCGATGAAAGAAGACAATACTTTGTCGGGCGATTCGAGCATCGAGCAATCGTTTTCTAAGGAGGATTTCGCCAGGATCTTGAGGGAGCTCGCCGACGCTCTCGAGAGCTCTAACTACTTCGCTTTCCATTTAAAAGGCGCTATAATATCCGTCCCCCCAACCGGCGAGATGGTGATAGAATACGAGCGGACCAACGCCCGAGATAAAGTAGAACTGAAAATCAGCTGGTCGCAGTCGCGTTCCGAAATCGACAGCTCATTCAAATGATCGGCGCCTCTTTCTCCGGGTTGATTTCCTCGTCGATGAAAAGGCGATGATTGAAAGTATCGTAGCAAGCCAGACGAATGCGTCCCGAAAGGCCCCATCTCAAAAGGGCTTTTTCAAAAGCTCGGCAGCCATTGAACGATTTATCACCCCTTCTGCAGTTCAAAAACATCACAGCGTAAGTAAGATGCCCGAGATCGGTCGATAAAACCGATAGCTTCGACTTCGTGGCCGATTCGTCGCGGAGGCTTTCGCAAGTCTCTATCTCAAAATAATAGCCTTTACCATACCTCGAAGCTTCGATATCGGGCGTTACTCCGCCAAATGATTCCGGCCTCCCATCGACCCAATCTGGATGATTGGCCTTTACTGAAAAACCCTTTTCGGACAGGTACTTGGAGAGCCTCAGAAGAGCGTCATCGTGCAGTTCTTTCGGTTCCGGGACCCTCCTCGCGATTTCCCCAACCATAAAAACCTCCGCGCGCCCTCGTTCATCGCCCATAACGAATGATTCGCGATAAAAGTTATTCCTCGAACCGCAAAGCCTTACGCGTCGGCCCAAAGTCGAGTCGATTCGAAGTGCGAGGCTATTATCGCCTTGCGCGCTGGATTTGCGAAGCGAAATCCGATGCATAGGTCCTCCATCGCGAGATGGATGGGCACGCGATGGATTGGAAGCGTCATGAAGTCGCCGTCGAGCGGGTATCGAGGCATTCGAGATTGGCATCCCTTGTCCGCGGCGAGTAGATGCCATCCTCGCTTGTTTACAGAACTCCCACAGGCCGCCCTCTCTCGCCCACTGAACCGGCCTCCTTGTTTCTCTTTTGGATCGTTCTCGGAGTAGTTTTCTCGGGATCTACGCCGTAAATAGCGGCCATCTCGCGAACTATGGACGCCATCTCATTCCTTAAAAAATCGGGCGATAGAATCTCAGCCCGTTGTCCATAGGAAAGGACTCTGAGTATGACCCTGAAAGGATCGGTCGATTTGGCGACCAATATCGAAGAGCCATCTTCATTTCCGGTTATCTTCTGATCGTCAAAGCATTCACCTACGGATCTAGTCAACAGCGGGTCGAGCCGCAGTTTGAACTCGAACGGTTCGACGCCGTCGGCGCGGTCGATTAGGCTCGGCAGCATATCGAGCTCCTTGATCCTATCTACCCTGAATTCTCTGAGCTCTTCCCGAGAATGGCAGTGCGCTCTCAGACGGACGCCGCCTTCGCTGAAGTACAACTCCAGGGGATCGACGGTTCGTCGCTCCCGCTTACCGCTGTGAGCGCTCTGGTAGACCATGCTCACCCTTCTCCGCTGTGAAATCGCGAGTCTCAGCTTTTCTATGGTTTCTTGATGGGGCGCGTAGTTCACGGCTGGATTCAGCTTATAGTCGAAATGGGGATCGAGCGTCAAAACTTTTTTGCTTTTGGGCGAGAGCAGCGACGATATCTTTCTAAGCGCCCCGGCCAGCTCCTTGGCATACGGAAGTCCTGCTTCTTCCGAAATGGCACGGCAGGCGATCGCCATCCCAACGAGCTCAGAAGGTTCGAGCTGGAGGCACACCGGTGCGTTCTTCAACTCGTATTTGCCGGTTCGCCTGTTGCAATCGATTCTAAAACCGTTGCTCCTCAACTGTTTAATATCTCGCCAAATGGTGCGCTTTGAGAAATTTTTCCAGTCCATTGATCTAAGCTCGCTCAGATCATGGATTATCTCTTCCGTGCTCTTCGGACCTTCGATCAACAAGCAAAGGATGCTCAGAATCCTGTCGACCTTCATTTGACCGCACCGCCTTTTCCCGCCGCTGCATCGCGCGGGCGTTCGCGTTTTTTATCAATCTCTAAACCGACCATACATCGATACTAGATGCACTATCGGTTATTTTATCCAAACTTTTAGACATTCGCCATCTTCTTCGGCGCTTGAATGTTTTGATCGGAAGATCGGGCCGCTGGTGCGCGCGTCAACAAACGTAGGTTGGACCGCAAACGGGGCGCGTTATCAGGTCACCGATCGCGAGTTTTCGCCTGCGTGGGCGCCAGCGTCCGATGCAGCGTCAGCAGGGTCCGTTTGGGAATGTACCCAACGGATCGCACGCGATGCGCGGTTGTCGATCGATCGGGCATTCGCGACGATATCGCGTCCGCGGACGACCGGACGAAACAGCCCGTTCGGGGAACGGACCCTACAGACCGCGAATGCGCGCGCCCTATTCGCGTCCGTACGGTCCGTTCACCGAACGGACGATCAAAGAACGCGCAACGAGGGTATCTGTCGACCTGGGTCCCCATGCGGGACCGCGCGAAAGGACTACGAACCCTTCTCCCCGAGAGTTACCTCGGTGGACTTCTTCTCCTCACCTCGGAAGAATTCCACGCGAATCTCATCGCCGGGAGCATGGGCGTTCACGACTCCGAAGACGTCGTCCGCCGTTCTGATAGGCAGGCCATCCATTTTGACTATGACGTCGTTCTTTTCCAGACCCGCATCGTCGGCCGGACCGCCGCTCACGATTTCTTTTATGACGGCCCCTTGATTTACCGGAACTTTTAAGCTTCGGGCCGTCTCTTCATCGAGCGTCTCTGGAGTTATCCCCATGAAAGCGTGCGTCGCTTTCCCCTGGCTTATCAACTGGTTGGCCACCCTTCGCGCCACGTCGATCGGAACAGCGAAGCCGAGACTCACCGCGCCTGCTTCAGGCGGAATGAACGCGGTCGTGATGCCGATGACCTGGGCATCCTTATTAACCAGAGCTCCTCCCGAATTTCCCGGGCTTATTGCGGCATCCGTCTGCAGCATATTCGTAAGTGACGGCGCTCCACCGGGTATGCTCCTCCGCGTGGCGCTGATGATGCCCTGCGTTACCGTGTTCTCCAGACCGAACGGATTTCCGATCGCCACGACGAGCTGGCCGACTTTGATGCTCTTGCTCCGTCCGAACTTCGGGACAGGAAGATCGCTCCTATCTATTTTCAAAACGGCGATGTCGGAAAAGTTGTCTTCGCCGACAACCCTCGCCTTGAATTCGGACCCGTCCAAGAAGCCGACAAACGTATTGTTTTTGTCCATGATTACGTGAGCATTGGTTATAATGTAACCGTCGGATCGGTATACCACGCCCGACCCCAACCCTTCGGGCTGTTGTCCCCTTTCATCCCACCGGCCGTGCGGAGATCCTTCGCCCCCGTGCGGAGAACTGCCGCCCGACGAGCCCCGTGTTACGACGGCGACCACCGACGGCGAAACTCTGCGAGCGATTGAAACCGCAACTTCATCATCGGCATCTCGGGAAACCTTTTCGGGCGCCCTAAATCGATTCGTCCTCAAGAGATCGCCGATTCCGCCCGCGCTCTCGCATCCGACGAGCGCGAGAAGCAAAACTCCCGCGATCGATAAACCGGCAAACGCGCGATATCGCGAAGCGCTTTTCATCGGCATCACTTCGACTGGCGGAATGGACGCCCACCGTATACCCGCCGGTTCGATTCGGTAAACTGGCGACGCGCGCCAACGCGACGCGACCTCGCCGCGCGGTACATGCCTCAGCCTTTTGATCGCTCCACCTTTTATAAACCGACCGAAGCGGACATCGCAAAACGCGTCTCGCGCCCCTCGCGCGGGAAAACATATGCCAAAGCGACCCCGAGCGGTGACCGCCGATGGGAGAAGAAAAGAAAGAAGACAAGCGCTTGAGAATACGCGTCCCGGACTGGTTCAAGCTCGCATTCTTGCTCATCTCCGTTTTCGCCGTCTATCGCATCATCCTCACGATTCCCAATACCATCGTATTTTTCCTGGTCGGAGCGATATTCGCCTACATCCTCCACCCGTTCGTCAATTGGTTCATCAAGGCTGGGCTACCCCGCTGGGCGGCCGTGATTGTCGTGTACGCGATCGCGGTCATTTTGATCGCGCTGTTCGGATACCTCGTGACCCCGCCTCTAATTCTCCAGCTCCAGGAGTTTCTGAAAGACCTTCCGTCCTTTGTGGAGCGGGCCAACCGCGAATACAGTTCGCTGAGGCAGAGCTTTCCTTCGGGCATCAGGCGCTTTCTTCCGCCTTCCCTAAAGGATATAGAGAACGCGATCTCGGCGTTCGCGTCATCGCAGCTACAACGGCTCGGAGCTCTCGTTTCTCAAGTTGTCGCCGTGGTAACCGGTTTCCTTCTTATCGTCGTTTTCTCGATCTTCATCCTGTTGTTTCTCGACGAAATCGACGGGTGGTTTAGATTTTGGGTCCCGGATCGCTATCATTGGCTGTACGATCGGTTGGTCGCCAAGCTGGACATGGGCTACTCCGGCTACATAATCGGTCAGATCATCGTATCCACCGTTCACGGTTTGACCGTCGGCTTGGTTGCAGTGCTGTTCGGCCTTCCGTTCTCCGTGATTTTGAGCATTTATGCGGCGATCATCCAGATCATTCCGATCATAGGTCCCATTCTGGCCATCCTCCCCCCGATCGTCCTAGCGTTCACCATCTCGCTCAGATCCGCCATTTTGGTCGCCATCATATTGGGCACCGCCTTTGCGTTCGAAGGCGCTTTCCTGACCCCATACATACTCGGAGGAGCAGCCGCCATCAGCCCAATACTGATCTTTTTCGCCATAGTGGCGGGCGCCGAAATAGGAGGCGCGGGCGGAGCGATCCTCGCCGTGCCTTTGCTGGTCTTTCTCAACATCATTTGGCAGTTCATCCAAGAGAACTTCTACTACCGTCCCGCCCCGCCTCCTTCGGAGCCGCCTACCACCATCGAAACGGAACCGCCCGGCTAGCCTCGCGACCTCTCTCGACGCCGCCCATGGATAAAGGCGAGGCCAAAACTCAGACGTCCATACAGATGAAAGACACCGCGGGCTTAGATCCTCGAGATTAATCCCCGCGGTTGGTCTGCGGTCGATACGGCAATGATTGCGGCGGTGCCGCGACCGCAGCATTCGATGCACTGCGCCCTTTTTCCCAACCGAAGCGCGTGGCGTCGCGCGAGACCAAACGAGGCGCGGCCCCCATATCTGCACGTCGCTTCCACAGCGCCCGCTTTCCATATCTCGGTTCGGTCGCCCGGCCCTTTCTTCGGAAGCGCAGCTGCGCCATCGGTGCAAAAAACGAGCTTCTGGCCGCGCGCCAGATCGACCAATCCGGTATCCAGCTTTTCGCATCGCGACCCATCCAAAGGTAAGCCGACGGGCTTCGGAAATACGGTCGCTCCATCCTTTTCCAGGAGAACGTCTCCGTCGCCTCGAGCTTTTGCATACTCGAGAGCTCGACCCGCGGAGTCCAAAATTCCGAAAAACATCGAGATATTCTGGCAGCCCGCCAAGCGCGCCCGACCGAGGAGCGCGGAGGCCTCCTGGATGACTTCTCCGACGCCGACGCCCATTTCTGCGATCTCGCGAACGCACCTTCCCGCGAATTCGACGATCTCATCTGTTTTCTCCTTCGCGGTCACGCGCCCGACCGCGATGCCGAGCCGCCCGGCAGGTAGATCGATAAAATCGACGAAATCCTCGAGCCCGCTCCTATCGCGCCCGACCGAGCAGACCAGCTCGACTTCTACGTTTGGAATGCCCAATAAGTCCTCGGTTATGGTCTCGAAAAATACGTCCGCTTTCTTAAAGCCCATCGAACGGGCCAGCCGAAGAAAAAAGCCTTCCATTTAGAGCCCCCTGCAGCGCGCAGCTTTTTGCGCGCGGTCCGCGCCGTTTCCGCGCCGCGCTTAAAATTCTAGGAAGGGAGACTGCCTAACGGTTGTCAGTCGGGGAAAAATTCGCGAGCATTAGATGCTACATGAGATTGGGCAACCGACCTAGATCACGGGGCGGTAGAAGTGGCCCGTCGTGTGATCCGAGAAACTCCAATGCGCCTTTTTCGCGGCTTCCAGGGCGACTTTCAAGCTTCCAGCGGTCGAAAGATGGTCCAACGCGCGCCTATACGCGCTCACGATGACCGAAACCTCTTCCTCGGAATAAAGATCCAGCAAAAGCCTTATCGCCGCGGCTCCCGCATCCGCGATCTTCGGCAGTTCTTCGAGGAGGCTGAGCTCTTTCGCGTTGTAGATGTGCGTCCGCCCGGAGGGATCCACCACCGTTGGAAAGCGGAAGCCCCTCGAGTCTCTGATTTCAAAACGCGCTCGCTCGCCCTCGACCCGGTCGCGCGCTTCGGGAAGCTCATGCTCAGAAGTCATCACTTTTACGGACCCGTGGGCGACGACCTCGACGGGGACGGGGGATTCTCGGCGCATGGCTTCTATGTCCGCGACGTCGGCCTCGACGGATGCGGTTATCCCCGCCGGCGCGAGATCGGCCAGTTCCGCGCAAGTCAAACCGTTCATGACGTTGACGTGGTAGTCGAGCGCCACTTCGAACCCCGCATTTCTAAGGGCAACCGCAATCCCCAGGTTGTCGCAAAGCGCTATGCCCTCGCCCCATACGCTTTTGACGATTTCGACTACCTCGGGGATTTCCGAATCTTTGACGATATTTCCCAAGGAAGGCCTCACCCTGAGCGGCAAATTGACCGAAGCCCTTTTTGCGTTTTCATCGGCGCTCCATAAGCTCAGATAAACGCGATCCGCTCCGGCCGATATCGCAGCGCTCGCCGAACGAAGATCGCTCACCGAAACCGATAGAGCAACCCTCCGCGACTTCGGCTTCCCGCCAAAGCCGCGAGCCGTCATCGCCGATGGCTCGCATTTCGCTTTTCTGCATTCTTTCTGATATTTCAGCGTGCGCGCCTCGTCGAGGGACCCGACCATTTTTCGCCGCACCTCGTTTATTTCGGAAACCGGCACAGATGGACGGCCCTTTATCGCCACTTCGACTTTCGCAGCCTGATAAACCGTGCCTCCGAGCTTGGACAATTGTTCCGAAACCCTTTCCGACGATACGGGGCTTTTCCGGGCGCGCTCGGCAACCGCGCCCCCTTGGACTTCGATCTCGGCATCCGGGGCGCTTGCCTTCACCCGAATCGGCTCGCCTTCCGCGACGACGGCCCGCATCTCGATGGGAACCTTTTTTCTCCCGCGGATTTCCCCGCGCTTTTGACGCCTTATCAAGAAAACCCTATCTCCTGGCCCGATCAGATGCCTCTTTTCGCTCACCTTTATGACGGCCCTGCGCCGCGGTTCGGCCAGCTCCTCGGAGCGGCCTTCCACCTCGAGGAAATCGACCTTCTGCCTTATCCTGCCGCCTCTGCTCACCCATATTTCGACGACGTCGCCCAGCTTCAGGCACCGCTGGAGGGCGATCCCCACCCTTCCCGAGTACAAATCCACGAAGGCAACTCTTCCCACCATAAGGCCGCGATCGCTCGATCTGCCCGGACTCATGAGGCGATCGTCCCGTATGCCTACCATATATCCCTCCGTGAAACCCCGACTGTGGGCCAGCGCGAGCTCGTCCATGTCGTCTTCGCCGACTTCGAGCGCTTCTCCGGCTCCCAACCTGTCAAGCGCCTTCCGATAAACCTGGGTGACCGCGGCGACGTAATCGGGAGATTTCAGCCTCCCCTCGATCTTGATCGACGCTATTCCCATTCCGGCCAATCTCTGGAGGAGCCGGATCGCGCATAAATCCCGGGTGCTGAGTATCCTCTTTCCCGCCGCAGACCGACCGCTTTCACTCCGCGGTTTCTCCCGCGCCGCGGAAAGTCCTTCCGCTTTTTCGATCGCGTACGGCAGGCGGCAAACCTGAGGGCACAAGCCCCTATTTCCGCTACGCCCTCCCGCCATGCTCGCCATAAGGCATTGCCCCGAATAGGAGAAGCACAGAGCTCCGTGGACGAATACTTCCAACTCTATCGATGATGCCTCGGCGATTTTTTCGATTTCCTCAGCGCTGAGCTCCCTTGCCAAGGTCACCCTATCGAAGCCCTTGCGCTCGAGCAGCTCAACCGTCGGGCGGTTATGGGCGTTGAGCTGCGTGCTGGCGTGAAGCCTAACGTCCGGGGCTACCTCCCTCGCCGCCCTGGCGGCGGCCCAGTCCTGAACGATGAACGCATCGACGTTCGCCTACACTCTTTCCCATGCCGACTTCAAAACCTCTCGGTACTCCGAGGGGCGCACCAGCGAGTTCATCGCGGCGTAGACTTTCACGCCGCGCAAATGGGCGTACTTCACCGCATCGAACAGCCTCTCGCCGCAAAAGCTTTCCGCCCTTCTCCTGGCGTTCAGTTTTCCGACGCCCAGATACACCGCATCTGCGCCGGATTCGACGGCGGCCACAAGAGCTTCCATGCTTCCCGCCGGACTCAGGAGTTCCATTTTTCTTCAACCTTCCCGTGGATCGCCTCGGATGGGAGGATACCACGCATCGACACCGAGCGTAACCTTTCATCCGCCGAAGCTTTTGAAGCCCGATTATGCGAGGCTCGATCACTCGGGTATATATGTCGCATGGATCGCCTGATGCGAAACGGAAGGCTCCGCAGAAAAAACAATTCCGCATTCCTCAAGAAGGCGCTCGCATTTCTGGGAATACTGGCGATCGGGATTTTCTTGTTAAGCGGGGTCTTCGTCGCTTCGTCGCTTTCCTCCATGGCCAAACTGAAGAACCCCAAGCTGGCAAACCAGCCCCAGAGGTCCATCGTTTACGGAGCCGATGGGAGCGCGATCGGTTCGTTCTTCGTCCAAAACAGAGAGCCCGTTTCGATCGAAAGGGTGCCGAGATACCTGAGGGACGCGATCGTCGCCGTGGAGGACCGGCGGTTTTACGTTCACCACGGGGTCGACATCGAGGCCATTATCAGAGCCCTGATTCAAAACATCACGAAACGTCGGATCGCCGAGGGAGGTTCCACCATAACGCAGCAATACGCGAAGAACGCGATAATCGGAAACGAGCTTTCTCTCACCCGAAAGCTGAAGGAGGCTTACATCGCCATCCAGCTCGAGAAGCGATACTCCAAAAGGCAAATCCTAGAGGCGTACATAAACACGGTGTATTTCGGACACGGCGCATACGGAGTCGAGGCGGCTGCCGAAACATATTTCGGGAAAAAGGTCCAATATCTTACGCTCGCCGAAGCCGCCCTCATCGCTGGCCTTCCCAAATCTCCGCAGGGCTTTTCGCCGTTCGATAATCCGGCGGAAGCGAAGCGGCGCCAAACGATCGTCCTCGACAAAATGGTCGACGAAGGCTACATAACGAAAGCGCAGGCGGCGCAAGCTAAAGCGCAGCCGCTGATTTATAAATCCGCGAAAGACGAGGATCCTAACGGAAAAATTGCGCCGTATTTCGTCGAGTACGTGAAGCAAGAGCTCCTCCGCAAATACGGAAAGGAAAAGGTCTTCGGGGGAGGTCTCAGGGTTTATACGACGCTAGACATGAGGATGCAGAGGGCGGCGGACAACGCGATCAAGTCCGCGCTCAACCAGGACGGTGACCCGACGGCATCGATCGTCGCGGTGGATCCAAAAACGGGCTACGTCAAGGCGATGGTCGGCGGGCGGGACTTCAAAACGCTGAAGTACAACCTCGCAACTCAAGGAAGGCGGCAGCCCGGTTCCTCGTTCAAAGTGTTCGTCCTCGTGGCAGCCCTCGAAAGCGGCGTATCTCCTCAAACGCAGTTCAACGGGTCCTCGCCGATCCAGATTAAAATCCCGGATTCTTCGGAAGTCTGGACGGTCAACAACGCCGAGGGCTCGGCATACGGCAACATAAGCATCTGGGAGGCCACCGTGAAATCGGTCAACGCCGTTTACGCCCAGCTGATCATGAAGGTCGGACCCCAGAAGGTAGTCGACGTCGCGAAAAGGATGGGGATAAAGGAGAATATCGAGCCCTACCCGGCTATCGCGATCGGCGGCCTCACCACCGGCGTCTCGCCCCTCGAAATGGCGTCCGCCTTTGGAACCTTGGCCACGAACGGCGAGAGGGCAGAGCCGATCGCCATCTCGAGAATCGTCGACTCCAAGGGCAAAGTCATCTTTACCGCAAAACCAAAGAGATCAAGAGCGCTGGACCCCAAAATAGCCGGGCAAACCACTCAGATTCTGGTCGACGTGATAAAAAGGGGAACCGGAAGGAGAGCCGACATAGGAAGGCCGGCGGCCGGCAAAACCGGCACGGCGGAAAACTACCAGGACGCTTGGTTCGTGGGATACACCCCCGACTTGGCGGCCGCCGTGTGGATGGGGCACCCCGAAGCTCAGATCGAAATGAGAGACGTCCACGGTAGTCCGGGATATGGGGGGATAATTCCGGCGACCATGTGGGGAGAGTTCATGAAAGAGGCGCTTAAAGACGTTCCGCCGCACGGCTTCCCGCCGTTTGAATCGCCGAAGACGGAGCCACCGAAGGATCAAAGGAGCTCAACCAGCACTTATGTCGCTCCGCCTAAGCCCACGTGGACCGTTCCGTCGACCGCTCCGCCATCTACGCCACCATCGACTTCGCCTCCGCCGCCGACCACTTCTCCCCCGATTACCAACCCGCCCACGACGGTTCCTTTAACCACCGAACCACCGCCTCCGCCGCCAACAGCGCCACCGCCTCCTCCTACGACGTCTCCACACCCGTCGACGCCTCCGACCACCGCGCCGTCCACAACTCGACCGCCTTAGCAAGGGAGATCCTCAGGAAATGGCGGGATTTGCGAGACGAGCCGGGTGAAGCGATTTCTACCGGAAAACGCGCTTTGCGGGCTAAAAGATCCGCCGCGACGCGTCGCGCCGGGTCTTTTGCGGTTCGCTTCGCGTCGCAGCTGCTAATTCGCAGAGCCTTCCCTATCTGCGCACCCTGTACAATCCGGAGCAGGGCTTTACGACGACGCCCCTCTCCTCCAGTTTATCCAGGAAAAGATTGAGGCCGATGGAGTCGCTCGCTATGTGGCCGGCGATCACCACGTTGATCTTGCTTTCTTCGGCTTTCTTTCGGAGCTTATCGCTTAGGTGCATCTGGACCAAAGTCCCCACTCCGGCTTCCGCCAGCTTCGCTATGGCTTCTTCCGGGCCCTCGGTGCCGCCGGTCATATCCACCACTACCTTTCCGGCGCGCTTGGAACCGTCGCCCACCAGGATCATCGGACCGGCTTTGTCCATCGCGGCGAGTCTGTACTCCGGAATCTCCAGAAGAGCGTCCACGACGTCCTTCAACTTCGCCGGCTCCCTTTCGTCCAGATGCGTCTGGACGAAGCTCGTCACCATGTTGTCGGCCGGCGTGTGGCAGGACATGAAAGCGAGCCCCAACAACCTCGCGGCATCCAAGGAGCGATTGTGGTTGAGCGGAAGCAGAGATCTGTATACCTCTTTCATCCTGGCATCGATAAGGATATCGCCTATATTTATGGGCACTCCGTGCTTTTTCCAGATGTCCGCCTGCATGGCCATCACGTCTGAAAGCGCCGCCAGAGCTTTGCCTTCCGGATGGTGGGTCAAAAGCATGTTCACCGGTTCGCCGGCGCTTCTCAAACGGTCAGCGAGCAAAACCTCCTGGACCTCCAAGTCAATTCCGGTGAGCACGCCCGTTATCTCGTCTTCCGGATCTCCGACGAGTATCCTGGTATCCGAGAAGGGATTCCTCAGCGATTCGACGTCGAAAAGTTCCTTTTCCTTTTCTTCGAGCTTGTCGTGCGCTTTTTTCGCCTCCGCCAGGACGCGCTCGATCTCCTCGCTCCCCCTCGGATCGTTTTTTATCCCCAGCTCGATGGCCAACGAATATATGTCTCCGAGCTTCACCGCTTGTACTCCTTTCGATTGGGCAAATTCGTACCTAATTCTATTACTTTTTGCTTACGAACGCACTACCGTCTACAAAAAATCTAAGCAAATGCTCGGTACCGGCTCTAATACCTACTCGACCGCTTCTCTTGATCTTGGGGATTTCCTTGCCCCGCGCTATATAAAGACCGCTCTTCGGATCGGTCATATCCGCCCCGTTGAGGTCAGGACCTATTCTCAACGCCTGCGTCAGCTTTCCGGGTCCGCTTCCCAGTTCGTAAATCGACGCGACAGGCCTGTTCAGGAGCATTTCGCCTATTCCCTCCACTGGTTCTATGGCCCTGATGAGAACGGCGCCGGCTAAACCGGTGGGTTGCGTCACCACGTTGAGGAGCCAATGCACGCCGTAGTTGAGATAGATATAGGCGTAGCCCGGGGGACCGAACATCAGCGCGCTTCTCGGGGTCGGCCCTCTGCAGGCGTGCGACGCCGGATCGCCCTCGCCGAAATACGCCTCGACCTCGACGATCTTTCCCACCATCACCCCGCCATCTGAGCTTCTGACCAGGTATTTGCCGAGAAGGTCCCTGGCTACTTCGTCTGATGGGCGGGCATAAAAGCGCTTTTCAAGGGGTTTATGGCGCACCTCGATATCGCTCACGACGACCTATTCTAGCACAACGCCGTCGTTCACCGCCTCCGATCGGATCGAATCAAGGACCGCAGCAGTCGATCTCGCTTCGATCAGATGATGACCTGCCGCTTTTGGCCGTTCCGACCGCACCGCCCGTAGGCCGCCTTCCGGAAAATCGATCGGATAATTTCGATAACAGCGCTCCGAGCCAAACGGCGCTAACTATGAAGGCGATCGAGGATAGCGCGAGTATTCTTCGCGACATCGTGCCTCCTTGCCAGCTCGGCTTTCAGCCTCGATAGGTCTTTCGGGGTATCGATGTCGTACCACTCGGGCAACTCGCATACGGATAGGCCGGCCATTTTCGCCTTTTTCATCGTTTGTTGCAACGCACCATCGCTGCCCCATTCCACGCCTTCGAAAATCTCTCGAACCGGTTTCGACATTCCTATCAAGTAATAGCCTCCGTCCGACGATGGGCCTATCGCCAGATCGAACTCTTGCAGCCGGACAAAGGCTAAGTTCACGAAATCGATCGGCAGGGTGGGCGAGTCCGATCCGATAATAACCAGGTGCTTGCCATCGACCGCGCGATCCGAAGCACGCAACGCGCTCTTCCAGGTGCCCTCGAAGAACGCCCGCCGCACCACGCTGAACATCCGTTCTCCCAGGTCATTTCCTTCTTGAGGGATAACCGCCATTTCGGACCCGATTTCCTCCTTCAGACTCGCCGCGAGATATTCCGGATGAACGGCGAGGTAGCGCGCATCGCAGCTGACTCCTTCGGCCAGGCCGATGGCGTCTCGAATGAAAGCAAGGCTCAAGAGAGCTGCGGATTGATGATTCAAAGGTGGGCATAACCTGGTCTTAACCGATCCCGGCCTCGGGTACTTCGCCATAACGACGAGAATCCTGGCGTCCATTTCAGAACCTGTAAACCGATCCAGAGGGGCGGACTTTTTCGACCTTCAGCTTCCTTATCGCCGATTCCAAAAGCCTGGGGAGCAGCTCTTTCGAGCTTTCGAGGTTGGCATTCAATTCTTCGATTGGCGTGGGGACCTCGGAAACCCCGTTTGCATAGTCTATCGCAAAGCCGATCGGCTGATACGCCATTTCCAGCTCTCCCGAAAGAACAGCTTCCGGACCGCAGGTTTGACTTATCGCGGCCACGCCCGCGATCCTCAATTGCTCGATCTCCGACCGCGAATTAAAGCGGGGGCCGTTAACGTGCCCGTACGTCGCGCCGTTTATCGCGCGAACACCGAGCTCGCGAGCGGCTTCCTCGGCGGCCTTGCGCATCTCTTCGGAAAACGGAAGGGCGAATATGTAGTGGCCCCTTCCTTCCTCGCCCGGCGAAACGAAAGCCGTGCAGAGATCCCCGTTCGGCAGTCGATTCTCCGGAAAATAGAGGTCGTCGAATAATATCGCTGTGCACAGCGGTATCTCGACATCAAGAACACCCACCGCGCTCGTGGCGTAAATGGCGATCGTGCCCAATTCCTTAAGGGCCGCCGCGTTCGCCCTGTAGTTGATCATATTGGGCAGCAAGCGATGCCCCTTGCCGTGACGAGCGATCGCGGCGACGTCGACGCCGGCGACTTTTCCCACCGCAACCTCGGCCTCTCCGAAGCGCGTGGCTATCTTCTCAACGCTCCTGCCTTCGATGAAATCGAGATCGTATAGCCCAGATCCGGTAATGATTCCGATCAATGCGTCGCTTCCCCCGCCTTCAAGCCAAAGCTCCGAAGCAGCCGCTTCCGAGCCCCGCGATGCATCCGCAGCAATGATCGCCCAACTTCACCCTCCTGCCTTCGAATTCCCGGCGCTCGATTTCCCATATCTTCTTCGGCCCGCCAACGATATCCAGTTTCAGCGCCAAGTTGAAATCGCAGTCGTACAGCGTTCCGTCCCAGCCGACCGTCGCGGTGCGCCTGCACATGACGCCTTTCCAGTTCTGCGGATTCGCGCTTTTCCTGAGCAAGTCGCCGTAATCCTCGAGCTCATCGGCTTTCACGAGCGCTTTCTTGAAGCGCCCGATCGGCATGTTGGCCATCGCGAAAAGCGAATTAAAGCGGACCCCCAATTCGCCGAGCCTTACCCTGTAGCCCCTCTCGAGTTCGCCCTGATCACCCGGGAGAACGGCTCCTCCCGGATTGTAAACCAGGTTCAGGATCAATCCCGAAGTCGGATCTCCGTAACCCAGCGCGTTCAGCATTTTCAGCGCCTCGATAGATTTCCTGAACACGCCAGAACCGCGCTGGCGGTCCACGTTGTCTTCCGAGTAGCAGGGTAGCGACGCGATTATTTCCACCTCATTCGATCTGCAAAATTCGGGAAGGAAATCGCAGCCCGGCTCGAAAAACACCACGAGGTTTGTTCGAACCGCCACGCGGGCGCCCGCTTTCCGCGCTTCCTCGACTAAAAATCGGAAATTCGGATTCAGCTCCGGCGAACCGCCCGTGAGCTCGATCTTCGATGGCCTGAGTTTCGAAATCGCGAGCGCGGTTTTTTCGGCCGTCCCTCTCGTCATCGACTCCCTCCGTCCCGGCCCCGCTTCATGATGGCAATGCCAACATGCCAGGTTGCAAACCCTACCGAGATTCAGCTGCAGAACTTCCAATCCAGTCCGTTTCAAGACTTTCAGCATGATCTTTGCACCTCCCGGGCTCAAACTTTCGGTCGCTCGATCGGGCGGCGCGCATCGCTCAAGACCCATCGCGCGGAGTCTCGTTCAACGCGCGTTTCCGTACAAGTGCGCGAGCCTTGCGGGATCAACCCCCAAAAGATAAGCCAAACGCAGAAACCACATCAGGGCGATCGTTTTGGCGATGCCCTCTTTTTCCCAGCGCCTCGCGGACGTCGTCACCTTCGCCCTTAGCCGCACGGCCCTTCCAAACCGCCGCAACCGCCTGGCCAAGTCGAGGTCCTCCATCAGGGGGATGTCCCGGTAGCCCCCCAACGCCTCAAAAACTTCGCGCCTGACGAAAATCGCCTGATCGCCGGTATACCCCCCGAATATCGCATCCCGCAGATTTATCATGGCGCCTATCAATCGAAATATGAACCTCGGGTTGTCCAGCTTAACCCCGAACCTTCCGCCGACGACCTTCGGATCGGCCATTTCCTTTTCGATCAGGTCGAATGCTCCCTCCGGAAGTTCGGTATCGGCGTGCAAGAACAGAAGGATGTCCCCTTTTGCCTCGATCGCGCCGGCGTTCATTTGCCGTGCCCTGCCGCGCTCGGAAACGACGATCTTCGCCTTTCCTTTCGCCAAGTCCGGAGTTCCGTCGTCGCTGCCGCCATCAACGATTATGACATCTTTCGCTCCCAAAACCCGCAATCTCTCCAACAGCTGCGGCAAGAACTCAGATTCGTTGAGGACCGGAACTATCACCGTCACCATAGCTTCTGCCTTCGAGCTTCCGCAAAAGGGCCTTCCACCCAAAGCTCGCGACGCCCAAAGCGATATAGATGGCCATCGCGAGCCTAACCGCCGCTAAGTCCACGAACCGCGCATTGAGCCCTTCGCGCACGAGGATCGGGGCCACCACATACGCCCCCTCGAGATCGGCGAGCATCGACGCCGCGGCGGCGGCCGTCACGGCGACCAACGCAGAAGCGAGCGCCAATTTCGCGCTCTTACCGGCTCTCCGCCGCGCGAACGCTCCGATAAGGACTCCGAGCGCAAATCCCGCGGGAATCATCAGCCCGGTATTCATCCGCATATCGATGTACGGGATTTTCATCAGGAGCCACGCCAGATCGAAGCCGAAAATCGACCCCGCGAATCCAGCCGAGAAGGCTCCGTTCAGCCTTTCGAGAATATCCTTCGCTTTATAGCCAGTTCTCATCCGCCGCCCTTCTCCTCCGAACCGAAAAGGAAATCGTCCAGCAGTTTCGCCGTTCTGGACGATATCGATCTGCAGCGGGGTTTAAGTCGCGGATCTCCGTAGTCGATCCCCCTTCTCAAAACCCGACAGCACGTCGATCCGAACTCGGCTTTGAAGATATCGTGAAATTCGGCGGTCATTTTTTCCGCGCTTCGACGTCCCCCAATCGGCTTCCTCTTGGTTTCGAACAGGCCGATCGCGATCGAAGCTCCGATCAGAGCTCCACACGCGCATCCCGATCGCCCCAAGCCTCCAGCCATGACCGAGCAGGCGTCGATCAGTCCTTCCGGGAGCTTTATCTCCCCCGCTTCTTCCGCCGCCAGGAGCACGGATTGAGCGCAGTTATAGCCTCGATCGAAGTGGCGAGCCGCCAGCTCATCCATGGCGCCCTCCGCCACCCTTTTACTTCTTGACCGCAAGGATTACCCCTCCGATGAGGCTCGTTATCGTCACCAGCGCGTAAAACGCCAAAGATGCAGCGACCGCCTCCGCGGTCTTAACCCCGTATAGCCCGAAGAAATAAGCGTACGATGCTTCGCGAATGCCAAGGCCGTTCACGCTCACGGGCAGCATCGACAGCGCGGATATCAGCGGGACGAACACCACAAGCCCGGTCAGCGGAACTTCTAAGTCCATGGACTTGAAAATCAACACATTCATCGCGACGACCATCGCGTGGAAGGCTAATGACAGCGCGAGCACTCTGGCGACCATCGAAAGATCCTTAAGGGATGCGGCGAGCGAGCTCAAAGAGTCGCTCACCTTCGGGACGATGTCGAATTTCAAGCGGCTCAGCGCGCGTCCGATCGCATCTCCCGCGAGGCAAGCGGCCATAAGCCCCGCGCAGATCGCCGCAAACGCCGCGATCAGGGGAGCGAACCTCATGACCTTCGAATAATCCACCGCAAGCGCGAGCAGCGATATCAAACCGAGAGAAGATGCGGCGATGATCCTCTCGACCACGACCGAAGCGACCGCCGCCGGGGGATTTTGCGTCTCTCTGGCCAAATGCGCCGCCCTCACCACATCTCCCCCTATATTCGTCGGCAGGAAGTTGTTGAAAAACAAGCCCACGAAATACGAAGATACCATCATCCCGAACGGGGCGTCGAGGTCCAACGAGAACGCCACCAAGCGCCATTTATACGCGCTCAATACTATCGCAGATACCGACACCGCGAGGGCGCTCAGCAGCGATAAAGGCGAAAGCCGCCCGATGAGCTCGAAAAACCGAGGCCAATCCATTTTGAGGGCGAGCAAGGTCATCAATACGAAGCTTACGATCAACCTCATCCATCTTGGGAAACCCACTTTAACGCCCGCTTCTAACTTCGCCATCGGATCTTTCGACCTCGCCGAACTTCCTTTGAAAACGAGCTCCGAGCGCCGATAAGGCGACGGCGAGCGCTACGATCAGCACAAAAACCGCGAAGACGTACTTGATGGTGCCGGTCATGTTGTGCCCCAACCACGAATAGACCAGGGTCGCCGGAAGCTGCCCTATGCCCGTCGCGATGAAAAAGCGCCAGAACCCGATCGACGTGAGCCCCGCCCCGTAGCTCACCGGATCGAAAGGCACGAAAGGAAGCAAGCGCGCGATCAATATCGCGTGCGTTCCGTATCTGTCGAAAAATCGATCGACCATCCTGAGGCTCGAATTCCCGATCAGCTTCTCCACCGCCGTCCTGCCGAACGCTCTCCCTATGCCGAAGCACAAGCCGGCCCCGATCATGGCGCTGCTCCAAGATAGCAAAGTCCCCCACCAAACTCCGAAAAGAAGGCCGTTAGTGAAGGTTATGAATTGACCCGGGATCGGCGCGATTATCATCTGCATGACCATGAGAACGCTCGATACTATGGGCGCCCAGATCCCGAACCCAAGAAGGTAAGTCCGCAAGCTCCTGATCCCGGACTCGATGTCTCGCGGATCGGCTTTTGCCAGGACGTCGTACGAGCGATTTACGAAATCGCGAACATCGGGCGAGGCCAAATACGAGATCATCAACGCCAATATGGCCAAGCACCATATCAATAGCTGTTTTGACTTCGGCATGATTCCTCCGCGAATGGAGCATCGGCTGACGGCCGTCAGCCGATGCTCCTTGCCTTTCTATTTCTTCACCGAGAACGACGCTATGACCGGCGAGCCGTCCTCTGGAAGTTTGTCCTTATCACCGTAAAACTTCACTTTACCATTTTGCCAATCGCCGAAGCCCCAAGTATCGTTGGAAGTGATTCCGACGGGGCAGCTGTCAAGGCACAGTATGCAGCCGGTGTTTTTGCTCTTGGCTCTCTCATCGTTACCTCCGAATCGAACGTTAAATCCGTTATCCGGGTCCTGCTTTATCACTTCAGCGAAATCGTACGTCTTGTCGCCGAACGATACTTTCACGTCCAAGGCATCGCCGGTGACCTTAGTTCCGGGGGCCGAATCGGGAGTCAGCGTATTTCCGGGCTTTGCTCCGATTTTTACCAGCGCGTTGTAAAAGTCATTTTGATCGGCGTACGCCCTCAAAACGGATTTATCGCCGTTGCTGCCATCCTTAAAAACGATTCCGTGACGCGTGGTTTCCGAGAAGTATTTCCCATTTACCTCGGTGTAAACTTTAACGACGCCCTTCTCTTTGTCCACTACCAGCGGATTGTCTTTGGTCGGATCCGTCGTCGCCTCTTTTTTCGATTCACCGGCGGGCCGGCTTTTCGCCTCCCCGCTCTCGCTCCGTTCCGCCTTTTCCTGAGTGCAACCGAAGGCCAAAAAAGCCATCGCCATAACGGCCATCAGAACGGCGAACTTGATCTTGTCCTTCATCTCTCCTCCCTTGGTTCCGAACTTCTCCGCTCCCATCGCTCGCCCAAAACTTTCTACGCCGATACTCCTCACCACCCCTATAAAACCCCTCGACGACCTACTACATTCAGTAATGTAAATATATACTATTTTAATGCTTTATATTACCATCCACCTTCCGCTTTGCAACTAGTGAATCGGTAGACCACGTTGAGAACCTCTGAGCGGGTCGCTCGGCAATCGCTTTTGGTCGATGAATCTCGATCGAACATCAAAAGCTCGATTCGGGTATTGCTCTGAAGGGGTCCCTTTTCCGGAACGCGATTTGGATTGCTCGCATCCGAGGCTGGCCGGGTGGGCATCAACGGCGCTGCGTCTCTGAGAACGCGATTTTGCTCATTCGTATCTGGGGCCTTCGACGATGTTCGCTTGAGCGTCGACGTGGCCGGGGAGTATCGATCCAAGAGAGGACATTTCGACCGCCAGGGCCAGCGCCGAGGCCAATCCCGCCGCAATTCGGCTCACGTCGCTCACATCAGCGGCGACCGAACGCTTTATCCGCGAAAACCGGAGGCCAAGAGCGTCTTCGCGATCGCCAGCGAACCGTATGCGCGATGAAACACGTTCGAAAGCGCCGCGCGGGATTCGCCCATCGGATTTCCAGCTTCGGGCGCCGCGTCGCTCAGATGAGCTCCGGCGCTTGGCACCGCGCGACGCCGGCGGCGGAAAAATCGCAACCACGCTCCTTTCGCGGACCCCTTCTTTCGGCGATCGTTATTTAAGCATATCGATCATCACGTCGAGGGGATGGGCGTTCACGACGTCGCCTTTCTCAAGCCAGCCCCTTTGAGCGGTTGCTATTCCGTAGCGCATGTATCTCAGGTGATTGGCGTTGTGGGCATCGGTGTTTATTGCGAACTTGCAGCCGTAACTGAACTTTGCGTCCATGAGGTATTCGTCCTTAAGATCGAGTCTGTCGGGAAACGAATTGAGCTCCAGAATCGTTCCCGTTTCGGCCGCAACCTTGAAAACGGTCGGCAGATCGATTTCGTACGGCTCTCGCTTGCCCAAGATGCGGCCGGTCGGATGCGCTATTATATCGACGTGTTCGTTTTCCATCGCCCTTATCATTCGCCGCGTCAACTGCTCCTTCGGTTGGTTAAACCCTCCATGTATGGAGGCTATGGTCACGTCCATCTCCGCCAAAAACGAATCCGGGTAATCGACTCTACCCTCGTTGTCTATGTTCAGCTCGGCCCCTTTCAGTATCCTGAAGCCCTTCAGTTTTTCGTTTAGCCTGTCAATTTCCTCGAACTGGCTCCTGAGCTCCTTCTCCGAAAGCCCCCCGGCGACCTTCAACCGCTCGGCGTGATCGCTTATGCAGATGTACTCGTAGCCGAGGGCCATCGCCGCTTCCACCATTTCCTCCAGCTTATTAACTCCGTCCGAAGCGTTGGTGTGCATTTGGAGGTCTCCCCGGATGTCCGAGAGTTCGATCAGCCTCGGCAGCCTGTGTTCCATCGCGGCTTCGATCTCCCCCCTGTCCTCTCGGAGCACCGGGCGCGGTGTGTCCATGCCGAGGTGCTCGTACACCTCCTCTTCCGTCGCGCCCGCCACTCGTTCATCCGTATCCACCCTGAAAACCCCGTATTCATTGATTTTGAGGCCCCGTTTTTTGGCGATATCCCTGATGTGAATATTGTGGGCTTTCGAGCCGGTAAAATACTGAAGGGCGGCTCCGTACTGCTCCGGGGCGACCACCCTGAGGTCCATTTGCAGACCCGTCGTTACCACGATCGACGATTTCGTTTCTCCCCGGGCGACCACGTACGCCACTTGCGGCATCGTGGTAAAGTACTCCATTACGCGATTCGGTTCGCGGCTCGAGCATAGGAGATCGATGTCCCCGATGGTTTCTTTCATCCGCCTCAACGAACCCGCGGTGTCGGCCCTTTCTACGAATTCTTGGCGCCGAAGTCCCTTTATCACTTCTTCGGATATTGGCAGCGCCTCGAAAAGAAGTATGCGCCCGTGCATCTGCTCGAGCTGGCGGATTCCCCTCAAGATGTTCTCTTCCGTCTTCGCACCCATGCCCGGAAGCTCCCGCACCTTGTGTTGGGCGATCGCCTTCTTCAGTTCGTCTATCGTAGCGATATTGAGCTCGTCATAAAGCCTCTTGGCCTTTTTAGCCCCCAAACCGGGTATGCTGATGAGTTCCGTCAAGCTGACCGGCACTTTTCTCTTGAGCTCTTCCAAGTAAGGAAGCTTGCCGGTTTCGAGAAGGATACCGATTCGCTCCGCGAGATGCGCGCCAACTCCCGGGATGGTCTGAAGCTCGCCCGCCTCGTAAACCTCCCTGATCGACCGCGGCATGCTCCGTATGTTCATCGCGGCCTTATGGTACGCCTGTACTCGGAAAGTGCTTTCGCCCAGAATATCGAGGAGATCGCCGATCTCATCCAAAACCCTAGCGATCTCCTCGTTGCCCATTTTGGGCTTTTCCTCGCGCCGCTTTGCCATCGGCCCTCCACTCGCGGCTCAAGCCGCTTGCATCGGCGATTCGTCCTTTGTCGGGTATCAGTCGAATTTGACACCGTAAAGGACGTTCAACATCCTGTTCATGGCCACGTCGTCCTCGACGTACGGACCCCGTTTATACCACTGGACTATCGTCACCTTCAGCGCCCGCTTCGGAAATATCGCCACGATGTATTCCCGGTAGCCATCGACTTCTGGCTTGCCCGTCCCGTATCTATAGATATCCATTATCTCCCCGTCCAGGGTTGTATCGCTTTTGAAGGATAGATCGACCGGTGTCGAGGCGTTTTCGAGCGCTATCGCCTTAGAGCTTCGACTTTTTTCAGCGCTTTCCGGAAGCGCTTCGAATACCATCTCGTTCATCGATCCGGTATACCGCGGAAAGCTCAGCGCGACCTTGTCGGAACTCCCCGACCTATCCCAATAGTAGGGATATTTCGCCTGCGCGCTTCCGCGGCGCAATTTCAACGTCGCCACCGCCCGATAATCGGTGCCCTTCGCCGTCAATTCGCGCTTCATCTGCGATCTGGCATAAGCGTTCGCCCATGCGCCCCTTTGCCATATCGCAACCGGAACGAGAAGGGCCAGTAGACCAGCCGCGAGCAACTTCTTTCTGGCGCTCCGGCCTCGGGCATAATCCCCGCTTTGCGCATTCGAGGTCTCTTCCGATATATTGATGCTCTGTTCCAGAGCAGTCGTATGCCCGCTTCTCATAGGGAATATCGCTTTTTTGCCGAAACGTCGCCTCGCCTCTCGCGGGTCGCGGCGGGCCGACGAGCAATTTTCGCCCGGCGCGAGAAGCCCGCTCGCGGCGCTACTCCGCGTTCGCGGCCCTCTCCGACGCGTTCACCCACTCTTCCTCGCTTTTGATGGCGATTTCGGCCCTTTCCAGCTGCTCCGCAATCTTTTCCGGAGAGGTTCCACCGCGGCTTGAGCGCCGGCGAACCGCCTCGCGCACCGATATGGCATCGAACACGTCCTCCGAAATCGCCGGATTAAAACCGCGAAGCTCTGATAAGCTCAAATCGCTCAAGCTGCGCCCTTCCTTAACGCATTTCTTGACCGCCTCGCCGGCTATCGCGTGAGCCTCTCTAAACGGCAATCCCTTGCCGACCAGGTAATCCGCGAGGTCAGTCGCGTTTGAAAAACCATCCTCGGCCGCTTTGAGCATCGCCTCGGCGTCGATCCTCACGGCGCCCAGCAAACCCCTGGCGGCCCTGAGACAGTCCCTCACGGTATCGACCGCATCGAATATGCTTTCCTTATCCTCCTGCATGTCCCTGTTGTAGGCCAAGGGAAGGCCCTTGAGGAAGGTTAAAACCGCCACGAGATCGCCGAAGACCCTTCCGCTTTTCCCCCTGATAAGCTCGGCGACATCGGGATTCTTTTTTTGGGGCATTATGCTGCTGCCGGTCGCAAAAGCGTCGGACAGCTCGATGAAGCCGAATTCGGCCGAGCTCCACAGTATTATTTCTTCCGCAAACCTGCTCAGATGAACGGCGATGATCGCCGCCGCCGCCAAGAACTCGGCCGCGAAATCCCTATCGGAAACCGCGTCTATCGAGTTTTCGCTCACTCCGGAAAAGCCCAGGATCCGCGCAACGTACTCCCTGTCTATCGGATAAACCGTCCCCGCCAGCGCGGCCGAGCCCAAAGGCATGACATCCGCCCTTTTCCAGCAATCGGCCAAGCGGGCGAAGTCGCGTTCGAGCATCCAAAAATACGCGAGCATGTGATGTGATAAAAGCACCGGCTGCGCCCTCTGCAGGTGAGTGTATCCCGGCATGATGACATGGTGGTTGTCCCTCGCCGATTTTAAGATCGCGCGTTGCAATTCGATAACTTCTTTGGCGATTTCGACTATTTGCGCCCTCATGAAAAGGCGCATATCCAGGGCCACTTGGTCGTTGCGGCTCCTCGCCGTATGAAGCTTCCCACCCACGGGGCCGATCTTCTCGATAAGCGCCCTCTCGATCGCCATGTGGATATCCTCATCTGCCAGCTCAAAGGCGAACTTTCCGCTCTTGATTTCTTCTTCGATCTCTCTCAGACCCCTTATTATCGCGTCGGCTTCCGATCCTTCGATTATCCCGCATTTGGACAACATTTTGGCATGCGCTATGCTTCCCCTGATATCGAATTCGTAGAGCCTTTTATCGAACGGAAGAGACGCTGTGAACCGCTCCGCAAATTGATCCATTTTGCCTTCGAATCGTCCGCCCCATAGCTTCATCGATCGATTCGTCCTTTCGCCCCCGTTAGCTTTTCATCGCTTTTCGTCAAGTATAACCGCAAGCTTGCGGCCAGGCCAGGTCTTTGAACGAGAATCGACGCCTCATAACGCCGGCATCAAAAGTCGGGCCCGGTCGGAAAATCGAGCCGCTCGTCTGCGCATCATTGAAACGTTAACCGTTGCGCAAATGGGGGTGTACCGTCGGTCACCGATTGCATATTCTTGCCGGCGCGCATGCGCGGGGTCGTTGCGCAAACGGGCGGATCGCGTTCGCGACCGCGCAAGAGCCGTAGCTGCCCGCAGT
>FWPU01005784.1_pt1 | contig 26047 bp, 20 predicted proteins | sample 2228361 | NCBI WGS metagenome assembly FWPU01 (sample SAMEA103939777, study PRJEB20133) | metagenome | reverse complement strand
CAATCGTTCTGGTTGCCTGCGCTGCGCCAACTCAGACACTAACCCCCACTGCGCTGGCGACGCCTACGCCCTCAACTATCACGCTGACCGACGGATTGGGCAAGTCGTTTACCGTCGCTCAGCCCTTTCAGAAGATCGTCTCCCTGGCGCCTTCCAATACAGAGATACTCTTCGCTATCGGCGCCGGAAATCAGGTGGTGGCGCGCGATGCCTTCTCGGATTATCCCGCAGACGCCGCCCAGGTGAAGGATATCGGCGGCGGTTGGGGTGAAATCGACACCGAGGCTATCCTTGCCCTGTCCCCCGAACTGGTGCTGGCGGCTGAAATCAATGCTCCAGAGCAGGTCAAGGCTCTCGAAGATCTGGGGTTGAAGGTGTATTACCTCCCCAATCCAACCGACCTGGAGGGAATGTACGCCAACCTGCTCACCGTCGCCAGACTGACTGGTCACGAAGCCGAAGCAGAGGCGCTGGTGGAGTCATTGCGCCAGCGCGTCGCTGCAGTAGACGCAAAGGTTGGTCAGGTGGCGGAAAAACCGGTGGTGTTCTACGAACTCGACGCCTCCGACCCCAACGCCCCATGGACTTCTGGACTTGGCACCTTCATTGACCTGCTGCTGGCGCGTGCCGGCGGCGCCAACCTGGGCAACCTGCTGGACAGCGCCTGGGGGCAGATCAGCCTGGAGGTGCTCGTCAAAGAAGACCCGGACATGATCTTGCTCGGCGATGCCGTCTGGGGTGGGGTGACACCCGAAACCGTCGCTGCTCGCGCCGGCTGGGGTGCCCTCACAGCGGTCAAAGAGGGGAAAGTCTATCCCTTCGACGATAATCTGGTCAGCCGCCCCGGTCCGCGCATGGTAGACGGCCTGGAGCAGCTCGCCAGGTTGTTGCATCCGAATTTGTTTCCTTAGGACATGGAGGGGGCAGGAGTTTCCCTGCCCCCCCGATAGGAGTACGGTGATCAAACGGCACCCATATCTTTTCAGTCTGATCCTCTTAGGGGTTGCCAGCTTGCTCAGTGTGGCTGTTGGCTCGGTGTTCATCCCGCCAGCGACGCTGGCGCGCTTGCTGCTTGCCCGCTTGCCAGGGTTATCCATCCCTACAGACTGGCCCGGAGCCTACCAGGCGATTCTGTACCAGATTCGCCTGCCGCGCGCCGCACTGATGTTGCTGACTGGCGCGGCTTTGGCCGGCAGCGGCGCCGCTTACCAGGGATTGTTTCGCAATCCGTTGGCTGACCCTTATCTCATCGGCGTTGCCTCTGGGGCTGGTCTGGGCGCAGTATTTGCCCTGTCCATCCGCTGGCCTCAAAACCTGCTGGGCATGTACACCGTCCCGGCCAGCTCCTTCCTGGGTGCCATCCTGACCATCGCTATCGTCTATAACCTGGCCAAAATCGGCCGCACCGTGCCTACCACCACACTGATCCTGGCAGGAGTTGCATTCAGCTCCTTTGCCACTTCGCTGACCTCCTTCCTCATGTTTCGTTCCAACACCGAGCTGCGCCGCGCCTTTGCCTGGCTGCTGGGCGGCGGTGCAATCGGTGGATGGGAACCGGTGCTGGCAATGCTACCCTATGTGGTCGTCGGCATGGGCGGATTGACTCTTTCGGGGCATGCTCTGAATGTGCTTCAGTTCGGCGAAGAGCAGGCGCAGCAGCTTGGGTTGCCGATCGAGCGCGTCAAGCTATTGGTGGTGCTGGCGGCTTCCCTGACCACCGCCGCGGCTGTCGCCTTTGCCGGCGTCATTGGCTTTATTGGCCTAGTCATCCCCCACGTGGCGCGCCTTACCTGGGGCGCAGACTATCGCAGGCTCATCCCGCTTTCGATCCTGTGCGGCGGCAGCGCCTTGCTCCTGGCTGACCTGCTGGCGCGCATAGCTCTTTCGCCGGAGGCGTTGCCGGTGGGCATCATCACCGCCTTGATCGGCGCTCCTTTTTTCCTCTGGGTGTTGCGACAGGCGAAAGCCCAGGCCTATTGGTAAGAGGTGACCCATGCTGGAAATTCGATCGCTCTCCCTGGCATATGCTGATAGAGTGGTGCTGAACGATGTGAGTCTGACTATCCGCGCGGGCGAGATCCTCGCCCTGGTTGGGCCAAATGGCGCTGGTAAATCAACGCTTATTCGCGGGGTGAGTGGCGTCCATCCCCCGCGGCGTGGCTCTGTAGTTGTCGCCGGCCATGATCTGACCCGCATGTCGGAAATTCTGCGTGCCCGCTACCTGGCTGTGGTGCCGCAAGCCCGCCAGTTGCCGGCTGCTTACACCGTTTACGAAACTGTCCTGCTAGGGCGCACCCCCTACCTGAGCTGGTTGGGCCGGGCTGGAAAGCAGGATCACGCCATAACGCGCCTCGCTTTGGAACGCACTGACCTGCTCGACCTGGCAGAGCGGCGCATCGGCGAGCTTTCTGGCGGAGAACAGCAGCGCGTGCTGCTCGCCCGCGCCCTCGCCCAGGACACCCCCATCCTGCTGCTCGATGAGCCCACCACGCATCTCGACCTGCAACATCAGGCAAACTTTCTGAATCTGGTGCGCCGACTGACACTGGAGAAGCAGCTCAGCGTGCTCATGGTGCTGCATGACCTGAACCTGGCTGGCTTGTACGCCGACCGCGTTGCCTTGCTCGCCGGGGGCAGCGTGCACGCCATTGGCTCACCGTCCGAAGTGCTCACCGCGCACAACCTGACCGCTGTCTACCACGTGCCGGTAAACGTCATCCCACATCCCGATTACGGCACACCCTTGGTGCTGCCTGATGGCCGGCTTGACGGGCAAAAGTTCTCGGCTACAGAGCCACGGCGCGGGGCTACCCCTATCGCCGCCCATTGATCGGACAACCCGTCAAGAACCTGCCGCCTTGCCGCTACCCACCTTGCCGGCAGACATCGCAGCCTGATCCACCATCCAGACCAGCCTGCCGGAACGAGGCTGCACCCGTTGCGCCGGCAGAAGTTCACCGCTGACATTTTCCGCTAACACACGATGTAACGTGGCGGCTTTGTGCTCCCCTGTCACCAAAACCATCACCTGCCTGGCGCTATTGATTGCCGGCAAGGTCAGGCTGACCCGTGGCAGCAATGGCGGTGGGGGCTGATGATGCGAAACCGCCACCGCCCAGCGCTCATCCTCTTCCAGAGCAGGCTCGCCGGGGAAGAGCGAGGCCACATGCCCATCCACCCCCATACCAAGCATCAGCAGATCGAACCCCAAGACAGTTCGCGGCGGGCCGCCAAAATGCGCCTGCAAGAGCTCATTGTATGTCTCAGCCGCTTCGGTTGGGTTCAGCTCCCCTCGAATACGATGGATGTTCTCTGGCGGGAGCGGTACTCGCTGCAGCATAGCCTGCCATGCCATTTGGTAATTGCTCTCTGGATGATCCGGGGGCACCATGCGCTCATCGCCCCAGAAAATGTGCATCTGTTCCCAGCTCAACCGCTCGACATATTCCGGCTTCCCCAGTAAAGTGTAAACCGCCTGCGGCGTCGTTCCCCCTGCCAGCGCCACACTGCAGACCCCCCTGGTCATCAACGCACGCTGGCAGCTCTCCACGAACATCTCCGCAGCCGCCAACGCCAGGCTGGCTGAATCGGGAAATACGCTGACCTCGGCCATGTCCCTACCCCAGCTTTACATGCTCACCCGGCGCGCAACGGGTCAACCAATCCTGACCCGAGCGATGAATCCGCACCGCAGCAACAGTGGATAATTCTAGGGTACCTTTACAAGTGCCACCCAGCTTTGCCTTTGATGGCATCCAGCCGCCTAACTCAGTTATGGTCAGCCGCTTGCGCTGGCTGATAGCAGCCTATTCTCAGCCAAGCTGATGGCAGAAAAAATCACATTCGTCAGGCAAAACGCTCTTCTTTCCACACATCGGCTTCGTTGTGATAACCAGCCTGTTCCCAGAAACCCAGGCGATCCTCAGCCATAAATTCCAGGCCGCGCAGCCACTTGCCCCCTTTCCAAAAATAGGGTGTTTTGAAACTGGTGTTGGGGATATAGCCAACCACACCGCGCAATGGGTACCCGTGGTCCGGTTCGAGCGGTTCGCCATTGTAATGCGTGGCCAGCAGGAAATTGGGCGCCAATGCCACTTCCAATGGCAGGTTAACGGTGAAGCCATACTCGCAGTGCTGCATCATGAACCTGGCGCTTGGTTTGAGTTTGATGATCTTCTCATCGACGAGCTGACGCAGCGATACGCCCTCCCAGACTGTATCGAACTTGCTCCAGCGGGTTACGCAGTGGATGTCCATCTTGACCTGCGTGCGCGGCAAGCGGTTGAATTCCTCCCAGGTCCAGACAATTTCCTCCTCCACCTCGCCAAAAACGCGCAGCGTCCAGGTAGCCGGGTTGAAGCGCGGCACCGGACCGTAGTGAAGCACCGGAAAACGATTGGTGAGCGCCTGCCCAGGCGGCAGGCGACCTTCTTTGGCGACCTTTTCCTCATCTTCTCGTCTGCCAAATACACTTCTCAGCATATGCATCTCCCATTTTTGATGAACCGCGTTGGTTGAAAGCTGCCCATTAGTTTACCTGAAATATGAACACACGAAATTAATAAACGAGGAGTTTCAGCAAAGAATGTGATAAATTGCAAATTAAATTTTACCGCTCTGTCTTCTGATAAATGTTGCTGAGATGATAAATTTAATCAGTATGGTTTGCATTTCAACGAAGATTGTGATAAACTAATCTCAGACATTCGCCCGTGTAATCACTTGACTATACTCGCCGGAGGCAACCATGCTTTACGAAGACCGCATCCGCCAAGCCCGCCCCGACATGTCCAAGAGTTTCGCCAAACTGGCTGATTTCCTGCTGGATTCGTATGTCGAGGCAGCATTTATGACTGCCAGCGAGCTGGCCCACGCCCTGAACCTGGATGCTGCCACCGTGGTGCGTTTTTCTCAATTTTTAGGGTATTCGGGCTTCCCCGAACTTCAGCACGAAATCCGCGAACGGGTCAAAGGCGACTTACTCATCCGACCACGCCAGGCGCAAGTCGACCAATCCACTCCCGGAATTGTGGTCGAGGCCATGCAGGAACTCTCGCTGGCTTTAGAGCAGACCCGAATTATTCTCGATACCGACGCGCTGGAGAGGTTGGTTGAACGCATGGGACAGGTGCGGCGGATTGTGGTCATTCCCGAAGGTCCCGCCCAGCCCTCCGCATACAGCCTGGTACACTACCTGGAGCAAGGCGGTTTTCCAGTATATATTGCCCGCGCGGGCGTAGCCGACCTGGCGCGGACGATTAACACCGCCACTCCACAGGACCTGCTCATCGCCATCGAAGTTGCCGGGCAGTCGCCCTACATCGCTCGGGCCATCGAAGAAGCCCATGCTAAGGCGATACCTACCACCGCCATCGTCGGCGCTTCCTCGCTGGCTTCTGCCCGCTCGGCTGACATTGTGCTGGCTGCTCAGGCGCATCCCTCCCTGGGAGTTGGCATCATCTGCATTGAAGCCATCGTCTACGCCCTGGCGCAGGTGATGCGCACCCGATTCGCCGAGAACTTTGCCGGAACAGAACAGGCGATTGCAGAGCTATCCGCCCGCATTCAACAACCATTCGACTGATCCCAACCGGGAGGTTTGAATGCGCCTGATCCGTTACCAGAGCGGCGCCGAACCGCCGCGTCTGGGATGGGTGATCGAAGACCGCATCGGCGCGGTCGAAGGTTCACCCTTTTCAGAGTTCCGCCGACTGGAAGCCGATCAAGACCTGGCGAGTGTGCGATTGCTCGCCCCTGTGCTGCCCACCAAAATCATCGGCGTGGGACGAAATTACCTGTCTCATGCCCGTGAGCAAGATCTGGAAGCCCCCGAAGTGCCTCTGCTCTTCCTCAAGCCGCCTACTGCGGTCATTGGCCCCGGTGAACCCATCCGGCTGCCTCCCCAATCCCAACAGGTGGTACATGAAGCCGAGCTGGCGGTGGTGATTGGCAAAGCTGGTCGCTGGATCAAACCCGAGGAGGCGACGAGCCACGTGCTCGGTTACACCATCGGCAACGATGTTACCGCCCGCGATCTACAACGCCGCGACGGTCAATGGACGCGCGGCAAGGGCTTCGATACCTTCTGTCCGCTCGGACCGTGGATTGAAACCGAATTCGATCCCGCCGACGCTTTGATTACCTGCTACGTCAACGATGAATTGCGACAGCTGGCTTCCACCCGCGACATGCTCTTCAACGTCCGCCAGCTCATTGCCTACATCTCCTCGATTATGACGCTCCAACCCGGCGATGTCATCCTCACCGGAACTCCCGCGGGCGTTGGCCTCCTGCAAGAGGGCGACGTAGTACGCATTACTATTGAAGGGCTGGGCACACTGCAAAATCCGGTTCTGTTGGAAAAGTCCTGGTAGAATACAGAAAGCGCAGGCGTTGCCCATGTCCGTGGATATTCACACCGGTGTTCAAACCGCACTGATCATCATCGTAATCGTCATAGCCCTGTTGATCTGGCGCGGCGTTCGCGCCATTCGTACGGCGCGCAGCCTGCCTTTCTTTCGCATGCGTCGCAACCGCATGATTGGCGGCTGGCGGATGCTCTTTGTCGCCCTGCTCCTGATCCCTATCGCCCTGTTGCTCAACAGCCGCGTCGAGCCGTTCATCTACCGATTCTTCCCCCCCACATCCACCTTAACGCTCACTCCCACCGTCTCCCTCACGCCGACGATTTCACTCACTCCAACCATCAGCCTGACACCCACTATCACGCTCACGCCATCTATTTCAGATACACCAACCATCACCCCTACCCCTTTCATCCCTCTGGCAGTGGAGGCGCGCTTCTCCAGCACCACCACACCTGCCGCCAATGCCGTCTTCAGCACGCTCACCTTTACCGATGGCCTGGATGCCCTATACCGCCCGCTCAAGCAGGGTATCGTCTTTCAAAACCCTATCGGACATATGTACGCCGTTTTCAGCTACGACCGCATGACCCCTGGCGCGCAGTGGAGCGCCCTGTGGTACCGCAACGGCGAGCTGGTATACTTCGAGACCAAGCCCTGGGATGGCGCGACTGGCGGCCTGGGCTATTCTGACTGGCAGCCCCGCCCGGAAGAATGGCACCCTGGTACGTACGAGGTGCAGATTTTTGTCGGATTAGAGTGGAAAGTTTCCGGCTTCTTCACTGTGGAGGGCGAGGCGCCCACCCCAGCCCCGACCGAGACTTCTACCGCCACGGCAACTCCAACTCGCACTCCAACATCCACACGAACGCCCCGCCCAACCAGCACACCTACCACTGTCCGTCCCACGCGCACGCCCTATATCAGCCCCACCCCAACTCTGACGCGCACACCGTATCCCACCCTGACGCGCACGCCGGTCACCCCCCGTATCACACCTCAACCCACGCGCACGCGCACCGCCACGCCAACCCCATGACCGGGCAGCCGACGTGATTGCGCAATCGCCTGGTTATTCACTTGCCAATGTGGCGCTCATCCTTCATCGCCTGGGCGATCTGGCTGGCAATTGCGGCGTTGTTCAAGAGCAATCCCAGGTTAGCCCGCAAGCTATCTCCCCCGGTTAGTTCAAGCATTTTCCCCAGCAGGTAAGGCGTCACCTCTTTGCCGCGGATTTTCTCCTGGCGTGCTTGTCGCAAAGCCTGGAGCACAGCCCGTTTCACATCCTCAGTGTCCATCGCTACATCGGCTGGCGGTGGCACGGTTACCAGCACCGCGCTGGGCATACCCAGCGCCCAATGCGTACGGGCGATCAATGCGACCTCCTCCGGTGAATCGGCGCGCGCGCTGACCTTGAGCCCGCTATCCGGCGCGTAAAACGCCGGGAATTGATCTGTCTGGTAACCAATCACCGGCACACTCCACGTCTCCAGATACTCCAGCGTGGCTTGCAGATCCAAGATCGCCTTTGCCCCGGCGCAGACGACAACCAGCGGATAACGCGCCAGCGCCGGCAGGTCGGCTGAAACATCAGCAGCCCCACGGACGCGCTTCCCCAACTCGTAATGCACGCCGCCAATCCCGCCAGTGGCAAAAACACGGATGCCCGCCTGGTGTGCAGCGTATAGCGTGCCGGCGACCGTCGTCCCACCGCTGGCGAGTTTTGCTGCTGCAGGCGCGAAATCGCGCGGGCTGATCTTCCACAACCCGCTCCCGCCAGAAGCCAATTCTTGCAAGTGCGCCGGTTGCATTCCCACGTACACTCGCCCTTCGATCACCCCAATGGTCGCGGGGGTTGCCCCGTATCTGCGCACCGTATTCTCCATATCCTCTGCCAGGGTCAGGTTCTCCGGATAGGGCAGGCCATGCGTGATCACCGTCGATTCCAATGCGACCACCGGCTGACCAAGCTCGAGGGCGCGTGCCACTTCCTGTGAAACGATGAAATACTCGGATAATTCAGCCTTCATCATCAACCCACCAGGCGATCGTATAGCTTTTCGAGGGAGAGATCTGGAACCACTGCTCCACGGTAGCGCAGGGTCAGCGAAGCCGCCGAAAGACCCAGGCGCATGGCTTCATCAATCTCGATGCCATTGAGCAAGGCGAAGATTACGGCAGCAGAGAGGGCATCGCCTGCGCCGGTAGGGTCGAGCACCTCGGTGCGCAACGCGGGAATATGCCCGCTTGTCTCCGAGGTGGCGTAACATAGCCCTTGCTCAGCCATGGTGACCACAGCCAGCTTCACTCCCGATGCTACCAGGGATTTTGCAGCCTGCAACGCCTGCCTGCGGTTGGTCACTTTCTGATTGGGTTCGCATAGAATGCCTGCCTCATTTGCATTCGGCGTGATCATAAACAAACGCCGCAGGTAAGGTTTAAAGCGCGGCGCCAGCGCTACTGATGTCGGATCAGCACAAACCGGCAGGTTGGCTCGCCTTGCCAGCGACATCACTGTACGCAAGGTGTCTTTTGGCAGGTTGGCGTCAATGAAAAGCAAACCGGCTTCCTCAAATAGCGGCGCTTGCTGACGGATGTAATCAGGGGTAAGCAGAGAGATGATGCGCATATCGTCCAGAGCGAATTGCAATTCGCCGTTTGCAGCCACAACTGCCAGGTAGCTGGCCGTGTCGCATTCGGAGGTGCGCAGCACCGCGTCCACCTTTACGCCGGCTTCTCTCAATCCCTGCAGCATGCGATCCGCGGCATCATCCTCTCCCACCACGGTCAGCAACGTCACCGATTGTCCAAGCCGCGCCAGGTTTTCGGCCACATTGCGGGCGACGCCCCCAAAACTGTAGCGTATCAGAGCCGGATTGGAGGTGGCTGGGTGTAGTTCGGATTTCAACCGTCCAACGATATCCACACCCGCACCGCCAATAACCAGCACAGGCAAATCCGGTGTAAATGTGAACCCCACATCCATTTATGGACCTCCCAGCCAGCGCGCTGTGAAACGCGTCAGGTAAATCAGCACCTGACGCAACCATTCCTCCTGAGCGGGATTGTGTGAGGTGCGCTGGTGGTTTGCGTAAGCTTCATGAATCAATTTATAGTATGCCAGGATCAGATTACGCAATGCCTGTGCAGGAGGCAACTCCTTGGAGTCCCGATAGGTGCCAATGGCGATTTCTTGCGCTATCCGCGCCAGCTCTGCTACCTGGCTTTCCTGCTCCACCTGCGCCAGGGCTTCACGGTTGCCGCGCAACAGATTTTCACGACTGAGCTTCCAGGCTTCAAGGTGGCGTTGCAAGACGATTGCATCGGGCGGCTCCCAGGTGCCGCCACCGATCCAGTTAATCTGCACCCCACGCTGCGCCGCCTCCTCTCGAAAATCGGCGGCGAAAAGGTTGGTCATGATATCCGCCCGTGAGTGAAACTGCGCGCGCCTGAGAAGCACTTCGTTAACATTCGATTGGCCATCCGTCCCGGCGAACTGCTCAACTTGGTTACGCAGCTCCGCCTGACCGTAGCGCTCTTGTTCGAGCTCTGGTGGGCCAATGGCTGCAAGGAACTCGCTTAAGGTGTGTCTGGAAATAAATTCACCGAATTTACGTCGGATCAACGAATGGGTGGCTGTTACCCAGGAGGTAGTGCCCTGTCCGTAAACCAGACGCTGGATGGCTAACGGGTCGAAAGGATAGGGCTTGGCCAGGCTCGGGCGCTGTCTGTCGCGGTACACACTGAAAACCGTATTGACGTTCTTTAATCGAATGCGAATCCCATCCCTTGTGCGCCCTTCTACAGAATATTCGTCCATCTGATCGCATAAATCAATGACGCTGCGCAGGCGCTCGAAGCCCTCCAAGGCAGCCATTGATCGGGGATTCCCGGCTGTTGGCCCGATGACTCGCGGTTTGCCTTCGATGGTTTCGAATAGAGCAGCGCTATCCAGATGGACGCGCACCAAGCCGGGCCCGCCGATGCGGAAGATTGGCATTTTTTGAAACTCTGGCTGAACATCGCCGCCGCGAATCTCCATAAAGTTATACTGGCTGGCAAACACCGTCTGCAAGAGATATCGCCGCGCTACCGGCGGGTCTTCCAATTCATAGATGTCGTCCAGGTATATCGCCGCCACACGATAGACCAACCAAAACGCCAGCGCTACCAGCAGGACAAGCTGCATCACCTGGGCGTTCAACAGCGCCTGCAAGGGATAGTACAGCAGCGCCAGGCCCTCCTGGATATTCCAGCGCGGCGGCAAGAGGTAGGGTGCCCAAGCCAGGCGCAGGAACACCCAAATCAACGCCAACGCTGCCAACAGCCAATAGCGCAATCTTCGCCAATCGCGATGCAACAACGCCAATGCGATCAACAGGATAGCCTGGATGCACACCAGCGCAATCAGACCAATAGTGAAAACTCTCACATCCAGCAAGATACGCGCCGGGTAAAACAGCAAATTCAGCGTGGAATAGACACCTCGGGATGGTAAGCGACTGCAATACGCCAGGAAGCCCCAGAGGACCCCGCCAAGCAAAATCAGAAATCGGCGTCGGCGCAAGCCAGCCGCTGGCGTCAGGGCAAACAACCAGTGGGTGTTCAGCCAGGTTTCCATTGTTGGTTGCAACGGCGCAGTCGCGCTCATGGTTCTTGCACCCGCACCCAGTTGATAATCTCGCTGAGCGTGCTCAAATCGCCGCCAAGTTGCTGCTGCAAGCGCGGATCTAAGAAACACTCTTGCAATGTACCGCGAAGCAACCGATCGAGCGTGAGTTTCATCTGAAAGAACAGCTCACCCTGATCCGTCGGACGAGGCAACGCCAGCATCTCTTTATCAAACCGCCGGGTACAGGCGGCGGCGAACCGCTCCAGGGCAGATTGGCGACCTTCCAGGGCACGCAGGGCGCGCAACGCCTCGATTCGGTCACGCTCCGCTCGGGCGCGCTCCAGCCAGGTGGCAATCCAGTCATCCACCAGGCGGCGCTCGACCTCGGGCTTGAAGCGCAGGTTGTTGATCGACACCTCCTCCACCCGTATGCCGCAATCCTGCAGGATTTCGAATTCGCGGCTGACGACGAACTTGCCGGTTGGTTTGCCCACGGTATCCAGCTCTTCCACCTCAAAGCTGGTCAGGCGCTGATGCACCATGCGCAGGATGATCTCCAGCCCGGTCTCTTGCCCATTGTTGATGTCCAAAGGAGAGAGGAAGAGCTCCCCCAGGGTGAACTTCTGCAGGTATTCGCGCCATACGTCCACCGCCAGGAAAGCAGGCAACTTTTCAAGAGAAACATGCCTTGCTGTTGTCGCTTCGGCTTTGAGCGCTTCTGGCTTGCGAAGTTCCCCCGCTTGCACCCTGGCGATCCCCTCTGCTCGCACCCAGGCTTCCACCGCGGCTGCGTTGAAGCCAAAAGAGAGATCCACATCCCCAGGGAGCCGCTCCAGCCGGAAGCTCACCATCACGTTGGGTACTACCTCCACGCCATCCCGGGTTAGCCCGCTCGTCTCGTAGCGGCGCTTCTGGACCTGCTGGAATTCTTCCTCGCTTTGATCAATCTTGCGAGAAAGGAAGGGATTCTCTGTCCCCAATGGTCCGAGAGGTGGATTGGGCAGTTCCTTACGATGCAGGTCAACTGCGCCAGCCACATACTCGCCCTTTCGAGTAAAAACCAGGCCTGGTCCCACCACCCGGGTGAAAGAGACATCGTTGCGCAGCACCGCCCCGCTGGCGCTATCCAGAATGATCACTCCTGCCCCGCGCCGTTGCTGCTCACCGCGGCGTTTTTTTACCTTGCCATTTTCGATGAAAATGGCCGGACCGCCTCTGCCCAGTAGATAGCCCAGCAGAAGTCTCACCGCCTGCTTGCGGTCAGGGAGACGGCGTACTGGAAGCACAAATTGGGAGAAGAAAGCCACCCAAAATACGGTCAGCACAGCCAATCCGCCGCCGAAAATGATCAGGTCAGACAGCATGGGACGACCGGAACGCGCGGCCAGGAAGAGAAATACCACGCAGGAGACTAAAATGACCCCCAAAATGCCAAATTTCTCCCGGCGCAAGGCTGCTTGCGGTTTCCTCATGGTTCTTAATTGTATACTACTTCTCAAAAATTGGGCAAATTGCCACCATATTGAGACAATTGCCACATCCTGTTCGGATGCTGTTGGCGGTAGGGCGATCACCGCTGCACCGCTCAGCTCATTCACAAATCCGTTGGGGCGCCATGCCCCACTCTATGTTATACTAACCGGCGATCCATCCTATCTGGAATGACGCTTTTCATAACCGCGCCGAGGTATCACAATGATTCGGCGCGCTCTGCATCAACAAGCATCTCCTGAGGTAAACCAATGGCTGATTTTCCCGGAAAAGGCAAAGTCGCTGTCCTGAAAACGTCTCCGGCAACTGTGCTTGACGATATCGAAAAACTTATGAAACTAGCCGATTTTGAGGCCGCTCTACCCAGAGGCCCTCGCACCGGCTTGAAGATTAACATTTCCTGGCAGACCTGGTACCCTGCCTGCTCCTCCACGCCCTGGCAGATTGAAGGAGTGATTCGCGCCTTACACAAAGCCGGCTATACCGACCTGGTGGGCGTCCACAATGATACCGTGGTGGTCAACACAGCCGATGGCGAGAAGAACAACAAACATCGCTTTGTTACCGATAAGTACAACGTCCCCTGCTTATACCTGTACAATCAGGATTTCGAGTGGATCGAATACATTCCCAAACAACCGTTCCTGGTGTTGGATAAAGTCTATCCCCAGGGTGTCTTTATCCCCAAAGCCTTGGTAGGTATGAACATGATTCACCTGCCCACCGTAAAAACACATGTTTTCACCACAATCACCGGCGCCATGAAGAACGCCTTCGGCGGACTGCTCCATCGGCATCGCCACTGGACGCATGCCGTGATACACGATACCCTGGTAGACCTGCTGATGATCCAGCAAGATATTCATCCCGGCATCTTTGCTGTGATGGATGGCACTTTCGCCGGGGATGGTCCCGGTCCACGCGCCATGCGCTGGCATGAGAAAGATATCCTGCTGGCTTCCGCTGACCAGGTAGCCATCGACGCTGTCTCGGCTCGACTGCAGGGCTTCGATCCGATGAGCATCCACTTCATCCGTCGCGCTCATGAGCTCGGGTTGGGCGTGGGCGACCCGCGTCAGATTGATATCCTCGGTTACGACATCGAGCAAGAACCGCCCTGGAACTTCGTCCAGGAAGATACCTTTGCCAGTCGCGGCCAGAAATTGATCTATCACGGACCGTTGAAACCGTTCGAGAAGCTTCTGCTGCAAAGCCCGCTGGTGCCATGGTCCTACTTCGCCAGTAATTTCTATCACAATGTGTACTGGTACCCCTTTGTCGGGCGCAAGCGCGTTGAAGCTGCCTTACAGACCCGCTGGGGGCAGCTCTTCAAGAGCTACGGCGATGGTCAGGTGGTCATGCCGGGTATGCAACCCGAGACTGTACTGCAAGCCGCAGTCGGGCTGGCTGTCCTGTTGACCACCGTTTTCGCCGCCGCCTATTTCCTGCGAAAAAGACGAGGTTGAGCAATCATCCAACCGCCGCCACCTGAAGCGCTGCAATCGTCGGGGGAAATCACTGATCACTCAATCGCCAACCAGCGCAGCCTTGCCCGTCGCCTGACGCTTGGCATCCTGTTTGGCATCCTGGTATTGCTGGTGGTGGCTCTATTGGGCGACCTGCGTCAGGTCAGCCGTCAGGTGTTGGAGTTCCGCTGGTCGCTCTTTCCTCTGGTGTTGGCGTTGACGCTGTTCAATTACACCTTGCGGTTTGTGAAGTGGCATTACTATCTGGGACAGATTGGAGTTGGAAATTTGCCTTACCTGGAAAGTGCGCGACTTTTTGTTGCTGGCTTCCCGCTGGCGATCACCCCAGGGAAAGTGGGCGAGGCGCTGAAAGGTGTGTGGCTGAATCAGGTGAGCGGCGTTGCAGTGGCGTTGGGAGTATCGGTAGTGGTTGCCGAGCGCGTCAGCGATGGGCTGGCGGTGCTGTTACTTGCCTCCTTAGGGGTTATTGCGTATCCGCAATACTGGCCCGCCTTTGCTTCCATCCTGGCGGTGTTGCTGGCAGTGGTGTTGATTTCGCAAGTGCGCCCACTGGCGCTCTGGTTGCTGGGGATTGGGGAGCGTTTGCCGCTGGTAAAACGCTTCGCTCACAGCCTGCATCTCTTCTATGAAGGCAGCTTTTCTCTCTTCCGTCCTACTGCGCTCTTGATCGCAGTTGGTCTGGGTGCAGTCTCCTGGCTGGGAGAAGGCATGGGGTTCTACGTGATTTTGCTCGGCCTTGGCCTGCCTGCCGGCTGGCAGACCCTCTCCATAGCCGTATTCGTGCTCTCTTTCTCGATTGTAATCGGAGCCGCTTCCACCTTACCTGCGGGACTGGGTGCTTCTGAAGCATCTATTGCCGCCATGCTCGCTGTGCTGCTCAGCCTGAACGCCGACGTCAGCGCAGCTGCCACGCTGTTAATCCGCCTTGCCACCCTCTGGTTCGGTGTGGGACTGGGGCTGATCGTTTGGGCTGTTTCAAAGGAAATGCTTGGCCTTGCTCCTGCGCGTTGAATTTCACTGCCACACCCGCCACTCCAAAGATAGCCTGCTCACGCCGGAGCGTTTGCTAGAAGCCTGCCGGCGCAAGGGAATAGATCGCCTGATCATTACTGACCACAATACCAACGCTGGTGGAGTATATGCCGCTCGTCTTGATCCGCAGCGCGTGATCGTCGGCGAAGAAATCATGACCACCTCGGGCGAGGTACTGGCTTTCTTTGTCCAAGAAACCATACCGCCTGGGCTGTCTCCCCAGGAGACTATCGCTCGCCTGCGCGCTCAAAACGCCTTCATCAGCATCTCGCATCCCTTTGATCGCCTGCGTAAAGGTCATTGGCAAGAGCGCGACCTGCTGGAGGTGCTGCCGCTTGTAGACGCCATCGAGGTCTTCAATGCCCGCTGTATGCGGCCGTCCTTCAACCGTCAGGCTTTCGAATTTGCCAGCCGACACGGCCTGGCGGGAACCGTTGGCTCCGACGCTCATACTGCCGGCGAAGTGGGACGCGCCATCATGCTCCTGCCGGATTTTCATGACGCTGAGAGCCTGCGCCAGGTTTTACCCTCCGGGATTACCCGATTGCGCCACTCCAGCCCCCTCGTGCACTTCAGCTCGCGCTATGCAACCTGGGTCAAGAAGCTTGTGCGAACGAAATGAGCGTACCGCATGCAGGTAATCCCGCAAGCCTTCTCCGATCAAGATGCCGATGGCATAGACGAGTAACTGCAAGGCCAGCATCTTTTCCATGTACACCTGCTGCTTTTTCATCAGTCTGCTCATGCCCAGCAGGCTTTTCAGATCGCGGAAGGTCTCATCAATTTTCATACGGCTGAAATAAATCTTCCGCCCTTGTTCTGCTTCCAGGTTGGTCATGATCCATAAAGGTTCGGCGAAGCCCTATGCCCATGTCTCAATGAGGTTGACGCACACGTTGCCTTTGTATCAACCCCGGCCGTTGTTGCATTTTGCACAATGGTATGCCATAATATGATCAGCGCTGGTGTTTTGCCCCATCAATGAGTCCGGCGGTTTGGGCGCCCGCGGAGCGGAAGAGTAGGGGGGAAATTTATTGGTACCGTAAGTGGTGGGGGGTTCACTTCACAGCCGCTTTCTTTCTGGGAGGGACAAGATGAGAAAGAACTTTATCTCTTTGTGCGCAGCCATGTGCGCCTTAGCGCTCGCGCTGACCGTCGCGCCAACGTTTGCTCAAAGGACTGGGGATAACCCCAGGGCACTGCGGCCGGTGGATGCCCTCGATCTCCCCGCGGCTAACCAGTTTGACGATGATGTCCTGGGCAAGCTGGCGCTGCAATGGGGAGGCCACTGGACGGATGGCACTACCTCACCATTCGCTTTTACTCGCTTCGACGGTGCATACTCGATCAAGCATGACAAGATGTATTTCATGGGCGGGCGTTTACCTGATGGATCCACCGATGGAAGCGTATGGTCACTCTCTTCCTCGGGAACTTATACCGACCTAGGCGTCGACCTGATCACACCCGTCTCCAACTATACGATAAATGTGCTCGAAGATAACAACGGGCTGGGTTTTTACATCTTCTGTGGAAGAGACAGCGCTGGTATCGACGTCAACGTCGTACAGGTTTATTATCCGGATAGCAATACGGTTGTGCAGTTAGGCCCAGAGGATAACTTCCCGCGCAGGGGAAGTTGTATGGCAGGCTTGAACGCGGTTTACAAAAACAAGGTTTATGTGGCGGGTGGCTTTGATATAAACCGTGCGCCGTATAACTGGGGAGACACCTTGGTTTTTGATCCACTTTCACCGGCAGGCAGTCGCTGGTCTCAAATCCCGACAGCCAACTTGAGTATTCCCCGCGCGTATATCATGAGCGCGGTAGTGGATAACAAGATTTATGCAATCGGCGGTAACTTCTATGATCCCAGCACCACGACGTGTGGAACGTACCTCTGCAATGTGCCGGTTGTCGAGGTGATGGACCTCTCTGACCCGGCGCCGACCTGGAACGACGCTGCTGCTGCCGACTTGCCAGAGCCCTGTTCAGAGGGTCGGTCTTATGGTTTTGACAGTTCCAACCAATACACTGATGTTGATGGCTCTCGTTTTGCTGGCCGAATCGTCACCACCTGCGGGGGTTGGGCAGAAGAAAGTAAGCGCGTCTATATCTACAATACCCGCTATGATTATTGGAGCGCATTTCCCTCCTTGAACCGTCCCCGCCGCGACCAGGCTGCCGAATTTATCCCTGTTGCCCCATATGGTTTCGGTTTGATGGGCATGTGGGGTGGGCGCAGCGGATCCGACTCCAATATCCTGACCATTCAAGAGGCTTATTACGTGAGAGCAAGCGACTGCCGCGTCCTGCTCGTCGACGATGACTGGGACTTCGATCAAACAGTGCCGAATGATGGCGGGCGTCCTTATTACCAGTCGGCGCTGAATTACCTGGGTTACCCATACACGGTTTGGGAAACATCATCGCAAGGCGTTCCCACAGCGGCAGATATGTCACCATACCGCATTGTCGTCTGGTTCACCGGCTATGATTGGCAGACACCCATCTCACCCGCCGAAGAGACGCAACTGATATCCTACTTGAACAGCGGCGGAAATCTGTTTATGTCCAGCATGGAGCAGGCGTATGCGTACCCGACCAGCACGATCATGACCAGTTATTTCTGGGTAGATAGCGTCATTCAGGATGTGACCCTCACCAGCGTGGCGGGAAACCCGGCCGATCCGCTCTTCGCCGATCTTGGTTCGTATACCCTGGCGCGGCCTGACGACTGGGCTGCGTATTGGCCGACGGGCGCTTATCAAGGGCCTTACGACGACGTCGTCAATGCCAAACCCGGCGCATCTCAGCCGCTGCTCTATGGCTCAACAGCCCAGGCGAATTCGACCCGCTACAGTAATGGTGTCTTCAAGACCGTGTATCTGGCATTTCCGTTTGAGTGGGTCAATACAGTGCAGGAGCGCGCCCAGATCCTTGGCGCTGCCCTGCGCTGGATGTGCCCGATTGTGGAGCCCTATTACCTGCCTTTGGTGCAGCGGAACAATTGATCGAAAACTTTCTACGCTATATTCGTTCGATCGTAAACGGGTGACATTCGTCATCTTGTAATTCATCTGTTCTTAAGCGATAATTAATCCTAAATTAATGCTTTTCCTGTCTGTGTTGGGGGTAAATGCCTACTGTATTTCAATATAACAATCGAACGTAACAATAAGGAGAAAGAAATGAATAGTAAGAGAATATTTCATGTATTCGTTTCCCTCGTCATCATTGCCACATTGCTTTCCTTTTACCAGCCAGCTATGACTGGAAAAGCCCAGGATGGCGGTGTGCAGATCACCCGGGAGACCGCCTATATGCCTGGCGAGGTTGTGGTGTCCTTTTATGACGGCAGCACATCCGAGATGATGACGGCTGCCACCGAGCAGGCGGCAAAAACCTTTGGCGTGCAGGTGGCGCGTGCCAGCGAGAAGCTGGTGCTGTTGCGCGGCGATGCCCAATTGAACGTTGAGGCTTTGGTCAAAGAGCTGCAACAGCAGCCAGGCGTTCAATTTGCCGAGCCGAATTACATTTATTGGATCCCCGAGCCAGCATCTACGCCTGAGGGCGCACAGCGCGATACGGAACATGTGTACCGTGCTGTGCCGGATAATTTCAATAAAAAGGAGTTCATAAAGAACGGTAAGCTGGCTGTACCGGTCGAGCTACTGCAAAACATGAAGACCAAGCGCAATGGCAAGGTGCAGGCGGTCTATCCCAACGACGATTACCTATGGGATAACTGGGGCTGGTCTTATGTTGGCGCAGATATCGTCTCCTCAAACAATACCGCCAGCGCCGGCGTTTGCGTGATCGACACTGGCGTGGATTACCAACACAAGGATCTTGCGGGCCAGGTTATCAAGGGCTATGACTTCATCAACGACGACGCTGACCCAATGGACGATCATGGTCACGGCACCCATGTGGCTGGCGTGATCGTCGCCAAGAAGGGCAACTCCGAGGGGATCGCTGGCGTGTCCACCGGCAAGGTGGTGGCGGTGAAAGCTCTGACCGCGCAAGGATGGGGTACCAACTTCGACATTGCCTCCGCCATCAACTATTGTGCCAATCGCACAGATATTCGCGTCATCAATATGAGCCTGGGCGGCCCCTACTATTCGGCCTTAATTGAGAATGCCGTGAATTACGCCGTCAATACGCGGCTAAAGTTGCTGGTGGCAGCAGCGGGTAATGCGAATACCTCTTCGCCCTTCTACCCTGCCTATTTCGCGGCTTACGCCCAGTACTATAACAAGGTGCTGGCGGTGGCAGCCTCGGGCGTGTGGTGGTATGACCCGGAGTACGATGAGTATTGGTTCGATTATGATTGCCGCGCAGAGTACTCCAATTACGGGGGGTGGGTCTCGGTGGCAGCGCCGGGGACAGACATTTTCTCCACCCTTCCCTGGGATAAGCCCTTTTACATGAGCTGGGGTCCCACCCGCTACGGGTCTCTGAGCGGCACTTCGATGGCGGCGCCGTTCGTGGCTGCTTCTGCCGCCCGCCGCTGGGGCTATAAGCCGCTGGATAGCAATGAGGCCATCGGCGCGGCGGTTGTCGAGAGCGGCGACCAGGTGTACACCGGTGGCGGTTGCTGGCCTGGCTCGATGGCTGGCAAGAACTTCGTCAACGTCGCCTCCTTGCTGGATCGCGGCGGCGCTTATGCTTACGCTTACGACGCCAGCAACGGCAATCCGTTGAACGGGGCGACGATCTACCTCTACCGCGGGGCGACTCTGCTCGGCAATGGCACGATCAAACCTTATACGTACAAAGCCTCGCCAACCTCCACCGACCCCAATCGCATCTACACCTATTTCACTGCCTGGACAGATTTGATCAACCTGCCTGTTGGCGGCTGGTACGACGCCAAGCTGCACAAGTCGGGATACACCGCTTCGCAGCAACTTGCCTTTCAGGATTGGGGGAGAGCCTGGATTGGCAGCGGCGAGTGGTCCTATCTGGGCGAAGCCTATGTGCCGCCGCGCAGTTCCAACTTTGATGTGGTGCTGGATTGGGAAGGCTACTGGGAATATGATCTTGATGTGAACCTCTGGCTGCCTAACACCCCTAACCCCCTCGATCCGGGCCAGCCAGCGCCCTTCATTGTTGGTCCTGAGGGAGATGCTTTTGGCTATCTGGAGGGTGATCCCACTGGCGCGCTGGTTGCCTTCCCCTATGCCCGCTACCGTTATGGTTTCTTCGACTGGCCGTCAATGGAAGACATTGTGATCAAGAAACGCTACGCCCACGGCATCCCGGCGAACTCGTATCTGCCGTACTATGCTGGAGAGTATGCTGTGTACGTAACCGATTACGGTCAGACGGTCGATCATGATTATGATGGCTGCGGCGATAACTACGGTTGGGGATGGGACCCGTATTACAACCCGGCCGCCGACCCGGATTGCCCGCCTAACGATCCCACCGGTACGCTGGGTTGGAGTCTGCTGCGGTATGTGCCCTGGTATCAGGGGCCGGTCAGCGTGTTTATCTGGAAGGATGGGGTCATTAAAGCGCGCACTTCTCTGAATGGCGGCGAATGCGCAGCCTCAGCTCACTGGTGGGACGCTATGCGCATCTTCAGCACACCTTCTGCGACGGCGACCAGCCCCACCTATGGGTATACTGGCTGGTGTGGCAGTGCAGATATCGTCGCATATTCCGCCGCGCCCTACAGTGGGAGGTATAAGGTCGACAGGTAAACTGCCGTCGGGCGATTTTCTCGCGGGCGTGAGGCGCAGACAGGATACCCAAAAGCAGCCAGGATTTTTACCCAGGATCCCTGGCTAGGAAAAGCCTGCACGCGGGCGCAGCCGATCAGCGCTGCGCCCGCTGTTATCTAGCATGCACTGCGATGCCAACCTTATGAGCTGGTTTTAACTTGACCCGTCTTTCCCATCAGGCTACAATCAAAAGAGAGCGAGATTGGCTCATACTGAAGAAACCGAGGAGAAATTCATGTCCGATTACCTCATCCGTGGGCGCCTGTCTGATCTCGACCCTGACCTGTCTTTGTTACTTGAGCTAGAGGCCGAGCGCCAGTTCAGGAAGTTGATCCTGATCCCCAGCGAGAGTGCTGCACCGGTTGCCGTACGCGAAACGCTGGGGTCAGTTTTTAATAACATCTATGCCGAGGGTTATCCCGACGAGGAAACGCGCTGGATGACCGAAGAGGAGATACTGGACTATCCAACCCGTCTGGCGCACTTCCGCCGTTACTCCGACCCGCGCTATTACAAAGGTACCGAATATGCCGATATCGTCGAGGCTCTGGCGCGCCGACGTTGCGCCGAGCTATTCGCCGCCAACGGGATCACCCCTGATCAGATCTTTGTCAACGTGCAGGCTCTTTCCGGCGCGCCGGCGAATAATGCCGTCTACCACGCCCTGGTAGCGCCGGGCGAGACGATCATGGGCATGAATTTGCTGCACGGGGGGCACCTTTCGCATGGCGCGCCGGTCAACCGCTCCGGCAAATTGTATCGTGCGGTTCACTATACGGTGGATCCGCAGACAGAGCGCATTGACTATGACGCCGTGGCCAAGCTTGCCGAGCAAACCAGGCCAAAGTTCATCATTGCCGGCTATTCTTCCTATCCCTGGACAGTTGATTGGCAAAGTTTTCGGGAGATTGCGCATTCGGTTGGCGCGTATCTGTTTGCCGACATCGCCCATGTGGCTGGCTTGGTGGCCGCAGGAGTTTACCCCTCGCCAGTGGGCTACGCTGATGTCATTACGTTTACCACGCACAAATCGCTGTGTGGACCGCGCGGCGCCTGCATCCTGACCACTGACGCCGGCCTGGCGCGCAAAATTGATCGGGCGGTCTTCCCGGGTGAGCAGGGGGGGCCGCATGTCAGCGTCTTCGCTGCCCAGGCCTTGACGTTCAAGCTGGCGAAGAGCGAGTCCTTCCGCCAGATGCAGATGCAGGTGGTGAAAAACTGCATTGCCTTGACCGAGCGCCTGGAGCAGCGTGGCTTCCGCATCCCCTATGGCGGAACGAACACACACCTGACCAATCTGGATTGCAGTTCAGTGAGGGGTCCGCACGGCGCGACGCTTTCCGGCGATCAGGCGGCGCGCATTCTGGACCTGGTTGGTCTGGTGGTGAACCGCAACACCATCCCTGGCGATCTTTCAGCGGCTGATCCCTCAGGAATCCGTCTTGGAACTCCATGGGTGACCCAGCGCGGATTGAAGGAACCCGAGATGAGGAAGGTGGCGGATATCATCGCAGATGTACTGTTGTCGACCGTTCCCTTCCATCTGGAGGGGCGCAAAGGTGAACAGCGACGCGCCAAGGTGGATTTTGCGGTGCTGGAGGATGCGCGCCAGAGGGTGCGAGACCTGGCAGAAGCAGCCGGTGTAGACTTCGAATTCGAGCGCCATGCTTACCCCCACTTTTATTACCTGGACGATGCCCCGAAAGGTGTGGACGGTTGGGTGGCTTTTGATTTACGGGGAGAGCGCCTGCGCCAGTTCCTGGACTACGCCGTAAGCGCCGATATCTCTGCGCTGGAGCCTGGTCAGAGCCTGCCCACCTGCATACACACGCCGCGAGGCAGCGTGGAGGGGGCGCTCACCTGTCTCGCAGAACACGCCTTTCGCCTCAGCCTGCCCGCCTGGCAGGCGGCTTTAGGCGCCGCCTGGCTGCGCAATCTCTCCGACGGCTTTGTTGCCTTTGACCCCCAGGATGATGCTGGCTTTGCCCTGTTACGCAAGTTGCCCGGGCCGGTTGTGGTAGGCGAATCCAGCGCCCAGCCGGTGCGAAAGCGTTGCACCGATGAGCCGCAAATCTCACCGGCGCGAGGCTCTGTCAAGCCATATTTTGTCGGCATGCCCCCAGGCGAGGGAGAAGCTCTGCCTGAGTTCGTCTGGCAGGAACCTGGCGAGCAGCCGCTGAAACGCACGCCTATCTTCGATCTGCACAAGCAACTAGGCGCAAAACTGATTCCATTTGCCGGGTGGGAGATGCCGGTATGGTATAGCTCAGTCCTCGAAGAGCATCTGGCAACGCGGCAGGCGGCTGGTCTGTTCGACGTAGCGCACATGGGTGTCTATCAGGTAGAAGGAGCGCAAGCTGCACAATTTTTGGATAGCGTCTGCAGCAATGATATTGGGGCGCTGGGTATCGGCGAATCCTGTTACACCCATTTCCTGACCCCGGATGCGCAGGTGATTGATGATACCCTGGTGTATCGTCGAAGTGCTGACAAGTACCTGGTGGTGGTCAACGCTTCGAACGATGAGAAGGATTGGGCATGGTTGAATGCAGTGAAAGAAGGCCGCGTGCGGGTTGACAATCGCCGCCCATGGGCGCGTGCGTTTGGTAGGGGGGCAATCCTGCGCAACCTGCGCGATCCGGCTGCTGGCGCGGATATGCGCGTCGACCTGGCATTGCAGGGGCCGCGCTCGCGCGAGATCTTGCTGGCGCTGGGGTGCGACACCGAAACGCGCCAGCGCATCCTCCGCTTGGGGCGCACTCAATTGTGCGAGGCGCAGGTGGGTGGTTTTGATCTGGTGGTTTCGCGCACTGGCTATACCGGCGAAAAAATGGCATTTGAGCTGTTTGTCCACCCACAACGCGCTGCAGAGCTTTTCCAGGCGCTACTACGGGTGGGTGAACCGTTTGGCCTGAAGCCCGTTGGCCTGGGCGCGCGCGATTCCCTGCGCACAGAGGCTGGACTGCCACTTTACGGCCACGAAATGGGCGTCGGCTCTGGGGTTCGCGGCGCTCCTGACCTGGGTGTGGCGGAGGCGGGTTTTGGGGGCTACGTCAAGCCCTACAAGCCCTGGTTTATTGGCCGCGAGGCTTTCTTGCAGCGCGAACAGAGCCGCAAAGGTGTGGTGGCGCGCTTCCGCTTCACCGAAAAAGGCGTGCGCATGGCTCACCAGGGCGATCCAGTGTTGGATCGGCGCGGCCGCGTGGTGGGTTGGGTGACAAGTTGCGCTGTAGACGGCGAAGGATTCCTGACTGGTCAGGCATTTGTGGAGTTGAAATGCGCCGAGGAAGGTACGCTGCTTTACATCTTTCAGGGCGCGCCGGAATCGGCGGGAAAAGCGCCGGCGGAATTGCGACTGGGCGACCGGACGACCCTGGCAACGCCGGCAACCGTGATATCCAGATTCCCGAAGTGAAGAAGGAGAGATGCATGCACACTCCCTGGGAGGATCGATATGCTAATCGCACGCAACGGATGGGCAGCTCTGCCATCCGTGAGCTGTTGAAGCTGACCGAAAAACCCGACATCATCTCGTTTGGCGGAGGCTTGCCGGCGCCGGATGTATTCCCCGTGGAAGAATTTGCTGCCGCTTGCGACCGCGTTCTTCTGTTGCATGGGGCGCAGGCGCTGCAATACAGCACCACCGAGGGTTATCTACCCTTGCGGGAGCAGATTGCCCGGCACACTGCTCGCTACGGCATCAAAGTCTCGCCGGATAATATCCTGATCACCTCCGGTTCGCAGCAGGCTTTGGATCTGCTGGGGCGCATCTTCATCAATCGTGGAGATCGCATCCTGGTCGAATCGCCCACCTACCTGGGTGCCTTGCAAGCGTGGAACGCTTACGGCGCTGAGTACGTGCCAGTGCCGATGGATAAGCAAGGCATGAACACGGACTACCTGGAGCAGGCGTTGCGCACCGGCCCAAAGTTCATCTACGTGTTGCCCAATTTCCAGAACCCAACCGGAGTGACCCTCTCGCTGGAACGGCGGCAGATATTGGTCGAGATGGCTGATCGGTATGGCGTGCCGATTATCGAAGACGATCCATACGGGCAGTTGCGCTATGAAGGCGATCACCTGCCTTCCGTGGTAGTGCTGGATGACCGCTACCGCAATTCGAATGGCGTGGCTTATCACGGCAATGTGATATATATCAGTACCTTCTCTAAGATTCTTGCTCCAGGGCTGCGTCTGGCGTGGATCATTGCGCCGGTGGAGGTGATCACCAAGCTGGTGCAGACCAAGCAGGGCGCGGATCTGCATACGGCAACCTTCAATCAACTGGTTGCATACGAAATTTCGCGCGGTGGTTTCCTCGATCAGCACATCAAGCTGATCCGCAAGGTGTATGCTGAGCGGAGGAATGTGATGCTGGCAGCGATGGATCGGTATTTCCCGCCGGAGGTGGACTGGACTCAACCTTCGGGTGGGCTGTTTCTGTGGGGCACGCTACCGGAATATTTGAGCGCTGAGGAGGTCCTGCGCGATGCCATTGAGCAAAAGGTGGCTTTTGTCCCTGGTGGCCCGTTCCATCCCAAAGGCGGCGGGCACAATACGATGCGGCTGAATTTCTCCTATGCTTCGCCGGAGACGATCATAGAAGGTATCCAGCGGTTGGGGAAAGTGCTGCAAGCCAAGGTGAAGAGCCAGGTCGCTGTTTGAGACGCCCAGCCGGGAGCCTTTAGGGGGTCACCTCCAGCAGCTCTACATCGAAGATCAGGGTGGCGTCGGGAGGGATAACCGGCGGCGAACCCGCTGATCCATAGCCCAATTGAGGCGGGATGATCAGCCGGCGTTTGCCGCCCACTTTCATGCCGGTCAGTCCTTCTTCCCAGCCGCGAATAACCACTCCCTGACCGAGAGGGAAGACCAGCGGCTTATTGCGATCCAGTGAAGAGTCAAATCTGGTGCCATCGGTCAGCCAGCCAGTGTAGTGTACACTGACGGTGACGCCAGCTTGCGCTTCGGCGCCGCTCCCAACCAGGATATCCTGGTATTGCAAACCGGAGGCTGTCGTAATGGTTTGGATGCTGGCGTCCAGAGCAGGTGGACCAGATTCGCGTTGGCCTGGGCGGTACAGGTAACGGTCAATCAGATAGCCGCCGGCGGCGATGATTAAGATGGCGGGTATGCTGAGCAGCAGGAACAGGTTGCGACGTCGGGCAGCGCGTCGCAGATCGCGAGCAGATTTGGCGCTGGATGGTCTGGCACTCATGATGCATTCTCCTGACCAAGGATATATTCCATGCAGTGATTGGCTTGATTTTACCCCCAAGCTGGGGGCTGGCACCTGATTCTATGTCTCTTAATCGGCCGGCTTGC
>FWPU01004664.1_pt1 | contig 26051 bp, 21 predicted proteins | sample 2228361 | NCBI WGS metagenome assembly FWPU01 (sample SAMEA103939777, study PRJEB20133) | metagenome | reverse complement strand
GGTAACGGTCGATGGCCTCGCGGACCAGCGCCCCCACGGAGACGCCCCGCTCCGCCGCCAGCCGCTCGAGACGATCCCGCTGCTCGCGGGTGAGGAGCACCTGGGTGCGAACCTCGAACATGCGCATGTCGTGTGTTCTCAGGAGGGGTGCCCTCGGTCGTCGAACGGCACGGCTCAGGGCGAGGCCGTGGGGGCCCAACAGCCTCCTCGCACTGGTCGAGGGCCGCGGGGAACCGTTCTGCCACCTCGGCGCGACGAGCTGCCTCACCCGGCCGCTGCTCGCCAGGTGAGGCGCGTACGGGGCCGTCTCAAAGGCGTCGATAACGGAAGTGCTATCATCGCCCCCGTGGACGCGGCGATCCTCCTCCGGGAGGCGCGGGAGGCGGCCGGGCTCGGTCAGCGGGAGCTGGCCCGCCGGGCGGGCATCCCCCAGCCCACGCTCTCGCGGATCGAGCGGGGGCGGACGTCGCCCCGGTTCGACACCCTGGACCGGCTGCTCAGGGAGTGCGGGAAGGCCCTGGAGGTCGTGGAGCGCCCCGGGCTCGGGGTCGACCGGTCGCTGATCCGGGAGCGGCTGCGCCTGCCGCCGGGGGAGCGGGCCCGGCTGGCGGTCCGGGAGTGGGAGCGCACCCGCCCGTTCGAGCGGCGCCGAACGACCGGGCCTGCGTCGCCCCCCTGATGCCCGAGGAAGCCTTCGACCCGCTCGCCCTCCTCGCCACGCTCCTCGCCCACCGCGTCCGGTTCGTCGTGATCGGCGGGTTCGCCGCGGCCATCCGCGGGGCGCCGCTCATCACCGGGGACCTCGACATCTGCCACGCCCGGGACCGGGCGAACCTCGAGCGGCTGGCCGGGGCCCTCCGCGAGCTTGGCGCCCGCCTCCGCGGGGCGCCGGTCGACGTGCCCTTCCGCCCCGACGCCCGGGCCCTCGCCGCGGGCGACCACTTCACGTTCACGACCCGCCACGGGCCCCTCGACTGCCTGGCCACCCCCGCCGGGACCGATGGGTTCGCCGACCTCGACGTCTCCGCGACCGACGAGGACCTCGACGGGCTCGTGGTCCGGGTGGCGTCCCTGGACGACCTGATCCGCATGAAGCGGGCCGCGGGCAGGCCCCAGGACCGGATCGCGCTGGAGTGGCTCTCGGCCCTCCGCGACGAGCTCGAGGCGTAGCGGCTCCGCGAGGTGCACCCTGCACGGCGTGCACCTGCGGGCATGTCCAAGGCGATCCAGGTGCGGAACGTCCCGGATCGGCTCCACGCCGAGCTCGTCGGCCGGGCCCGAGCCCGGGGCCACACGCTCACCGAGCTCCTCACGGTGGGCCGGGCGCTGGCCCGCGCCAGGACAGCGCACACGGGCCTGCGGATCCGCGAGAGATCGGGCGCAGGCTCGTGCCCCGGCGGGATCTCCTACCCCCACGCCCGCGAGGGCCTCAAGGGGGAACGATGGGGTGCCGATGGGTCCCCCAGGGAACCGGTCCGGCGGTAGCGTCGGCCGCACCGGCCAGGCTGCGGGCGGGCGCGGCCGCCGGAGGTCGAACGGGCGGGATGGCGCGCACGAGGTACACGAGCGGGTGGTTCACCGTCGTGCTCCCGACGGTGGGGTTCCTCCTCCTCTGGGTGGGCCCGGTGCTGCTCGTGCTGGCGCTCCTCGGCTGGAGCGCGCCGTGGTGGCTCGTGGCGCTCCTGGTGGTCCTCGGGATCCCGGCGAGCCTGGCGGCGTGCGTGTGGACGTACCAGTTGCTGCTCCGGCTCGCGGAGCGGGGCAGCGGCGAGCTCCGGGTCGAGGGGAACCGCATCCGCTGGCGGACCGGAGCGCGGTGGCGGCGGGTGGATCTCTCCCGTCCGTACACCGCGGGGATCGCGGCGGGGACGAGCGGGCTCGCTCGGCCGAACGCCTCGGTGAGCTTCACCGAGACCGGCCTGCTGATCCACCTGCGCGGGGGCCGCCGCGAGGAGGTCCTCGCGGCCTTCCCGCAGCCCTACTTCGTGGAGGAGTTGGCCGTCACCCCCGAGGAGGGCCTTTGGGGCTTCGAGCTGGACGCCCAGGACCCCGGGGACGTGGCCCGCTTCCTCGAGCTCGTGGAGGCCCTGTGGCGCACCCGGGGAGCGAACCGGCGGTACGCCACGTTCTGCAGGTTCCCTTGGGACACGCCGCCGAGGCCGGCCTTCACCCACATCGAGGTGCTCGAGCCCGGCCAGGGGGGCGAGCCCCGACGGCTCCTCGAGCGCGTGCGCGCCCAGGTCGTGAGCTCCCCGACCCCTTGGCTCGCCGCGACGCCCGACTACCTGGTCGGCTCGGAGCCGAGCCCGTGGGACGACCTGGTCGGGCGAGAGGCGCGCTGGTTCCTCATGCCGCTCGGGCACGTCCGGGCCGAGGAGACCCTGCCCCGCCCCGACCTGGGACCGTTCCTCCTCGGCCGCTTCGTGATCACCGCCCTCGGCGGCCGTGCGAGCGCGATCCCGCTCCAGCACCGCCGGTTCCTCCGGGTCCACGGCCACGACCGGTCGGGGGCGCCCCTCGTCGTGGCCTTCGAGTGGCTGGAACCGGCCGACGAGGCTTGGACGGAGGCTCGCTACTTCGTGCGCTTCGTGAACCGCCCAGCGTGACGACGGGAGGCCCCCCTCTCGTCGTCGACGCCCCGGCCCTCCCCGAGCGGTGGCCGAGCCTCTAGGGCCCGGTCCGGCCCACGAGGCGGCGGAGGAGCCGGACGACCACCTCGAGGTCCGCGTCTGAGAGCTCCTCGATGAGCGCGTGTCCTTCCCGGCGGAGGGCTTCGCGTTCCTCGTGCGGGAGCCTGGAGGGGATGTCCGCCGGTGCCGCCAACCGGGAGGACAGCTGCGCGGGGGGATAGCCGCTGCGGCCGGCCCCGGAGCGGAGCCGGCGCATCGCCCGCTTCGACGGCGGCATCGAGAGCGCGTCGACGGCAGGCGGGCCAGCCTCCAGCGGCGCGTAGGCGGCGGCCCGCGCCCGGTACCGCTCGGCCCGAGACAGGAGCTCGGAGGGCTCCATCCCCAGTGCCGACGCGATCCGGATCAGCGCGGAGGAGGAGGGGCGTCGGCGCGCGGTTTCGATGTCGGCGAGGGAGGCGTAGGAGATGCCGGCCAGCGCGGCGAGCTCCTTCCGGGAGAGCCCCTGCTCGGTGCGGGCGACCTGGATGACCCGGCCGAGCGCCTCGTAGAACGACGCCTCGTCGCCGGCGGCTGGTCGATCTGGAACCACGCCGTCACCCTAGCACGGATCTCGGCGCGTGTTGACGATCCTCGGCCGATACGCGAAAATCTCGGCTCCCAGACGCAGGCGGCGGAAGGAGGCCACCATGGACGACGAAAGGATGCGGCGGGCGTACCTCTACGCCGGGAGGATCTCCCGGGAGCGGATGGCGCGGGAGGCGCCCCTCGACGCGGCGGCGCTCGCGGCGGTGGAGGCCTCGGACGTGGTGGTGGTCCCGGGCGCCTACGACCGCGTCGAGCTGGTGCTCGAGGCGCTCGAGCTGCCGTTCACGACGGTGCGGCCCGGCCAGCTGGCGCGGGCCCCGCTCCGGCCGGAGCAGCTCCTGGTCGTGAACTGCCCGGGCGAGCTCCCGGAGGGGGACCTCCGCCGGGTGCGGGGGTTCGTGGAGGCCGGAGGGAGCCTGTTCACGACGGACTGGGCCCTCCGCCACGTCCTCGAGCCGGCGTTCCCCGGGGTGCTCGCGTTCAACGGGCGACCGACCGTCCTGATCCGGAGCCGGGAGCTCGAGGAGAGGTACGGCGAGGCGGCGGTGGCCGTCGTGTTCCGCTTCGGCCGGGGCGAGGTCTTCCACCTCATCAGCCACTACTACCTCCAGCGCACCGAGCTCCGGGGGGCCCGGCACCGGGAGAGCGCGCTCGCCTACGCCGCGGCGAGGGGCGTGGCCGCCGACGAGGGGATGGCCGACCTCCTCGCCGGCGAGCTGGGGTCGGCGGAGAGCTCGGCCCGCTTCCTCTCGAACCTCGTGGCTGGGAAGAAGCGCCGGACGCGGGAGGGGGAGCCGACCGGGTAGGAGGGGGCCGGTGCGCCTCGCCGGCTCCCGGCAGGAGAGGCAGGAGAGGAGGAGTGCGGATGCGTGACGTGGAGATCCTGAGGGAGCTCGTGAGGGGCCTGCGGCGCGGGGAGGCGCGCACGACGGGGCCCCTCACCCTGGTCCCCCTGTTCGGCGGGCGCCCGTCCCCGGGCTACGTCCTGGCGGAGGACGCGATCGCGTCGGAGACGCTCGAGGTGGGCGAGCTCGGGGGCGGCGTGGTCCCCCAGCTCGTGGTGCGGAACCGGGGGAAGGAGCCGGTGCTGATCCTGGAGGGCGAGCACCTCTCGGGGGCCAGGCAGGATCGGGTGCTCAACGTGACCGTGCTGGTCCCCGCATCATCGGAGATCCCGATCCCGGTCTCGTGCGTGGAGGCCGGGCGGTGGGGGTACCGGGCCGAGCGGGCGGTCCGGGTGGAGCCGGTGTTCTCCACGCCGGAGCTCCGTCGGACCAAGGTCTCCTCGGTGGCGGCCCGCCGGCGGGCGACCGGCGAGGCCCTCGCCGACCAGCGCGCGGTGTGGGCGGCGGTGGACCGCGCGCTGGTCGCGGTGGACGCCTGCTCGCCCACGTCCCGCCTGGGCGACGCCTCCGCGCGGAGGAGCGGCGACCTCGAGGCGATCCTCGCCGAGCAGGGCTCCCCGCTCCCCGAGCAGACCGGGGTCCTCGTCTGCATCGGCGGGCGGCCGGTGGCCGCGGACGTCTTCGACCGGCCGGGGACCCTCGCGCGCCTCTGGCCCCGCCTGGTCCGGGGCTACGCCCTCGACGCGCTCGGGGCGAGGGCCTCGGGGATCGACGAGGGGGCGGTGGAGGCGTTCCTCGCCGCCCTCGCCGAGGGGGAGGCGAGCGCCCACGACGGCGTCGGTCTCGGGACCGAGGTGGTGCTCACCGCGGCGGACGCGGTCGCCGCGGCCCTCGTGTGGCAGGGGGCCGTGATCCACCTCGCGGCCTTCGAGGTCCCGCGGCGGGCCCGGGCCGCGGGCGGCGGCGCCGAGCTTCGTGGGACCCCGATCGCACCCCCCTCCCGCCGGCGCCGCCGCGTCTCCCGGGCACCCGAGGGGTGGTTCCGCGCGCCGGAGGCCGGGGACGATCCGCCCGGGCGCGCGTCGGGGAGCGAAGAGGCGTAGGACGCGGAGGTTCCGATGCGGGAAGGGGCCGACGTTCGGGCCTACCGGGCGCTCTCGGAGGCGCTGGCTCCGTTCCTGGACGGGCTCCATGACTTGGAGGCCGAAGAGGTACGGATCGCGCTCTACGCCTACGCGGGAGGCGAGGAGCCGCCGCCGGGCCTCTTCGCCGTCGCGGCGCTCTACGATGCGGCCCGCATCGCAGCGGTCCGCGCCGGGGTCGCCGAACCGGTCCCGGAGCACGAGGCGGGAGACGTCGAGGACCCCCTCGAGCGGGCCTTCAAGCTGATCGCGCGGCGCATCGATGGTCTCCAGCACCGGCTCGACTGGACCACGCTCGAGGATGTGGCCCTGCGCGCCGTTCGGGGGGCTGCGGGACGACCGGCGACCAGGGAGGAGGGGCTGGAGCGCTGGCGTGAGGCCTTCCGCGCGCTCAACAGGTGGTACTGGTCCTCCGTGGAGCAGGAGGTGTTGAAGGCGTTCGGGGTTGAGCCCGAAGACGGCTGAGCGGCCTCGCGTTCCGAGCCACGGTTCAAGGAACGCATCCCCAGGCGTGCGGCGGAGCCCGGCGCCACCCGGCCCAACGGCCGGCCGCCTCGTGGATGAGCTCCAGGAGCCGGGCGGGGTCGTTCGTCACGCCGAGCGAGCCGACCGGCGGGGGCTGGCCCGGGTCCACGCTGGCCACGAAGTGGACGACCGGGGCCCGGAGGCCCGACGCCCACATCCGCAGGCCGAGCTCGGTCCCCGGCTCTTCCCCCGGCCTCTCGATGTCGGAGACCACGACGTCGAACGGGGTGGCCGCGAGGGCCTCGAGGGCCTCGTCGTTGGTCCGCACCAGGACCACCTCCGCGCCGAGCGAACGGACCATCGAGACGACCGAGACGAGCCCCTCGGGCGCGTCGTCGACCCACAGCACCCGGCCCACGGCCGGATGGTACGCGAAGGCCGATCCCGTGGAGAGGAGGTGACGAACGGTGACGGAACGAGGCGCCCGCGGAGGAAGGTGCCGGCACGAGCTGCTGATCGGGGGTCGTGCCTCGAGTGTCAGCGGCCCGAGGGCGTGTACATATCGGATGGGGGGTTCGCCTACCACCGGAGCGGGGAGTGCGAGGCTCTCGCCGAGGGGCAGCGTCTCGTGGAGTTCAGGGGGGGTACGTCATCGCCGATCCGCCGCACGTCCGTGGCGATGGCGCTCTCCCTCAACAGGACCCCGTGTCAGACGTGCTGGCCGCCCGCGGTCCGGTATGTCGTTGCACGCGGAGCTTGAGCCTCCTGGGGGTGAGGGACCTCCCCCTCCGTGACGCGACCGGCGGGGCCGCACATGGAGCCGCACATCTGGGCCGATCTTGAGCCGGCGCGGGTGACATATCTATCTGTGGATCCGTGTCCCGCAGCACGGCTAGCGTGACGGGTGCCACGGTCTCGCGGGTCGGCCTGCAGCAGGCGGGAGCGGTTCGCCGAGGGCAACGAGGACCCCGGTATCCTGCATCAGGTGGAAACCCTGGGGAGGCGGAGGCTGGCTGCGAGGGGCGCGAACCGCCGGACATCGCTCGCCGCGGCGATCAGGACAAGGAGGTCCTGATCGACCTCGACCGGCCCACGGTCCCAGCCGCACGCAGGCCCCGCCGCCGGAGGGCTGGATGACCGCGCTCAGTCCCATCGCCCCGAGGTCGCCAGTGGAGAAGGACCGCCTCCTCCGGGAGCCGGCCACGAAGCGGCGGCGAGACCCGAGCCGCGCCGAGGTCGGTGGCGCGGTTGGAGGCGAACGATGACGGACCCGGCGCGCCTCACCGAGGCGGATCCCCTCCTGGGCCAGATCGTCGAGCGGCTCGTGGCGGCGGTGGCGCCTTCGCGCATCTACCTCTTCGGCTCGAAGGCCCGGGGCGAGGCCGGCGCGGACAGCGACTACGACCTCCTCCTCCTCGTGGAAGACCCGACCGAGCCTTCGTACCGGCTCGCCCGGAGGGCGTATGCGGCGCTCAAGGGGATCCCGGCGGCCGTGGACATCGTCGTCTGGGACCGGCGCACCTTCGAGTCGCGGCTCCACCTCCCGGCCTCGTTCGCAGCCACGGTTGTCCGCGAGGGGAGGCTTCTCCATGCCACATGACCCTGCCAGGGTCGCGGAGTGCCGGGCCTGGCTCCGCCGCGCCTGGGCCGACCTGGACGCCGCGACCGTTCTGCTGGAGTCGTCCAGCCCTCGGGCGGGGACGGCTGTCTTCCACTGCCAGCAGGCGGCGGAGAAGGCATGGAAGGCCTTCCTCGTCTGGAACGACGTACCGTTCCGAAAGACCCACGACCTTCGGGAGCTCGGGGAAGCCTGCGCCGGCGTCGATCGGTCCTTGGCTGGGCTCGCCGAGCGGGCAGAGGAGCTGACCCCCTTCGCCTGGGTCTTCCGGTACCCGGGCGAGCCGGAGGAGCCACCGCTGGAGGAAGCGAGGACAGCCTTCGACCTGGCGCGGCAGGTGTATGACGCGGTGATCGCTCGACTGCCCGAGGAGGTCCGTCCTTAGAGGAGGCGCAAGCCCCGCCGCACTGGGGTAAGGGCCCACGCGGCGCTCGCTGCTCGTCGCGTTCCCCGCGCGCTCGGCGCACGCCGGGACGGGGGAGGCGGGATCGCGCCGAACCGGGGTTGAGCAGGTGGAGGGTCACTTGGGACGAGCAGGGTGGCCCAGATCTTCAGCAGCGGCTCGAACGTGCGCTCCCGGGATGGCTGGCTGGCGAGCCGGAGGCAGCTCGCCGAGTACAACCTGGGGGTGGCCTCCCCCGAGGCACGGCGCGCACCCTGAGGGGCGTCGCCTCCGGTGGAGGCGGCCGCATCTCCGGTCGGACCGCCCGGGTCGCGCCGGTGCACACTCCCGGCAGCCCGTGGGGAACGCCGTCGGGGAGGTGGGCGTGCGGATCGGGCTGGTGGGGTGCGTGAAGTCGAAGCGGGCGGCTCCGGCCCCCGCCCGCGACCTCTACACCTCTCCCCTCTTCCGGGGCGCGAGGCGATTCGTCGAACGGAGCTGCGACCGTTGGTTCATCCTCTCCGCCGAGCACGGGCTCGTGCCGCCCCAGCGCGTGCTCGCACCCTACGAGCGGACCCTCACCACTGCCGGGCGGGCCAGAGGCGGCGGTGGGCCGAACGGGTGCTCGGTCAGCTCGAGGACGAGCTCGGCCGCGATTTCTCCCCGTACACGTTCGAGCTGCACGCCGGGAGCGCCTACCTCGACCACGGGCTGGTCCGCGGGATCGAGGAGCGTGGGGGGCGGGTGGAGCGGCCGCTCGACGGCCTCGGGCTCGGCGCGCGCCTCGCCTTCTACAAGGAGAGCGGGTGCCTCTGAAGGTCGAGCTCGCCGAGGTCCGGGAGCTCGGCCCCTGCGCCTACCGGTGGCCCCACGGCGTGGAGCGCTTCGACCGCTGCTGGGAGGTCGTGGCGCGGGCGGACGGCGAGACCGTCCGGGTGCGTCACGCGCTCGGGGAGCGCGACGTCTACGGTCGGAGGCGCGCGCACTCGGTCACGTTCCTCGGCGGCCAGCCGATCGTGGAGGGGGTGGCCGCCGACGACCACGCGAGGTTGCGAGCGCTGCTCAGCCTGGTCAAGGGCCCCGACGGGCGGATGGTCCGCCGGGCCGCCGAGCTCCCGCCGGGGTACGAGGTGTTCCTCCTCGTGGACCACGCCTCGGAGATCCAGGCGCCGTACACGCGCCGCGGCCTGGCGGCGAAGGTCCGGGAGGACGACCTCGAGGCGTGGGTCGCCCTCGCGGCCCTCCGGGCCCGGGTGCGGGACGGGGCCACGTCGCGGTGCCCGCGTGCTCCGCACGCCGCTGGCCCGGCCGCCGGGAGCCGGGAGGGAAGGGAGACGCCCGCGCCCTCGAGGAGCTGCGGGATCGGGATCGCCAGGAAGCTCGAGGTGCGCACCGTCCGGCAGGGCAGGTGCAACGTGGTGGAGCTGGAACGGAGGGACATCGAGCGGTCGGGAGGAGCGGAGATCCCCGTGCGGTGGATCGAGCGGGAGACGCCGACCAAGGAGCGGAACGGCACCGTGGTCACGATCTCGAAGCTCCTGGTGCCTCGGATCTCCCAGGAGCTGGTCGTCCGCTACGTGGAGCGCCAGCTCCCGTTCTTCCGACAGGACCCCGTGGTGATCGTGAACGGCCACCGGTGCCAGGCGCGCCGACCCCAGGCGGTCAAGGAGCGCAGGTTCGAGCCCACCGACGAGCAACGGGAGGTCCTCGGGGACGTGACGCTCGAGGTGGGCGTCGCGGCGGCCCCCCTCGACGAGGGGCTCTACGGCGTGGCGGTGACCACCGCTTCCGGTGCCCTCGTGGCGGTGGAGTCGGCCGGGGTCGAGAAGAAGGAGTTCGGGACCTACCTCTTCGGGGAGGTGGAGTGCCCGGCCCTCGAGGATGAGCGCTACGAGCTCGCCCCGTACGACGCCACGAGGAGCCTCCGGCTGAACCCCCAGCACCCGGTGGCCGCGGTGCTGATCGGGTTCATCGGCGCCTCCCTCGAGCAGGTGCGGGAGGAGCTCGCCGAGGAGTTCCGCCACCGCCGCGACGAGCGGGAGTTCAAGGAGCTGCAGCGCCAGGCCGACCGGATCGCTCGGATCCTGAACGAGGACCTGGCCGAGGTGCGCGAGCGCTTCGCCGAGCTCGCCGCCCTGCGCCGCCGGGGCAACGTGTCGCGGGCCGGCGCGCAGCCCGCCGGCGAGGACGCGGAGGGGTTCGCCGAGGGCGGCGAGGAGCCGGGGATCCTCGACGAGGCGGAACCCCCGAGGGAGGCGGAGGCTGCCGGCGAGGGGCGCGAGCCGCCGGACATCGCCCGCCGCGGCGAGCAAGACCCCGCCGGCTCGGACCGGGTCGGGCCCCGCGGCGGCGAGGGCGGGCGCCGGCGGGCGCGTGGCGGCCTGCGGGTCGAGTACCGCAACCTCGGGGAGGACGAGGAGCGGGGGCGCTACGACTCCGCGGACAAAGTGGTCCTGATCAACCTGGACCACCCCATGGTCGCGGCGGCGCGCGACGCCCTCGGTATCGACGACCCCGGCTTCCTCCGCCTGAGCTACGAGGTCGCGTTCACGACGTACGCGCTCGGGCTGGCGCGGGAGCTCCTGGCCAAGGATCCCGAGCTGACCGGCGACGACGTCCTCTTCGAGGTCCGCGACACGCTGCGCCGCGTCACCCGCCGGGCCGCGGCCCTGTACCGGAGGGCGGGAGGGTGACCGCGCCGCCCTCAGCTCCGGGTCGCAGAGCCCTGTCGAGCAGGGGATGAGGGTCTCGCTCGAAGACATCGGTTACCTGATGCTCGGGCGGAGCTTCGGTGCGTGGTACTGGGTGCCGAACAGCAAGACCGTGCATCCGAAGCTGCGCACGCACTGGGATACCGAGCCGGGTAGCCATCCCTTCGTCCTCACGCAGGACTACGACGGGGGACCGATCGTGCGTGTTCGCGCCAGGAGCCTGAGCAGCCGCTCCGGCGCGCCGCACGAGGCCCACCCTCCCCGTCACGTGCCGACCTGCAGGATCCGCGAGGACGGGCGGATCGTGAAGAAGGCGTGGGCGCTCACACCGGACGCCCTCGCGCAGGAGCACTACTCGTGCCGGGAGCCTGAGGAACGCCTGAGCGACCTGCAGCGCATCCTGGGGGTCCGCTGATGACACCGACCCTCGAGGACCTTCGTGCGGAGTATGAAACCAACAGGATCGGTCCCCTCATCCTGGGGGAAGTCGAGCGCGCCGTTCGGGGCATCGTGCCCCGGTACGACCCCATGATCTACGCAGGTTCCGCGAGCTGGGACGATGCCGAGGAAGACGTCGTCCAAGGGGTGGTGACCGACCTCCTCCTGGGCGAGGGTCAGCTCGACTACATCATGGCCACGGCGCTCACCCTGGATGACGTCCGGAACCTGCTCCGGTTCCAGGTCAGGCGGTACCTCGCGCGGAACCGGAGGCGCACCGTCGTCGACAACCTGCTGGACCGGGCCAAGGAGGTGTTGCGTGCGCCGCCGTACGTCGAGGTGGCGCTGGGTCGTTTCGGGCTCCCCGGGAGGGCGGATCCGCGGCCACCGACCGAGGCCGAGCTCCGGGCCGCCGCTCGAGCCGCGGCCCTCGTGCCACGCCTGCCCCCATCCGGAGGCGAGCGAGCGCCGAGCGTCTACAGCGCGGAGGCGTTCGCCGTGCTCATGCAGGCGGTCGTCGCGGCGCTGCCGATGGGCGTCTCCCTGTCGGAGCTCGGGAAGATCTTGGAACATATCTTGACGGATTGGCTGGCGAGCCTCCTTTACGACCTTGAGGAAGGTTGGGACCAGGTCGCCGAGCCTCTGGACCCGCAGGAGCAGGCGCTGTCACGGAGAGCCGCTGAGGAGGTCATCGAGCGATGTCCGCCGGAGCAACTCCTGATACTCCGCAGGAAGCTCGAGGGCGTCTCCGATGAGGAGATCGCGCGGGAGCTCGGCGTGAGTCGTCCGACGGTTCACGCGAGGAAGCGGGCTGCATTCGGTACGCTCAAGGACATCCTTGGCGGGTTGTCGGTTCGCGCCCAGGAGGATGCGATGGCCCGGCTGTCTTTGCAGCTCGCGGCCCTCCGCGCCCCCGGCCCTGGAGGGACCCGTGCCTAAAGGGTCGAACACGGGCTCAGAGGGGCTGCGTGACGCTCTCGAGGCAGCTCGTGCGCGGGCTCCCGTCCCGTTCCCGGACGATGTCGAGTGGCCGGTCACGCCCAGGCCGGGCGAGTTCCGGGTCGCGATGCCGATGGACCGGGCACCTGGGGAGCGAGCGCGCATCGTGCTCATCTTCGAGGTGGAGCCCGCCGGCGACCCCTGGGTCAACGCCTTCCTCGTCGCGGAGGCCATCGATGTGGCGACGGCCGCGGATGTCCGCCTCGAACCCCACGAGACCAAGCTCCCGTTCCCCGCCCTCGTGGAGACGGACGTCGTCGGTCCGCTGTTCTTCGCTCAGCTCGGCCCGCCCCTCGGTGGCGTGGGGGAGGAGCTCCTCGCCCAGCTGGTGCGTGTCTCAGCCGGTGAGATGGATCTGGAGATCGAGCACCGCCGAGGTCTGCCGGTGTTCGGTCGCCGGGACGCGCGGTGGGGGTGGAAGGAGCGCGAGCTAGCGGAGATGCACGTGCTGGCGTACCCCTGCATGCGGGTCGACCTCACCGCTCCGTCGCCTGTGATGCTGGTCGATCCCCACGCGATGACCTGGATCGGAAGATCCGCTCCCCGAACCGAGACCCTCCGCCGGCTCCTCCGGGTCATGTCCTCGGCGGGGGATCGGGGCCCGACGGCACTCGAGTTGGTCGGCGCGACGGTTTCGGATATCGCAACGGTGACAGAAGGGCTCGCGCCCCTTGGACCCGACGCCTGGCGGGCGGTCGAGCCCGTCCTCACCGGGGCCCTGCGGGGGTCCGCTGGCCCATCCAGGCGCGTGCGATGGCGTCCCCCGTTGTCCACGCGGGGGCTCGAAGCCATCGAACGGCGGATCGCCGAGAAGGCCGCCTCTGGCGCCCGATCCGTCCGCGTGCTGACCAGACCCCCCGGCGGGGGTCTCCCATCGGACGTGACGGCCTCGGCGCTCGCGGTGGAGCTCCCGGCCGTGCACGCGCTGGAGATCGAGGGGATCGGTCTGGTCCAGGTGAAGGCCGAGGTGCTGGAGGAGGACGCGGCGTGAACGCGGAGGGGCACCTCGGCGGGCAGTGGTCGGTCCCCCTGCGCCGCTGGCGCGTGAGGAACTTCAAGTCCGTCAGGGAGGCCGATCTCGAACTCTGCCCGCTCACCTTGCTGGTGGGAGCGAACTCGTCCGGCAAGACCAGCTTCATCCAGTCCCTGCTCCTCGTGGTGCAAGCGGCACAAGGGGGTGCGGAGGGGCCAGCGCTCCCGCTCAACGGACCGCTCGTCTCAGCCGGTCGCTTCGAGGATGCGCGGTTCGTCGGGACCAAGGAACCCGTTCGTCTCGGGGGGGTCTTCCGGGCGGAGCGGAACGTACGGCTGCGTGACCGGTACGCGCGGGCGGGCGCCCCGCCTCGCCGCTTCGCCGGCTGGGCCTCCACGCCCCTCGTCGATTGGTGGGCGGAGTTCGACGCCCCCTCGCCCGACGCGGGGCCGGGGACCGCTGATCTCCACGCGATGGAGTTCCTCGCTCAGCATGCGGAGGAGGCGGGCGGGGAGATCAAGCTCGCGGCGCGGCGGCGTGGTTCGGGCGAGATGGAGGAGGACAGGGCGAGGTTGCGACTGGGACTGCTCGCCGCGCCCATCCGAGAGGAGTTCCACACGGGCTTCACGGGGCGGTTCGAGGTCGAGAACCAGGTCTTCCCTGTCAGGGGGCTGTGGGTGCGAGGTGGACTGCCACACGGCTTCCTCACGCCACGCGTGTTGGCTGAGGTGGCCGCCATCACCTGGGTGGAGACCCGCGGCGTGCGTCCGTTCTGGGCCGCCCCGCTCGGTCTCGGGGTGGGCACCGGCGTCCAACGGCCACCGCGGGTCCCCCGGGCCGCGCGCGACGAGCGACAGCTCGAGGAGCTCGCAGCGCGCGCGGCGAAGGAGATCTCCGCCTGGGCGGCGGGGAGGGACGAAGGGGTGGACCTGCCTCGCTTCCTGTCGCAGGCCCGGGAGCGACTCTCGATCGACGAACGGGCGCTCCTGCGTGAGTACCGCGAAGAGATGGTGGAGGCCATCGTGCGGCGCCTCGACATGCCCGAGGAGGTGTACCTGCCCCCCGATCGACTCGTGTCCCAGCGTCTCTTCGATGCCGCGTCGGAGGTCCACGCCTTCTTCCGGGAACGCGTCGTGTACCTGGGTCCGCTCCGACAGGATCCGCAGGTGGTCTACAAGACCGCGCCCGCCGCGACCGCCGGGTTCATCGGCACCAAGGGGGAGTACACGGCGGCCGTCCTCCACACGTTCCGGAGCCGGCAGATCGACGGTTTCGACGAGCGGGGGGATCCCGAGTTCCTATCCCTCTCGGAGGCCGTGGATCGTTGGGCCCAGCGGCTGGAGATCGCGGACGAGGTGCAGACCACCGACCTCGCGCGGCTCGGCATCCAGATCTCGGTGCGCCGCGGAGGGGTCGGGCCCGTCGACATCACGAGCGTGGGGGTGGGTGTGAGCCAGCTCCTCCCGGTGATCGTCATGTGTCTCACCGCCGAGCCCGGAACGGTGATCCTGCTCGAACAGCCCGAGCTGCACCTGCACCCGGCGCTCCAGCAACGGCTCGCGGACTTCCTCTTGGCCTGCGCGCGGAGCGGCCGGCAGCTCATCGTGGAGACGCACAGCGAGTACCTGGTTTCCCGGCTCCGCCGACGGATCGCCGAGGACGAGACCGACGAGCTCGTGCGCAACGTGGCCCTCTACTTCGTGGAGCAGGTGGACGACGCGTCGCGGTTCCGGCACGTGCCGGTCAACGAGTACGGGGGCCTGGAGGAGTGGCCCACGGGGTTCTTCGACCAGGCGGCCAAGGACTCCCATGCGCTCCTCGAGGCCGGGTTGTCGAAGCGTGCCCAGCGGGGTGACCTTGACTAGCTGGGCGAGTGCGACCGCTGCGGTGCCGGGCGCGCGATCCAGGCCCTTGACAACGAACGGCGGAAGCCGCCTTCTCCACGACGATGAGGTGCGGGCCTCGCTGCCGCTTCCGCGCGCCATCCGTCGGAGCCAGGCCTGGCCGGGCCTGGGGGCGGTGGTGGGCCAGGGCGTGTCGGGAGGGCGCGGGAGCCGTGGCTGAGCGGGCCGTCTCCGCGCTGCCGCTCCCCGACGAGCAGCCCTACCTGCCGAGGCTCTCGGGGGCGGGGTCGCTGCGTCGCGAGCTCGAGGCGGTGTTCGGGCAGAGCGGACCCGAGACCACGCTGGAGGACTACCGGCAGCTGATCCTGGAGCGCAACGCGGCCGGGAAGCGCTCGGCGTCCATGCGCAAGTGGACATGGAAACGCCTCAAGGTCCGGTACCTGCTGGACTCCCGGATCCCCGAGTTCCGAGCCTTCCGGGCGGCCATGGATGCCGCCTCCGACCCGGCCGAGCGTGGGCTGGTCGCCTTCCTGATGATGGCGAGGACCGATCGCCTCTTCCGCGAGGTCGTGGAGGCGACCATCAGCGCGCACCTCACGGAGCCGAACACGGAGATCGAGCCCCAGGCCGTGCTGGACGCCGTCGTGGAGCTCGGCGCCCGCTCCGCTCGGCCGTGGAGCCCGAGCGTCGTCGAGGGGATCGCGGTCCACGTGCTGAGCGCCTGCAAGGACTACGGACTCCTGGTGGGCGGGGCGCGCAAGCGCACCGTGACCCCGCGGCCGGGACCGACCACCGCCTCCTTCGCCGTCTGGCTGGCGAGGCTCGAGGGGCTCGGCGACCGCCGCGCCCTCGAGTCCCGGTGGTTCGCGCTCCTCGGGCTGGATCTCGGCGGCGTCCTCGAGCTCATGCACCGCGCGGCGCGCATCGGCGCTCTCCGTTTCCGGTTCCAAGCCGACGTCGCCGAGATCAGCCTCCCGGAGGTGGCGGAGGTGGGGTCGTGAGACGGACGGTAGACCAGGCTCTGCAGGATCTGAGGGGTCAGGTCCGGAGCTGGGCCAAGGGCGAGCAGCGCCCCGAGCTCAAGGTCTTCATCTACCCGCCCGAGTGGGAGGCGGTGATGCTCGACCGGCTCACCTCGTTCGCAGAGACCTGCGACGCGAACGGGGAGCCGATCGAGCTCGAGGACGTGGGGACGGGGTTCCTCCGGGAGCTCGAGTCCCAGGAGGGGCTCGTGGACGAGCTGTCCCGCCTCGAGCAGCCGGAGCTCCTGCACGATCTGGGATGGCTGGCGACCACGTACCTGAAGGCAGCGATCACGCGGCCGCTCCCGGACGGCTGTGCATGCCGGCTGCTCGTGAACACCGGGAGCCTGGGTCCGTTCGTCTCGTACTCGGCCATCACGAACGAGCTCGCGGGGCCCGGTCGGACGCCCTCGGTCGTCCTCGCGTTCCCCGGGGACGCCGACGAGCGATCCTTGAACCTCCTGCGCTTGAGGGTCGATACCGATTACCGCGTGCCGAGGGTCTGAGGCTGGGAGAGAGGAGTCCCGAGGGATGAAGATCAAGGACACCATCGTCCGCGACCTGCGGAACGAGCCGCAGCCCACGGTCCGGGTGTACGAGGACGCGCAGCTCAAGACCGACCTCGTGGAGTACGTCCTCACGGACGGGCTGGCCCACCAGTTCGACGCGGTGCTCTCCGCGATCGTCGAGACCGCGAAGCCGGCGGCACCTGGGACGAACAGCGTCGGCATCTGGGTCTCGGGCTTCTACGGATCGGGGAAGTCGCACTTCGCGAAGGTGGCCGGACATATCCTCGCGGACACACCCGTGGACGGTCGGGGTTCCCGCGACCGGTTCCGCGAGCTCCTCCGCTCGGATCGACCTGCCCACGAGCGTGTCCGTGAGCTCCTCCAGGAGATGCAGAACTACGGACTGTCCGCGACGGTGGTCCCGTTCGACATCCAGACGACGTACTCACCGCAGGACAGCACCGTCGCGATCACCTTCCTCCGGGCGCTCTATCGGAGGCTCGGGCTCTCGGCACTGATCCCCTTCGCGGAGCGAGAGCTCGAGCTTCGGCGCGCGGGGCTCTACGACGAGTTCGTGCGCGCCTTCGAGACCGAGACCGGGCGCCCGTGGGAGGAGGAGAAGCACCTCGCCAAGAGCCTCTCGGCCATAGCCCGCTGCCTGGCCAAGGTCCTCGCTGAACAGAGCGCCGACGAGTACCGCGCAGACCTCGAGCTCGAGCAGGACGCGGCCAAGGGGATGACGATCGAGGACGTCACGAGGCGTCTCATCCGCTGGCTCGACGGCGAGCAGGGAGGGCGTCCGGGCCCACACCGATTGGTGTTCGTGGCGGACGAGGTCGGGGCCCGGGCGGGCGGCCACGGCGACCGTATCGAGCAGGTCCGGGGGTTCGTGGAGCACCTGGGCGTCGTGGCGCAGGGGCGGATCTGGCTCGTGGCGACGTCTCAGGAGCGGCTGTCAGACGTGGTCCAGCGGATCCCCGGCACGGACGGCAAGGCGCTGAAGGACCTCCAGCAGCGGCTCGAGGCCCGGTTCAGGATCAACGTCCACCTCGAATCGAGCGAGGTGGGGACCGTGATCGAGGAGCGGATCCTCGACAAGAAGGCCGCGGCCCGGCCCGCGCTCGAGGACCTCTGGCGGCGTCACGAGGCGAAGCTTGCCGGGATCGCTTCCGCGCCCGGGATCGAGGTGGGGGGCACCTACCCGGATCCTGGTCTCGAGAACTTCGTGCGGGACTACCCCTTCCTCCCCTATCAGATCCCGGCGGCCGCCGACCTGTTCGGTGCGATGCGGGGCCCCAAGGTGAGCCCCGGGGCTCGCTCGATGCTCAAGGTCGTCTTCGACGCCGTCCGGACCGTCGCCGACGACGAGCTCGGGCGCGTGGTGAGCTGGGATCGGATCTTCGATTCCGCGAACTCCGAGAACGAGTTCGCCGACGAGCGCTACCTCGGCGGCCAGGGGCTCGACTACCTCCTGTCCGCCGACCGGCACGTCCAAGACACGCCGATCCAGCCATCGCGTGTCCTGAAGGTGCTCTGGCTCATGCAGTGGAACCCGCGCATCCCGCGGACCGCCGTCAACCTCGCCCGGCTCCTCGTGGACCACCTCGACGTCGACGTCGTGCAGCTCGAGCGGGGCGTCGAGGCCACGCTCCAGGCGCTAGCTGAGCGGAGCTTCGTGCGCCTCGAGCCCGCGACGGGCCAGTGGAGGTTCCTCACCCAGGACCAGGTCACGGTCGAGAAGATCGTCCAGCGGATCGCCGAGGAGGACGTGAAGGTCGCCGACGTACGGGAGGCGACCGAGGAGCTCTACGCCGGCCAGCTGCGGTCCGCGTTCACCGGGCGCATCACGCACGGCCGGAGCAGCACCGCTTTCGACTACGGGCTCTACTACGGGGACACGCCGCTCAAGAACGAAGATGCCCCGGTGTCCCTCCGGCTCTCGCTCGAGGGCACACCGTCGGCACGGACTGCCGTCGAGCGAGGGACGACGGAGCTCGACGCGCCGGTGGTCCACTGGGTCGTGCCGGTCCCGCAGAAGCTGGAGGAGCGGCTCAAGCGCGTGCTCGCGATCGAACGCTTGCCGGCGGACGAGGAGCTCCGGCGCGTGGCGACCGAGCGCACCCGGGTCGAGGTCGATGAGCTGAAGAACGAGGCCGAGCAGCTCCGCTCGGACCTGGCCCGGGACGTGGCAGGCGCGCTCGCAGCGGGAGCCCTCTACTACGGTGGCAAGCAGGTTCCGCTCGGAGCTTCCGCGCCGCGGGGTGGGCGAACCAGCACCCAGAGCGCGAAGGCGCAGGTCGAGGAGGCCATCCGGGATCGCATCGATGTCTGCTACTCACGCTTCCACGAGGGGGACCTCCGGTTCGACGCCGGCAACGTCGAGAACGCGCTCGCCGCGGCGCCGGCGGACCGCGCGCAGCTCGACCCCGACCTCGGCTTCTTCGACCCGGATGGGCACCTGCTCGCGGACCACCCGGTGCTGGAGGCCGTGTCTCGGTACCTGTCCACCAGCACCAAGAACTCCGGCAACGACCTGATCGAACGGTTCCGCGGGCGTCCCTACGGCTGGCCGGCCGATCTGATCCGGTACGCGGTCGCGGCCTTGTTCATGGAGGGGCGGGTGACGCCGAAGGACCAGCACGGGAAGATCTGGGACGACCCCCGTACGCGCGAGACCCGGGCCCTCTTCGGGACGGCCGCGTTCCGGAAGGCCCGGTTCGACATCGAGGAGCAGCCGCTCACCCCGGCCGAACGGGAGGCGGCCAGGGCGCTCCTCTCGGACCTCGGGGTTCCCCCCGAGGACCCCGGAGAGATCGCCCTGAAGGAAGCCATCGTCAAGCTGGCCGCCTCGCTGCTCGAGCGCGGACAGGCGGTGGTGAAGGCCCGCGAGGCGGGGGTTCCGCTGCCGGCGGTGTTCGACCGCGTCGACGCGGTGCGTCAGGAGCTCCTCGGAGCCGGTTCCCGCCCCAAGGTCGTGCGGGCCCTCCTCGCCAACGAGGCCTCCCTCCGCGAGGTCGACGCCGCCCTGCGTCGCGTGGAGACGTTCGTGCGGCACAACGGGCCCGCCCAGTACCGACGGGCGCGCGAGTTGCTCGACCTCGCCCTGGGAGCCGGGCTCGCCGACGACTCCGAGCGCGGCCCGGTGTTCTCGGAGGCCCGCGACGAATGGGCGGCCGTCGAGGAGCAGGGGCGCGTCCTCGAGGAGTGGGACGGGAAGCTCCAGGACCTCCGGGCCCGCGTCGTCGAGGCCTACCGGGCGGTGTATGTGCCGCTCCGGGAGGCGCTCGCCCGGCGGGTGCAGGAGGCGCGGACGACGCTTACGTCGATGTCCGAGTACGACGAGCTCACGCCGTCGGCGCACGCGCAGCTCCGCTTGCGGTTCCTCGCCGAGGGACGGTCGTTGGCCGAGGTTCCCGTGCCCGAGCTCCACGACGAGGAGCAGCTCGTGCGGGCGAGCCGGGAGCTCAGCATCCCCCACATCCGGGCCCGGCTCGCGGCCCTGGACGGGGAGCTCACCGAGGCGAAGGCCCTCCTCGTGGAGCTGGCCGCCGCGGAGCGGGCCGAGGGCGAGCCGGAGGTCGTGCTGTGGAACCCCGGGAACTTCTTCTCCGGGACGCAGTTCTCGACCGAGGAGGAGGTCGAGATGGTCTTCGAGGACGCGAAGGAGGAGGTGAAGGCGCTGATCCGCGACGGGAAGGTCGTCCGGATCCTCTAGCCGATGGCGAGGTCGACGAAGGCCGAGAGCTCCACGTGGGGCATCCCGCCGGCGGTCCGGGCTGCCCTCCGGACGTTCGTCCTCCGGGCCCGCCGCGACCTCGAGAACGACTTCCGTCGGCAGCTGGTCGCGCTCGGCGTCTCGCCCGAGGGGGCTGGGCCCTCTTCCGCGAGCGACCCGGACGCCCGAGCCGTCCTGGGAGCCGCGCGAGCGGTGATGGACCGGCTCCGCGGGGCGGGGGCCACGTCGCAGGAGGCGTTCGATACCTTCGTCCGCGACTCCGCCTTCACGTTCCTCAACCGCCTCGTGGGCCTCCGCTGCCTCGAGGAACGGGGGATGCTGCGGGTGGACGGCCGGGGGGAGAGGGCGCTCGCCCGGGATCCCCGCCTCGGCGCGTCCTCGCTCTACTTCAGGGCGCGGAACGAGCTGCCTCCGGAGGCCGGGCCCCGGGAGGTCTGGCGCGCCGCCCTGGACCGCGCCTTCCGGGCGATCTCCGAGGACGTCGGCGAGCTGTTCGACCCGGCCTCCGAGTACGGGCGGCTCTTCCCGCTCGCGAACACGATGCGGGAGCTCGCCGATGCCTTCAACGACCCCGCGATCCCGCCCGAGGTGTGGGCGGACGACGAGGTCCTGGGGTGGGTCTACCAGTACTACAACGCGGAGGAGAAGGACGCCGCCTACGACAAGCTCAAGAAGGGCGGGAAGCTCGAGCGGCCCGAGGAGCTCGCCGCCGCCTCGTGCCTCTACACCGAGCGGTACGTGGTCGACTACCTCCTCCAGAACACCCTGGGTGACCTCTGGCTCGAGATGCATCCCGAGAGCCGGCTCCCCGACCGATGGCCGTACTTCGTCCGGCCCTCGGAGGGGGCACCGCGCCGCCCGGACGGGGGGCGGCCCGAGCGGCTCCGCGAGCTCCACCTCCTGGACCCCGCCTGCGGGGGAGGTCACTTCCTGGCCCGGGCCTTCGACCTGCTCGTCGAGATGTACCGCGAGGAGGGTGTCGAGGCCGAGGAGGAGATCCCCCACCTGATCCTCGAGCGGAACCTCTACGGGATCGACATCGACCTGCGCGCGGTGCAGATCGCCGCCCTCCGCCTCTACCTGAAGGCGTGTGAGCTCGCGGGCCCGGACTTCCGCCCCCGCCGCCTCAACCTCGTTGCGACCGATGTTGCGCTCCCCGCCGTTCCCCCCACCGACCTCCTGGATCGCTTCCGCGGCGACACCAAGGTCCAGGCGCTGATCAGAGGGGTGTGGTCCGAGCTCCGGGACGCGGCGAAGCTCGGCTCCCTCCTCCACCCCGAGCGACGGGTCAGGGAGGCGCTCGCCGAGCGCCGGGCGAAGGGGCCCACGCTCGAGTTCCCGGACGAGGAGACCTGGGAGCGGTTCGCCCTCGCGCTCCTGGAACAAATCCGGGAGACGTTCGACCGGGAAGCGAGGGTGGAGGACGTCGGCCGGCGGCTCTTCGGCAAGGACCTGGAGAAGAGCCTGAGCCTCGTGGAGGCCGTCACCCGCCGGTACGACGTGGTGGTGACGAACCCGCCGTACGCGGGCAGCAAGAACCTCGACCCCGAGGTGAAGGGGTTCGTCGAGCACGAGTACGCGGAGGGCAAGCGCGACCTCTACGCGGCGTTCATCCTGCGGTGCCTGGAGTTCGCTCGTCCGGGCGGTCACGTCGGGATGGTGACCCAGCAGTCGTGGTTGTTCCTCCGGTCGTTCGCCAAGCTCCGTGAGCGCGTGCTCCGGGACACGACGGTCACGACCCTCGCGCACCTGGGCGAGCACGCTTTCGAAGAAACGGCGGCAGCCGGGGCATTCGTGGCGCTGTTCACCCTCCGCGCCCAGGCTCCGGCCCCCGAGCACCGGATGACCGCCTTCCGCCTCGTCGGCCCGAAGTCGCCCGCGGAGAAGGATCATCTCCTTCGTCTGGCGATCGCAGGCGAGGCCGAGGGCATCCTCTCCACCCCCAAGCAATCGGATCTCCAGGCCATCCCGGAGACCCCGTTCGTGTACTGGCTCCGCCCCCGATTCTTCGAGCTCCTCCGGAGCAAGCGTCGCCTCTCGGACGTCGCCGAGGTGCGGCAGGGCCTCGCCACCGCCGACAACGAACGGTTCCTCCGCTGCTTCTGGGAAGTCCCGGAGCTTGGCGTTGTCGAAGACGGGAAGCCCGTGCGGGGCCGCTGGTTCTGGTACGCGAAGGGCGGCCGGTACCAGAAGTGGGCCGGCCTCGAGTGGCTCGTCGTCGACTGGGAGAACGACGGCTACCGTCTTCAGCAGTTTGAAAACGCCGTCATCAGGAATCCGGACTACTACTTCCGCCCCGGCCTTACGTACACCCTGACCGCGCGGGGCTCGATGAATGCCCGTGTGCTGAGGGAAGGCGTCTTCGACGTTCAGGGGACCTCCGTATTCTCGTCGCGCAGCAAGGACATCCGAATTCTCTGTGGTCTGCTCTCTAGCCGACTAATCTCGTGGGTCCTCCGGACCACAAGCCAGAGCCTCGTGTTCCACGCGGGATATGTGTCGGCGCTCCCGATTCCCAGCGGCGAGTTTGCCAGTCTCGCCCAGGCATCGAGCAACTGCGTGAGCCTCAAGTCACTGCTCGTCAGCCACGATCCATGCGAGCGAAGCGCTGACCCGGCGTCATTCTTGGGGCACGACCATGATCTGCTCTCGTCTGTCTTGTCATCGATAGCGCGGACCCAGGTAGTGGGTGCGATACTCCACGCCCTGGAAGGATGGAACGAGCGGCTCGTCTGCGACGCCTACGAGCTAGACGAGGACGATGTGAGGGCGGTGCTCGACGAGACGGGCACGCCTGCCGGTTGGCATCCGTTGATCGCCGAGTACGACCGCCTACCTGAGCCGCCGGCCGACGTTGAGCTGCCCGAGGGGTTCGCTAACTACTTCGCGTCGCTCGAGCGCCGACAGCTCTCACCGGAAGAACTCCATGGGCTGAAGCAGCGTCTCCGGAAGCTCTATGAAGCGGGTCCGGGGGCGACCACACCTGAGGACGAGTCCCACGGCGACGAAGAGGCCGAGGAAACCATCCTGGGTGCCCGCATACCCATACCCACGGAGACGTTCCTCGAGGAGCTCTCGCAGAAGCTCGAGATCCATCCGGTCTCCGTCTACAACCTGTTGCAGGAGCTCCACGCCGAGGGCGCGTACTCGCCGCCTGAGGTCCGGCGGCTCATGGAGGACTGGGTCTCGGTGGCGCTGCTCCTCATGCTCGGGTTCCGGTGGCCCGAGCAGGGCCGCCAGGAGGCGGAGTCAGGACCGGCCATCGACGCCGACCTGGTGGATCCGGACGGCATCATCCCGCTCGTCCCCTGCGGGGACCAGCCCACTGCCGAGCAGCGCTTGCGAACGCTCCTCGAGCGTCGGTTCGGGGAGGAGGGGGCCGCCCGGTCCCTCGAGGAGTTCCGGACCTGGGTCGGATCCGACCTCGGACGATGGCTCGAGCGCAAGTTCTTCGCCCGGCACATCAAGCAGTTCAAATACTGCCCGATCGCCTGGCACCTGACGTCGCCCGAGGGGACCTTCCAGGCCTTCGTGCTGTACCACCGCCTGAGCAGGGAGATGCTCCAGCGCCTCCGGGACATCTACGCGGCCTCGCTCATCACCCGCCTCCGGGCCGAGCTCGAGCGCGCGTCGGACGACGCCACCAAGCAGGAGCTCCGCTTCCAGATCGAGGACGTGGAGGAGTTCCGCGAGCGGATCAAGGCCATCGAGGAGGGAAGGGAGCTCCGCCACCGGATCCGCTGCCGGTGGAAGGAGGAGCTGGAGGAGGGCAGGCCGGGCCCCTTCGCGCCCGACATCGACGACGGGGTGAAGGTGAACATCCGCCCGTTCCAGGAGACCGGCCTCCTCGCCCGCGAGGTCATCAAGAAGTGGTAGGAGGAGCCCGTGCCCGGCCTCGGTGAGCTGCTCGCGGAGCAGCTCCTGGCCTGCGCCGCCTCGGCGCCGGACGGCGTGCCACGTCGGGTCGTCCTCTGGCTGGACCCAGAACGGGGGTTCCAGCGGCTCTGGCCGCACGTGGCGGCGAGCCTCGAGGCGCGGTCCGCCCGCGCGCTCACCGTGGCCGGCGACGCCGATCAGCTCGGCGTGAAGGTCGAGGTCCTCCGCCTGGAGGCGGCAGGGGAAGGCGTGGCCGTCGTCTACCTCCCAGGGTTCGGCCGGGAGGAGCTCAGCCCGCGGCCCGATGGCACGGCGCCGACGCTCTGGTCGGTCTACGACCAGCGCTACAAGGGCGCGTTCTTCTCGCTGCACGGATGGCAACCCGGGGAGGTCCCCGATCCCCCCTCCCTGGCCGACTGGCTCGCGTCGGTCGGGGTCCGCCTGGACGACTCGGCGTTCCCCGAGCTCACCGAGGGCGGCCCGGACTCGCTCCTCTCGAGGTACGCGGAGCTGAACGCGACCCGGGACCCGGCGACGTGGCCGGCGCCGCTCACCCTCGCGGAGGTCCTGGACGCGCTAGGCGGGGATCCCCGCGACGCGCTCCGTGAGCTGCTCGCCGCTCCCACGAATGCCCTCCGGGCTTGGGGAGAGCGGCGGGAGCTCGTCCTCGGCGGGGTCGCCTCGGCCTTCGGCCTTCGTCCGCCCGAGGGCGAACCGGGCCCGGAGGAGCTGGCCGACGAGTTCGTCGCCCAGCTGGCCTTGGCGGAGGCCTGGGAGGCCTTCGGGCGTCTCGAGGACTTCCCGTTCCGCTCGCGCCTGCCGGAGCGGGAGGAGCAGCGGGAGCGGTGCGCCCGGTTCCTCCGCGAGGACGTGCTGCCCCACCGGGACCTCGCGCCCCGGTACCGGGAGCGGATCCTGCGCTTGGAGAAACAGATCGACCTCTCGGGCTGGGCCGGCGGGCGGGCGGGGCAGCCTAGGGGCTTGCCCCTGCTGGCCCGGAACCGGTGGCGCTCGTTCCTCGCACGCTTCGACGACCTGGCCCGGACCGACTGGAGGCGCGCGAGGGAGCTCCTCCTCGCGTCGGCGGCCGAGATCGAGGCTGGCCTGGGCACACCGTGGGACGGCCCCGACGGAGACACCGCGTGGTTCGTGCTGGGAGCCGCCCGGGAGCTGGCCGAGCGGTGCTCGACCGCTCGGGAGGAGGCGCAGGCGCTGGCGACCGCGGCGGAACTCACCGCGGCGTTCGCCGAGCGGTGGTGGGAGGCGGACCGGCGCCACCTCGCCGTCCGCGCGGCCTGCGAACGGATCGCAGGGCTCGAGCAGGTCCGCAGGGTCGCGGACCTCATGTACTTCGAGTACGTGGTGAGCACGAACGACCGGTTCGCTTCCCTGCTGGAGGCCGAGGGCCGGTGGCCACCGGACGGGACCATCGGCGTGGGCCAGGTGGCGCCCGGGCTCTGGGAACCGGGCCAGGGGCGTCGAGCCGTGGTCGTCACGGACGCGCTCCGGTTCGACCTCGCCCGGGACCTGGCCGGGGTGCTCGGCGCGACGCTCACGCCGGTCCTCTCGACGATCCCCACGATCACCCCGTTCGGGATGGTGGCCCTCCTGCCGCTCGATCCCGAGGATGTCGCGGTCGCCTTCGACAAGGGCGTCACGCTGACCGGTCCGGACGGGACGAGGGTGTCCACGCGGGAGGGCCGCAAGGCCCACCTCGCGAAGGCGCTCGGCGGCGGAAGTGGCAGACGGGTCGCGTTCCTCGACCTGGAGGAGCTCCTGCGGGGGACCGCCGTCCCCGACGCGGCGATCCTCGTGGTGTTCGACGACACCATCGACTCGCAGGGGCACGAGGTCCCCGCGGAGCTCCCGGGGCTGGCGGAGGCGCTCGTCGCGAAGCTGCGCCGGGCGGTCGAGCGCCTCCACGACGCGGGCGTGCCCGAGGTCCATGTCGTGACCGACCACGGCTTCCTGCTGCTCCCGGCGGATCTCGTGGAGGGTCTCGGTCGGCCCGAGGTCGGGGTGGCGCAGGTGCTGCGACGGGAGACGCGCTGGTGCGCGCTCAAGCCCGGCGCGCCGGTGGGGGGGCTGCTCCGGTTCCGCCTCCCCATCGGGTCGGACGAGGTCGTGCTGGGGTTCCCGAGGGGGGTGCGGACCCTGGTCGCGGCGGGCGACTTCGTGCACGGCGGGGTGTCCCTGCAGGAGTGCGTCATCCCCCACCTGGTGTCGCGGGTGAGCGTGGAGGCCCCGAGGCTCGAGGTGGAGGTGACGGTGCGGAC
>FWPU01005783.1_pt1 | contig 26066 bp, 22 predicted proteins | sample 2228361 | NCBI WGS metagenome assembly FWPU01 (sample SAMEA103939777, study PRJEB20133) | metagenome | reverse complement strand
AATCACGCCCCACACCGCGGATTACACGGACTTAAGAGCGGAAAGAAGAAAACTGATGAGCCTCTCCTGGTCGGCAATGGAAATCTCGGTAAAGGCGAAACCCACGTGGAAGGTTTTAGCCACGCCCTCCGTACCCACTTGTTGAGGTCGCGCCCACACAACCCTCGCAGGAATGGTAAGCTCTAGGGAGATGTGCTTATGGCTGTGTTTGTCAACGAAACCCGCAATTACGCTGAGCATCGTTTCGTCACCGCTTCTCAACCAGCCATAATTCGTTTGAACCCTGATGCCTCCGCCTCCCAGTTCAACGATCTCATTGGGGAGCTCGTCCTCACCTATCTCCTTATCCAGTATTAGCGCGGTTCCCCGAACGGAAACGCGAATGAACCTTCTCCCTTCAACTTTGAGCCCAGTTCTCGGTCGCGTCATCGTGAGGGACGTGGGATTTTCAGCTTTGGCGGTTAACGGACTCTCAATCTTGAAAACTCCCATTGGGTCTATAATAAACAAGGGAATTAGGATTCTTGGACTTATAATGCTCAACAAGTCTTCGGGCATTCGCTTGAAGCCAACGCTAAACTCTCTATCCGAAACCGTCAGAATTGTTCCATACATAAACGCGGGTAGGTAGGCTTTTTCCAGCTTCGGAGTTTCCGCTTCCGGAACGTCCGCGTTCTCCTCCCCGCGGGAATCTGTTGCGCCTTTATCCCTGCCGATTAGCTCTACTTGGTGGTAAATCCCCGAGCAGTCAAGTTCAACCACCTGCCCACGGTAGATTAAATCGTAAACCTGCGCGCTTATTTCTTCCGCAATCAACCAGTAAGAATTATGCTAGACTTTTGGCGTGGATTCAACTTCCAAGTTTTCCCAAGACCAAGCTACCACCTTTGAAATCTACCAAAGGCACGTGAACAGTGGGCTTGCGCGTCTTCTGGCGTTTATGGGACTTGACGCTGAAGAAGTTAGGGCGGAAGGGGTTTACGTTTGGGATAGCAAAGGCAGAAAGTTCATTGATTTCCTTGGAGGATACGGGGTTTTCAACTTTGGTCATCGCCACCCTCGCATCGTTCAGGCGGTAATAGAACAGTTGGACGCAATGCCACTGAGCTCCAAGATAATGATGAATAGGAAGCAGGCGGAGCTCGCGCAGAAACTCGCGGAAATCACACCCAAAAGCATTGAGAAGTTCTTCTTCTGCAACTCGGGAACGGAGGCGGTTGAAGGCGCGCTGAAGATCGCCAGGCTCGCCACTGGCAGAAAGGGCGTAATTTACACCGAGGAGGGATTCCACGGAAAAACCGCAGGCTCTCTTTCCGCTACGGGCAGGAAACGTTACCGGGAACCCTTTGAACCGCTTCTTACCAATTTTTTGGAGGTACCATTCGGGGACGCTTCCGCCCTGGAGCAGGCCTGCGAATCCGCGAACGGAGAGATTTGCGCCTTCATTGTTGAACCTATTCAGGGCGAAGGAGGGATAAGGGTGCCCCCTGAAGGTTACTTGAAGGACGTCCGAGAAATTACGCGGAAGGCGGGCGTTTTGCTCGTTCTTGACGAGGTTCAAACTGGACTTGGCAGAACCGGGAAGGTATTTGCCTGCGAGCACGAGGCGGTTGCGCCAGATTTGATCGTTCTTGGCAAAGCCCTTGGCGGGGGCGTGGTTCCACTCGCCTCGTTCGGCGGGACCGAGCAGGTCTGGCAAAAGCTGGAGGAGGATCCACTCCTTCATACCAGTACCTTCGGCGGTAATCCTCTTGCCTGCTCCGCAGGAGTGTCCGCGATTGAAGTCCTGCTCAAGGAGAAACTTGCGAAGAGGGCTGAGGAAATAGGCTCAGGCTTTTTATCCCGTTTGCGAGAAATTTGTGGCGGTTACAGGGAACTTATCCGCGAGGTTAGGGGCAAAGGCTTGATGGTAGGTATTGACTTCGCGGATAGGGATTTCGCGGAACTTTTCATCGCGTCGCTGATCAAGGCTGGAATACTCGTCGCCTTTGCACTGAATGCTCCGCAGGTGGTCCGCCTTGAACCACCGCTGAACACGCCGGAACCGGTGTTTGAAGAAGTCTTGTCCGGGGTTTCGCAAGCTCTTTCCCAAGTCGCGCAGGTTATTTCAAATTATCAAGGAGCTGAAAAGTATGCCAACCTTTGAAGTAGACCTTTCCGTAAATGCCTCACCCAAGAAGACTTTTGAAGTCGCTCAAGATATTGAGAAGTTTCCAGAATTCGCGCCTGAACTGAAGGCGGTTACAGTGCTGGCAAGGAATGGAGGCAAGGTGGTAAGCAAATGGGTTGGAACCGCGGAGGTTGTGGGAATCGTTAGGGACTTCGTGTGGGAGGAGGAGGACGAGTGGGACAAAGAGAAACTTAAATGCAAGTTTCGCCTTATCCGAGGTGACCTGAAAGCCTACGAAGGCGAATGGAGCTTCTTGCCCGGGGAGACCGGCGGGACGCTGTGCAGGCTTGAAATTAGCTATGAACTAGGCATTCCACTGCTTGGCGCAATGCTTGAGAAGCTGATTCACGACAAAATAGTCGACTCATCCAAAAGCATCCTATCCGCGGTGAAAAAACTGGCGGAGATGGACGCGGAGGACGCTTAGCCAAGCGGACTCGCAAACTAGTCTTACCTGGCCGTTTTGTCCGCTCCGTGCTTAGGGCTCCTTCTCGCCCGGGGATGGCTTCTATCGTACTCCTCAATCAGATGGCTAAGGGAGACCCTGCTGTAAATGCTAGTTGTCTCAAGGAGCTTGTGGCCAAGAAGTGTCTGAATTGAGCGCAAATCCGCCCCGCCCTCAAGGAGATGAGTCGCGAAGGAATGCCTTAGCTTGTGAGGGCTGACTTCCTTCGGAATGCCGGCGGTGGTCGCAAGACGTGACAGAACCCTGTTCACGTCCTGCCTCCTCATCCGCTTTCCACTCCTTGTGACAAAAAGTGGGTCTTTATTCATCTTGCCTGAAGCGCCTGCAGGTATCGCGTCCCTATTCATCAGCCATAGCCTGAGCGCCTTTCTAGCTCTTTCGCCGAATAGGACCACTCTTTCCTTCCCGCCCTTACCCGTGACGTGGAGCAGTCCATTCTCCATATCCACCGACTCAAAGTTTAGGGCGGTTAACTCGCTGACCCTTAGTCCAGAGGAGTAAAGCAGTTCCAGGATGCACAGGTTCCTGTATGCTAGGGGCTTCTCCCTGCCCGCCGCGTGACACACCCTTCCCAGCTCCTCAACCTCATTAACGGTCAGGATTTCAGGAAGCTTGCCCGTCGCTCTTGGAATCTTCAGAAGGCTCACCGGACTAGCGTTCGAAATCCCCTCCTCCCTCAAGAAATCATAGAACTTTGAGAGAGACGAAAGAAACCTCTTCGCTGACCTGCGGGAGATTGACGGAGTCCTATTTTCTAGCCTATCCGCAACGTATTCCAGGACCTTTTGTTTGGAAACCTTTGCGACGTCCTCCAGACCACTCCTCCTCAGGAACTTGAGAAACTCAGAGACGTCTCTCTTGTAGGCGTCAATGGTGTTATCCGCGAATCCCTGCGCGGAAAGAGCCTTCGCAAACCTGTTAAGCAAATGATCCACTCAGGAAGATTCTAGCATTGCCCAAAACCCAAGGGGTGAGTTCCTAAAGAACGTCGGGGAAAGCCTCTATCGCCATACGCCATCCTGCTATAATGCGGAATAAAGGAGGCAAATCGTGGACAGAGAACGCCTAATACGCATCGCAACAGGCGAAGAGCCTGCTGACCTGCTCATCAAGAATGCGCGGATTGTCAACGTCTTTACGGGGGAAATTGACGAGGCGGACGTAGCGGTGGGAGAAGGTCACATCGCCGGCGTGGGGGGATACAACGACGCAATATCCACCATAGAACTTAAAGGCAAATACCTCGCGCCTGCTTATATGGATGCCCATATCCACATTGAATCCTCAATGCTAATGCCTGCTGAGTTCGCCAAGGCGGTTCTGCCCCACGGCACCACCGCTACGGTGTCCGACCCTCACGAGATTGCCAACGTGTTAGGGATGGCGGGCATTGAGTTGATGCTTAATTTGTCAGAGGGAATGCCCTTTGACTTCTTCTTTACACTTTCCTCCTGCGTTCCCGCAACACACATGGAAACCTCGGGGGCGGAGCTAACAGCGGATGAGCTATTCCAACTGGCGGAACATCCCCGCGTCGTCGCCCTAGCGGAAATGATGAACTTTCCAGGCGTAATCCGCCGAGCGCGCGAGGTTATGAAGAAAATTGAGCTTGCCCACTCAAGAGGGATGATAATTGACGGGCACTCCCCCCTCGTCAGAGGAAACGACTTGAACGCTTATCTTTGCGGTGGAATCCGCTCGGACCATGAGTGCACACACCTAGACGAGGCGAATGAGAAGCTTAGAAAGGGGATGTGGGTCTTCATACGCGAGGGAACAACGGAGAAGAACCTGCTGGAGCTACTGCGGATTGTCAATGACTTCACCGTGTCACGCCTTTGCCTCGTGAGCGACGACAAGCATCCGAACGACCTTCTGGAGGACGGTCATCTTAACTCCACGGTTTATCTTGCGGTCAAAAACGGCGTGTCACCCGCCTCCGCCCTGCGAATGGCTAGCCTGAATCCCGCCATTTACTACAACCTACCCTTCAGGGGAGCAATAGCGCCCGCTTACAGAGCGGACTTCCAGTTCCTGGAGAACCTGGATAGGGGACTCTTAAAGCCACTCGCGGTATTTAAGGCGGGCAAGCTAGTGGCTGAGGATGGGAGGCTCGTAACTGATTTCACCACGCCCGAGGTGCCGGAGTGGGCAACAAACACTGTCAAAGCCATCAAAGCCATTTCCCCGGACCGGTTAAGGGTTCCCAGGTCGGGGAAGAATATGCGTGTCATTAGGGTAATTCCTGGGCAGATAGTAACGGGTAGTGAGAAGATTTCCGTCCACGGGCAATATGTTGAGCCTGACATAGAGAACGACATTCTGAAGCTCGTTGTCGCTGAGCGTTACACGGGAGAGGGCAATCTGTCAATCGCCTTTGTCAAGGGATTCGGTTTGAAGGCTGGGGCTATCGCCAGCTCAGTGGCACACGATTCCCATAACCTTATCGCGGTCGGCGTGTCGGATGAGGACATAGCACACGCGCTTAACGAGCTAATTAGGGTCCAGGGAGGATTGGTCGCGGTTAAGAACCGCACAACGATAGGCGTCCTCCCACTGCCCCTCGCGGGACTTATGACCCTGGAACCAGCCATAGACACCTCCCGTAAGCTCATCAAACTTTTGGAGGCTTTGCGGGATAAGCTTGGCTCAAGTTTGGAAAATCCCTTTATGGCGCTTTCGTTCCTGGCGCTCCCCGTGATCCCTGAACTGAAGCTTACGGATAAGGGTCTAGTGGACGCAAAGGAGTTCCGTTTCACACCGATGTTCCTTGACTAGGCATAAAAGCTGACCCCCCCACGAATGAAGGCTCTAGCCAGATAGGCGCTTCCAGCGATGAGGACAACTGTGAGGAAGATGCTTCCCTCAGGGCCAAAAGACCCACCAGTCATCACGCCTCCTCCTTTGGGAGAAAGGACGAAAGGATGCCACGCGGTCGCAAAGTCGACTCCAGACACGGGCAGGTTGACCAGTTCCAAGGTGAAATTCCAGGTGAAGTGCAGGCTCCACACCGCAAGTAAGCTCCTGAGAGTAACGAATACAAGCCCAATGAGCACACCGGCAAGAAAAATGTTGAGAAGCGCCAGACTTCCCGCGTTGGGATTACCCACGTGCATTAAGGAAAAAATCATGCTTGACAAGAATACCCCATTCAAAAGCAGGGCTTTCACGAAGGGGGAGCTCCTCGCCATATCACGTCCAGCCACCGTTAACACTATGAAACCGAGAAGCAGGGTTGGAAGCAATATGCCAACACCGCGAAAGGCAAGCTCCTCAAACAACGCCAGCTGGGCAATTAGCAGGGCGAAGCCAGCGGTTGTCATCCTGCCAAACGGCAACTGCGGGTCAGGAACATCCGCACCAGTTGGCACTGACATAGTCAATTGACCGCCGAGTATTGGCACAAGCAGTGTCATTACGATTATTGCAACACCAATTACAAAACCCAGTAGAAGCGGAAGCGCTAGAGACTGAATCATCGGAAGCAAACTACTCCCTCGCCTCCGCAAGGGCAAGAAGACTGGCGCGAAGTAAGTAGGGAAGAGCTTGGAGAGAAGATACCTAAGGAAGAGGTAGACTAATAAAAGGATTATGAGTATCGGTTCCAGGGCGAAACCAGCTTGCACGTATTTTGAAATCACTCATTCACCTCTATCAGAACGTCCTGAAACTCATCGGATGCAGTCTCCCAGTTGAAGCGTTGTGCCTTGTTTTTTGAGGTTTGTCCAAGCCGGGTTCTTTCCTCCTTATTCAGGGAAAGACGCGAAACTTGCTCGGTAAATTCCTCAACGCCGTTCGCAAGGATTGACACAGGAATCTCCGGATGCGCTCCCACGTTTAGAGCGACGGACGGCACAGAGAACCAGCTCGCCTCCAGGATTGGCAGGTTTAGCCCTTCCCACCTGCTCAGGGTTGCGTAGATGTCCAGGGCAACGTAGAAATCAGGCATTTTTGATGGGTGGATGTTGGCAAGGGGTATGACCCGGTTACGCTTCAGCCATTCAACATCTTCCGCAGAGCCGATGCCCGCGACAAGTAGGCGAACCTGGTGCCTTTTGCGAAGCTCCTGAAAGATCAAAACCAAATCCTGCAAGCCCTTGTATGGGGCGTGTCTTCGGTGGAGCCGTGTGCAACATCCGACAACAATTTCATTCTCGTCAATCCCAAGTTCTTGTCTAGCGAGCGACCGCGCTTCCTGGCGACTGACACCCCTTTCCTCAAACTTCGTGAAGTAGTGGTCGCCCCCAAGGTAAACCACCCGCGCATTATTCCTCACCTCGGGCAGGAACCTCTTGGAGAGGAACTTTGAAATAGTTACAACTTTTTTCGCACGCACAGAGTGAAGATAAGTTTCCATGAGATGCAAGTAAGTCCAGTTCAACTTGCCCTTCCAGGTAAATCCGGTGGTGGGAACGTTCCCAAAGTCAAAGAAAACCGTGGGCTTTTTCTGGACGCTCCAAATCCCGTAAAAGGGGAACGTTGCGGGAATGAGAACATCATACTCCTCTAGCTCACCCGCCATTCTCCTGAGCGCGCTCCTGGCGTTCAGCTCAAATATTGGGAAGGCGCGATTAAGCTCTCCTCCCCTAATTTCAAGTTTACGTATCTCAAAGCCCAAGCCCTTGTAGGTATCGTCATAAGTGGTAGCGTAAACCGTTATTTCATGACCGTACCCACAAAGCCTTTTTGAGATCTCAGCAATAGCGAGGTCAACGCCGTAGCCCAGGAGCATCCTCGTCGTGAAGAATGCGATTCTCATCCGTGAGAAATGATAGCAGACGCTATTTGTCCCCGCCTACAATCGCTCTGGGTTCGAATCGGTCTAATGCTTCAAGGGCAACCAAGGTGTGGACGGACGGGCACGCCAATCTCCTTTACCATCTCGCCTCTTAGCCTGTGGTATTTGAGCTTCTTGCCTCTCGTTCCGCCATCCAGGTAAGAATAGGGTTTCTTGCAGCGTCCGTCTCGTCAAATCCGCTGATATCCAGCTTCTCAAGCTTCTTGAAATCCTCAGGGTGCTTTGATATTTCTTTCGCAAAGCTAAGCATCAAATCGCAGAACTCATCCAATCTTTCCTTGCTCTCGGTTTCAGTGGGCTCGATCATCATCGCCTCCTCCACTATCAGAGGGAAGTATACCGTAGGCGAATGGATGCCATTCTCCAGAAGTTTCTTGGCAACTTCCTTTGCGCCAACGTGGAAGTCCTTCCTGAACTTCTTGAGGGAAATCACAAACTCGTGCATACATCTCTGGTAGTAGGGAACTTCGTAAACATCCTTCAGCCTTTCCTGAACGTAATTGGCGTTAAGAACCGCGTGTTCCGCGACCCTTTTGAGTCCATCTGCTCCCAGAGTTCTAATGTATACGTAAGCTCTTAGCAAGACGAGGAAGTTTCCGTAGAAGAGTTTCATTTTGCCGATGGACTTCCTGGGACGGGTAAACTCAAATCTGCGGTCATCCACTTTCACAACTATGGGGCTTGGGAGGAACTCCTCCAAACGTTTCTTTACGCCGACGGGACCCGCGCCGGGACCACCGCCACCATGTGGGGTGGAGAAGGTCTTGTGCAGGTTGAAGTGAACGATATCAAAGCCCATATCCCCTGGTCTTGCGTAACCAAGAAGAGGATTTAAGTTCGCACCATCGTAGTAGAGAAGCGCGCCCACCGCGTGGAGGTAGTCGCTTATTTCCTTTATGTCACTTTCAAAAACGCCAAGGGTGTTTGGATTCGTCAGCATAATGCCCGCCACCCTCTCCGGGAACTCGTCCACAACTTCCTTCAACGCGCCTAGGCTGACCATTCCCCTCTTGTCGCTCCTCACGGTCTTAACGATGAATCCGCTGACGGAGGCTGACGCGGGATTAGTTCCGTGTGCGCTATCGGGAACGACCATAACGTCCCTATCCTCACCCTGTGCTCTGAAGTATGCTTTTGAGATAAGCATACCCGTAAGCTCACCCTGCGCGCCCGCCGCTGGCTGAAGGCTAACCGCATCCATTCCTGAGATTTCCTTCAAGCATTCGGAAAGCTCCCACATCACTTGAAGCGCGCCCTGAACTCCGAAAATTGGCAGGCTGGGGTGAAGGTTCGTGAATCCCGGTAAAGAAGCGAGCTCTTCGTTCAGCTTGGGATTGTACTTCATCGTGCAGGACCCTAGTGGGTAGAACCCCGTATCCACTCCGAAGTTATTATGGGCAAGCTCAAGGTAGTGCCTGACAACCTCAACCTCGCTCACTTCGGGGAGGTCAAGCTCTTCACCCTCCGTCCGCCGAACCTCAGGCGGAACGAAGGGGCTCGCCTCCCCCAGCCCAGTGAAATCCGCAATGTCAGCCCGCCTTACCCCCCTCTTGGATTTTTCAAAGATTATCCTCGTCACCTGAGGACCTCCTCAAAGTCTCTCAGAAAATCGTCAATAACGGATTTTGGATGAAGCTCCGTAAAGGCGAGAAGCAGGGAATCCGAAAATTCTGGATAATACGTCCCCAATCTGATACCTGCAAGCCATCCTCTGGCGAGGAGCGCGTGGTAAACCGCGTCTACGGTCCCAGCGCTTTTTAGCTTCACGGGAAACTCGTTGAAGAAGGGTGCTTGCGGAACAAGGGGGCTCACACCATTAAGTTTGCAGAGGTTGTAGAAGGCGTAATGGGCGTTCTCTTCACATACGCGAGAAAGCTTGTGAAAACCGTCCTTCCCGACGCACGCGAGGTAAACGCCCGCTTGAAGCGCCATCAGCGCCTGGTTGGTGCAGATGCTTGAGGTGGCCTTTTCCCTCCTGATGTGTTGCTCCCTCGCTTGAAGAGTCATTACATAACCGCGCTTACCACCCTCCGCGTTAGCCATTCCGATTATCCTTCCCGGGAGTAGGCGGACAAAGTCCATCTTTGTGGCTATGAAACCAAGGTAGGGACCGCCGAAAGATAGGGGAATTCCGAGGGATTGCCCCTCGCCTACGCAGATATCCGCGCCAAGCCTTCCGGGGGATTTCATCACTCCAAGCACAAAGGGGTAAACGCACATAATTACCAAGGCGCCCGCTTTGTGGGCAAGCTCAACTTTCTCTGGGATTTGAGCTTCATAAAAGCCAAGAGAATTGGGAATCTGAAAGACGACGCCAGCAACTTCCTTGCCCTTCAGCTCTTTCTCAAACTGTCCGAGGGACACATCGTACCCCTCGTCCGTTGCCAAAGTAACAATCTCCAACTTGAGCCCCGCGTTGTAAGTGAGGAGAACCTCCTTCATTTCCGGATGCAAGAATCTCGGTATCAGTATCCTTCTTTTCTTAGTGGCATTCTTTGCCATAACAACAGCGTCTACCAGCGCGGTTGCGCCATCGTAAGAACTTGCGTTTGCGGCATCCATTCCAGTGAGGATGCAGATCAGGCTCTGATACTCAAATATTGCCTGTAGGAATCCCTGTGAAACCTCCGGCTGATAGGGCGTGTATGAAGTGTAGAACTCCCCGCGGTGAACGATTTCCTTCACCACCGGCGGAATGAAGTGGGCGTAAACTCCACCCCCTGCAAGGCATCTATTTGGTTCAATCGTAAGATTCAGCCTGGAAAGGCACTCAACATGCGAGTAGAGGAGGCTCTCGGGTAGCGGAGAAGGAATTCTAAGCTGTTCTTTGAGTCTTAACTCATCGGGAATAACCTGAAAAAGCTCGTCAATCGCGCTCGCTCCAACCACCGCGAGCATTTCTTTAACATCATCATCGTTATTTGGAATATAGGGCAATCGCAGTCCTCCTTGACAAAACTACAAAAAGGATACCTTCAAACGCTAGAAAGTCAACGGCTCTCCATCGCCTTATAGGTGTATTAAACATAGAAAGACGGTGCGCGTAATTGTCGCTCTCAAGATTGTTCACGGTCAGGCTTCTTTCTCCATCGCGTCATAATCAGCCTGGCTCATTAGTGATTGGAGCTGGGCTGGGTCATCCACGTTAACTTCGCAGATGTAGCCCGCGCCCAACGGGTCTTCATTTATAAGTTGGGGCTTATCGGACAGAGATTGGTTGACGCTGACTATGGACAGGTCAATGGGAGCGTAACATTCACCAACCGCCTTGACGGATTCAATGGTGGCGACTACCTCGCCCTTCTTGTACGCCTTCCCAACCTCGGGAAGTTCCACGTAAGTAACGTCGCCAAGTTGCTCAGCAGCATAGGCGGAAATGCCTAGATAAAAGCTGCCGTCCACTTCCTTTATATACTCGTGAGTTTTGCCGTAATAAATGCCTGCCATAATTTGGTCCTCCTATGGTTCGTATAGTTTATGTTTTACAAAGGGAGGTTTAGTGGCGACCGCGGAAACTCTTTTCCCACGAACCTCCACGGAAACTTTTGATCCCTCCCTGGCGAAAGCGGGTTCAAGATAACAGAAGGCTACGGGAATCTTTAACACCGGGGAAAAAACCCCGCTCGTTACCCAACCTATCGTTTCCCCCGCCTCGTTCGTAACCGCGCTTCCCTGGCGAGGAACTCCTACGTTCTCCAGGGTTTTCAAACCGAAGAGAAGCTTTTTCAAGCCTTCCCGTTCCTGCTTAAGAAGCGTAGCCTTCCCGATGAATTCCTTCCCAAAGCCGACCGCCCATTTTAGGCTCGCCTCAAGTACGCTTGTGCTCTCAGAAAGCTCGTGCCCGTAAAGGCATAGTCCCGCCTCAAGCCTTAGACTATCCCTCGCGGCTAGTCCGACGGTTTGCGCTCCAAATTCCTTCCCAGCGTCAAGCAAGCTCCGCCAGAGCTGAACCGCGTAATCATTTTCAAGAATAATTTCAAACCCCCTTTCGCCGGTGTATCCCGTCGCGGAAAGGGTCAGAGGAATCCCTTTGTATTTCACCTGCCTGAAGGTGAAGGGAAGTATGCAGTGGACATTCGTAAAGCCAGACTTCTCAAGCACTTGCTCGCTCCTCGGTCCCTGAACCGCAATGAGGGATAACTCGTAGGAACGGTTCTCAATCTTCACACCGTAGCCCCTTTCCTCGTTCCACTTCTTAAACCAATGAAAGTCCCTTTCCACGTTAATCGCGTTTACTACCGCGAAGTAGCTTTGGGGGTTCACCTGATAGATTATTAAGTCGTCCACTACGCCACCCTCATCGGTGGGTAGGAGCGTGTACTGACATCCCCCGTTTCCAATCTTCCTAAGGTCGTTGCAAAGGAGGAACTGCAATAGGTCAAACGCCTTTTCCCCTTGAAAGTAGACTTCCCCCATATGGGAGAGGTCAAAAATGCCGACTGAGTTTCTTACCGCGAGATGCTCCTGAATGGCGCCCTTCCCTTCCCCTTGATACCAAACGGGCAGGGAGTAGCCTGCGAAATCAATCATCTTCGCGGATAGGGCGACGTGTTCGTTATAAAGGGCTGTCTTTCTCGGTGCGTCATCCATCAATAGGAACCCGTTAATTGGTAGTAGTACTTCTTCACGGTGCGAACAAAGCTGATGGTTTCGTTGTAAGGCGGAACGCCACCGTATTTAGCCACCGCACCCGGACCGGCGTTGTAACTGGCTAGCACAAGGTCAATCCAGTTACTCTTGCCTCCGTGCCTTTGAATCTCGCGCTCCAAGTATTTGACGGTGACGTAGATATTCTGCACAGGATCAAATGGGTCCCTTATTCCATGGGAGCGGGCGGTTGCGGGCATCAACTGACCGAGCCCCATCGCGCCCTTCTTGCTAACCGCCCTCGGTCGGAACCTGGATTCCGCCGCAATCACCGCCATCACGAGCCGTGGGTCCACTCCCCGGGTTTTCATTGAAAAGCTTAGAACGCTTCTCGCTATTAGCGTAGCCTCTTCATCCTTCAGTTTTGGATTGAAGTAAAGGGCAACTTCCTTGTAAGCGTCTTCAACGTCGTATCTGACGAGTTGCGCGTTGAGGTTCGGCATTACAGTTATCTGTGCCTCTTCCCCGGGCTTTTCGGGAAACCTTTCAACTTCCCTCAGGTAGTCCTTCTTTTCTTTTTCCTTCGGTTTCGTCAGGTAGGAGTACTTCTCCCGCACCCGCGCGAGGAACGCGTTCAGGGTATCCTTGTTGTAATCGTACTCCTGACTCGCCCAGTAGGATTTGAGCGCGTTCTCAGTGGAGGTTTCTACTCTCAATAGCTCCGCTAAAGACGAGATGGCGTTCTCAAGATCATTCTCAACGCTGGGGTAACCGTACGTCGCCTTCCGGGAAAGAAGTCCCAGGACATCCAGATTCGTTTTTCTCGCCCGGGAAACGCTTCCCGGAAACGAGGCTTCTGCGGAAACTACCGCCAGCGCCAGGTTGAAATCCACCCGATAGCGGAACGCGTAGTACTCCAGATTAGAAAGAAAACCGTCTACTTCCTGTTCGCTGAATCTCGGGAACGCCCACTTTGCTACTTTCCTATCTGGGCTGGTATCCACAGGTGACTTATCCGAGCTACTTTCTAGTTCCTGAGCAAGAGCGTGAGGACTGAAAGGCGAGTATCCCTGGAGCGTGAGGACATATGCCAGCATCGCGCTCAAGAGAACCGCCAACTTGAACCTAAAGTTCTCCTTTAGCAGGATTCCGAGCATAGTATTTCCACTTATCCCGTTACCTAGTTAACTTTCCCAGCAGGCGAGAGTCAGTCTGTTCCGGGATACCGTATTGTCCACGACTCTAGCGGGATTTGGCTGGCTGGGCTTTAGGATTCTTGGATTTTTCCTTAACCTTCACCGCGCCTTCATTGAACTCCGAAAGAGTTTGGTCCCAAGTTTTGAGAACCCTCCTGCGGAAGTCATCAATGCTCTTGTCATTTCTTACGACGTAATCCGCGTAGGCTTCTTTTTCCTGAAGGGGTAGCTGGGCATTGATTCTCCTGTAGGCTTCTATTTCGCTGAGCTTGTATTCGGACTTCAGCCTATCCGCCTGAATCTTCGGCTCCGAGCTTATCACCCATATAACGTCCACCATACTCTGAAAGTTCGCTTCAATTAGAAGTGGCGCGACAAGGGCGAGGTTAAAACCCTGACTTCTGTAAAAATTAATGGCTCTCCTGAGAATCTCCTTAATTCGGGGATGGAGAATAGCTTCCAGCCTTGCCCTCTCCGTCGGAGAAGAGAAGACTATCTCACCAAGTATCTTTCTATCAAGCTGACCGTGGGGAGAAAATACGCATTCGCCGAAATCGGACATCAGTTTCTTTATAATGTTATCGTCGTATTTCGTGAGGAAATGAGACACTTCATCCGCGTCAATGACGGGAACGCCAATCTCGGAGAGGAACCTCCCAGCAAGCGATTTCCCACATGCAATCCCCCCCGTAATTCCGAGTATCATTCTTCCTCCTTAAGCACGAGTTTACTCGTATCAATAACGTCACCGAGAGTCACCTTAACGGGAGTTATCTTTACCTCTACTTCGTCGGGTGGAGGTTCCTTCTCCGCCACTCCCTTGCGGGGCTTACTCGCCTCCAACAGGACTTGCTTGCGGGATAGACGGATCCTCCGCCTCTTCTTATCTATATTCACTATTCTGAAAGTGTGAACCTCCCCTATTCTATGCTTCTGCTTTGGGCTCTCTACTCTCTCCACGGCAATCTCCGACACGGGAACGAATCCGCTGAAGAAATCATCAATCCTAACCACAATCCCGTTGTTAAGTATTTGGGTAATCTCTCCCTGAACGTCAGTTCCGAGCGGGTACTTTTCATCAATCAAGGACCAAGGGTCCTGTTCGCAAGCCTTAATTGAAAGCGCAAGTCTCCTCTGCTCAAGGTCAACCTTGAGGACCTTCGCCTTCACCTTCTGCCTAGCCTTGAACAACTCCGATGGATGGTTAACGCGCTTGTAGGAAAGCTCGGAGATGTGCGCAAGCCCGGTGACCTTGTTTGGAAGCTCAACGAATACGCCGAAGTCAGTTATGCTATCAATCTTTCCCTCAATCTCTTCACCGGGAAATAGAAGCGACAACGGGTCGGGCTGGATAGCCTTTATGGAAAGGGCGATGCGTTGGCTTTCGGCGTCAACTTCCAGGACTTTGACTTTAACCTTCTCCCCCTTCCTAACAACTTCTGAAGGCTTCTTTACCTGATGCCACCCAAGCTCGGAGATGTGGGCGAGCCCGGTGACGTTCGCGGACAGCTTAACGAAAACGCCGTAACTAGTAAGGCTTTCAACCACGCCCTCAACCACCATACCCGGCTTGAATCTATCAAACTCCTCTCGCCTTTTCTTCTCCTCTTCCTCCCTGAGAATACTCCTCCTGCTGAAAACGAGTTTCTTGTTCCTTCGGTCAAACTCAAAGACGTCCGCCTTGTAAGTCTCTCCAGTTTTGGGTTGTTCCTCAAAGTTTGATTCGTGGGCGAAGCCTTCGCACACTCCAAAAGCTTTGCAGAGGTATCCGTTCCTCACTTTCTGAACAATCTCTATTTGGATAATTTCCTTATCCCTGAAGGCAAGTTCAATCTTGTTCCACGCTTCCTCAACGTCAACTGCCCTCTTGGAAAGCCTATACTCGCCGTCTGACTTCTTAATAATCTTCACCTTTATTTCGTCACCGACTTGAAGGCGAGGAAGCTCCTGAGGGACAACTTGATCAAAGGGCAGAATCCCTTCGCTCTTCGTGCCAATGTCCACGAAGATACCTGATTCGGCGATATGGACGATTGTGCCGGAGACGATGGCGCCTTGCTGGGGGGCGCCGGTTGGGAGTTCGCTCTTAATTATTTCGTTGAATTCCTCCATTAGGTTCTCTAAGGAAGCTGAGTCTAAGCCAATCTTAATATTTTAGCAAACTTACACGGGGCGCGGTCAAGGGAAACGGGAATTCTAGATAAAATCCTCCCTGCCCCTTACGGAGCGCGGGAAGTTGCACCCGCATTCAGGAAACGTCCCGCTTGATTTAATATCAAAAAAACGTTAGCACCTCCCCACAAGCCTTCTCAGGGTTTCACGAACGTTCATTATCTGCCCAACGTAACTATTAGGCTTCACCGAGCATCCCGGAGCGATTATTAGCCCGACGCGGTTAACCTGCTTCACAGCGTCCTTAATCTGTTCCTCTACGTCTTTCAGGTAAGTCTCCTTAAAGGCTTCGTGGTCAATTCCACCCATAAAGCACTTATTCGAAACCCGCCTCGCCTTAGATAGCGAAGGATTCGTGCCATCCCTATCCGCCCAGCTAATCGCCTGCACGGGATAATCGCTGACTTCCTTGAAGTAAATCTTGCTTCCGTGAACGTGAAGAACGTTAAATCTAGCGTCTTCCGCCGCCCGGAGTATCCTTATATCAAAAGGCTTCCCGAACTTCTCATACTCGCTAAAAGTCATATAGTTCCTCGTAGCGCCTGCTATGGATAGGAAAATTCCACTACAGCCAACTTCAATCAGCGCGGAGACGTATCGCTCAAGGTTCGTGGTGATGACGTCAAGCCCGTGGAGGAGTTCCTCGGAATTCTCCTTCATATGGCGATGAATCACCTTATAGGCGATGTTTCTAGCGACCGTCCAGGGGCTGAAAATCGTGTCAATGAAGTAAGCTTCTCCCGCAAGCTTCTTGGAAAGCTCCCTCATTGCGACCAACTGCTCACGGTAGCCCGCGTATTCCCACGGATTAACGGTAACTAACCTATGCCAGTCCTCCGGCTTTTCGACGTCGTAAAGTCCATCCGGCCTTGGATACTCGTAATCGTTCATTACTTTAAGGAAGTCTAGGTCGTAGTGGCGGTAGAAGTTGTACTCGGTTTCCGCGTGGGCTTTTCCGTCCAAATGCTGGTCGCCAAAGTGGTACCAGATAGAAAAGGGCGGACGGTCCACTTCCTCGCCTCCTAGAGCCGCGTCCACTCTTTCAATCTTATGCATTCGTTCGGGCATATCTCTTGAGGGTAGTTATTATACATCCGCGTTTCCCGCCTTGCCCAAGGTCCCTATGTGCGCTTGCTTAACCCACTCTATGGATTGGCGCACTGCTATGGGAAAAACCGGAAGGATTTGAAGTCTTTACGGGATATAATAGAATTGTGACGAAAATTACAAGTTTGCACCGTGGAGGGCAATATGAATTTTGAACTTACCGAAACGCAAAAAATGGTTCGCGAAACTGTGAGGCAATTTGCGGAGGAAAAGCTAGCGCCAACCGTTGCGGAACGCGACAAGGAGCAAAAGCCCGCATATGAGGAGATGAGGGAATTCGGAAAACTTGGTTTCTATGGCTGTGCGATTCCTGAGGAATACGGAGGTAATCCACTAGACGCGGTTTCGGAAGCGATTATCATTGAAGAGCTCTCCAGAATTGACGCGTCCTTCGGCGTCTTCTTCGCGGTGCAAGTGGGAATCGGATGCCTGCCGATCGTGAAGTACGGAACCGAGGAGCAGAAGCGGAAATACCTTCCGAAAATCGCTACCGGTGAAATCTATGGCGCATACGCCTTGACGGAACCCGGCGCAGGTAGTGACGCCGCAAACATTCAAGCTACCGCAGTGAAGAAGAACCGCAAATACGTAATCAACGGTCAGAAGATTTTCTGCACCAACGGCGAAATTGCTCAGCTCTACATCCTGATGGCTAAGACGGATCCTTCCGCGTATCACCACGGTATCTCAGCCTTCATCGTTGAGAGAGATTCTCCGGGTCTTGTTGTGGGCAAGAAGGAGAATAAGATGGGCATTCGTTCCTCCGATACCGTTGAGCTTTACCTGCAGGACCTTGAAGTTCCTGCGGAGAATCTGCTAGCGGAGGAAGGTATGGGCTTCAAGATTGCACTGAACGCCCTTGATGATTCGCGAATAGGAATAGCAGCGCAGGCGACGGGAATTGCGCAGGGCGCGCTGGAGGAGACGATAAAGTACGTCTCCCAGCGCGAGCAGTTTGATAGAAAGATCGGCTCGTTCCAACTCGTTTACAACGCTATTGCGGAAATGAAAACGAGAGTTGAATCTTCTCGCCTTATGACATATTACTCTGCCTGGCTACGCGAGCAAAAGCGCCCACACACCGTAGAGGCTGCGATGGCGAAGATGCACGCAAGCGAAAACGCGCGCTGGGTTTGTGATAAGGCTATTCAGCTTCACGGCGGTTATGGTTACATTGCGGACTTTGCGGTTGAGCGGTCTTTTAGAGATGTTAAAGTTACAGAGATATATGAGGGCACAAACGAAATTCAGAGACTCGTGATCGCAAGGGGAATCCTCCCCAAGGAAGTTTTTGAAGTGAAAAAGCAGGAGGCATTCGCCAAGTCTTCCACAATTAACGGTTAGGTGGGAGCTCAATTAAGGATGGGGAGAAGAGTAGCGGTAGCGCCAGATTAACACGAAAGATAACGGTCAAAAAAAGGGGAAGCGGACGCTTCCCCAAACAAGTAGCCGTAGGCTACTGAAACCGAAATAGACTACATCCCGCCGCATCCCGCCCCCTTGAAGGCGTTCATCGCCTACAAGTTACTACCGCCATTCGCTACTGGGTAGCGAAAGAATCACTCGTGATGGAAAACGTGCTCCTACTTCTTCTTCTTGGTGGCTTTCTTCGCGGGTGCTTTCTTCGCGGGCGCCTTCTTCGTCGTCTTCTTCGCAGCGGTCTTCTTAGCAGCTGGCTTCCTCATGCCGGACTTCTTCGCGGGCTTCTTCGCAGTAGCCTTCTTGGCGGGAGCCTTTTTGGTAGTCTTCTTTGCCGCCTTCTTTGTAGGCATAGGTACCTCCTTCTTATAAAAGATAAACAAAGTATAGCACAAGATTCGTAATTTGTGAATAACCTGTTGAGAAAATTTTACTTTTCCAACTTTAACAAGATTACTCCATCCCGCTATCAACTTCACAGGAGTTTTGTGAACTTAGCTTCAAGGCGATTAAAAGAAGGGGCAATCCGCCCAAGCGGACTCGCGGTTAGCGCGTGGGCATATAGTCTCATCCTTCCAGTCTTCTAGGAGAGCCTTTGACCAAGTTTCCTCATTTGTTCTACTGCGGTCAACGGACACCACTGGGTGACTTCCGCTCCGCTAATATGGGAAAGCCTGACCGCGCCTATTAAAGGGTTCAACGGTAAACCTCGTGGAGATTATCCGCCTAGGAGACTTGGGACAGGCGGTGGAGTACCCTCCCACTCAAACTCTGGCAGTCGTCGACTCACTCGTCTATGATTATCAAAGGCTCCTCATCCCTTTCCACGTATAGCTGACTTTCCTTAAGAATACTCCTCTGGTACTCAGGGTCACTTTCAAGTTTCTCCGCTTTCACCAACTCCTCAGTGTACTTTTTGAATAGCACTTCATACTCGGTAGTTCTTTGAGCGAGTTCATTTGCAACTCTTCTGTATTCAACGTAACTCACTACTGAATTAACGAGGAAGTAAAGTAGCAGTCCGTATATGACGATGAGCGTAAACATTCTCTTGAGCAACTCAAGAAGATGAAACCTTGCCCTTTTATCCCTTTTATCATTCATTGCGTTTTCAAGTCAGTTCTCAATTTCAAAGTACCTTTCAACCAACGCAGTTATCACTCTGCCTAATATACCAGAGCCTTTCTCGGATGCCTTCAAGACTTCACTATGGCTTGTGGGGCTTTCAATCGCGACATTCGTAACCAAGCTCAGGGCAAGGGTTCCCATCCCCAGTGCGTTAGCGGTGATTAGTTCAGGAAGCGTGCTCATACCCACTAGCGTTGCCCCAAGAGTGGCGAGCATCTTCTTCTCCGCATCGCTTTCGTACCTTGGTCCTGCAACCATAGCGTAGGTGCCACTCTTTACTCTTACTTTCTGCTCCTGAGAGACAGCCTTCAAAATCTTTAAGAGCTTCGGGCTAGCAACGTGGCGAATGGACGGGAATTCAATTTCCGCTTTCCGCCCTTCAATCCCTCGCAATGGGTTCGCTCCGCTAAAGTCCAAGAAGTCATTGATAAGCACCACGTCTCCCACTTCGTAATCGTGGGTGAGTGCCCCGCTCGCATTCGTGATAATCAGGTCGGAAACGCCAAGCCTATGCAGAATCCTGACCGGCATTGCTACTTCCCAGCCCTCGTAGCCCTCGTAGAAATGACTTCTTCCTCTGAGTTGAATTACCTTCTTCGAATCCTTCTCGTAAAGTATCAGTCTTCCCGAATGCCCCTTCGCCCTAGGATATGGAAAAGCCTTGATCTTTTCAAAGGGGATTTCCTCTTTCAACTCAAATCCCCGTAACTCAAAAATCTGCCCGCTTCCCGTTTGAATCGCGAGGGTAGCTTCTGAAACCCCGCTTCTCTTTAGAAGCCTTAACGCTTCTTCAATCGTTTCCGCGAGCTCTTCCTTTGTTATAAAGCGAGCCATAAGATTTCCTGTGGGAGATCATTCCTTAAGTCCCAACGGAAAATGAGGAAAGGTAATCTCTCTGAACCTTGCTAAGTTTATCCACCTTTAAGCCAAGGGACGCAAGCTTCATCTCCGCCACGCTTTTGTCAATATCCTCGGGAACCTTATAGACTCGTCTCTCAAGCTCACTTCCTCGCTCCGCGAGGTACCTCGCACACAACGCTTGATTTGCAAAGCTCATATCCATTACCGCGGGGGGATGTCCTTCGGCGGAGGCAAGATTCACGAGTCTTCCCTCCGATAGAAGCCTTACGTGTTTTCCAGATGGAAGCGTAAACTCCTCCACGTTTTCCCTAATCTTCCTTACCTTTCCCGAGTATCTTCTGAGACCATCAACGTCCACCTCCACATCAAAGTGACCGGAGTTTGCCACGATGGCTCCATCCTTCATTTTCTTGAAGTGCTCAACCGTTATCACATCCCTGCAACCGGTAACCGTTACAAAAATGTCGCCAACCCCAGCGGCTTCGCGCATTTGCATAACCGTATAACCGTCCATCGCCGCCTCAAGGGCACGCATTGGATTCACCTCGGTAATGATTATCCGCGCTCCCATTCCACTTGCCCGCATTGCAAGCCCACGTCCGCACCATCCGTAGCCGGCGATTACAAAGGTCTTCCCCGCGATGAGGGTGTTGGTCGCCCTTAGGATTCCATCTATGGTACTTTGACCCGTACCGTACCTGTTGTCAAAGAGGTACTTGGTGCCGGCGTCGTTAACCGCGATCATTGGAAAGGGCAGAACACCGCTACGCTCCATTGCACGCAGTCTAATAACGCCGGTCGTGGTCTCCTCAGTTCCGCCTATCACCTGCCCGTAGGACTTCTTTCCAGCGGAGGCAAGCGTTGTAACAAGGTCCCCTCCGTCGTCCATAGTTATCGTCGGCTTCAACTCTAAGGCGGATTTGATATGCCTGTAGTACGCCTTTCTATCCGCGTTTCTAAATCCAAAAACCGGAACCTTAAGTTCCTTCACCAGGTATCCCGCAATATCATCCTGAGTGGAAAGTGGATTGCTTGCGCAGAGAGCTACTTCAGCGCCACCGGAAACGAGCGTTCTTACGAGATTCGCGGTCTCCGCGGTGATGTGCAGGCAGGCGGAAATCCTTTGTCCTTTCAGGGGTTTTTCTTTCTCAAAGCTTGCCTCAATCATTCTTAGAACAGACATCTCACTACTCGCCCATTCCGCACGCTCCTTTCCCTTTACCGCTAAATAGATGTCCTTTATTTCGTATTTCACCTTCGTATCCAACAATAGATTTGATGCTTTCGTCTAAGTATTAGTGGCGGAATGCCACTAGATCAGCGGAAAGCCACTTGAGAAAGCCACAGGCTACTAGATTACTGAACGATTGTAACAGAAGCGTTTAATGACGAAAAACTGAGAAAACTAAGTGTTATAATCCCGAACAAAGTGAGAAGGGCAAACGAAGAAAAAGATTACTTTGAGCTAGAGAGGCGAGCATACAGGCGGACGCTCTTGCTCATCGTAATCACCACTATCGCCCTCATACTAATCGGGAGAATGGTCTTCCTCCAAAGCGAGCGTGAAGTTAAGAAGATAATAGAGGAGCAGAAGATGGCGAGGTCCGCGCTGGAGCTGGTGAAGCCCAGAATGCGCGGTCTTAACCCGGAGGGCGAGATCGTATGGAACATTTCATCGGAAAGCGTCTCCGTTGACGAAGACACCGACACCGTAACGTTCACCAACACGGTTGCGGAGTTCTTTGACGAGGGCGAGAAGTCAGTGGACATTAAGGTTGGCACCCTCATCTATGACCAGAACTCCCGCAATATGGAAATGTTCGGCGGAATTGACCTCGTTACCTCCGACGGGTTGATCGTTGAAACTGAAAAAGTGAGGTGGTTTGACTTTTACCAAAAGTTCGTCTTTGAGGAAGGCGCAAAAATCATCTCTGAGGAGGGCAACGTCGTCAGGGCGAATTACCTTCAATCAAATAGAACTCTGGACCAGATGGAGGCGGTTGGAAACGTCAGAATTTACATTGAGGAATTTACGGATGAGGAGCTGATTGAACGTCACGAACTTACTGAGGAAAAGGTCAAACTTGAGGAATTCAAAGGGGTGCACATTACCGCTGAAAAGGCGATTTACGATAGGGAAAAGCAGATAATCGTTGCCACGAGCAGGCTCTATGAGAAGCCGTTCCGCATCACTAGCCCGGAGGGAAGGGAGATAGACATTTCCAAGTACCAGGCAAAACCGATGCCCGTTTACTTCAAAAAGAAGGAACTTGAAGTATTCGCCCTCCACGTGGAAGCGCATATAAAGGATAAGTGGGTTAACGCGCAGGGAGACATTCGCGGAAAGATCTTGCCTAGCGAGCCTCAGCCAAGGGAGGACCCCGCTTTGAAGGTTATGCGCAGAAAGGTAACCTACTTCGTAAGCGGAGACGTGGAGTACTTCTGGGGGGAGGATTACGCGAGGACGACTACGGAAACTTTGGTCGCGCAGAAGGACAGGTTCGCACGGGGAGGAAGAATCACTTACTACGGAAAGTATAAGGAACCGGGGAAAGCGGGGCTTCAGAGGGCTTTGTTCATCGAAGACGGCGTTCAACTCTGGCAGAAAAGTGGGGAATGGATGTTTCAGGAGAATCTTCTGGAGGGCGTAAAGGAGAAGGAACTTGAAAACGTTCTCAAGCAGGAATCGGATATCTCCGCCCGCAAGATTGTCGTCTTTCTAAATCGGAATGATTTGCACGCCGCGGGTATGGTTTCCGCCAGACAAAAGGACAGGGAAACCAAGGCGGACGAAATAATTTACTTGGACGGCGAGAAGAAGTTCGTGGCAAACGGAAACGCGTACTTCCGTGACCGCGATGGACAGGAGTTCTTCGGCGACCAGATCATTTATTTCTCAGATAGGGAGTACATAGAAGTCAACGGAGCGGGAACCGCAAGGATTAAGATCCCTGAGAAGTACCGCAAGGACGTTGACGAGGCGATTGCCCGCGTAAAAGGCGAAAAGGTAGAGGTGGAAAATTCTGAGAGTGAACCATCAAAGCCCGAAGCACGATCAAAAGAATCCGCGAAGTCATCCTCGTCCAAAGAAAATGAACCTTCCACGAGCGAAAAGACCCCTCCCGCTGATGATGACACTAAAGAGGAAGCTATAGAGGTGAAGAAGTGAAGCGTTTCCTCCTAAGAATCAGGGCGGTTCTACGACGAGGGATTCTTCCCCTGCTCGCGGTGGCGGCGCTAGAGGCGGTGTACCTTCTTACCTTAGGTCTCGCGATCCAACCTACGTCGGCGAGCGCCGGCGATTCTATTGAGGTTAAGAATAACGGGAAAGAAGAAGAAAGCAAAGATAAAAGCGAAGCGGAGGAAAGTGATAAGGACGCTGACGCAGCGGGAGCGAGAAAGGGTGAGGAATATCTTGAAGAGGTTTTCCCAGGAGCGCGGGTGGACCCAGAATCGTCAAATGCGGGTCCCTCCCTCGTTGAGCCGGAGGGGGGTCCGCAATCCTCTGCTTTAGAGGAGATTATCCCGTTCCAACTAATTCCCGTTGACAAGGATGTGAACGCGTTCAGGCTGGGAAGCGGTGGGCGCGATAAGCCTACGTACTTTGAATGGAAGCGGATTGAGGAAGGGATACTCGGGCTTGCGCCTACGGTTCCCGCGCCTCCAACACTTGAGGAAAAGCCAGCCCCGCCGGCAGTCAAACCGGAGGAGAAGCCGGAGATCCCTGAAGAGGCACCTGAAGCTCCCGGGAAGAAGCCAGTAGAGGAGGTGCCCGTGAAAATTGAATTCCCGCCTCTGAACGAGCTTCCCCCCACCGAGGACGCGGTTACCCTGGCGATGAAGGTTGGCGCGGAGGGACTCGGAAGAGATTATGCTCGCGTAATTGTGACAAGCGGAAGACTAAGCGGTAGCACAAAATCCAAATCCTACGACATTGAGGGCGAACTTGTCCTATTCTACCGTGACATAGCCGCGTCCGCGACGCGCGCACATATGGACGAAAAGTCGGAGGTGGTGCGATTGTCCGAGGATGCCCTGGTGAAAGACCCAAACTACGAGCTATCCGCGGAGTTAATTGAAATCAAGTTCAAGGATAAGAGCTTTTCCGCCCAAAACTTCGTTCAGTTCAAGAAGAAGCAAAAGGGGAACGAACCGACGGGCAAGGATATCCCCAAGCGTCAGCGTGTGATAAACATATTCAAGAATGAGCCAACGGAGATTTACGCCAACAGGCTTACCTACAACTGGGAAACCGAAGGGATGGAGGTTGAAGGTGAGGTAAAGGTGCTACAAGAGGACTTCACCGCAACGATGGACAAGCTGTCATACAACCCGAGGTCCAAGACCTATCTGATGAATGGTAACGTTTTCCTGACGCTCCATAGCGCGGACTGGATACTTGAGCACGAGATTGCGGAGAAGGAAGACGAGGATTTGGCAAAAGCGCTCTCCGAGAAGGAAAGCGTCTTAAAGGCGAATTCCGTTGAAACCGGCGAGGAAACTGAAATTACCCTTATTCGCGGGACTCCCACCGAGCCAAGCGAGCTCTCTCAGAGCGACAAACGCCTGCGGGCACTTCAAATCCAGATTGACGACCGCAATAAGTTGATGACCGCTCAGGGAAGCGTTGAATTCTATCAGGAAACCGGTGATTGGCTAATTAAAGGCGGAATAGTTGAGGAAGGAGCGGAGGAGAAAGTCAAGGAGAGGCTTGCTAAACCTATTACCAGCACGTCCGACTTCCTCACTTACGATTATGACAAGCGCATCCTTAAGCAGTGGGGAGGTGTCAAGCTTCTCGGCGAAAATGAAGCCATATTCGCGGATGAGCTAATATTCAGCGAAAAGGAGAAACTACTCACTCTAAAGGGCAATCTCACCTACTACCGCGGGGAGGAGGACTACCTATTCGCGGATGAGGTTGTCATTGACACGGGAAAGAACGTTATGCGATTTACCGGCGCAATTTCCGCGCTGATGGTTGGGGAAGAGACGAAGGGGGAAGAGGAGGAAACGAAAGTGGAAGAAGGTGCGGAGCAGACGCAACCCCAGGAGGAGGTAGAAGGCGAACCCTCGCCTCCCCCCAGCCCGGGACCCTAGTTCCTAAACTTCACCTTACCAAACACTGCCAACCTGAAGCAACTTGAAGGAATCATCACCGGGGGTGGAGGAACCCGTCCACTTCGCCTAGTAGGCGGGTTTCAGCGGAAGGGCGGGTAAACTTTAGTCCCGCAGAAAAAGCTGGGCTAAAGCCCGACGTACTCCCGGGGGACGCCTAAATCCGTCGCCCTTGCGGATGTTCTGAAGGAGCTGGAAGAACTTGAGACGCCTGAAGGCGTGGACGCGGATATATTCGCCCATCTCAAATCCGCCCTGGCGCGCCAACTTAATACATATTCAGAGAGTAGGCGGGACCCAGCCAAAGGGTGGGTAAACTTTAGTCCCGAAGTAGGTGCTGGGCTAAAGCCCAGCGTAATCGTGGAGGAACCCGCCCGCACAGGAATGGAGGGTCAAAGACCCTCCCCTACAAGTTCCACCCTACGCTTGGTCTCCAAACCGCCCCACGGGCGTGAAAAGTAAAATTCCAAATTGCTTTCTCAAGAGCCTGACGTTTTCCCAAATCTAGGGTATAATTCAAGAGCGGGGGAGGAAGTAATGGAAGCTAAAAGGAACTTGAGGCGTGTTTTAATTTCCATAACCTTCTGCGCCTTTGCGCTCCTGACGTCAACTTGCGGAGGGGGAAGGCAACCTACCCCCCAATCTGGAGTCCCTGACGTCCTCGTCGGGGGTAAGGACACGCCCGAGACGGACCTGATCCGAGGAAGGCTTGACACAGACCTGATCCAGGGCGGGAATGGGAAATCCGTGTCGCTCGTTGACGTGCTGAGGGAACTTGAGGATATGCCCCCGCCTGCGGGCGTGGATGCGGATACCTTCGCCCAACTCAAATCCGCTCTGTCGCGCCAACTTAATACATATTCAGAGAGTAGGCGGGACCCAGCGGAAGGGCGGGTAAACTTTAGTCCCGAAGTAGGTGCTGGGCTAAAGCTTAGCGTACTCCAGGACGAGGGCAAATTCGTCTCCAAACCGCCCACGGGTAAGGCAAATCGCATAAATGATTTATGGGCTTACCAATCTGAGGAAGGAAACGTAACTCTAACT
>FWPU01005782.1_pt1 | contig 26072 bp, 17 predicted proteins | sample 2228361 | NCBI WGS metagenome assembly FWPU01 (sample SAMEA103939777, study PRJEB20133) | metagenome | reverse complement strand
CACCCACCCCAGCCCTCCCTCTCCCACAAGGAGAGGGAGGGAGCCGACTCCCCTCTCCCACAGCGTGGGAGAGGGGTTGGGGGTGAGGGCTACAGAAACCCTCACCCACCCCAGCCCTCCCTCTCCCATAAGGAGAGGGAGGGAGCCGACTCCCCTCTCCCACAGCGTGGGAGAGGGGTCGGGGGTGAGGGCTGGAATTTCGGAGAGGGGTCGGGGGTGAGGGCTTACCTCTGCTGCTTGTTCAAAAGCGCTCGCAACTGGCGCAGCTCCTCCTGCAACTGCCGAATCTCCGCTTGTTGAACTTGGATGGCGTTCACCAGCAACGGAAACAGTGCCTGATAGTTCACCGACAACATCTCGTCTTGGTCGGAGCCTTCCAACACCAACTCGGGAAATACACTCTGCAACTCTTGCGCGATAAAGCCAAACTGCGGCTTGCCCTGCATCGCTTCGTTCAATCGCTCATCGCGCCAGAAGTAGGACACGGGGCGCAACTGAAGTAGGCGTTGCAGTTCTGTCGGAGCGTCGAGGGGCTGGATATCGCGCTTGAGCCGTTCATCGGAGCGATTGACAAGGGTACTGTATTTTATACCTGCACAGACGATATCCCATGTCGCCAGTCCACCCCCCCAGCCTGAGTTCCAGTCGGTGTATACATTTCCAGACCTGTCGGTGATAATGGCAGAGCTCTGATTGCCTGATACGCCTCTCACATGCAAACGGGCACTGGGCGAAGTCGTGCCAATCCCGACATTGTCCGAGAAATACCCCCTGCCTAAGAAATAGCCTCCGTAGCCATCAGGGCTGTCGCTTCGTCCAAACACACCGTAGGTCGCGCCTGTGGTGGCGCTTGCCCAGCCAAACACGCCCCTGCCAGAGGTGCTGGCGCTTAGCCCATATACGCCGTAGGTCGTGCCTGTGGTGGCGTTTGCCCAGCCATACACGCCCGTGCCATTGGTACTAGTGCTTTGCCCTAACACGCCGTAGGTCGTGCCTGTGGTGGCGTTTGCAAAGCCAAACACGCCCCTGCCAGAGGTGCTGGCGCTTTGAAACCTACCGCCGTAGGTGGTTCCACTGGTGGCGCTTGCCGCACCGAACACGCCCGTGCCCTCAGTGCTGTAGCTTGTCCCTATCACGCCGGTGGACGGACCCGTACTGGCGGATGCCAAACCCCACACGCCCCTGCCAGAGGTGCTGGTGCTTCGCCCATACACGCCGGTGGCGGAGCCACTGGTGGCGCTTGCCGCACCGAACACGCCCGTGCCCTCGGTGCTGTAGCTTATCCCTATCACGCCGGTGGACGGACCCGTACTGGCTGATGCCTCGCCATACACGCCCGTGCCAGAGGTGCTGGCGCTTCGCCCCCACACGCCGTAGGTCGTGCCTGTGGTGGCGGTATGGCGCCCGAAAACAGCTCTGTCTCCCGCGTTGGTCTCCACATGTAGGCGATAAATGGGCGAGCTGGTACCTATCCCGACATTGCCCGTGTTGTAAAAGATATTTGTGCCCGACAGAGACCAGAGTTGGTCGCTCAAGTCGTTCGCAGGCGACCACGCCGAGCCGTCCCACTTCAACACCTGCCCCGCCGTAGGGGCTGTGTTGGCAATCGAGCGCCCCTGTATGCGTATGACCGTCGGGTTCGGGTAGGTTCCGCTCAGGTCGCCCCCTGCACTGCCGATGGGGTTCGCCGTGCCTGCGCGAATCGCATAAGGTGTCGGGTTGATTTTGACACGCGGTGAAAGCGTCGTGTAAGACCCCGACCCCGCAGGACTCACCCGTATCTCCAAGTAGCGGTCAGAGCCGTCCCAGACCGCCCCGAAGTCCAGCGCAACTGTGAACAGCCCGTTCTGGACACTCACACTATTGAGCGAGACGGTCGAGCCGACTTGGGTTCCCCCTGTGAGGGTGGAAAACAGCAGAAACTGAAAGTCGTAGTTCCCGTTGGCAGGGTTTCCACTTTGTTTTAGGAAGCCCTGATAAGTAAACGCTTGTGCCGATGCACTACTGACTACGCTCAACACCAAGAGCGCAGAGACTCCGAAACTCAGCAAGGTTCGCATCATACAGCCTCCTTATCTGAAAGTCATCCCGAAGGATGCTGACCCCTATTATCCCCATCGAGTCTTACAGGAATCTTAAATGGGGATTTTAGAGTAGTTGGGAGGCGAGAATCTGGTATTAATACGGTGTTTCGGGTGGGGGATAGAGCCTTTTGCCTTCGGCTCAGGGTGATGGAAGCGGGCACGGGCAAGTCGCCCGTGCCACGATTGCCGATTGCCCTGCAATCAGCCTCGCTCCTGAATCGGTTTGAACACGCGGTCGCGCGGACCGTTGTAGTCGCTTCGGGGGCGGATGAGGCGGTTGTTGTCGTGCTGTTCCACCACATGCGCCGTCCAGCCCGTGATGCGCGCCGCGGCGAAAATCGGTGTGTAGAGCGGGATTGGAATGCCCATCAGGTAGTAGACCACTGCTGCGGGGAAGTCCACATTCGGGTACAGGTTCTTCTCGCGGAGCATCACGCGCTCCATCGTCTCCTGAATCTCGTACAGGTCCATTCGCCCAACCTGCTCTGCCAACTCGCGCACATACTGCTTCAGGATGAACGCTCGCACATCGCCCGTTTTGTATTCGCGGTGTCCGAAGCCCATGATGCGCGCTTTTTGAGCGAGCTTCTCCATCAGCCACGATTCGGCGCGGTCGGGCGTACCGATTTCCAGAATCGCTTCCATCGCCGCCTCATTTGCGCCCCCGTGGAGCGGACCGCGCAGAGCGCCAATCGCGCCCACGACCGCCGAGTACATATCGCCCAGCGTCGAGGCAATCACATGGGCGGTGAAGGTGGAGGCATTGTAGCCATGCTCGGCATAGAGGATAAAAGTGAGGTTCATCAGGCGCGCATGCAGAGGCTCAGGCTCACGGTCAAACAACATATAGAGGAAGTTGCCCGCAAGGTTCAGCGTCGGGTGGGGTGTAACGGGTTCCTGACCCTGTAGGATGCGATAACTGTTCGCCACCAGCGTGGGCATGCTGGCAATCAGGCGAATCGCTTTCTGCATATTGGCGTCGTGCGAGTTATCGCTTGCCTTCGGGTCGTGCATTCCCAGCGCCGCGACGCCCACCTGAAGCGCTGCCATCGGGTTGCCCTCACGCGGGAGCGTCTTCAGAGTTTGGTAGACCGCACCGGGCAGTTGACGATGCGCCTGAACCTGTGCCTTGAACTCGTCTAATTGGCTTTGGGTGGGTAGGTCACCATAGAGGATGAGATACGCCACCTCTTCATACTCGCAGTGTTCCGCCAAGTCGCGCACATCGTACCCGCGATAGATGAGGCGGTTCTCTGCTGCAATCACATCCGAAATCGAGCTAATACCTGCCGTCACGCCCTCCAATCCGGGGCGATAGGGAATAATGTCCTTCTCACTCATTATGGTTCCTCCGTTGAACGATGCATCCTCGCTATACGAGCATAGGATACCCGATTCGGCTTACTCAGATGAAAACAGTTGTGTCCACTCTTGGCGATACCGTTCAAGTCCTTGCAGAAAGCGGGAGTCGATGCGGTAGACCATCACTTCGCGCAGGTATCGCTCACAGAGGGCATACGGAATATTCATCTGTTGTGCCGATTGGGCGATGAGTTGTTCTAAATGCACTTCGCCCCACTCATAGGCGCGGTGAAGGAGCATCGAGAGGGCATCAAGGTCGGCTTCGGGATTCGCCAGCCACACCGCCCACACGAAGGGAAGACCTGTCCATCGTGTCCACTCGGCGCCGAGGTCCAACACGATTAGCCCCTCTGAAGGCGCCAACATCCCCTTATCCCCGATCAGTAGTGCGCTATCGCACTCGGCAAGCATCATCGTCAAGTCGGGGGGGAGGGAGCAGTAGGTCGGCTCGATGCCATAAACCTTCCGAAGCAGAATCTGCACCAGCGCGGACGAGGTGAGCGAACTGGTATCCAGCGCAACCGAACGAATCTCGGAGAGGGGCACCTTGCTGAACAGGCGCACGCTCAGCACCTCGCCGAACGAAGCGATTGCCAAACCAGGCACGAACACCGTGTCGGGACGGCGAAAATGCTCGGCAGTAGAGACCAGCGCCACATCGATGATGCGCGCCTGCAACATCTGTGCTAACTGCGAGGGCGGGGCATAGACCACCTCGGCAAAGTTGCGCCCCTCCTCAGTCTCCAGCCAGCGGGTGAGGGGTATTGCATTCAGATAGGGCACACTGCCCACCACAAAACGCCGATGGCTCATCACACCACCCTATCCAGCAGGCTAAACACAAACAGCCCAATGCTCACATAACCGTTCATCGTGAAGAACGCGAGATTCAGTTTGCTCAAGTCATCGGGCTTGACCAGCGACTGCTCGTAGGCGAGCATCAGCCCAGCGAGTGCCACGCCTGCGTAGTAGAGCCAGCCCGCGCCCACTGCCCACCCGAACAGCGCAAAGAACACCACACACAGAGCGTGTGAGAGGCGCGAGATGAAAATCGCACGCGCCTTGCCCAATGTTTCGGGCAGGCTTCGTAGACCATAAGCGCGGTCGAACTCGTAGTCCTGCAGGCTATAGAGGATGTCGAACCCTGCCACCCAGAGCGCAACGCCCATCGTCAAGAGGAGCGGAGGCAAATCCAATGTACCCCGAACCGCAATCCAGGTCGCTGAAGGGGTAATCCCCAACGATAGCCCCAGCCAATAGTGCGAGAGGGGCGTGAATCGCTTCGTGTAGGAGTAGCCCAAGATGATGAAGAGTGCAACGGGACTCAGGATGAAGCAGAGCCAATTGAGTTGCCACGCGGAGTAGATGAAGAGCAACGCCGAGACCACCAGCGCGAAGGTCATCTGCCCAACGGTGAGCAAGCCTGCGGGCAGGGCGCGGGTGCGCGTGCGGGGGTTTAGGGCGTCCACATCGCGGTCGGCAATCCGATTGAACGCCATCGCCGAGGTGCGCGCAGTGACCATCGCCACCAGAATCCAGCCTAAGGTGCGCCCGTCTGGAAACTCAGGGCTGGCGAAAAGTAGCCCCATCAGGGCGAAGGGGAGTGCGAAAATGGTATGCTCGAACTTAATCGCTTCCAGAAAGACCCGTACTTTTCGCCAAACCTGCCCCAACGCTGGCACAGGTTGCTGATTGTTCATCATAGAAATTGTACCCGACTAAGAGCGCAGTCTGGCAGTGCCCCCCGAGTGGTCGGACTGTACAGCGGTTCGGAGTGCCGACGCCAGCACCCCAAAGCCGGGCGCATAGAACACTACAGGTTCGCCCTCTAACTGGGGAATGCCTGCGCGCTCCACCAGATTCTGCTCTAAGTCAAGCAGCGTCGCAGGTTGAATTTCGTAGGGCAGGTGGGCGACCTCCGCCTTGTAGAGCCGTCGGCTCGTGCCCGTGAACAGCGTGTAGCGCTCCACCAGAAAATGCTCCAGACTGCCGGGCTGGGTCTCGGCAGGTGTGCCTTCAATCTGATAGCGGACATACGCACAGGCTTGGGGCGCGTGCTTGTCTTTGCGCTCGACCGTGTACTCAAACTGGTTCTCGCCTGTTCGGCTCCAGTGCATCCGCGCGTAGTAGTAGGGCAGGTTCCAGAAACGCCGTGCGACCCACACGCCCAATCGGTGGCGTGCATCGAGGCTAAAGAACCAGACCCCACGCTGGGCGCCCAGACGCACATAGGTACGCACATTCGCTTCAGGGAAATCGAGCAGGCGCGGGATGGGAGGCACCCACACAGGGCGCACCGACTCCATCACGAACGGCACGAAACCGACCCACGCCGAGCCGTCGTAGGTGTCTATCTCTAACGGCGGGGGGATGAGTAGGCGCAGGGTTTGGATGGGCACGCGCCAGTGGACGAACAGTAGGTGCTTCCAGCGCATACTCAGGGCAGGGCGCCAACTTCGCTCGGTCATCGGGGACACTCCTTATCCGATAGGCGGAGCCAACGGCTGATTCGGTGTCGGTTGCGCGCAATCAGCCAATAGCCCAGTTCCACAAGCCAGACGAGCGGGGGCAAGCGGAGGAGCCGTGCGAGCGGACGATTGCCTACTTGCTCCATCAGGAACAGCACCGCACGCCCCGCCCGAAGCACTTGACCTTCGTTCGTGACTACATGCACCCCACGCAGGAGGTTGTCGGGGTTCACCTTTTGCATCAGTTCGGGAGGCGCGCTTTGGAACGGCACGATGCGAAACTGCCCTTTGGGGTCGCGCCGACGCACACGGGCGACCGACCACGCACAAAAATCGCACTCGCCATCCCAGAGGAGCCAGTGGGGCGCATTTGCTTGAGCCATCACTTCAATTATACGCAAAAAGGGGGCTGGGTGTGCCCCAGCCCCACAGTGTTGCACTGAGCGAAATTCGGCTTAGTTGCGATTGCGTCGTCGCAGAGCCAACAACCCTGCCAGACCTGTGCCGAGCGCGAGCATGCTCTAATCAAGTGGCTTGGGAAGGACGACACGGGCGACGCGCTGTGCTTCGATTGCCCACTACTCCGACGGGTATAATCTGGGCAAATAAATGGAGAAGGGCACCCTATGGATGGACTGCGGACGGACTTGGTGACTTGGCTACTCCTACTGCCTTTACTTGGCTCGGTTTTCCACGCGCTGTTTGGCGGTCTGATTATCCGAGTGCTGGGTGAACGGGCAGGCAAGTGGCTCATCGGTGCGGTCGGCACTGGAGTCGTGCTGGCAGCGTTCGCACTGGGCTGGAGCCTGTTCCAAACGATGCTCCAACTACCTGAAGACCAGCGCACTGCCTCGTTCATCCTGATGGATTGGATACAGGTCGGCTCGCTCACTATTCCGTTCGAGTTCCTCGTCGACCCGCTCTCGATTCTGATGGTGCTGATTATCACTGGGATTGGGGGTCTGATACACCTCTATGCCACGGGCTATATGGCGGAGGACACCGACTATGCCCGATTCTACGCCTATTTCAATCTGTTCGTGTTCTTTATGTTGACCCTTGTGCTGGCGGGCAACTTCTTGGTGATGTTCATCGGCTGGGAGGGGGTCGGGCTGTGCAGTTATCTGCTGATTGGCTTTTTCTACCGCAACTCGGAGTGGAAGGCGAACACCGACGCGGGCAACAAGGCGTTCATCGTGAACCGTATCGGCGATGCAGGTTTTCTGATTGCGATGTTCATCGTGGTGGTGCTGTTCGGCACGCTCTCGTTTACGGAGGTGAACGCGCAGGCATCACAGATAGCGGGCAGTGGGGTCGCCACTGCGTTGGCGTTGTTGCTCTTTTTGGCAGCGTCGGGCAAATCGGCGCAGTTGCCCCTCTACTTCTGGCTTCCCGATGCGATGGCGGGTCCGACGCCCGTATCCGCCCTGATTCATGCGGCGACGATGGTCACGGCGGGGGTCTACGCGCTGGTGCGGGTGCATCCGCTGTTGGAAGCGTCCCCTATGGCGATGGGCATCGTGGCAGGATTGGGTGCGCTGACCGCCCTGTTCGCAGCGACGATTGCGCTCGCTCAGACCGACCTGAAGCGTATCTTAGCCTACTCCACTGTGAGCCAGCTCGGGCTGATGTTCCTTGCGGTGGGCGTGGGCGCGTTCTGGGTCGGGATGTTCCATGTGGCGACCCACGCTTTCTTCAAGGCGTTGCTCTTCTTGGGGGCGGGGTCGGTATTGATTGCGCTCCACCACAATGGCGACATTCGGCAGATGGGCGGGCTAAGACGCTTCCTGCCGATTACGACCGCCACGATGATTATCGGCTGGTTGGCGATTAGCGGGATCCCGTTCCTATCGGGCTTCTGGTCGAAGGAAGCCATTCTGCTCAGTGCGCAGGGTTCGACGGTAGTGGAGTTCGCGCCTGTGCTGTTTTGGATAGGTTTGGGAACAGCGCTCCTGACTGCGCTGTATATGACTCGGATGATGTGGCTGGTCTTTTTCGCACCGGCGCAGTACGATTCCCATCACCAACCTGAGCGTGAGCGTTATCGGGTGGTGTTGGGCGTGTTAGCGCTGCTGGCGGTCGGCTCCATCGTGTTTGGCTGGGTGCTTCCTTCTGAAAAAGCGTTCCACGAGTTCCTCAAGCCTGTTGCTGAGGCGTCCACATTTGCAGACCCTGTTGCACAAGCAGAAGCACAGAAAGGCTTCGTGTTCGCCTTGGCGCTGGGCGCCGCGTTGGCGGGAATCGGTTTGGGCCTCGCGCGCTATCGTGCAGGAATGCCGAAAGCGGAAGCGAGCCTGCAAGGAGTTTGGGGCATCGCCCATCGGCAGTGGGGCTACGACGGACTGATGCGCTGGTTGGGCGTGAATTTTGGTGGCACGCTCGCCCTGATTATCGCCGTGATTGTGGACAGCCTTATCGACGCGATCGTCAATATGATTGCGGCGGCGGTGCGTGGGCTGGGCATCGTCCTGCGCCCCTTCCAGAGCGGATATGTGCGCTCCTACGCTTTCGTGATGCTGATAGGGGCGTTCTTGGTGTTGGTTGCGATGCTGGTGTATAGTACGCAGTGAAGCTGCTCGGCATTCCTGTCTGTGTTTCCTAAGGTATAAACACGAATGTCAGCACAATAACGGATGTGAGCGAAACGATGGAGACTGCATGGCTGATTATTCCGGGCATTGCCCTTTTGGTGGCGGGCGGGGAATGGCTCGTTCGTGGGGCATCTCGGCTGGCGGTGATGATGGGCATCGCGCCCGTCGTGATTGGACTGACGGTCGTGGCGTTCGGCACGAGCGCGCCTGAGCTGGCGGTCTCGATCCTCTCTGCCTACAAAGGTCAGTCTGACCTTGCTGTGGGCAATGTGGTCGGTTCCAACATCGTCAACATCCTGCTGATTTTGGGGCTGTCGGCGGTCGTTGCGCCATTAGCGATTAGTCTGCGCCTCATCAAGTTCGAGGTGCCGATAATGGTCGGTACTGCGATGCTGTTTGTGCTTTTGGGCTGGGATGGGATGATTTCGCGTGTGGACGGTGGGGTGTTGGTGGTACTGTTCTTTGGCTATGTCTACTGGATGTGGCGTTCAGCGCGGACGGACCCCGAAGTGGCAGAGGAGCTCGGCGAAGTTGAAGAGGAGCCACCTACTCAGCCCACGCGCGTGACCTATCTGAAGATGGTTGGGCTAATCGTGCTGGGGCTGATAGGGCTGACACTGGGGTCTCAGTGGCTCATCACGGGAGCCGTCTCACTCGCACGCTTGTTAGGCGTGAGCGAACTGGTGATTGGTCTCACGATTGTCGCTGCGGGCACCTCCCTGCCTGAACTGGCGACTTCGGTGATTGCGAGCCTGCGTGGGGAGCGCGACATCTCGGTGGGCAACATCGTCGGCTCCAACATTTTCAATATCCTCTCGGTGTTGGGCTTCAGCAGTCTGGTCGCTCCAAATGGGGTTGGCTTTTCCCCTGCGCTGATGATGTTCGATGTGCCCGTGATGATCGCCGTCTCTCTGGCGTGCTTCCCCATCTTCTTCAACGGCTTCAAGATTATGCGTTGGGAAGGCGCGCTTTTTGTGCTGTTCTATGTTTTTTACACGCTCTATCTCTTCCTCAACGCCAGCCAGCACGATATGTTGGACGAGTATCAGATGGTGATGAAGTACTTCGTCTTGCCGATTATTGGGATAGTGCTGGTGGGAACCCTCTTCAAGGCACTTCGCCGCTATCGGTACGAGGTTAGGGTCAAGAGGCGTCCGCTTTGAAGAGGGGTTTCGATAGTTTGCGCGGGGCAGTGAGCCGAAGCCAGACCAAATCGCGAAGCATGCGTAGACCGTCACGGAGCATTCGTACTTTCGAACCCTCCTGGTGCATCCAGCGGATAGGCACTTCGGCAATCGAGTAGCCGAGCCGACGCGCATAGTAGAGCGCCTCGAAGTCAAAACTGAACCCGTCCAGCCGACAGAGTGAGAAGATAGCTTGTGCCGACTCGCGGGTGAACAGTTTGAACCCACACTGGGTGTCGTGGATGCCCCGAACTGCGAGGAGTTGCACCACCTTATTGAAGGCGCGCCCTGCCATTTCCCGATAGAACGGCTGGCGCACGACTAACTGCGAGTCTCGGAGCGGACGCGAACCAATGGCGACCGCATAGCCCCCCTCTAAATAGGGTGCGAGTTTTTCGAGTTCTTCGATTGGCGTGGCGAGGTCAGCATCGCTGAAAAGCACCCACTCGCCCTGCGCGCGCAGGATTCCATAGCGCACCGCATATCCCTTGCCCCGATTAGGCTGGTAGGCGAGCAGTTTCACTTGGGGATGCGTCTGCGCGAACGCCTTCACGATGGACTCCGTCTGGTCAGTCGAGCCATCACTCACCACCAGAATCTCGTAGGGTTTCCACGGGCTGGTATCGAGGTACTCCACCGTGCGTTCGAGCGTGCGTTGGATGCGCGTCTCCTCGTTGTAGGCGGGGATGACCACCGATAGGCGCAGGTTCCCTTCAGCCACCGAACACCTCCTCATAGGCGCGCACGAACGCCTCATAGGCAACCTTACCGAACAAGCAGAAGCGCACCTCGCTCAGTTGGCTCCCCCCGTCTAAATGGGTCTTGAGTGTGGTCATCATGATTCGGGCGCCCTCGTCGAGTGGGAACCCTGCAATCCCCATTCCAACGGCAGGGAAGGCAATCGTGCGCACCTCATGGCTCTCCGCCAACTGGAGGGCGTGTGCCACACTGCCCCGAATGCTCTCGGCGGTGGCGGAACCTCCGGGTGGCATACTCGCTGCGTGGATGACATACTTAGCAGGTAAGTTGCCCGCACCGGTGATTGCCGACTGCCCGACCTGTATCGGACCGTGGCGGTTGCACTCCTGTTGGATACTCGGTCCGCCCTTGCGTGCGATTGCGCCCGCCACGCCTGAGCCCAAACTCAGGTGGCTGTTCGCTGCGTTGACAATCGCATCGACCGCCTGCTCGGTGATGTCCGCCTCTTGAATGAGGATTCGCGTGGTTCGGTAGGTTCGCTCGACCATAGCACTGCAATTCTACCCTGAAAAGGCAGTCTCACTGCCGAATGCTGATTGCCCACTGCCCCAATCTGTCATTCCAAGCAAAGTGAGGGAACTCAACAGTCCCTCACCTTGTATACAGGTACTATATAGGCACAACGTTCGCACATAGAGAGGAGGAACACTATGCGCAAATGGCTCATTGGTTGTGGAGTGGTGGCGCTTCTGGTCTGTGGAGGGGCGTGCGTGTGGGTCGGTCTGCTTTTCAGGGAGCCGAAGATCGAGATTCCACCACGCGAGTATCCTCCCAACAACGCTTATGAAGCGCATCAGCGTATCGGTTTTCAGATTGCACGCATGCGTGAGCAAGATAGACAGTTCCAAGCCATTGAAGACAAGGTTCCTCGCCAGAACCTTAGTCCTACGGAGCGACGCTACTATTTGGAGCGGGTACAACCCTACCTAAACGAGTATCGCAAACACCTGAACAAACCGAGTGTTGTGATAATGGAATATGGCATGCAAGCGCGGTTTCCTGAGTTTGCGAGTTTCCGTACGATTGCACGCGCCGAGAGTTTTCTCATCCGAGAAGACCTACGCTATCGGCGTGAGACTTCTGCGGTAGAACGGTTCGACAGTCTCTTGCGGTTCTCGAACCAAATCCGAAACGAGGGTAACTTGATGCATTATCTTGTGGGCACTGCAATTATCTCTATGGGCTCTCAGCCGTTTCTGGAGACTTCGCTCCAGTCGCAGGGGGCGCTCTCAGCTATGGTGCGCACCGCCCAGCGTTATGAAAAGGAGCGCGTACCTATCTATCGGGCAATCCGAAATGAGCGCAACTTCATACTGGCGGGCTACAAAGAAATCGCTACCAACAAGGTGAGTTTGGCAGAGCTCATGGGCAAGGAAGGTGCAGAGAGTCAAGCGGGCGCAAGGAGCAACCTGCCTGGTAAGGTGTTGGTGAACCTCGCCTTGCCAGAGTTCCACCGATATATGGACGCGCTTGAAAGCCAACTCCAACTCCCCCACTGGGAACGGAAGAGAGAAACCCTCCCTAATCTGAGGAACCCTCTAAATCAGATTTTGTTGCCTGTTTTTTCAGAGGGCATGGGGGAGACGGAGGTCATCGAGCAAGCTCGTATTCGGTTGCTGGGGGTGGCAAGCGCGGTTCGCCTCCACCGAATACGCACAGGACGCTACCCGAAGAGTCTGGAAGAGCTGAACTTGGGCGACCTTGCAATCGACCCGTGTAGTGGTCAACCGTTTGTCTACCGCACCGACCCCAAAAAAGGGTTTATGCTCTATTCCATCGGTCCCGATGGTCTCGATGACGGTGGTGCGTTTGTATACGGAGGCGCTCGACCCTCCCAGGGCGATATTGTGCCCACCTATCGTCCCCTGCCTGCGAACCTTAGGGAGATTCCTGTGGAGCAACGACCCCTACACCCGCCCGTATGGTTGAGATAGGGAAAGGTTCACTCATTCACGCGTGCGCCCCAGAGGAGGCGGTCGCGCAGTTTCTCGAAGAACTCGCCTTCGTTGAACGAGAGCAGTTTGAGGCGGAACGGGGCGGAGGTGATGTGAATCGTCTGCCCCGCAGTGAGCATCTGATGATGACGCCCATCGGCAGACATCAGCACCTGCACTTGGGGGTCATCAGAGGCGGAACAGTCCACCGTAATCGCAATTCGGGCGTTGGGGGGCAACACCAGCGGGCGCGCCCCTAAGGTGTGAGGCGAAATCGGGGTCAGCACCAACGCTTCGGTCTGCGGATGCATCACGGGCGCACCCGCCGAGAGCGCATACGCTGTGGAGCCAGTCGGAGTCGCCACCAGCGAGCCATCGGCAGGATAGGTCGTCAGGGGCAGGTCGTTGATAGTAATCGTGAAGTCGAGCATCGGCATCGTGGGCTGGCGCAGGAGTGCTACTTCGTTCAGCGCGTAAACTACCCGAATCTCGTTGCCGACGCGTGCCTGCACCATCAACCGCTCTTGGAGGGTGTAATCGCCTGCTTGCCACCGTTCCAGTGCCTGAATGACCTCATCTGGCTCGGCTTGGGCGATGAAACCGAACCGCCCCAGATGCACTCCGAGCAAGGGCACGCCTGCAGGCGCGCAGAGCGTCGCTGCGGTGAGCAAGGTTCCATCGCCCCCCAGCGTGATGGCGAGTGCAATTTGGGTATCGGGCAGTTGAGTCCAGTTGCTGGCGGTGCGCTGGTCGGTCAGCACGGCGCCATAGCCTTGGGCTCGGAGCCAGCGCGCTGTTTCTTGAGCATAGCGCACTGCCTCCGAGCGTTTGGAGTTGTAAAGGACAAGGACATCCTGCATTAGCGTCGGCTCAGGCGTGTCAGGTTCTGGCGGGCGTCGGTGAAGTTCGGGTCTGCCTGCAACGCTTGCTGGTACATCGTGCGTGCGCGCGCCACTTGACCTTTGCGCTCATAGGCGACGCCCAAGTTGTTCAGGTAGGTCGCCGATTTCGGTTCCAGTGAGACCGCTCGCTCGAAGGCACGGATTGCCTCATCGATGCGGTTCGTTTGTAGGAGAATCAGCCCCAAGTTGTTCCACGCGCTGTGTTGGCGCGGGTCGCGCATCACCGCGTTGCGATAGTGCCGTTCGGCACCGCGCAGGTCGCCCTTCTCCATCAGCAGGTCGCCCAGCGCCACGCGTGCAGGAACGCGTCCAGGGTCTTGCTGGAACACCTGCTCGTAAAGCTCGATGGCTTTGTCGCGGTCGCCCCTGAGCCGATGCGCGGCGCCGAGATTGACACGGGCGTCAATCAGCTTCGGGTCGCGCTCCAAAGCGAGTTGAAGGGTCGAGATTGCCTCATCGATGCGGTTCTGGCGCAGGTAGACCAGCCCTAACTGCGCCAGCACTTCGGCATCGTTGGGCTTAATCCGATTGGCGTTCTGAAGGGCGGTCGCTGCTGCAGCGAGGTCGCCCTGCTGGAGATAGAGGATGCCCAAGTTATAGTGAATATCGGCGTTGTCGGGGTTGGAAGCCAGCCCTTTCTGGAGTGCACCGATGGCTTGAGGGATGCGGTTCATACGCGTGTAGCCCTCCGCCAGTTTGAGCCACCCACCTGCTTCGTTGGGCATTCGGGGCATCACGCGCTCCAGCTCGGTGGTCGCCTCGCTCCAACGTCCCAACGAATGGAGCACCAGCGCGTAGTTATAGCGGAAGGTAGCGTTGTTCGGTTCCAGCTCGACGGCGCGCTTGTAGTGAGCCACCGCTCGGCTGGGCAAACTCATCATCTGATAGGCGTAGCCCAAGTTGTTGTGGGCGTTCGCATCGCGCGGGTTGAGCTGGATTGCCTTCTGATAATGCTCCACCGCCTGCTGATACTGCTTCGTCTTTGTGTAGAGGTTGGCGATGTTGTAGTGGGCGTCGGCATCGTTGGGCTTGAGTTCCAGCACCTTGCGATAGGCTTGAATCGACTTCTGGATGTTGCCCGTGTGCAGGTAAGCGTTGCCGAGGTTGTTCCAGACCTCCGAGTTGCGCGGGGAGAGCTGAACCGCCTTCTCTAAGATGGGCACTGCCTCCTCATAGCGTCCCTCTTTCAGATAGAGGTAGCCCAGCCAGTTCACGACCGTCACATTGTCGGGTGCGCGCTGGTAGAGGGCTTCGAACATCGCCATCGCTTCCTGTGTTCGTCCCGCATTCGCCAGCCGAACCGCTTCGGCTACGGTAGGCTGTTGCTGTTCCTGCGTCCAACTCAGAGTGACCCACAGCAGACTGATGAGCGCTAACCATCGCATCGTTTCAGTTCCTCCATTTCGACGGCTCCGCTTCGCTATCGGGCGGACGAGCCTGTAATCTTTGACGGCTAAAGTATACTCGAAGTGCCCCAAAGAGGGAAATCTGCCAACTGTGTCGAACCGTTCCAGTGAGGTACAACAATGAGGAACCCGTTAGCGAAGTGGCTTTGGATGCTGAGCGTGTTGGCAATCGTGGCGGTGAGCCACGCGCAGAAGCCGTTAGACGACTATTTCAACCGTCCTGAACCCGCTTATCGTTGGGAGAAGCGCGAAACCAAAAAGGTAGAGGGCGCAACGGTCTACACCCTGTTTATGGTCTCCCAGACTTGGCAGGGCATCGAGTGGGAGCATTCCGTGCAGATTTTCTATCCCGACCGTGTGCGCTTTCCCCGCTTTGCTGGGCTACTGAACACAGGAGGTAACCCCAGCGAGCGGAATGAGGCGATGGGCACGCTGATTGCTCAGCGTGCAGGCGCGCCGTTTGTGATTTTGTACAACATTCCCAAGCAACCGCTCTATGGCGGTCTGACCGAAGATGCGCTGATTGTCTACACTTGGCAAAAGTTTTTGGAGACGGGCGACCCCACTTGGCCCCTGCACTTCCCAATGGCGAAAGCGGTGCTGAAGTGTATGGATACTGTGCAGGCGTTTCTGCGCCAAGAGCAAAAGCCTGTGCCCCAGCGATTTATGGTGACGGGCGCATCGAAGCGAGGCTGGACGGCGTGGCTCGTCGGGGCGAGCCGAGACCCCCGCGTAGCGGGGATTGCGCCAATGGTAATTGATGTGCTGAACCTGCCTGCCCAAGTGCCCCACCATCTGGAGTTCTATCGCGGTCGCCCCAGCGAACAGATTGGCGACTATGTGGCAGGCGGTATGCTCCAACAACTCAACACCCCCAAAGGGCGCGAACTGGTCGAGTTGGAAGACCCCTACAGCTACCGCGACCGCTACACGATGCCCAAACTCATCATCAACGGCACGAACGACCGCTACTGGGCACAGGACGCACTGAACCTCTATTGGGACGGACTGCCCGAACCGAAGTGGGTTCTTTATGTGCCCAACAGCGGGCATGGCTTGGAAGACCGCGACCGCGTCTATGCGACGATGGTGGCGTTCATTCGGGCGTTGGCGAGCGGGCGCTCACTTCCGCGTCCCCAGTGGAAGATCGAAGAGGTTGCGGATGGGCTTCAGATAACGGTGACTGCTCAGCCGAACGCCAAAGAAGCGCGCCTCTGGTTTGCAACGACGCTCAATCACGACTTCCGTGATTCCAAATGGTACTCACGCCCGATGGAGCGCACTACAAACGGCTGGCGTGGTTTCTTAGCGCGCCCGCGCGCTGGGCACGCGGTTGCCTATGCCGAGCTGGTGTACGAGCTGGACGGCGAACCCTACACGATTACGACCCAACTCCAGATTATTGGGGCAAAGTAGGGCAAACGCCAAGTCAGGCTGAGGGGAGCGACTCCCCTCCTTATCCAACCGTTTCCTGCTCGGTGTGAGCGACGGTTTCCACCACAGCGGGCGCGTAGGGCATTCGATTTGCCTGCTCCAGCGAAGCACGCACTAAGCCCACAAACAGCGGGTGGGGACTCGTCGGGCGTGAGCGAAACTCAGGGTGGAACTGACCCGCCACGAAGAACGGGTGGTCGGGCAACTCGATCATCTCCACCAGCCGTCCATCGGGCGAAGTGCCACTTATCACCAGCCCACGCTGTTCCAGCAGGGGACGAAACTCGTTGTTCACCTCGTAGCGATGGCGGTGGCGCTCATACACAATCGTATCGCCGTAGAGCCGAGCCGAGAGCGTGTCGGGCTTGAGCCGACAGGGATAGACCCCCAAACGCATCGTGCCTCCCTTCTCATCGATGCCGTGCTGTTCAGGAAGCAGGTGGATGACTGGATAGGGTGTGTCGCGGTCGACCTCTTCGGTGTTCGCGCCCTCTAATGCACACACATTGCGCGCGAACTCTATCACCGCCATCTGCATCCCATAGCAGATACCATAGAACGGGATTCGTTGCTCACGGGCGTATTGAATGGCGCGCAGTTTGCCCTCGACTCCGCGCTCACCGAAACCGTGCGCCACCAGAATCCCGTCGACGCCCTCAAACACCTGTGCAGGGTCGCTCGATTCCAAGTCGGTCGACTCCACCCATCGGATATGTACGCGGGCGTCGTTCGCTGCGCCTGCGTGCTGGAACGCCTCGCAGATGCTGATGTACGAGTCGCGGTTGTTGGTGTATTTGCCGACCAGCGCAATCGTGCAGGCTCGGCTGGGGTTTTTGATACGCTCCACAATCTGGCTCCATTCCGCAAGGTCGGGAGTTCGCTCGGGCAGACCCAGACGCCGAATGATGAGGTCCGCCAATCCCGCCGATTCGAAGATGAGGGGCACTTCGTAGATGGTGTCCACATCGAGCGACTCGACCACACCCGCGCGGTCGACATCGGTGAAGAGGGCAATTTTCTCGCGCACCTCATCGGAGAGGGGCACGCGCGTTCGGCAGATGAGAATGTCGGGCGTGATTCCGATTTCGCGCAGTTTGATGACGCTGTGCTGGGTGGGCTTGGTCTTCAACTCGCCCCACGGTCCGACCGTCGGCACGAGCGTCACATGCACATACATCACATTCTCTGCGCCCATATCCTTGCGAAACTGACGAATGGCTTCCAAGAAGGGCAGACCCTCGATATCGCCGACCGTGCCCCCCACTTCGGCAATGACAACATCGGCGTTCTGCTCCCGCCCCACAAGACGAATATGCTCTTTGATTTCGTTGGTGATGTGGGGAATCACCTGCACGGTGGCGCCGAGATAGTCGCCCCGACGCTCCTTGTCGATTACGGCTTTGTACACGCGCCCTGTAGTAAGATTCGAGTTGCGCGTGCAGTTCACATCCATAAAGCGTTCGTAGTGCCCCAAATCCAGGTCGGTCTCGGCGCCGTCATCGGTCACGAACACCTCACCGTGTTGATAGGGGTTCATCGTGCCTGCGTCCACATTGATGTAGGGGTCCATCTTGAGGGGAACGACACGAAAACCTCGACTGCGCAAGAGCCGACCGATACTCGCCGATGCAATACCCTTCCCTATCGAGCTCACAACTCCGCCAGTAATGAAGATATACTTGGTACTCACGGTCTCTTCTCCAGCCTTTTGGGGGAAAGTCAGTGCCCGCAGGAGATTTTACCCGATGGGAAGGGTAGAGGAAGAATCGGGGCAGGGCTTTGAGAACGCCCCGCCCGTTTAGGGAGACCTTCGAGTTAGCCCTCTTCGTGTCCCTCGTACTTCTCCTTGAGCGCCTGTACAACGGCAGGGTCAGCGAGGGTGGTGGTGTCGCCCAGCGCGCGCCCTTCGGCGATGTCGCGCAGGAGTCGGCGCATAATCTTCCCGCTTCGGGTTTTGGGCAGGTCGGCAGTGAAGATGACATCGTCAGGGCGTGCCAGCGCGCCGATTTTGCTTGCGACATGTTGCTTCAACTCGGCTTTGAGCGATTCATCGGCGGTGTAGCCCTCTTTGATAATCACGAACACGGCGACCGCTTGTCCCTTCAGGTCGTGGTGCTTGCCAATCGCAGCCGCTTCGGCAACGGCGGGGTGGTCGACCAGTGCGCTTTCGATCTCCATCGTGCTGAGGCGGTGTCCCGACACATTAATCACATCGTCCACGCGCCCCATGAGCCAGAAGTAGCCGTCTTCGTCTTGGCGCGCCCCATCGCCCGTGAAGTAGATACCGGGATACTTGCTCCAGTAGGTTTGGACGAAGCGTTCGGGGTCGCCCCACAGCCCGCGCGTCATGGAGGGCCAAGGTTTCGTGATGACAAGATAGCCCCCATGCCCCTGAGGTACGGGATTGCCCGCATCGTCCAAGATGGCGGGGACAATACCAGGGAACGGTCGTGTCGCCGAGCCGGGCTTGGTCGCCACGATGCCGGGCAGAGGCGTGATCATAATCGCGCCCGTCTCGGTCTGCCACCAAGTGTCCACAACTGGGCATCGTCCGCCCCCGATATGCTCGTGGTACCACATCCACGCTTCAGGGTTAATCGGCTCTCCCACCGAGCCGAGCAGGCGCAGACTGCTCAGGTCGTGCTTCTGGGGATACTGTTCGCCCCACTTCATAAAGGCACGAATGGCAGTCGGAGCGGTGTAGAGGATGGTCACGCGGTACTTCTCCACGATTGCCCAGAAGCGGTCGCGGTCGGGATAGTCGGGCGCACCCTCGTATATCACGCAGGTCGCCCCGTTAGAAAGCGGACCGTAGACGATATAGCTGTGCCCCGTCACCCAGCCCACATCGGCGGTACACCAGTAGACATCCTCTTCTTTTAGGTCGAACACCCAGTTGGCGGTGACGGTCACGCCCGTCATATAGCCCCCTGTGGTGTGCATAATCCCCTTCGGCTTGCCTGTGGAGCCAGAGGTGTAGAGCAGGTAGAGCAGGTCTTCACTGTCCATCGGCTCGGCAGGGCAAGTGAGCGGGGCGTTCTCCATCAGTTCGTGCCACCAGAAGTCGCGCCCTTCCTGCATCGGCACGGAGTAGTCGCCCCCGATACGCTTGTAGACGATGACTTTCTCGATAGAAGGGGTACTCTTCAGGGCGGTATCGGCGTTCATCTTGAGCGTGACGATGTTCCCGCGTCGGTAGCCCCCGTCGGCGGTGATGAGCAGTTTCGCTTGGGCGTCGTTGATTCGGTCGGCGAGACTCTCTGCGCTGAACCCACCGAACACCACCGAGTGGGGCGCTCCGATTCGGGCGCACGCCAGCATCGCAATCACCACTTCGGGCACCATCGGCATGTAGATACAGACGCGGTCGCCCTTCTGTACGCCAAGCGATTTGAGGACATTCGCGAACTTTTGAACCTCTCGGTGGAGGTCGCCATAGGTCAGCACCCGCTCATCGCCTGGTTCGCCTTCCCAGATGAGCGCGGCTTTGTTGCGTCGCCAAGTTTTGACATGGCGGTCGACGCAGTTGTAGCAAGCGTTCAGCTTGCCCCCTACAAACCACTTTGCATAGGGTGGGTTCCATTCCAAGACGGTGTGCCACTTCTCGAACCAGTCCAATCGCTCGGCACACTCTGCCCAGAAAGCTTCATAGTCTTGGCTCGCCCGCTCGTAGATATTTGGGTCATTGATATTGGCTCCTGCCACGAACGCATCAGAGGGCTTGAATACGCGTGTCTCCTGCAGCAGTGCGTCAATTGCGGTCGTCTCCATCGTTTCAACCTCCACTGAAAAGTTTCGTGATGTGGGGAAGAGTTCCTGCAATCGCGGAGGGTGTTCGGAAAGAAGTGGCTTGGGCGAGATGCCCACCGCCTTAATAACTTGGCTGATGGGCAGGACGCCCGTGCCACCAACGGGTTTTTCGTAAATTCTCTCGCCCCCCCCTTGACAAACGCGCAGAAATGTGCTATAATGTAGGTGCGAAACCTGAACCATTCTGAATACAGGAGGCGCGTGATGTTCAGAAAGGTACAGATTTGGTGGCAAAGAGCTCTCACAACCTGCTCTAATTCAGCGGGGGGGGGGGAAGATTCCACATACTCTCCTAATTGTTTCGCTCTTCCTCTCTATCGGTTTTGCACCAGCTCACGCTCAGTGGCGAATCTACTATGAACCATGCGAAGAAAACGAACTCAGTTTATTCAGCATTCTTCGAGAGAGGCTTGTTGTTTTCTCTTATCCATGTAATGATGGAACAACTGTGACGGTAGCTGGAGCAAGAGCTTTTGGATACGCTGCTCCAGGCATCTGCACAACACCTGATTGGGCAAGCGGGCATCACGACGAATCTCACCATTGCGAACTTTATGAAAACAGGAGCGGACCCTTCGTCATAGGAGAAGTGACTGCAACCTATGAAGATCCCGTCTACTGTATTGGTTTAGGATTAATTCCTAGCTATAGTAGTGGTCGCATATCAGGTAGTGGCAGAACCGTACTGAAGTTAGTATGGGAAGGGAGTGGTGTGCCACCTACAGAGGTACGTGTCATCACAGCTTTCTCAGTTCAGTCAAGCGCCTCAGTAGAAAACGAAGTTGGCAGTTTGGGAGTAGCTCGTTCTACGAGCGCCGAAGCATCTGCAACTGTTACAGGAGGTCCTGGCTGGGCTATAGGTGAAGGGCTTGGTAATAGTGTCTCAGCTCAGGTCTCAGGTAGGAATGATGGAAATAGCGCTGTGAGCTTTGCTCTATCTAGAGTGTGGACACTTCCAGTTGAGTACGATACGCGTTGCGAGAAATATGTTGTGAAAGTTCCGTATGAGGTATTTCTTCAGGCAGAGGTACGACAAGACATTAGTCCACAAGACCCATGCAGTTTTGGCATTAGCTGCCAAAGGCGCATCCCAGGTACTGCCAGCGCACAATTCGCGCGTCTTTTTGACTTGTTCACCTCTGGCGATGAAATTTACCTGGTCTCCAGCACTTCGTTGATTGATGGAGCAGAGGCGCTGGGCTGTGCTGCTGAGTTTTGTGGAATGCGCCCTGTTACGGGACAGGTTAGTTCAGGAGTGCCCTTTCCTGCAATTGATACGGCTTTCAGTGGCTTTGTGTATACGACCTCTCCTGCGTTCGGAACCGCAACTCCTTGGTACGGATTGCACACCATTCGTTTGGTCATTCTGAATCGCGGGGATGCCAGTGATGCGCTTCTTGGGGAGTTCTGGCGGGGCACTGGTCTGGAGTGGCGATGGCAGATTCGAGGAAGCCGTGAACAGATGAACCTTCTATTGCCCGACCGTGTAAGAGAGGTGCATATCTACGATGTGGATGGAACGGTTCTGCGCTTTCTCGGTAGAAGGGCAGAAGGAAGCGAAGAATGGGAATATGAGCCGGCTTTCGGTGTCTTTGCACAGCTGAGCGGGAACGAGCAGAACGGGTTCGTGCTTTATGGCGGTCCTCCAGGTTCCATGCGGGCAAAAGGGGGCTGGCAATACCATTTTGAGGCATGGACACCAGACGGAGGCGGAGATCCTGGGTTCCAACAGTATTACGCTGAGGTCTTTTGTAGACAGATTACAGACCCCTTAGGCAACTCGATATACATGACGGGCAGTGGTCTCTCTCGAACGCTTTACGATCCAATATCAGGATCCACTTTACAGTTCTCATCCAATCGTGTGCTTTATAGTCATCCCCGAAGGAGGGCACAAGACCTTTTCTCTTCCTTACAAGTGGGGTCATCCGCACTGATCTCAGAACCAGAGTTCAATCCGGAGTTCCCTACCTACAACGAAGCGGTTAGCTACAATACGCTATCAACAGGCAATCAGCAACTAATCACTCTCAGAACAGGTGGAATCAGTAGTTTCCCCTCAGAAGGCTCTCCCATACTCATCGAAACTCGTGGATGGTCTCCCTTTTCTCAAGGCGAAAATGAGTTGTTAGGATATTTGACCAGTGGTGTAGACCCGTCGTTTCAGGGAATGGGACGCTTGACCTATCGTACTTGGGGGGATTTGATTCCCTTCCAGTATACCTATGAGTGGATAGACTCAACGCGTTTTCAGATAAGAACGCAGAGAGATGCTTTCCTATCGAAGCTGACTTACCTCACCGATGAGTCGACTGGCAAGTTCTTGGAGGCGACCTATGTCCGTCCCGCCTTGAATGGACAGGCAGAAGAGAAATATGTGTACCACTTCGACCAAGAGCGTGGACAAGTAAACAGAGTTCAGTATTTCTCCAGTACGGATAATCCGCATCCAAAGTGGGAAACCTCCTATACCTTTGGGGACCCAAGCGACCCGTTAGCAATCACTCAGGTGGAACAGCGCTATCCTGCTGATAATATTACACGCACTTGGAGCTTCAGATACACAGAGCGAAACGGCGAGACTTTGATTCAAAGTGTACGCGACCCCACTGGTGTCAGTGCTTTCGCAGAATACGCCCATGAGGATTTTCCTGTGTTGCCCAGTGCTGTTTATGATGGTGTAGGCAACCGTTGGGAGATGACTTACACTGGTCCAGGGCTTCTCCAATCTATCAAAGAACCAGATCGTTCACCGTGGCTCCTGAGTTATTACCCTCAAGGTCATCCATTCCAAAATAAATTAGAACAGGTAACTGACCCAACTGGACGCTCGTACCGAATCACTCAATACGATTTGTTTGGGCGTCCTACGCGGGTCGAGATGCAAGTGGGCAATCGTCTCTTGTATCAACAATTTGAGTGGACGATGATGGGAGCCCCTCGCAGAATAAGCTGGAGCGATGGAAGTTCGGTAAGTTTCTATTGGCACGGACCAGGCTTGCGTGGGATGGAGGATGCGAGAGGGCGCAAAGTCTGGTTTAACTACAATCTCCAACCAGAGTTGGGGGAGGCAGGTCTGCTGAACGAGATACGATTTGGGGTTCCTGGCTCGGACAATCCACTTCAAGGCGCTCTATTTGCTTCACTGCGATATGACACTTTAGGGCGTCTGGTGCGTGTGGCGGGCGGAAACAATGTAGGGGTGAACTACACCTACGGGATACGCGACCAACTGCGGTTCGTGCGCTACGATGGCGATTCCAACCGTGAAGAGTTCACCTATTCCTGCTGTGGCGAACTGGAGAGCTGGCGTCGGCAAGATGGGCGAACCGCCTATTTTGAATATGAAGGCGGGTTACTCAAACATATCCGCCTGAACAATCCCCTCAATCCGCCTGCCTACACCTTCGGCTACGACCTCGCTGGACGATTGAAAAGCGCGCAGAGCCAAACCTCGCGCCACCAGTGGATTTACGAATATGAGGTAGGCGTCAACACCAGCCGCCTCTCGCAGGAGCAGAACCAAGTTTACGGGGCAGGGATTAGCTACACCCACGCCTATACCTACTACCCCAGTGGCGAGGTGCAGACAGCACAACTGGATGTGTCGCTCACGCAGGGCGGCTATCAGCGCACCCTCACCTATTGGTATGACGACGCGGGACGGCTCACCGACATCTTCTACAACGGACAGCAACTCGCCTCCTACAGCTACGATTCCGCAGGGCGCTTGCAAAGCCAAACGGTGCGCCCACTGGGCACGAACGCCACGCTCACCACCACGCTCACCTACGCCGATGCGCAATCGGTCGGGGCAATTGGCAAAGTGGAATGGCGCTGGAACGGACAATCACTTGCCCTGTTCAACTATGAAGGTTACAATAATCAGCGAGGTTACTACCCCGATGGCACGCTCGCCCGCGCGCAAGAGACGCTCGCAGGTCAGCCCACACGCTTCTGGGAGTGGGATTATGATGAGAAGGGTCAGTTAGCCTACGAGAAACGGCGCGAGGGCAACGGCAGCTGGAGCCAGACCAACTTTACCTACGACGCCGGGGGGAACCTGTGGGGCAACGGCGCCTGGGTCTACCACTATAACCAGCTGGTCTATGCGCCCCAAGCGGAAGGCAATAATGGGTGGTACTTCAACTACACGGCGAATGGCGAGCGGTTTCGTCGCTGGACGACCAATCGGGGGACGGCTCTCCAAGGCGATGTGAACAGGGATGGACAAGTGGATGACGCCGACCTGAATGCCGTGCTGTTCGCCTTTGGAAATTCCTGTAGCGGATGCCCTGAAGACTTGAACGGCGATGGACAGGTCGACGACGCTGATTTGCAGGTCGTACTGTTCAACTTTGGCGACAGCATCAGTTCGGGCGGTTCGCTGAGTTGGGAATATGCCTACGACATCTGGGGCAATCTGATAGAGGCGCACTCGCCCGCAGCAGGCACTTATCGGGCAGGCTACGACGCGCTCGGCAGACGGCTGTGGGAAGAGGTACAAACCGCTCAGGGTACGCGCCGCACCTACTTTCTCTATGAAGGCGACACGATGATCGGCGAGGTGTCGCCCGAAGGCGTGTATGAATATGTGTGGGGCTTGCTGGGACCGATTGCGCGCATAGACCTTCAGAACCCTGCCAACACGCGCTACTATGTGCTGGACGGGCTGGGGCATGTGCGGATGCTGGTCTCGCCTGGGGGCAACCCCACCGATGTGTATCACTACGACAGCTGGGGCACTCCCATCGCGACATGGATGGAGTCCACGCGCCAGCCGTTTCGGTGGAACGGGATGTATGGGTACGAGTATGTGGCGTTCACAGGGCTTTATCATGTGGGCGCACGGGAGTATGACCCGCGTGTCGGCAGATGGCTGCAGAGAGATCCCGCAAGTATTATGGGCGCTCCAAACTTCTACTCCTATGCATTGAATGACCCCATAAATTATTTAGATATTGGTGGGATGCAACCAGAAAAGCGACCCCCAGTAGTTATTTATATACACGGCAGCTTAGCAAAGGATGTGCCATTTACTCGTGAATATATTGAACAATCTAGTCGTGATTTAGGGGCAACCCATACTTACACATATAAGTGGATTAGTTCGAGAAGACCTCAAGGGGCGACGGCTAATCGATACTCAATTCATGGCGATGAATGCGATGCATTTATGGACTTTGTACAAGATATAGCTGATAAGCATCCTGGGCAACCTATTATTGTTATTGCTCATAGCAATGGTGGCAATGTCGCAGGTGCCGCAGCAGTAAACGGTAGCCCCATCTCACTACTATTTCGGCTTGGTTCTCCGCCAGACCAAGCCATTACTCCCCAGAGTCTCCAAAACACTACCGTGATAGATGTTTATGACCCTAATGATAAAGTTGCGGGTGACAGAGCACGCAACTTAGCTCAGCTAGTTGGTTTTCAAGGAACAAGTCAGTCTGGGTCGAACTGGTATACTCTTGAGGTAAATGCACCTGCAAGTTTCTGGAACACAACTCCTGCAGATATCGAGAAGCACATAAATATGACAACTTTGGATGTATGGAAACAAATAACCAAATCATAAGTTTTTAAGCAATGCATGGAGCGTTTGCGATGAAATTCCAGCAGGGTCACATGGTTTACTATTGGGTTGGGAATATTGCTGTGGCGGCGCTGTTGCTGCTGGCGTGGTGGTTGCCGCAGTGGTTGCTCCTCTTGCCCTGGATAGAACGTGTTTTGGAAAATCAGTTCGGCTTTTGGTTTCATGTGTACGGCTCGGCACGAATTGTGCTAATTGTGTCTACCATTTGGACGATACTACTTTATCGCCATATTGCAAGAAAGCACACCAATATTTATGAAATCATAAATTTATTTTTATTTTGGATTATGATAAATTTAATAGTTTTGTTGGAGTCGCTCGTATGTAATCCAACTATGTGGAGTTCAGGAAACTCTAAAGAATTGTTTCTGTTCGAGTCGGAACAAGTTGCTGAATTATATGTAAAATTCTTAATTAGTATTAATATTATATTAGGTTTTTTTGGAGCGACCATAGATTATTCTAACTCGGGATTTACATTCATCTTGCAAGAAAACTATCTAGGCAATTCGTTGTTAAACATATCATGGCTCTTCTTGATG
>FWPU01005777.1_pt1 | contig 26075 bp, 26 predicted proteins | sample 2228361 | NCBI WGS metagenome assembly FWPU01 (sample SAMEA103939777, study PRJEB20133) | metagenome | reverse complement strand
GAGATGCGAGCAGCGCAAGGAGCGAGGACGCGGTGGGTTGGTGGACCCATAAGGACGAGCGACGCAGCGATGCGACGCAGATCGGCTGCCAGGCGAAGGGAGGCCCAATAGGGACACCCCCTAGTATCGAGCCGATGGAAGCGCTCTTCGAGCCGGCGGCGGAAGGGACCCGTGGGGTGGACCAGCGCATCGTGCTGCGCGGAATTCCGTGGGAAGTCTACCAGCGGCTCGCGGACGCGCGCGGCGAGAGCTCGGTGCCGCGTCTGGCGTTTCTGGAGGGGGCGCTGGAGATCATGTCTCCGTCCGACCAGCACGAGTGGATCAAGACGATGTTCGACCGACTCCTCCAGGCGTACGCGGAGGAGATGGGCATCGAGCTCGGTCCCCTGGGCTCGACGACGCTGCGAAGCGAACGGACGCAACGCGCGGCAGAGCCGGATCAATCGTACGTCCTCGGCCCGCGGCCCGTGCGCGCTCGGGCGCCGGATCTCGTCATCGAGGTGGTGCTGACCTCGGGCGGCGTCGACAAGCTCTCCGTCTACCGCCACGTGGGTGTGAAGGAGGCCTGGTTCCGGAGGAACGGGCGCATCGACGTGTTCGTCCTCGGAAAGGACGGCCGCGCGGTCCGGAAGCGGAGTCAGCTGCTGCCGGACGTAGACCTCGAGTTGCTGGCGCGGCTCGTGGTCGCCGGCCGCGCGGTCCGGAAGCGGAGTCAGCTGCTGCCGGACGTAGACCTCGAGTTGCTGGCGCGGCTCGTGGTCGCCGGCAGGCCGACCGCGGCCCTGAAGGCGTTCCGCGCGGCGCTCCGGAAACGACGGCCGCGCTGAGGCGTCGAGGAGCCGCCTGACGGGCTGCCCCGTCGCGGTGGAGCTCGATGACAGTTTGTCGCGCGATTCGATGAGGTGAGGCGGCAAGTCACCGCACGGCCTCGAAGACGTCGCCGGCATCGCGATTGCTCCGCTTGGCGCGCGGAGGTTCGCATGCGCGGAATCCACGTGGTCGCCGGGCTCGTGCTCGAGCGCGGCCGGCTCCTGCTCGAGCGGAATGGCCGGCTGGAGCACATCGACGTGCGTCCGCCGGCTCCGCCGCGCGCGCCCGCCTCGCAGCCACCCGGCATCGCCGTGCGATCGGTCGCGGACGACTCGTACGCGATTCGCCGCGCGGATCTCGAGCACGCGATCGCCAACGCGCATCGCCTCGCGCTCGACGCCCGCTTCACTCCTGCGTTCCGCGGCGGCAAGCCGGTCGGGTTCGCGATTCACGCCATTCGGCCCGGCTCGGTCTACAGCCAGCTCGGGCTGCAGAACGGCGACGTCGTCCGGCGCATCAACGGGCTCGACGCCACGAACGTCGACAACCTGCTGCAGATCTACTCGCGCCTGCGCGGCTGGACGCACATCGACATCGACATCGACCGCGCGGGCTCGAGCGTGCGCAAGACGTTTCGCATCGAGTGATGGCCCATGCGGTCACTCGCGCTGTCCGTGGCGGCCGGCTCCCGCGGCGAACCGCTTCGCTCCGGCCAGGCCCTCGAGCTCGAGCACTCCGAGGCCACCCGCGAGCTCGGCGCGGAGCGCCTCCTCCATCGACAACCCGAACTGCCGGTGCGCCGACAGCCGGTCGGCTCGCATGCACTGCTGCGGGAAGGAGGCGATCTCATGCGCCAGCGCCTCGGCCGCCGCGCGTGCGCTGCCCTTCGGCACCACGCGGTTCACCAGGCCGATCGACAGCGCCTCGTCCGCAGTCACCGCCCGGCCGGTGAGGATCAGGTCCAGCGCTCGGGAAAGCCCGATGAGCCTGGGCAGCCGCACCGTGCCGCCGTCGATGAGCGGTACTCCCCACCGGCGGCAGAACACGCCGAAGATCGCGTCTTCCTCCGCGACGCGGAGGTCGCACCACAGCGCCAGCTCGAGCCCCCCGGCCACCGCGTACCCGGCCACGGCGGCGACGACCGGCTTGGAGAGCTGAAGGCGCGAGGGGCCCATCGGACCGTCGCCGTCCGGAAGCAACCGCGGGTACCGCCCCTCCGCCACCGCCTTCAGATCCGCTCCGGCGCAGAACGTGCCGCCCTCGCCATGGAGCACCGCGACGTGCGAATCGGCGTCGGCCTCGAACGCGCGGAACGCATCGGCGAGCGCACTCGCCGTCGGCCCGTCCACCGCGTTGCGCACCTCGGGACGACTGAGCACGACCGTCGTCACCGCCCCACTCTTCTCGACGCGAACGCTCATCTCGCTTCTCCCGCGGTTCTGGCCTATGTCGCGTTCTCGCACATGGCCGGCGAGCAGACAGCTCTCTTCGAGAGGGTACGCGCCACGCTGGAAGAGCGCTCGGGCGGCACCGTTCGGCTGTTCACGCTGCGCGCACTTTCCGGCGGAGCCTGCCAGGAGAACTTCGTCGTCGAGGCGCGCTTCGAAGCCGGTCCGCTCGCGGGCGACCGGCGCATGGTGCTCCGCAGCGACGCCCACCGCTTCCTCCCCGGGAGCCTCCGCCGCCGCGACGAGCTGCAAATGGTCGAGGCGGCGGTCGAAGCAGGCGTACGCACTCCAGCGGCCCGCTGGCTCTCGCCGGGCCTGGTGCGCGACGGCGCCGATGCCTACTTCCTCGACTGGATCGACGGCGAGGCCATCGGCCGGCGCGTGGTGCGGAACGCCGAGCTCGAGGCGGCGCGGGCGAAGCTCCCAGTCGAGCTCGCCGAGAACCTGGCCAGGCTTCACTCCGTCACTCCGGCGAAGCGGCCCGACCTGCGCTTTCCCGGAGACAGCTCCGCCTTCGAGCTGGGCCCGGCCCGCGCGGGGCTCGAGCAGATGCGCAAGCTGCTCGACGAAGCGGTCGAGCCGCAACCCGGCATCGAGGTCGCGCTCTTCTGGCTCGTCGAGCACGCTCCGCGCGAAGACGAGCTGGTGCTGGTACACGGCGACTTCCGCACCGGCAACTTCATGGTGACGCCCGAGGGCCTCGCGGCGATTCTCGACTGGGAGTTCGCGCACTGGGGCTCGCCGTACGAGGATTTGGCGTGGATCTCGGTGCGCGACTGGCGGTTCGGCCGGCTCGACAAACCGATCGGCGGCTTCGCTGCGCGCGAGCCGTTCTACGCCGCGTACGAGCGCGCTTCCGGGCGCAAGGTGGACGTCGCCCGCGTGCACTGGTGGGAGGTGTTCGGCAACGTCCGCTGGGCGCTGGGCAGCCTCTATCAGGGCGAGCGGTACCTCTCCGGCGCGGAGAGCGACCTCGAGCTGCTCGCCATCGCGCAGCGGTCGGTCGAGATGGAGCACGAGGCCCTACGGCTCATCGCGCGCGGGAGGTGGTGATGCAGCTCCGGCCGGATCAGCGCACGCGCCTGGAGGCGCTCGCCCGTTTCCTGATGACGGAGATCGCTCCGCGCATCGACGACAAGAGGCTCGCCTTCCGCGTGCTCATCGCCGCCAACATGAGCCAGGTGCTCGCCGCCGAGCTCCGGTCGGAGGACGAGCGCTATGTCTCCCAGGTGAAGCGGCTGCAGGCGTTGTTGCCCGACGCCTTTTCGGGCGACGCCGCCGCGGTGACCGGCCGGGCCGAGCGGCTCACGGCACTGCGGAATCTGCAGCGGGCCTTCGCATCGGCGGTGCGCGAGGGCCGGTTCGACGCCGCGCAGAAGGAGGCGGCGTTCGCCCACGTGCGGCAGACGGCGCTCGAGAGCCTGGCCGTCGCCAACCCGCGCTTCGACCTGTCCGACGAGATCGAGCCGCCGTGAACTTCGAGCTGCCAGCCGAGCTGCAGTCGCTCCGCGCCACCGTGCGCGCGTTCGTCGACGAGCGCGTCATTCCCGCCGAGGCGGAGCTCTCCGAGGGCGGCCCGGCGCTGGAGCGCCTTCAGGCCGAAGCGAAGGCCGCGAAGCTGTGGGCGCCGCACCTGCCGGTCGAGCTCGGCGGCCGCGGGCTGGGCGTGATGGGCATGTGCGCGCTCTTCCGCGAGATGGGCCGCTCTCCGGTGGGGCCGGCGGTCTTCCACTGCGACGCGCCGGACCAGGGGAACCTCGAGCTGCTCCTCCAGGCCGGCTCACCCGAGCAGAAGCGCCGCTACCTCGAGCCGCTGGCGCAGGGCCGCATCCGCAGCGCGTTCGCGATGACCGAGCCCGCTCCGGGCGCCGGCTCGGACCCGACCAACCTCCGCACGCGCGCCGAGCGCCGCGACGGCCGATGGGTGCTGAACGGCCACAAGTGGTTCGCCACCGGAGCAAGCGGCGCCGCCTTCTTCATCGTCATGGCCCGCACCAGCGACGACGCGAAGACCGGCGCCACGATGTTCCTCGTCGATGCCTCGGCGAAGGGAGTCGAGCTGGTGCGCGAGGTGCCGACGATGGCTCCGGGCGTTCTGCACCACCGCGAAGGCGAGCTGCGCTTTTGCGACGTCGAGCTGTCCGACGACGCGGTGCTCGGCGGAGTCGGCGAAGGTTACCGGCTGGCGCAGGCGCGGCTCGTGCCGGCGCGGCTGACCCACTGCATGCGGTGGCTCGGCCTGGCCGACAGGACGCTCGAGCTGTGCCGGACCTACGTCAGCACCCGCGTGTCCTTCGGCAAGGAGCTGGCCCGGCACCAGGCGGTGCAACAGATGCTCGCCCGAGGGGCGATGGGCATCCACTCGGGCAACCTCATGACGCTGCACTGCGCGTGGATGCTCGAGCGCGGCCTGGCCCGCGAGGCCAAGCCCTACTCGTCGATGGCCAAGACGCACGTGGCCGAGGTGCTGTGCCGGGTGCTCGACGACGCCATCCAGATGCACGGGGCCGCGGGCTACAGCGAGGACCTGCCGTTCTCCCGCTGGTACCGCTTCGCGCGGGCCTCACGCATCGCCGACGGGCCCGACGAGGTGCACCTTTCGGCCATCGCGCGCGACTGGCTGCTGGGGCGCATGAGCCTGCTGGTGTAGTCGTGCAGTGGTGGGCTGTGGGCCACTTTCGTGCGGCCGCGCACCTCGGGCACGTGACGTCCTCCATCGATTCGCGCTTGGATGGCCGGCCATGAAGACGACCCTGATCGGCCTTCTGGCGATGCTGGTTCTCCAGGCGTGCGCAGTTCGCTTCGGGCCGCCGCCCGCACCCGGAACGAGCAGGAGCGCCCTCTCGTCGTCGTCACCCCAATGCCACCCCAGCCAGTACTGGGATGGCGAGAAGTGCCGCCACAAGGGCAAGGGCCACGGCGCGCGCAAGCACGACGACTGACGCGCAAGTGGGCTTCAGGGCGCGGTGCGGGCCGAGGTCTGCGCCGCGGTCGAGTGCCACGCGTTGGCGCCCGCCGCGCGCACCCGGAAGAAGTAGAGGACGTTCGGCATGAGCCCGCCCACGGTGTAGGCCGTGGTGTCGGCAGGGACGGTGAGGAAGCCGCCGTCGGCGCCGCGCACGGTGGTGTACGGCCCGTTCGCGGCCGTCGCCGTCTCGACGCGGAAACCCACCTCGTCGGTCGAGTTGTCGAGCCAGGTGAGGTCCACCTGCCGCCCGCCGTCGGGCTGCGCGACGGCCAATGCGCCCGCATCCAGCGCGGTCGGTGCATTCGGCGCCGGCGGCGTCAGCACCGAGACGGCATTGCTCGGGGCCGAGGTGTAGTTCTGCGTGAAGGCCGCCACCCGGAAGTAGTACGTCGTGTTGGGGTTGAGCAGCGTGCGGTCGAACTGGCGCGTGTTGGCTCCCGTCTGCTGCACCGCCTGGAAGCCGCCGTCCGGCCCCTGCGTGGACTGCAGAATGGAGAAGCCGTTCTCCGAGCCGCCGTCGTTCGGGTCGTTGGAGTTGTCGACCCATGTCAGGCGCACGATGTTGTAGTTGCCGGCCGAGATGTTCAGCACGCCGCCGTCGAGCCCCGACGGAGGATTCGGCGGCAGCTCGCGCGTGGCGTTGCAGCTGTTCTGCGTCGGCATCGAGTAGTCCGACTCGCCGGAGGCGTTGAACGCCTTCACCCGGTAGCAGTAGACCGTCGAGTGGCGCAGGCCCGTGCTCTGGAACGTCGTCACGTTCGCGCCGACCTGGCCGATCTGCGTGAACGTGCCCATGGTGCCCTGGGCCCGCTCGATGCGGAAGCCCTGCTCGTTGTTCGACGTGTCGGTCCACGTGAGGTTGATCTGATTGAACGCGACGGTCTGGGCGGTGACGCTGCCCGGCGTATTGGGCACCTGCCCCTGCTGCGGCGTGGTGGCGCAGGCCTGCGTCGAGCGCGCCGAGGCCTTGTCCACGTTGTCCACCGCGTCGACCTCGAAGCAGTACATCGTGTTCGACGCCAGCCCGGTCACCATCGCCGACGTCTCGGGCCCGCGCTTGACCACGAGGTTGTTCAGGTAGAGCCGGTACTCCTTCACCCCGGCCACGTCGTCGGTCGACGCGTCCCACGACACGGTGATGGCCGAGGGCGAGGTGGCGGTGGCGGTGACGTTGCCCGGCACGGTCGGCGGCGACAGGTCGGCCTGGGCCAGCGTGGTGGCGCTGGCGACGTTCGAATGCTGCGACTCGCCGGCCGAGTTGTACGCGCGCAGCCTATAGAAGTACGTCGTCTGCCGCTCGAGCTCGCCGTCCTGGTACGAGGTGGCGTTGCGCGCGGGGCGGGCGATCTCCGCGAACGGGCCCTGGTCGCTCGAAGCGCGCTCGAGGATGAAGCCGACCTCGTCGTTCGACGCGTCGGTCCACGTCAGATCGATGGCCGACTCGCTGGCGGCGCGGGCGGAAAGCCGGGTCGGAGCCGCCGGCGGCGCGCTCGCCGAATCCACCGTCACCTCGATGGTCGGCGAGGTGGCCCGATTTCCGGTGCGAAAGACGGCCGAGACGCGGTACCAGTAGACCGCTCCCTGGACGACGGCGGTGTCGCGGTAGCGGCTGGTGTTCTCGGAGAGCGAGGCGACGTCCGAGAAGCCTTCGGTGGCCGATGATTCGCTCCGCTCGACCACGTACCTCGCTTCGTTGGTGGCGTTGTCGCGCCACGTCAGCACCACGGCATCGTCCAGGACTTGGGCCGAAAGCTCGGTCGGGCGCCCTCCTGCCGAAGGGTCGGGCGGAACGCACGACAGCAAGGCACACCAGACGAGGGCCAAGCCTGAGCCGGTCGACCAGGCCAGCTTGCGCATGCGAAGACCTCCGAGCGGTTTTCTAGGGCAAGTCGGGGGCCGAACCCAAGCGCGCGGAATTCTTCGCGTGCGCACCTGGCATCTCGCTGATTCGGTGTGAACAGTCGTCGCCGCCCCGTGAAGTCGAGTGGGCAGTGCCCGGCTTTGGTGACATGGCGTCAGCGGCCGCTTTCGGCGGCGTGACAATTTGTCCAACCCGACCGTCAGCCCACGGGAATTCCGGAATGCAATCGGGCACTTGGCTGTCGTTTCGGCGTGGTTCAACAGGCCCGTGGCTTGCTGCCCCGATGGGTGGGGGCCAGCGCGTCTTTACGGTCCATGGAGCTCTTCTTCCGAAAGTACTTCTGGACGGTCCACCTCGTGTTCTTGGCGGTGGTGATGTTCATCGTCGCCCGGACGGCGAACGTCTTCGTGGAGCAGGCGATCGCTCCGTTGCCGTCGGCCGAGCCCGCGCGCGGCTCGGTGCGGCACGTTCTGGCCGAGCCGGTGGCGACGCTGTCGATCGAGCGGCTGTCGAAGCTGACCGGGCTGCCCCTGCCGGTGAAGGAGCCCGAGGTGAAGGAGCCCTCGGAGCCGGAGGTGGATCTCAACGCTCCGCCGGTGCGCTCGAGCCTCCGGGTCAAGCTGCTCGGCACGCTGGTGGCGGCGCTGCCCGAGTGGTCGATCGCCTCGATTCAGGACGTCGTCACCCAGAAGAGCGCCACGTACATGGTCGGCGACACGATCGAGGGCACGCAGGCCCAGGTGCTGGAGATCGAGCGGGCGCGGGTCATCGTCCTGCACAACGGGCGCAAGGAGTTCATCGACGCCACGCCCGGCGACGGGTCGGCCCCGGTGGCGTACACCCCTCCCAGCCCTCCGCAGCAGGTCATCGCCGCTTCGCCCGTGGGCGAGAACGCCCCGCCGCCCTCGCAGGTGCTGGGTCAGGGCATCCGCGCCACCAGCGAGAACGAGTACGAGGTGCCCCGGGCGGAGATCGACCGCACGCTGTCGAACCTGAACGACGTGGCCATGCAGGCCCGCATCGTGCCGGCGTTCAAGAACGGCGTGGCCCAGGGCTTCAAGCTGTTCTCGATTCGCCCCGACTCCATCTACACGAAGATCGGAATCCAGAACGGCGACGTCATTCGCCGCATCAACGGGTACGACCTCAACAGCCCCGAGAAGGCGCTGGAGATCTACTCGAAGCTCAAAGAAGCCAGCCGCATCGACATCGAGATCGAGCGCAACGGCTCGGTCGTCCGGAAGACATACAACGTTCGCTGAACCAGACATGATGAGACACTTCCGACCCTCGACACGGTGGCGGTGGAGCGCGGCCATCTGGCTGCTGTTGCTTCTGCCCGTTGCGCTCGCCCAGCGCCCTCCGCAACCGCCGCGGCCGATCGGCGAGCGGCAGATACAGCCGAGCCTGCCGGCCGCTCCGCAGGCCAACGCGCCCGGTGCTCCCGCCCAGAACAAGCCCAAGACGTGCGAGGAGGTCCGCCGCAAGGCGCGGTTCGGCATCTACTTCGACAAGGTCGAGATCGAGAAGCTGGTGCAGACCGTCTCGGACGCGACCTGCAAGACGTTCATCCTCCCGGAGAACGTGCGCGGGCGCATCAGCATCATCGGCCCGGAGAACGGCCGCGTCGAGGTGTCGGCCGACGAGTTCTACCAGGCGTTTCTGGCCGCGCTCGACGCCAACTCGCTCGCCGTCTACCCGCACGGCCGCTACCTCAAGATCGTCGACAAGCAGCGGGCGAAGCAGTTCCCCATTCCGACCGTGCTCGAGCCCGACGAGAGCTACACGACCAACGAGCAGATGGTCACCAAGATGTTCAAGATCAAGTACGTCGAGCTCGAGCAGCTGCGCGGCGTCCTGCAACAGCTGGTGACCCCGTCGGGCGACACCATTCCCTTCCAGCCGGACACGCTCATCATCAACGACGTCGGCTCGAACATGCACCGGCTGGAGAAGATCATCCGCCAGCTCGACAGCCGATCGTCGAGCGACGAGATCCGCGTCATTCAAATCCAGTACGCGACCGCGCAGGAGATCGCCGACAAGATCCAGAAGCTGTTCGAGTCGAAGGCGCAGCGTCCGGGTCAGCGGCCGGGCCTGGTGGCGCCGCCCCCTCCGCCGGTGGGAGGCACCATTCCCCAGGGGCAGCCCGCCTCCCAGGGCGAGTCGAGCCAGGGCGCGGCCACGCTGTCGAACCTCATCCCCGACGAGCGCACCAACAAGCTCATCGTCATCGCCAGCCCCGCCGCGATGGAGCGCATCGAGGCGCTCATCCGGGAGATCGACATTCCCATCTCGGGCGAGGGCCGCATCAACGTCTACTACCTGGAGAACGCCAACGCCGAGGATCTGGCGGCGACCCTGCAGTCGTTGGCCCAGGGCACCGCCAATCGACCGAAGCAGCCCGCTCCACCGCCGCCACCGGGACAGCCCAAGGGCCCGGTCACCGCGGCCGAGCTGTTCCAGGGCGAGGTGAAGATTTCGGCCGACAAGGCCACCAACGCCCTGGTCATCATCGCCAGCCAGAGCGACTACCGCAGCCTGGTGCGGGTCATCGAGAAGCTCGACATTCCGCGCCGGCAGGTCTTCATCGAGGCGGTCATCATGGAGGTCAACCTCGACCGCGACAGCAAGCTCGGGGTCGGCCTGCACGGCGGCGTGCCTTTGCGCACCGAGGGCGCCCTCGGCGGGGCCTCGCCGCTCGTGTTCGGCACCAAGCTGACCGGCGGCGCACTTCCCCCGTCGTTCTCGCTCGTCAACCTGGCCAGCTTCGGCGGGTTCCTCGCCGGGCTGCAGGGGCCGATCATCCCCGAGCTCGAGCGGCTGGGGCTGCCGGTGCCGGCGTTCGGCCTGGTGCTGCACGCCCTTCAAGAAAGCTCGGACGTGAACGTGCTCTCGACGCCGCACATCCTCACCACCGACAACGAGGAGGCGGAGATCACCGTCGGTCAGAACGTGCCGTTCCAGGCGGGGTTCGCTCCCACCGGGCTGGCCGGCTTGGGCGTACCCGGCACCAGTGGGACGACCGGCATCAACCCGGCGCTCCTCGGCGGCCTGGGCAGCCTCTTCGCGCCCATCACCCGGCAGAACGTCGAGCTCAAGCTGTCGGTGAAGCCGCAGATCAACGAGAGCGACTTCATCCGCATGGTGATCACCGAGAGCACCGAGGAGATCGCCGGCGAGAAGGGGCAGCTCGGCCCGATCACCGCCAAGCGCAGCGCCAAGACCACGGTGGTGGCGAAGGATCAGGAGACGGTGGTGCTCGGCGGCATCATGCAGGACCGCACGGTCGAGTCGGTGAGCAAGGTGCCCATCCTGGGCGATTTGCCCATCCTGGGGCATCTCTTCCGCGAGCAGAGCAAGAAGAAGGTGAAGACCAACCTTCTGCTCTTCCTCACGCCGCACATCATCCGCGACCAGAGCGACTTCCGGCGCATCTTCGAGCGCAAGATGAAGGAGCGGCAGGAGTTCATCGAGCAGTTCTACGGCGAGGTGCCCGGCTACGAGGTGGCCATCGACTTCTCGCGCAAGCGGGGGCCCATCGCGAAGATGAACGAGGCGCTCCGCAAGGAGCTGCAGAAGATCGAGCACGGCGGGCCGGGTCAGCCGGGCGAGCGCGTCATCCAGCCCTCGGGGGTTTCGGTTCCGGCGCAGACGGGAGCAGCGCCCGCGAAGGACGCCGCACCGAAGGGCGAGGCGGCCCCCACCGGGCAGCCACAGGTCCAGGAGCCGGCCCAGCCCGACCCCGAGCGGCTCGAGGTGCAGCCGCCCGACGAGGAGGCTCGATGAGCGCACAGGTCCAGCCCGAGCGGGAAGCGGCGCTCGAGCCCGAGCTTCTGCGCCAGAGCCGCACCGAGGTGGTCTCGCACGGGCCGGCGTACCTGTGCGGCCGGCCGCTGGGCGAGATCCTCCGGCTGTCGTTCGGCGTGCCCGAGGAGAAGATCGCCGAGGCACTCGCGGTGCAAGCCGAGAAGGGCGGGCGCATCGGGGAGATCCTCGTCGGCTTGAAGGCGGCGACCGAGGAGCAGGTGGCCCGCTCGCTCGCGGCGCAGCTCGACCTGCCGTACCTCTCGCGCATCTTTCCCGAGGAGATCGACCCCGAGCTCATCAAGAAGGTGCCGATCAACTTCGCCAAGCAATCGCGCATCGTGCCCTTGCAGATCGAGGGCGACGCGGTGGCCCTGGCGGTGGCCGACCCGTTGGACACGGCGGTGCTCGACCACGCGCGCGTGCTCTTGCAAAGGAGCGTCAGCCCGCGGCTGGCGCTGGGCTCGACGATCGTCGACGCCATCAACTCGGTCTACGACCGGGCGGTGAACGAGGCCGAGCAGGTCGTCGAGGAGATGGAGGCCCAGGACCTCGACACCATCGCGCACGAGATCGAGGAGACCAAGGACCTCATCGAGAGCGACGACGAGGCGCCCATCATCCGCCTGGTCAACTCGCTGCTCTACCGCGCCGCCAAGGAGCGGGCCTCGGACATCCACATCGAGCCGATGGAGCGCGAGCTCGTGGTGCGCTTCCGCGTCGACGGCGTGCTTCAGGAGATCATCAAGCCGCCCAAGCGGTACCAGAACTCGATCATCAGCCGCGTCAAGGTGATGGGGCAGCTCAACATCGCCGAGAAACGGCTGCCGCAGGACGGGCGCATTCGCATCAAGCTGGCCGGGCGGGACATCGACATTCGCCTCTCGACGATTCCCACCACGCACGGCGAGCGCATCGTGATGCGCTTGCTCGACAAGAGCGCCACGCTGCTCGATTTGTCCGAGATCGGCATGGCGCCCGACACGCTGCAGGCGGTCGACCAGATCATCCGCCGCTCGCACGGCATCATCCTGGTGACCGGCCCGACCGGCAGCGGCAAGACGACCACGCTCTACGGCGCGCTCAGCCGCATCAACACGCCGGACCTGAACATCCTCACCGTGGAGGACCCGGTCGAGTACCAGATCAAGGGCATCAGCCAGATGGCCATCAACCCGAAGATCGGGCTGACCTTCGCCGCCGGGCTGAGGAGCTTTCTGCGCCAGGACCCCGACGTCATCATGGTCGGCGAGATCCGCGACAAGGAGACGGCGGAGATCGCCATCCAGGCGTCGCTCACCGGCCATCTGGTCTTCTCCACGGTGCACACCAACGACTCGGCGGGCGCGGTGACCCGGCTCGTCGACATGGGCGTCGAGCCGTTCCTGGTGGCGTCGTCCTTGACCGCCATTCTCGCCCAGCGCCTGGTGCGCCGGGTGTGCCCCGACTGCCGCCAGGGCTACGAGCCGGGCGAGGAGGAGCTGCGCGAGATCGGCCTCGACGAGAAGCGCTTCCGCGAGCTGGGCGGCACCGTGGTGTACCGGTCGGTGGGGTGCCCCTCCTGCAACCGCACCGGCTACCGGGGCCGCACCGGCATCTACGAGTACCTTCTGGTCGACGACGACATCCGCCAGCTGGTGCTGAAGAACGTCGACTCCTCCACCATCAAGCGCAAGGCCATCGACAAGGGCATGCGGACCCTGCTCGAAGACGGTGCGCGCAAGGTCATCAACGGCGAGACCACCATCTCCGAGGTGCTCTCGGTGACGGCGGAGGATCTCTGAGCGGCAGCGCCGGACCTTTTGCTGAACCATGCCCGTCTTCGAGTACAGAGGGCTCAACGAAGCCGGCAAGACGGTGAGCGGCCTCAAAGAAGCCGACTCGGCCAAGAGCCTGCGCGCGGCATTGCGCAAGGACGGAGTGTTCCTCACCGAGGTGATCGGCCAGGCCGCCGAGGGCGCGCCTTTCAACGGGGCCAAGGCCATCGCCGGAGCGGCGGGCGCGCAGATCGACCTGCGCAAGCTGGCCAGGGGCCGCATCACCACCGACGACATCGCCATCATGACCCGGCAGCTCTCGACGCTCTTGCATGCGGGCGTGCCGTTGGTCGAGGCGCTGACCGCGATGGTCGACCAGGTCGAGAAGGAGCGCCTCAAGCGCGTGTTGTCCGACGTCAAGCAGCGCGTGAACGAGGGCAGCTCGCTGGCCGACGCGCTGCTTTTGCACAGCAAGGTCTTCGGGAACCTCTACGTGAACATGGTGCGGGCCGGCGAGCACTCGGGCGCGCTCGACTCGGTGCTGCTGAGGCTCGCCGAGTTCACCGAGGGCCAGTCGCGCCTGAGGCAGAAGATCGTCTCGACGATGATCTACCCGATCATCATGTCGTTCATCGGGGGCGGCATCCTGGTGCTCCTGATGACGGTGGTGGTGCCGAAGGTCACCAAGATCTTCCAGGACATGAAGGCCACCCTCCCCTGGACGACGCGGCTGCTCATCTGGTCGTCGAACACGCTCCAGGACTTCTGGTTCGTGATCCTCCCGCTGTTCGTCGGGGGGATCGTCGGCTTCCGCTACTGGATGACCAGCCCGACCGGAAAGCCGGCCTGGGACCGCTTCGTGCTCAAGACGCCGGTGTTCGGGCCGCTGGTGCGCATGCTGTCGGTGGCGCGCTTCTCGCGCACGCTGGCCACGCTGCTCAAGAGCGGCGTGCCGCTGCTCACCGCCATGGACATCGTCAAGAACATCATCACCAACACGGTGCTGGCCGAGGTGGTCGAGAAGGCCCGCGACGCCATCCGCGAAGGCGAGAGCATCGCCAACCCGCTGAAGCGTTCCGGCGAGTTCCCGCCGCTCGTCTACCACATGGTGGCCATCGGCGAGAAAAGCGGCCAGCTCGAGGACATGCTGGTCAACGTCGCCGACAGCTACGAGACGCAGGTCAACGTCCGCATCGGCGCGCTCACCGCCCTGCTCGAGCCAGTGCTCATCGTCGCCATGGGCGTCGTCATCGGGTTCATCGCGCTGTCGATCATGATGCCAATTTTGCAAATCAATACATCCATTCGATGAAACGTATGCACGCTCATTCGCGCAGTGATTGGGACATTCCCCGCATCGACGGGTGGATCCGGCGCCTCGGGGTCGGAGCGCTGGTGGCGCTGGCTTTGGCCCTATTGGGCATGGGCGTTGCTTTCTACGGCTGAGATTTCAAGGAGAACATGATGAATCGCATCCACACATCGCGCCGCCGCCGGAAGGGGGCCCGCGGCATGACGCTCATCGAGATCATGGTGGTGATCGTGCTTCTGGCCATGCTGATGGGCCTGGTCGGCGTGGCGCTCATCCCCAAGCTCGAGGAGGGCAAGCGCGACACCGCGCGGCTGCAGATGGGCAGCTTCAAGACCGCGCTGCAGTGCTACTACGTCAAGAAGGGCAGGTACCCCGACACGGGCCAGGGCCTGAACGCGCTGGTCGAGAGCCAGTGCATGGAGTCATTGCCCAAGGACCCGTGGGACTCCGACTACGTCTACATGCTCGAGGGCGGCAAGCCGGTCATCATCAGCTACGGCAAGGACAAATCGCCCGGCACCGAGGACGACTTGAGCAGCAACCAGCCGGCGAAGCAGGAGTGAGCGTTGGCGGAATCGGGCAAAGAGCCTTCGAAGACGAAGGCGCTCACGCCGATGCAGATCGGCGTGGCCCTTGTCTGTGCCGCCGGCTTCTTCGCCCTCATCCGGTATCTGTGGGGCTGACGTGCGCGCGCGGGGCATCACGCTGATCGAGCTGTCGATCGCCCTGGCGGTGATCGCCGTGTTGTTCTCCGTGGTGGTGATCGGCGTGGGCGCGCTCACCGGGGCCAGCGCCCGATCGGCGGCGGGCGAGCTGGGCGGCGTCATCCGCTCGCTCTACGACACCGCGGCGCTGAGCGGCAAGACGTGCCGGCTGGTGTTCGACCTGCCCGGCCCCAAGGACGACGACCGGCCCGCCCGCTACTGGGCCGAGTGCGCCAGCACCGCCATCACCGCCTCGAGAGATCGCGACGAAGAGCTGCGCGAGGCCGAGCGGAACATGAAGCGCGGCAAGGACAAGATCGACGAGGACGATCGGCGCGGCTCGTCCGGCGAGCCGACGCTCCAGACGCTCTTGTCGGTGGAGAAGGAGCGCATCGAGAACAGCTCCCGCTTCGCGCAGTTCACCTCGGAGCAGATCGAGGAGCGCGAGCTGCCCGGCTCGGTGCAGATCGGCGTCTGGACGCAGCACCAGCGCGACGTGGTGAAGTCCGGGCCGGCGTTCCTCTACTTCTACCCGCAGGGGTTCACCGAGCGGGCGCACATCTACGTGCGCCAGGGCGACAACGTGTGGACCATCACCGTGCAGCCGCTCACCGGCAAGACGGCGGTCGTGGCCGAGGAGCTGGAGGTGCCGCGGTCGTGAGCGCTGCGCGTTCCAGAGTTGCGCGGGGCTTCTCGCTCCTCGAGGTGGTGGTGGCGCTGGCCATTCTCGGCGTGTCGCTGATGGCCGTCTTCAGCATCAACTCCGGCGCCATCGCCAACCACGTGTACACCAAGAAGGTGACCGTGGCCGCCCTCCTCGCCCGCTCGAAGATGATCGACATCGAGCAGGAGCTCTACGACAAGGGCTTTCCCACCGACGACGACGAGGAGTCCGGCGACTTCTCGGACGAGGGCTGGCCCAACTTCAAGTGGCGCGCGAAGATCGTCGCGCCGAAGACGCAGGGCATTCCCCCCGAGCAGCTCTTGGGCGCGCTGTTCAACCTTCCAGCCGGGGGCGGCAAAGAGGGCGGAGACCTGGCGTCGCTCGCGTCGCTGCTTTCGGGCGGCGACCCGAAGTCTGCCGGCAAGAACGATCCGACGCAGGGCCTGGCGGCATCGCTCGGCCCCTTCGCCGGAATGATGCAGACGCAGATCAACCAGATGCTCGAGCAGATCACCAAATCGGTGCGCGAAGTGCACCTGACGGTGACGTGGAAGGACGGCAAGAACACCGAGAGCATCGATCTGGTGACGCATGTCGTCTCGCTGGGCCCGGGCTCGGATCGCAACGGCGGCGGACCTGCGGCGCTGCAGGCGGCCGCAACGACGGCTCCGGGGCAGCCGCCCGGCGGCCCGTGGGTACGGCAGGACAACGGTACTCCGGTGCCGAACCCGGTGCCCGGCCCAACCGGCGGGCTGGTCGACCCCGCCGACGGCCGCACTCCCGTCATCCCGCTGGCCCAGTGGCTGGCCCAGACCGGCCAGCTCGGCGCGCCCGGCGTGAGCCCGACGCTCCCGCCCGGCTTGAGCCAGGGCAGTCTGCCCCAATTGCTCCAGCGGAACCTGCCGCAGATCGGCCGCCAGCGGTTCCGCCCCGAGGTGAGCGAATGAGGCGCGGCTTCACGTTGATGGAGGTCATGGTGGCCGTGGCCATCACCGCGCTGATGGGCGCGATGATCGGCGTGGTCTTCAACACCTCGATCCGCGCCAAGGAGCACGTCGAGGCCGAGGCCGAGCGCTACCGCATGATCCGCGTGGCGATGAATCGCATGTGCCGGGAGATCGGCGCCGCGTTCGTCTCCGACCGGTACGACTCGAAGCGCTACCGCGACGCCTACGACCGGCCCACCAACTTCATCGGCGAGCGCGACCGGCTGCTCTTCACCTCGCTCGCCCACCAGCGGCTGTACACCGACGCCAAGGAATCGGATCAGATGGTGGTCGAGTACCAGGTGAAGCGCTCGAAGGAGCGCGGCGTCGACCGCGAGGACCTGTTCCGGCGCGCCCGGCCGCTCAACGCCGAGGAGAAGCTCGACCGCGGCGGCCACGAAGAGGTGCTCTTCGAGGGCATCAAGAAGATCGAGTTCGCGTACTGGGACAGCGAGCGCAAGGAGTGGGAGGACGAGTGGGACACCCGCCGCCCCGAGCGCAAGTCGATTCTGCCCACGCGCGTGCGCATCACGCTGGTGGCCGAGGACGAGACGGGCAGGGAGACCCGCTACACCACGCAGACGCGCATCATGTTGAACACCGAGCTCCAGAGGTACCAGTGAGACGTGCTCGCAAAGCGGCGAAAGGGCGCGAACGCGGCGTGGCCCTGATGATGGTGGTGCTGGCCATCGCCATCTTGAGCGTCGTCGCCGCCGAGCTCGCCTACAACTCGCGCGTCGATCTGCAGCTCGCCGCCAACCAGCGCGACGAGGTGCGCGCCTACTTCCTCGCCAGAAGCGGCATCGGCATCTCGCGGCTGCTCCTCAGGTTCCAGCGCCAGCTCGATCAGATCCAGATTCCCGGCAACCTCGGGTCGCTGCTCGGGGGAGCTCTGCCCGCGGGCCAGGTACAGCCGACGTCCCTCTCCATCCAGCTGTGGAGGATGGCGAAGGTCGACTGCTACCTGATGCAGGCGCTGGTGCCGCAGGACGAGCCGAGGGGCGGCATCGGTCCGCGCTCGGCCGAATTCGACTTCGACCGCCAAAACCCCGAGATCGCCGAGCGGCAGAAGCAGCGGAGCTTCGGCCAGTTCGAGGGCTGCTTCGACGTGAAGATTTCGGACGAGGAGGAGCGCATCAATTTGAACAAGCTCGACGCCCCGGCCCTCACCAGCCAGGTGCTGCTCGCGCAGACGCTGCAGACCTTCGGGGACAAGAAATACGAGTTCCTCTTCGAGCGCGAGGACTCGAACCGAGTGCGAGTCTCACCCACCGACGTCATCATCGCCCTGCGCGACTGGGTGGACGAGGACGAGGTGCAGTCGAGCCTGAACCTGTCGGGCCAGGGCGAGCCGTTCGTGAAGGGCTTCTCCGACGAGGCCGGCCACTACGACCGCTACGAGCCGCGCTACCGGCCGAAGAACGCCCGCTTCGACACGCTCGACGAGCTCTATCTGGTGCACGGGGTGAACGAGCAGTTCATGGCCGCGTTCAAGGACCGGCTCACCGTCTACCCGGACATCAACTCGCGGCTGAACGTGAACACGGACGACCCCATCCTGCTCGAGCTGGCGATCCGCTCGGTGGCCGACCCCGCCCGGCCCGACGTCAGGCTGTCGGACCCGGTGTTCATGGACATGTGCATCAAGAAGATCCGCACCGCGAAGATGTTCTCGGTCTTCGGCATGTCGGTGACCGACTTCACCAACGTGGTGGCCTCGTGCGGCATCGCGGTGAACTCGAGCATCCTCAACAACCCGGTGAACCAGCGCTACGTCGGGGACAAGAGCAGCACCTACCGGCTCACCGCCGTCGGCCAGGCCGGCGACGTGCAGAAGACCATCACCGCCGTGGTGCGGCTCAATGACGCGCTCGGCACCCTCGTCTACTGGAGGGAGGAGTAGATGGCCCGCATCATCGGCCTCGACCTCGGCAGCCACTCGGTGAAGGCGGTGCTGTTCGAGACCACCATCCGCGGCTACTCGACCCGCCTCTACGCCACCGCGAAGGTGCCGCCCGGCGACCGGCTCGAGGGCTTCAAGGCCGCCATCGGCGAGCTCTTCACCCGCCAGCCGATGCAGGCGGATCAGGTGGTGGTGGCCCTGCCCGGCCCCGCGCTGGCCACCCTGCCCTTGAGCCTGCCCTTCACCGACACGAAGCGCATCGAGGCCACGCTGCCCTTCGAGATCGAGAGCGCGCTGCCGTTCGACCTGCCCGAGGTCGTCTTCGACTACCAGGTCGCCTCCACGCAGGAGAAGAAGAGCGAGCTGTTGGTCGGCGTGGTGAAGAAAGCCGAGCTCGAAGCGCTGCTGAAGGCGCTGCAGGCGGCGAAGGTCGACCCACGCGTGGTGACGCACCCGGGCATCGCCTACCAGAACGTGCTGGCGACGATGGCTCCACCGGTGGAGTCGCCGAACCAGCCGGTGGCCATCGTCGACATCGGCCACGAGCGCACCAGCGTGGCCATCGGCCGGCCGGGCGGCCCGCTCGAGCTGGCGCGCACGTTCGCCGGCGGCGGGCGCGATCTCACCCGCGCGCTGGCCAACGAGTTCCAGCTCTCGCTCGAGGACGCGGAGGCCTGGAAGGAGCAGAACGGCTCGCTCGGGACCTTCGCCAACACCGCCGAGCGCGAGCGGGCCGCAGGGGCGTTCGTGCGCGGGCTCTTGCCGGTGCTGCGCGAGCTGCGCCCGACGTTCAAGGCGTACACCGCTCGGACGAGGGCCTCGGTCTCGCGCATCTACTTCTGCGGCGGCACGGCGAAGCTGCCCGGCCTCGACGAGCAGCTCTCGCGCGATCTGTCCATGCCGGTCGAGCGGCTGAAGCTGCCCATGGAGGCGTCGGCGGCGATTCCGCCCGACGACGAGCCCGTCGCGGCCCAGGCCTACGCGCTGGCGTTGCGCGGGCAGTCGTCGGGAGCGAAGGCCCCGCGGTTCAACCTCCGCCGCGGCGACCTCGCCTTCAAGGGCGACTTCGACTACCTGCGCGAGAAGGTGGGGCTGCTCGCCTCGATGGCCGCGGTCATCTTCCTGCTCGTCATCGCCTCGGGCATCGTGCGGAGCTCGGTGCTCGCGCGGCGCGAGCGGCAGCTCGACGCGATTCTCTGCAACGTCACCCAGCGGGTGCTGGGCCAGTGCGAGAAGAACTTCGACCGCGCGCTGAACATGCTCAAGGGCAAGGAGAGCCCGGCGGCCGTCCTGCCCAAGGCGTCTGCGGTGACGCTGTTGGCCGAGGTGTCGCAGAGGCTGCCCACGGACATTCCGCTGACCATCGACCAGGTGGTGGTCGACCTCGACCGCGTCACCGTGCGGGTCGAGACCGACAGCGCCAAACAGGTGGACAAGATCACCTCCGCGCTGAAGACATACAAGTGCTTCAAGGAAGTGCAGGAGGGGAAGGTCGAGAAGACGCGCGACGGCTCGAAGGTGACGGTGCGGCTCGACATCCAGGTGGCGTGCCCCGAGGAGCACGCTCCGCAGCTCTAGCGGGAAATCGCCATGGAGAAGCTCAAGGCAAAGCTCGCGGACCTTCTGGCGGCGTTCGGCCGGCTCACCGAGCGCGAGAAGCGCATGGTGATGGTGGCCGGCGTGGCGGTGGTGTTCTTCGTCGTCTTCATCGTCCTGTACTCGTTCGGCGCGAGCGCCGACCGCACCAAGAGGCGCATCGCCGACAAGACGACCAAGCTGGCCCAGGTGCAGAATCTGGCCACCAGCTTCCGCGCCGCCGAGCAGGTGCGCCAGGGCGTGGAGCAGAAGCTCGATGCCTCCAACATCCGCCTCATCAGCTACGTCGAGGAGAAGGCCACCGCTGCCGGCCTGGACACTCCCTCGATGCAGCCCAAGGCCGACGTGGCCCTGGGCGACGGAAGAATCGTCGAGAGCTCGGTAGAGTTCACCCTCACCGACGTCCCGCTGGGCCGCCTGGTGGACTTCCTCACCAGCATCGAGACCGGGCCCGGCGTCGTCAAAGTCAAATACCTTCGCATCGAGCCCCGCGTGGCAAACGAGACATTGACCGCGTGGGTGACCGTGTCGACGTACAAGCTGAAGAAATAGCCAATGCCCGAACGGAAGACCGCCAGGTGGAAGATCGTCGTCGGTTACGTGGCTTTCGCGCTGTTCGCGCTGATGGTCAGCCTGTACCTGACGTTCCCGTACGACGCAGTGAAGCAGCGGGCCCAGGCCGAGGCCGAGCGCGCCGATCTGTACCTCCGCATCGGGTCCATCGGGCCGGGGTTCTTCGGCGTGCGCGCCACCAACGTGCAGGTGAGCCGGAAGGCGACGGGGGCCGACGACAAGGCTTTACCGGCGCTGACGCTGGCCGCGGTGTCGGTACGGCCGACGATCTTCCCCCCGGGGCTGTCGTTGAGCGCCGACGCCTTCAAGGGCTCGGTACGGGCCGCCGTGGGAGGCCTCTCGGACGTGTCGGTGCGCGTCTCGGCCGAGGACCTCGACCTCTCCGACCCGAGCGTCAAGGCCTTCACCGGCATCGACCTGGCCGGCAAGGCGGCGGCGGAGGTCGAGCTCAAGGTGCCGCGCACCACGCTGCCGGGCGCCAAGGTGCCCGAGCCGGACCTCGGAGCTGCCAGCGGCAGGTTGTCGCTCGAGCTTCACGGCGTCACCATCAACGGCGGCACGGTGAACGTCGCCATTCCCATGTACGGGCCCGAACCGGTGCCGGTGGACCTGCCGAAGATCGTGCTCGGCGAAGTGGAGGGGAAGCTCAAATTCGACAAGGGCGCGGGCACCGTGGAGGCGCTGTCCATCAAGGGCCAGGGCATCGAGGTGAAGGGCTCGGGTACGCTGAAGCTGGCGAAGCGGCTCGAGTACTCCGAGCCCAACATCGAGGTGCGCTTCAAGTTCGAGGAGAAGTTCCTCGACGCGCTCGGCCCGTACAAGGCCGGCATCTGGGCCCTGAACGCCGACCCGAAGGACCCCAAGTGGCGCGTGGGCCGGCTCACCGGCTATTTGGGCCGGCCGAACTTCCGCTGAAGCAGCGGCCTTCGGAATTGCTATAAGCGGGCTCTTTCCGGGGGAGGAGCTGAATGCCCGAGCTGGTTTTCTTCCGCCGCGGCGACGAGGTGCTCAGGTTCTCGCTGGGCGATGTGCGCGTGGTGCTGGGGCGCGGCGAGAAGAGCGACGTCGTCATCCCCGACCCGGAGGTCTCGCGACAGCAGGCGGCGCTCTTCTTCGAGGGCGGCCGGTGGGTGCTCGAGGACCTCTCGGGCAAGGGCACGGTGGTGGGCGGCGATCGGCAGTCGCGGCTGGTGCTGGCCGACGGCATCGACATCGCGCTGGGGCAGTGGCGGGCCATCTTCCGCGAGCGATCGGCCTCGGACGGTGAGGCCACCACCACCATCGGCAGCCGCACCGAGGTGCAGCCGAAGGACGCGGGCAAGCGCTACGTGCCGGCGCAGGTGCGCGTGCGAGCGGGCCAGAACGAGGTGGTGCACAAGCTGACCGCCGACAGCTTCACCGTGGGCAAGGAGGGAGCGGACCTGGTCCTCGACGACCGGTTCATCTCGAGCCGGCACCTCAAGATCAGCCGCACCGACACCGGCTTCCAGGTGGTGGATCAGCGCTCGACGAACGGCACCTTCATCGGCCCGGTGCGCATCTACGAGGCGGTGGTGCCGCTCTTCACCACGCTCAAGCTGGGCGAGACCGAGCTGACGCTCGAGCCGGCTTCTCCCGGCCCGCGGAAGGACGCGAGCTACCAGGGCATCATCGGCAACGACCCTGCGGTGCGGCAGCTGGCCGAGCTCATCGAGCGCGTGGCGCCCTCGAGCGCCGCGGTGGCCATCTTCGGCGAGAGCGGCACCGGCAAGGAATTGGTGGCGCGCGCCATTCACGCACGGTCGACGCGGGCCGACCGGTCGTTCATCCCCGTCAACTGCGCGGCCATCTCCAAGGAGCTCATCGAGAGCGAGCTGTTCGGCCACGAGAAGGGCGCCTTCACCGGGGCGATGAACGCCCGCCGCGGCGCGTTCGAAGAGGCCGACGGAGGCACCCTCTTCCTCGACGAGATCGGCGAGCTGCCGATCGATCTACAGGCGAAGCTGCTCCGCGCGCTCGAGTCGGGAGAGATCAAGCGCGTAGGTGCCTCGAGGCCCACCAACGTCGACGTGCGCATCGTGGCCGCCACCAACCGCGACCTGCTCAGTGCGTGCCGTGAAGGCAAGTTCCGCGAGGACCTCTACTACCGGCTCTGCGTCGTGCCGCTGCACCTGCCGCCGTTGCGGAGCCGCCGCGGCGACGTGGTGTCGCTGGCCGAGCACTTCGTGCGCCAGTTCGCTCCGAGAGGCCAGAACGTGCGCTTCACTCCGCAGGCGCTCGACCGGCTGCAGACGCACCACTGGCCCGGCAACATCCGCGAGCTGCGCAACGTGGTGCACCGGGCGCTGCTCTTGCGCAAGGGCCCGATGATCGACGCGGCGGACCTGACCTTCGACTCCGAGGTGCACCCGGAGATCGGCGTGGCCATTCCCGACCTGCCTCAGGGCATGACGCTCGAGCAGATGCTCGAGAAGGTCGAGCGGCAGATCGTCGAGAACGCGCTCCGCCGCTTCAACAACAACCGCGAGCGCGTGGCGAAGGAGCTCGGGGTGGCGCGGTCGACCCTCTTCAAGCGGCTCAAGGAGTGGGGTCTGACCCGGCAGGACGAGACGGAATAGATCTTTTCCGGGTCCACGCCGTTCTTTCCGACGACGGAAGGAAACGACATGGACTCGGCCGCGTTCGGGCTCCCGCCGCTCTCCCACCTGTACCGACAGCACCGCCGGCGCGCGTTGGCGATCGCGCGGCGCATCCTCGGGGACCAGGACGAGGCCGAGGACGTGGTGCAGGACGTCTTCTCGAAGCTTCTCTCGCGACCGGTGCGCTTCGACGGCAAGGCGGCCCACTCGACGTGGCTGTACCGCATCATGGTGAACTCGAGCATCAACCTGCTCCGCGCCAGGCGGCGCCGCGAGCGGCTCGAGAGCCGGCCGGTGCAGCCGCAGTCGCCCGAGGAGGCCACCTGTGGGCGCGAGATGAAGGACCGGCTCGTCGAGGCGCTCGCCGAGCTGACCGAGCAACACCGGCAGGTGTTGTGGCTGCGCGAGCTGCGCGGCCTCTCGTATCCGGAGATCGCCAAGCGCCTCGGCGTCCCCGAGGGCACGGTGAAGAGCGCGTTGAACCGGGCGCGGACCAGGCTGCTTCGCGTGCTCGAGGCGAAGGGGCACGCGTCGTGAGGGCGAGCCCTCATTCGGCGGTGGCCGCGCTGGTGCTGGTGGAGGCGGCTTCGAACGAGTCGCCCGAAGGCGCGCCCTTGTCGCTCGGCTTCGCCCTCGAGCGGGCCATTCGCCGCCTCGACTCGGGCCAGCGGGCCCGGGCGAGGCACCTGGCAATGCGGCTGGTCGACGCGTCGCCGGACGAGTCGCTCGAGCCAGAGCTGCTCCGGCACGTCGAGCGGCGGCTTTCGGCGTGAAGCTCAATCGTCGCCCTTCTGGCCGACGAACTGGTCCTGCTTGTCGCGGAAGAGCACGTTGAAGCTGGTGAGCGAGCCATAGCACCGGGTGATGTACTGCTGCAGCTCGACCTTCTCGGCGTCGGTCAGCTTCGGGTGCGCGTTGATTTTCTGCTCCAGCGTGCGGAGCCGGTCGCGAATCATCACCACCTTGTGGAAGAAGGTGTCGATGGGCAGCTCCTTGCCCTGCAGCTCGGGCTTGCCGGGCAACAGCTGAATCACGCCGCCCTCCCACTTGGGCGCGAGCGGCACCTCGAGCTGGCCCGAGGCCTCGAGGAAGATGTCCATCAGCTCTTCGCGGGTCATCTGGAGATCTCCGAGATCCACCGTCGCCGACGGGTCGGCGCGCTTCTTCACCACCACCGGAGCGACGTTCTTCAGCGGCCTGGCCCTGACCGGCGTCGGCGCCGAGCGAGCCACCGCCACCCCGCGCGGGACGAAGCCGTCGCAGATGGGCGCGGACGGAGGGAACAGCCCGCGCTGAGGCTGCAGCCGGCACGGCCCGACCCAGCCGCGGTGGTCGACCGAGTGCGGCGACCAGAGCTTGCAGTTGCCGCACACCTTCTCGTCGGGCGGAAACGTCGGGAGCGGCGGAGCGTCGCTCATCGTGGCGAACAATGTCAGGAGGTGGGGCCAACGGCCAGCAGCTTGCCGCCCGCGATCGGTCCCCACCGGTAACACGGAACCGCAGGCCCAAGCCCAGCCGCAGGCCCTCCGCAGGCCCCCGCAGGCCCTCCGCAGGCCCACGTTGACGAGGTGCCCATTTTCCTTACAATGTGCGGCTTCACCTCGTCTCGAGGAGGCGCATGTCCCAGGTTGCCGCGAGGGTCCGGTCCGCATATCGGGTGGCGATTCCGGTCGAGGCGAGCCGGCCGTCGCTCATCCCGGCCGACGTGTGGAAGAGCTGGCAGGAGGAGGTGGAGCAGGCGCAGCGCGACGAATCGCAGCGCCACTTGGTCGCCGCGGCTGCATCGCCCATCGCGCTCCCCGACGACGACGACCTCGAGCTGGTCTCGGCCGAGTGCGCCGTCGGGCTGGCGGCCACCACGTCCGCCGACCCCGAGGTCGCGTCCTTCGCCCTCTCGCAGGTACCGCTGTTCGCCGAGCTCCCGAAGCCGTCGCTGGCCGCGCTGGCCGAAAGGGCCCGCCAGGGAGAGATCGGCAGCGGCGAATACCTGTTCCTCGAAGGAGACCCGGCGGACTCGTTCTTCGTGGTGGTCGACGGCACCGTCGAGATCCTCCGCCGGCGCGAGGACCGCGAGTTCGCCCTTCGCCACATGGGTCGGGGCGAGGCCATCGGCCTGTTCGGGCTCTTCTCCGGCCAGGTGCGCGCCGCGTGCGCCCGAGCCATCGGCGACGCGGTCGTCATCGAAGTGCCGAGCAGCGCGCTCGCCCGCGTCGTCGAGCAGGACCGTGCGCTCCACGCGCGGCTGCTGCGCTTCTACCAGGAGCGGTTGCTCGAGGGTTTCCTCGGCTCGTCGACGCTGTTCTCCGACGTCGACTCCATCGTCCGCGCGCGGCTCATCGGCAAGTTCTCGGAGCGCACGCTCGACGCCGGCGACGCATTGGTCCAGCCGGGCGAGGTCGCGAATCTGTTCGCGGTGCTGATCACCGGCAGGCTCCACCTCGAGCTCAAGCCGAAGGCCGGGGCCGAGCCGCGGCTCTTCGAGCTGGCCCCGGGCCAGTTCGTCGCGGTGACGTCGGCGCTGTCGGGCAGCCCGTGCCGGATGCGCGTGTTCGCCGCCGAGCCTTCGCTGGTGACGATGCTCGGTCAGAGGCCCTTCGCCGAGCTCTTGCGCGATCACCCGGCGCTACGGTCGATCGCGGCGCGGCTGCCGTCGGTGGCTCGCATGCTCGACCGCGACGTCTACTGCGGCCATACCGGCGTACCCGGGCTGTAGCCCCCGGCGGGAACTTTCCGACCGGCCGGGCGTTAAGCTGTCCGTGGTGCAGACCGCCAGCGGAGCCACCCTCGACGGCAAGCGCGTCGTCGCCCTCGCGGTAAGCGTCGGTGCCGGCCTGTTCTTCTGGGACTGGAAGGTGCTCTGGCCCCTGAAGATGCTGGTGGTGATGATGCACGAGAGCGGTCACGCTCTGGCCGCGCTTCTGGTCGGCGGGTCGGTGCGCCGCATCAGCCTCGCGGCGGATCAGTCGGGCTACTGCATCTCGCAGATCCCCAACGGGTTCTTCGCGAAGATGATGGTGTACTCGGCCGGCTACGTGGGGAGCGCCCTCGCCGGAGGGCTGCTCCTGCTC
>FWPU01005776.1_pt1 | contig 26084 bp, 19 predicted proteins | sample 2228361 | NCBI WGS metagenome assembly FWPU01 (sample SAMEA103939777, study PRJEB20133) | metagenome | reverse complement strand
TTTTTTGATGGTCTTGCTACGAAAAACTTTTACTTTTCAATAACGAGTTTTGGTGTCCTCTTTTTAAATATATTTGTATTAATAGCAGGATTGAAGTTTTTTTACATGAGTGGGATAAAGATTTTAGGAATAGAAATTTCTTATATTACAAATCTTCTTATTTTTATTTCCATTCTTTTATATTTTGTGAAATCTTTTAAGTTTGGCCTGTCATTGAGAAGAAGGATCCAGTTTAAGCCATATGCTATAATTTCACTTTCTTTTTTGTTTTTGATTTTTGCAGGGAGTTTGTTACTTTTTCTGCCATATTCAGCTAAAACTCAACTTTCTTATATTGATGCTTTGTTTACCGCCACATCCGCGGTATGTGTGACTGGGCTTTCAGTGATAGATGTAAAATCCCAGCTAACATTTTTCGGGCAGATAGTTCTCATAGTTTTTGTGCAGCTCGGTGGGCTGGGTCTTATGGTTTTTACAGCTTTATTTTCTTACTTGATTGGAGAAAAATTAAGTGTATTTGAAAGAATTACAGCCCAAAATGCACTTAGTGCAGACAATCTTTCTGTTATATACAGGTTCACTGCCTTTATTTTTTTAATTACGCTTCTTTTTGAAAGCATAGGGGCAATTATTTTCTTTTTTAGATTCGGTAAATTATATCCTTTTTATGAGGCAATATTTTATTCAATTTTTCATTCAATAAGCGCATTCTGTAATGCAGGTTTTTCCCTTTTTTCTGATAGTTTTATGAGGTTTAGAAGTGATACTCTTGTTAATTTGAATCTTATGTTTTTAATTGTTTGTGGAGGGATTGGTTTTCCAGTACTTTACAATTTTTATAATCTTTTACTTAAAAGGGAAAAAAAGTTGTCTTTACACACAAAACTTGTCCTTATAACAACTTTTCTGTTGATTTTCTTTGGTGCTCTTATTATATTCTTGCTTGAGTATGATAATCAATTGAGGGATTTAGGACTGAAAGATAAAATACTTACCTCATTTTTTGCTTCAATAACGCCAAGAACAGCAGGTTTTAATACCATTGATTATTCTCTTGTTAGACATGCCACCTTACTTTTTACCTGTATACTTATGTTTATAGGCGCCTCTCCGGGTTCCACTGGCGGAGGTATAAAAACTACCTCTTTTGCACTGATTTTTATGAATACAATAAGTGTCTTAAGGGATAAAAAACTTGTAACTCTCTTTAAAAGGGAAATAAGTTTTGATTCAATCCGAAAATCGCTTGTTGTTTTTTTTCTTTCTTTAAATCTCATTCTTTTACAGACAATTTTAATCGCTTCAATTCAACAAAACATTACCCTTGAAAAGGTGTTATTTGAGGTTGTCTCTGCATTTGGGACAGTGGGCTTATCTACTGGAATTACACCATCTCTTTCTACTTTGAGTAAGATTTTAATAATTTCTACTATGTTTTTGGGCAGGGTAGGGACAGTAACGGTCATTTTCTCAGTAGGTTTAAAAGCAAGGCAGGTTTTATTCAGACTTCCAGAAGAAAAGGTAATTACGGGCTAATAAGCGAATGTCTACAGTTAGCAATAGTGTAAAGATTTATTTAGATGATCTTTTTGCATGGATTAATCTTTACAAATAGTCTGGATAAAATAGTGTTTTAATGCCTCTCGCAGTTTTTTATCTTCTATATTTGAAAGTATATTTTCAATTTTTTTTAATTTTTCTCCAGGTATTGAGTATTCCTCTGTTTTTTCTTCGTTTTTTTTATCATCTGATTTTGTAAAATATCGAAATCTGAAGTGAAGTTTTTCAACTATCTTCTTTTTTAAATCTTCATTAATTAAGTTAATGATTTCATCGGCTTTAAGAGAGAGTTCCTGTACCCATATGTTATCATTTACATCTATAATGAGTTTTTTATTGAGTAGTTTTGAGGGAATGGAATGATTTGCGTTTGCCTTGCCAACAATCTTTTCCCAATCTTTCCTTAACTTTACAACTATAAGTTGATTTCTGTTTCCATAAGTTTTAAAATATTCTTTTATTCCATTTGTTAATTTTTTTATATTTCCCAAAGTTTTCTCCTTTTTTGGAACGTTTAAAATTATGCTAACGAAAAGATGTCCAATTTATAAAATAATTATATAATAATTAATAGCAAAATTCAAATGAGGTTGAATATGATATTACTTGAGATTTATAATTTATTGAAAGATAGGTATGGAGCACAAAATTGGTGGCCAATTGTAGAAAATGGAGAATGTTATTACAAAGAAGAGTATGTGAAAAGGGAGAGAACTGAAGAGGAAGTTTTTGAAATAATTGTAGGGGCAATCCTGACACAAAATACTATGTGGAAAAATGTGATTCTGGCAATTAGCAATTTAAAAAGAGAAAATATTTTTTCGATAGATGATTTTTTGAAAGTTAAAATTGAAAAAATTGCTAATCTGATAAAACCTTCTGGATATTATAATCAAAAGGCAAAAAAGCTAAAAGCCATTGCAAAATTTTTAAAACAGGAGGGCAATATTCTGTCTTTAAAGAATGAATCTCTCCTTTATGTAAGGAAAAAACTACTTTCAGTGTGGGGGGTGGGTTTTGAGACCGCTGATTCTATTATGCTTTATGGTTTTAATTTTCCTGTATTTGTTGTCGATGCCTACACTAAGCGGATATTTTCAAGGCTTGGTTTAATTAATGAAGATTCTGATTACGATAAAATAAGAAAATATTTTGAAAAAAACCTGCCCTGCAACACAGAAATATACAAAGAATATCACGCACTAATAGTCAAATTTGGTAAAAATATATGTGCAAAAAAAACCCTCTGTGAAAATTGCTTTCTTAAGGACAATTACTGTTTTTTGCACAAAAATGCACACACTTTTGCACAACTTATTCAACAAAATTGCCAAGAAATTGAGGACCGAAAGTATTAATTTCAGTATCTCCTTCTTTTATGATTTGTAGCAGTTGTTTCTTTAAAAAACCACCTCTACAGGGCAATGCTCTTACAATAAATCCGTTACCTTCGTCGTCAAGTTTAAAAGTTGTGAGGGTTGTTCTTCTGTTGTAATTATTTACTGCCTCTAAAAAGCTGTTTCTGTTGTTATTTGGTTTTGAGGTAAAATAGGTATATAAATGTATCTCATCAAACCTTTGCTCTAAAACTACATATAAAGGCCAGCAACCTTTTTGCTTTGCAATGAACCCTTTGTCCAGCTTGCTGCATTCGTAACCGTTTTCTTCGAGAAGTTTCTGAACTTCACTTTCATTAAGTTCAAGCATATCACTCATAATTTTCCTCCAAAAATTTTGTCTATTATCCTGAGATTAAATGATGTGGATTTATCTGAAGTGATAAAAATGGATAATAGCGATAGTTTAGCTTAAGTTATTAAATTTAATATGTCAAGTTTTCTCTATGAGGGTGTGTCAATTAAATAGAAATGTCACATTTTATTTTCAAGATATAATTTTATATCCATTTTCATTTATTTTATAATAGTTCAATTCTGTTTTATCTTTATAAATGTGTATAGAGCCATCCAGCCACTTTTTGACTAACACCGTATCTTTAGGTTTAATATTTATATTCTGTTCCTTTTTTAACTGTTATATTACATTGTCTTTTTTTACTACATAATCTCTACTAATTAAAATTTTTATCTATCCGCCTATTACCAGGCTTGCCTCTCAAACCATGATTTAATGCTTCTTCCCCTTCCTCTATATGCTTTTTGTAAATCCTTATTAACTTCCTCCTGCTTAATTTTAATATTTCACTGGCTTCTTTTTGTGAAATTTTTTAACTTCACCATTTCTAACATCTTACCCCTATTCAATGCTTTCCTATCCATTTTTATCACCTCTTTCACTTACAACTCCTTACTATGAAATTGTAAGTATTATAAAGGCGACATTTCTATTTTTACAATATGTTACATTTTAAAATAAATTCAACACAAATTGCTTTAAATAATTGAAAAAATATTTTTTTTTACTTATAAGGAAAAGGTTTAATTTAATAAAGGAGGAATTAATGCGATATAGCAGAAGTGTTTTACCCAATAATGCTGTAGAATACGTTATTGAAGGAGATTTTACAATTTTTTTTCTGAATAACATAAAAGTAGAAGTTGAGAAAGATATAGCTACAAACAAGATTTCTTATTTTATTTTTGATCTAAGAAAAGTAAACTATATAGATTCTGCTGCTATAAGTTTACTTATTATGGCTGGTAAATATAATGATTCAAAAGGGCAAAAGCTTATTCTAAAAAATCCCACTGATGTTGTGAAAAGAATAATTGATAATGCAGAACTTACTTTTATCGAATATCAGTACGAATAGAAAATTCGCACCCGCAGAAATTCTGTCTATAAATATTGTATTTTTTGCAGATTTCGATTGAGTTTTTTACTCCATTATTTTTTTTAAAGTCGCTTTTTAAGTATTTTAGTTTATATTGTTGTGAGAGTGTGGTTCCAATTCTGTTAATTTCATCTGTATTTTTTAAAGGACTTGATGTGAGGGTGGTGGCAATAGTTTCAAATCCAGTCTTTATTGCAAGTTTAAAACTTTCTTCCATCCTTAATTTGTAACATAAACTGCATCTTGCTCCCCTTTCTGGTTCGTTTTTGTAATCTCTGGTAAGTTCAATCCAGATCTCTCTTCTTTCTTCATAATTTGAGGAAATGAATTCAAGCTTTTTGTTGTACCCCTTTTCAAAAATAGAAATTAATTTTTTTACCTCATTTTCTCTTTTTTTATACTCTTCAAGAGAAAAGATATTTGGATTATCAAAAAAGATCAAAATATTCTCAAATACCGGTTCTTCTTCCAATACACGTTTATAATTAACTTTTTTTGTAAGTACAAGAAACGCCTGTGAGAGACAGGGGGCACAGCAGGTATGAAGTAGCAATGTTTTTCCCATATTTGGTTTTATTTAACAACCGCGGGATTACTCCCACGGTTGTTAAGTTAATTTAGTATGAAATTTCCCAGTTTCCGAGTTTTATGTTTGCATTTGTTCCATCGTAACTTGTCTCTCCATAGATAAAGTCATCGTAAACTGTAAGACTACCTGTAAGCTGATAATTTGCAATAGTATATGTGATATTTCCATTGATATAGAATCCGCTGTCTTTATATGAGTTAAAACTAAATGATACACTTGTCGGCAAGTTATAGGTTACTGTTACATATCCTGAGACATCACCATTAATTGATGATGGATTAGTTTGGATAGTTTGAATGAGTTTATTGGTTGTTGAATCAAAAGATGGTATATATATGTTTGTAAGCCTTGAAATGAGTTCATTACCAAGGGTGCTATTAGTATATAAGTCACTGAATTTATCAATGTACTGAGTAGGAATCTTATTTGTAAAGCCTGGATTGGCTAAAACAACAGCAAGAAGTTTTTTCCAGTCCTCACTTCCGCCAAGTTTATTTGTGAATGAGGGGTCAAGGGCAACTTTAATCATAAGATTTGTATAGTTGTTAGGATAGTAATTCCAGAATGGCTTAAGATTTGTGGATAATACGAAATTTGTAATAGCGTTGGTCTTTTCGGGTAAGTCATTGAAAAAGTCAAGGTTAGGATCTGCCGCAAGAAGTGCAATTATATAGGAATTTGTCAACCCCATAAACTCATTGCTTATCCTTAAAGCATCTAAATTGTTTGTATTGTCCTCAAATATGTCGGGGATACCGTTTGTATTCCAGTCTATTACACCAGCAAAGTCAAAAATCCCGTCTCCATCATCATCAAATCCTCCAAAGTTATTATAACCAGCATGAGCAATGAAATTGGATGGGTTTACATGACTTACAATCTTTGTGGGAGTACCTTCACTGTTGTTGCTGATCTCTCCAAGATCCAATGGGGGAAGACCATTTGTATAATCTGGATTTAAGAAAAGAGCTATTCTTTCATCGCCAAAGTTAATAGGCATTGAATTTGTAATATTACCATCAATTTCCATAACATAAATGAAATAGGTGTTGTTTGTGGGAAGATGTAATTTGTAGGTTCCATTGTCATTTGTTGCCTCATATTTTTGTCCTTTTGTGTCGACAGCTACAACAACAAAATAGCTTCCAGAGGCTTTAAAAGGATATTTGAGCTTCAGTTTAAGATCATTCTTAAGTTTTAAATCTACCTCCCTGTCTCCTTCAATCTGGCTCTGGCTACTCTGACTCTGAACACTTGAACTGCTGCTTTCTTCCGACACCTTAGGTGTAGAAATGTTACAGGAATTCAAGAGATATAAGCATAAGAAACCCATAGTTAACATAATAAATGTCCTTTTCATATCAGCCTCCTTAATTTTTCAAACATTACACACATAATCAAGAATAAAGGCAAAAAACTATAAAAACCACCCTTAAAAAATTAAACAACGAACTGCGACGATTGTATTAACGTTTATATAATATATATACTCATAATTATGGAAAAAAAGAAATAAAAAATTCATTTTTCTGATAAAGCCTCCACACCCTCCCATCCCTCAGGAAGACCAAATTTTAGATAATTTTCACATCTTTTTACATATAGATTAACCGTCTTATCATCAGGATTTTTCTTTAAAATTTTCTCGAAAATTTTTAGGGCTTTTTCAAGCTCTTTCTTATGGTATAACTCTATGGCAATCTGAAGCTCTTCATTTATTTGTAGTTTAAGTTCTTTTTCTTTTTCTTTACAACCTTCCAGAATTTCAAAAATAGCAATTGGTTGGGATTTCCCCTTTACTTTTACTTTATCAATAAATCTGTAGCTGTATTTTTTCTCAAAGTCTTTTATACTATTTAAAGTAGTTTCACTAATAATAATTCCTGCACCATAATGCTTTGTAAGTCCTTCTAACCTTGAGGCAAGATTTACATTGTCAGAAATAACTGTTCCATCCATTCTTTCCTCTTCACCAATTATACCAAGCATCAGTTTACCTGTATGAATTCCAACCCCTATGTCAATAGGAACATAACCACTTTTTATTCTTTCTTCATTGTAGGAGAAAAGTTTTTTTCTCATTTCTATTCCAGCAATGAGTGCGTCTTCTGGCTTTTCAGGGAACAGAGCCATTATTGCATCTCCAATGTATTTATCTATAAAACCTGTATTCTTTCTGATAAGGGGGCCAACCCTTCTCAGATAAGCATTTATGAAGTTAAAATTTTCTTCAGGTGACATTGTTTCAGAAAGACTTGTAAAAGATCTGATGTCTGAAAAAAGAACCGTCATTTCTTTTTCTACCTGGTCACCAAGTTTTAAATCCAGAATGTTTGATTTACCCAGAAATTTTAAAAATTCATTGGGAACAAATTTAAAATATACCTTGTTTAGATTGGTTATTTCGTTAATGTAGTTTCTAATATATCCAGCCATTATATTGAATCCCTTACCAAGATCACCCACTTCATCTCTACTTTTAATCTGAATGGTTGTATCCCATTTTCCACTTGAAATTGATTTTATAGCTTCGCTTAGTTTTCGTAAGGAAAACATTAGAAGTAATATAAATCCAACTGAAATTATAAGGAAAATAAAGAGGGAGTATATAAGACCCTGGGTAAGTTGCCTTGTAAAGATTGCATTTACTTCATCCATTACATATCCATCTATAATAACTTCGTAAATACCAACAATTTTTCCATATCTGTTTTTTATTGGGGCAACCCCAACTATTAGATCACTATCAAAATCCGTGTATCTTGTGTAACCTATTTGTCCTTTGTAATATGCATTCTTATGAATCTCAGTGGCATAGGGATATGGATAAAAAACTCCATATCTTGAGGACCAATCACATGTGATGTAGAATAAATTGTTGTAAGCTTTATAGATTCTTGAATAAGGGAGGGCATTCCACGGATCGGCATTGTCATTCATTATAGCGTGCATTTGAGTAAGAATTTTATTATAATCCTTATTCATGAAATGTCTTGGTTCTGTGATTCTTTCGAGTGCATCTCCATCTATTTTTTCTGATGCAATCTGGGCTATCATTGCTACATTGTTATATATGCTCTCTTCCTGTCTTTTGTAAAGGTCACCATAAATCCTGAATGAAATTATAACAATTGAGGCTACAACTATTGGTATAAGAGTAAGAACCATTTTTAAAATTATTGAAACTCTCCTCTTCATAATTGAGTTGTAAAGAAACCATAAAGTAAATAAACCAAGAATGATGCCTAAAATTAAAAGGAAGTATATAAGTACCCTATAAAGCATAAGTGGGAATGAAATAGTTGCTTCTGTTATTATGTAATCTATTTTTCCATCTTTGTTTATAATAAGAACGGAGTTGTTATATTCATCCACAATTGCTATTGATGAATTATCTGGATTAAACGAGAAATACCTGAAAATTGCATTTTCAATAACATAACCATCTTTTTTCATTGTTTCTATTGTAGAAAAGGGTTGAAGAATTTTCTTTGGATTCACCCTGAAAATACCCTGTGATTGAATATCAGAAAGATATAGATTGTTTTCGCTGTCGATGTAAATTCCCCACGGGGCTTTTAGGATTTTTCTCTCCGGAGAATAATAGAAATATTCCACAGGTTTGCCATTTTTATCTATCTGATAGATTCTTCCATTAAGTTTTGTTAAGTAGATCTTACCGGGTTCTGTTCCAGTTACATTTATTGCAGTCAGTTTTTCAGGTATTGTTACTACAGGGTTTTTTTCTCCATTTTCTATGTTTTGTTTATATAATACACTGCCAGTATCTTTTTTATAAAAAACATAATAAATGTAATTTTCCACAAGTTGAAGTGTACCACCTATGATTTCAGCATCTCTTCCTAATCTTTCTTCTTTACTCCTTACATATCTAAATAGAGTTTTATTATACTTTCCCCTTGTGTCAAATCTTTTTATTTCATAAACTCCAACGTAACCATCTACAAGATCTACAATCACATTTACTACATAAATATATTTATCATCCACTTTCATATCAAGAATGAGATAAATATCTTCTTTTCCTCTCTTTCCACCTTCAATTGAAAATTCTACTTTGTTGTTGTGATTTATTTTTGAAAGTCTTTTAGAACGATTATCTACAATATATGTATTCCCCTTTGAATCAGTAGCGACAAGATAAGGATTTTTGAACTTGAACTTATTATCAAAAATATTTTTTGAAAGCTCTTCTCTGTTGAAGTAAATAAATAGACCGATTAGGAAAGTAGTCGTAAGCATTATTAAAAAAATAATAATATTTTTTTTCATAGCTTCCTCCTAATTATTCTGTCTGAAATTGTTTTAAAAAGTCTATGTTCCAGGCGTAGCCAAATTTTTCAGAATTTATTGCGTAATAACCTTCTATGTAAATATTTATTTTATACAGGGAAAGTCCATCTGATCCTCCCAACATAGGCATAACAAGGTTTCCTCTTAAATAAGCTGTATGATAGTATTCGTTTTCCAAGTACCCTATTCTGTAACCTGAGTTGATATAAAATCTGTTAAGGAATAAGAAAGGAATGAACGTAACCCCCTGTTGTATTTCAAAGTTTAAAAGTTTGATATTTACATCTCCAAAAGTATACCATTGATAAGCTTTTTTTACCTTGCTATATTCAGGCATATAAAGATAGCGATTATATGAAAACAGGTCATTTTCTCCCGGTTTGAATGAAGAATCCATTCCGTATCCACCTGCAATTTTCAGATTGATGGGTAGGTAATAAACATAATATTCCAATTGGGCTTCCACTTTATAAGAGTTTGTATTTATTTCCATGTCGTTTTTTAAAGAGGTTAGGTAGTCAAAAAATACGTTTAATTCAAAACCTCTATTGTCATAAACCTTGTATGGGTGGAACATAGAATATCCTGCCCATCTCACATATGTTGAAAAGATTAAATATCTTGAATATACAAAATACCATTGATAGGGAGATGAATAAACTCTTCTGCCAGTTAAAAGTAAATTTGTAAGATAATCGTGGTCAAGGATAGTTTGATGATAGTTTATAGCTTCACCTATTTTAAGATACTGATTCGGAGAATCAAAGTTTATTACATACCAGAAGTCAAGTATGCCACCTGTATATCTAAGGTAGTAAGGTATTTTAACAGGAAAGTTATCAGAATAAAGATTGATGTCTTCAGAATAAGAAAGTTTATCGTATGCTGTAATATTAAAGTGAATGGGAAACATTGAACTTTCCCAGCTTAGTTCAAGATTAGCAAAGTACATTAAGAAATTATAGACACCAATTAACCTGAGCGTGTTAAATCTATAAGGGTCAACCATATATAGCATTATTCCAGCCCCATCTATTCCATTTGTTAACTGTTCTCCCTGGAAACTGAGATATGGAATCCACGCGTGTGGCATAAAATCAAAGAAACCAAAGTATGGTTTTTCTTTTTCTTTAAAACTAGCAATGTGAGCTTCAGTTTTTTCATTTTCAATCTGGATTTTACTCCATTTTGTATTTAAAATATTTACTTTTTCATCTGGAGGTAAAATGAGTAAGTGATCTCCTTCTGCAAATTTTCCCACGTAATAGGTCTGAGAATTATATTGTAATGGATAGAATACACCGCCTGAAAAATTTCTCTCATCCAGCTTCAGAATGTTATTTTCAATGACTCCAAGTTTATAAAAACCCTCTCCCGTATTGTATGAGAATAAAACCCTATCTCCATTCACACTTAAGTTTCTTACGAATTTTATATCCATTTCGAGTGATGAAATCTCTTTTGTTTTTAGATTAAATTTACAGATTTGCATCTTACCGTTGTTATTTGCTAAAAAAATTATTTCGCTTTCATTAAACTGCTGGGGGTTTCCGAAAATGGTGTTTTCGTTCCCTTTAACAATTGTTTCCAGCTTTCCATTTTTATCAATTAGTACAATATCAGTGAAATGATTTCTCACCTTTATTGCTACTATTTTATCATCAAAAAATGAGGCTTCTCTGATACCATTTATCTTTTTGCCTGTAAAACTTTTTCTGGCAATGTCAAATTTTCTTACAAAAATCTTTGTTATTTCATTTTTTCTATCTTTATAATGTGTTCTGCACACTAGAAGGTATTTTCCATCCTTTGAAATAGAAATTGAGTTTATTCCTTCTCCAAGATAAAGATATCGGTGTTTTTTGGTGTTCAAATCAAGCTCAACAATTCCTTCATTGCCATGGTCTATAAAATATATTTTATTATTGGCAATACAGGGATATTCTATGAGAAATGAATTTTTTACAAGATAGTTTGTGTTTTCGATAAGTTCTCCTTTAAATTCCATATATTTTTGAAAATCTTTCCATTCTTCGTCTATTGATTTACCATAAACAAGATAGAAAGAAAGAGGGTAACAAAAAACGTTTTCTATGGCAAGTGGGGGTAGCATGGAAAGAGGTTTCAGTTGTTCAATACCTACTGCAAATGCCCATAGGCCAGAATCTATGAAGAATGCACTTCCTATACCTGCAATTGGCGATTCAAGGGTAGTTTTCCAGAGTTTAACGTACTTTTCCATACCGTATTTTTCCTGAAGGTAATGGCTGAAAAATCCACCATAGTGATAAAAATTGTGTCTTGAAAGATAACCATCATAAGAACCATTGGCCTGAGTGGGAGTTCTAAATTTTTTCTCATGAATATCCTGTTGAATTTCCTGTTTAATTAAAGGATAGTTAATCCTTCCTTCTCCTTCAAGGCTTTCATAACTAACAGTTATACCTTCCATCATTGATAGTGGCATACTTGAGGCTGTCCATAACCAGTTACCAAAAATTTTTGTCATAAATTCCATAAAGCCGTTTCTCATATTTAGGGATATAGCGTGTGTTAATTCATGGAGAAATTCCATCTTAAAAAATTCTTTTGAGTTTGCCACTGTTGAATCAAGAGGTGGAAGCGGGGAATATAAGGCAATAACAGTATAAGATGGTGTAACACTTGCGTACCCATTTGCTTCATCAATATCTCCTGATATTACAACCTTAAATCTCTCTTTGTGTTTTGAAGTTAAAATTTGTTGAAGTTTTTCGTATGTTTCATCAGCAAAGGATGCGATGTAAAATGCAGTTTCTCTTGATTTTTCAGAATAGATAATATCAAAATATTTTGTTTTGATTGTGTAAAGTTTTGGAAAATAATCAAAGTTTGCGAAAAGAAAAACAGGAAGGATAAAAAATAAAATACTTAAAAATTTTAACATCTTAATCTCCTTGAAACTTTTTATAAGTGAATTTTCGGGTAGAATTGCTCTGATTGGTTAATTATATTCTGGAAAGTTGAAATTTGCAAGAAATTTTCTCAAATTAATTTAAAATTTTTTAAAACCTCTAAAATCTGGATAGTTTGATTGTTTGTTATTAGAAAGGAATGAATTCCAACCTCTTTTGCAGAGGAAATGTTTTCTTCTACATCGTCAAAGAAAACTGTGTTTTCTGGTAAAACTTTGAAATGATTTAAAACAAGATGAAAAACTTTTTTTTCGGGTTTTCTGCATTTTATTTTATGGGAAAAAAATAGTTTGTCGAAATAGGTTAATATATGAGTATAGTTTTGAATTATATATCTTTCGTGAATTTTATTTGTGTTGCTTAAAACAGATAGATAGCATTTGTTTTTTAGAGAGACGAGAATTTCTTCTATACCGTTGTTGGGGCCGATTATCATAAGGTTAAGTCCATGTATAAAATCATCTTTTTGTATGTTAAAATTAATTTTTTTAGAAAAGTTCTGTCTGAATCTTTCCTCGGATGTTTCCCCGAGTTCGTAAGAATTATAATCATTGCCCGAAAAAAACATATTTTTCAAAAATTCTCTTTCGAGCCCGGTTAATTTACTCCAGTAATCAAAGGTTCTATTGGAATCAATCTCAAAAATTACGTTGCCAAGATCAAAGATTAAAAGTTGTATTTCCGACTTCATAGTTTCCCTTCTTCAGAATAAAATTTAAAGGTAAAATTTTATATTAAAATAGCAAATAAGTCAAAAAACTTGACAAAAACGTATATTTTATTTAATCTAATAAACAGTAAATCTTTGTCAAAATAGGAGGAAAATCAGATGAAAAGATTGATTTTTGTGTTTTTTGCTGGAATGCTGGTTCTATTTTCATGCGCAAAACCGGTTGTAATAGGTTTTGTTGATAATATGTCTGGCTATACCGGGAAAAAGGGTAATAATTTCAGGATGGCTGCCCAGATTGCCATTGATGAAAAGAATAAAGCTGGTGGAATAAAGGGGCATAAACTTTCCCTTAGAGCTATTGACACAAAGGGAGACACAAAAGCGGCTCTTGAGGCAATGGATAAGTTAATACAACAAAAAGCCATTGCTGTTATAGGGGGTCCTGAATTGGCTGAAAAGGCGCAGTCATCAAAAACTATATTAATGATTGTAAATTCAAGAAATAAAGTTTCTATTTCTCCTGCAGATTTGATTTTTAGAAATGTTCTTTCTTATGAACATGAGACTAAAGTTTTTGCAAAGTATGTGTTTAATGTTATGGGTATAAAGAAGATAGCAATACTGGCTGTTACAAATAATTATGGTATACAGGTTGTGGATAGTTTCAAAAAGACTTTTGTAGAAGAAGGTGGAGTTGTAGCTGTGGAAAAATATATACATCATATTGAGGACCCATATACAGATGAATCTGATTTTAAGGATGAACTTAAAGAAATTAAGGGAAAGGCAGACACAATATTTATTCCCAATGGTCCGGTTGAGAATCAGAGAATTTTAATAAGTGCCGATGAACTTGGTATGAAAGTGAAGTTTATTAGTTCGAGTAGCTACCATGATCCGGATGTATTTACGCCTGAAGTTGGTGAACTTGCAAATGGAGTAACTTTTTCAAGTGTGCCTGAGGAGTTAACTGACATACCACCTGCAAGAGAGAGCTTTGAAAAGGCATTTGAGGCTAAATTTAAACTTACCCCGATTTATGAAGCAATTAATTCTTACGATGCAGTTAAGTTATTAATAGCTGCTATAGAAAAAACATATGATGAAGCTACTGCAGAAGAGAAGAGCTCTTTTAAGTTAGACCCGGAGAAAGTAAAGCAAAATTTATTGAGCATAAAAGATTTTGATGGGATTATGACGAAACTCAGTGTACTTGAAAATGGAGAGGTAAACAGAGAGGTCGGTATTTATAAATCAGAATTTCTTGGTTTTGTTCAGCAGGCTGTTTACTTGCTTCAAGATGGAAAGCTTGTTCAGGTAAGATAAGAGGATAAAAAGCCACCTTAAGAACAAGGTGGCTTTTTAATTTTATCTTGACAATTCTTTGCTTGTAAGGTATGATTTATTTGTAAATTTTGAGTGTTTAAGGTAAAAATGCAGGACTTAAAAAATATTGTTGAAGATATTGTAATTGAGCAGATAGATAAACTTGATGAGAATAAACAGGGTGAGATTGATATAAACCAGAAAAAAGAAATAGCAGCTTATGTTTTGAATAGAATAAAACCAATGTATATAACGAGTAATAAAGGGTTTACAAATCTGATTTCAACTTACAGAAACGATCCACAATTTATTACAGATATAATTATTAAGATAAATGAAGCTCTAAAAGTTGTTAAGAAGTCTAATTTAAAACTTTCTAAAATTGAACTTGAGAGGGAGAAATTATATTATGTATTTCCGAAGATATACGGGAGAGTCCTTTCATTAAAGACTTTGACACCCATACAGGAAGGAATGGTTTCTTTATATATTAATGAAATACTTGTGGAAAGTTTATTTCAATTATGGAAAAATCCAACTGAGATTTTGCCCATTGATAATGGAGTTTACTCCTTTGCCCCTAAACCAGTGCTTGCACATTCACCTTATGAAAAAAGGACATTTGTTTTAAAAATAAATATCCAGTCACATGAAAATAATTATGAGAAGGTTTTTTTCTATGATATTACACCATCTCCATTGACAAATATAAAAACCGATTTTCATGAAAACGTTTTGCAAATAGAGGATATATATGTGCCTTTTTAAAAAATTTTATAAAGGAACTGAAAATGCGGGAAAGCTTTGAAAGATATTTTATAATCTTTGTGCTTCTTGTATTATTGATTTTGGTGTTATTTAACCAGAAGGTTTTTGTAAATCTATCAATATCATTTTTTAAATAATAAAGAAGATAAAAAATGGCGGAAGAAGCAACATTTTTTTCTAAAGACGATGTGGAATGTCCGGTATGTAGAACTTTATTTAAGCGTGAAGAATTAAGAATGGGTGGTGGAAGACTCAATGCGGGTGAATTATCAAATGAATTGAGAAGAAAGTATATTCCCACCCAGAAATTTGGAAAAGTTAATCCTCTCCTTTATCCGGTAACAGTTTGTCCAAATTGCCTTTATGCAGTAGATGATTATGATTTTTTAAGTGTTCCACAGAAGGTGATAGATAAGATAGCCCTTTATAGAGATATAAGGGCAGCGTATTTATTGAAGATATTTGGGAGAATACCGGATTTTACAGCCAAAAGGGATTTAATAAGTGGAATTTCAAGTTATATACTTGCAATGAATTGTTATTCTTTTTTTGATAAGAAGATATTTTCTCCAACAATAAAAATTGGAATTTACTCTCTTAGGACCGCATGGTTGTTTAACGACCTTTTTGAAGAAGCAAAGAATCCGGATTATTCTGAGCTTTCCACTATTTTTTATAAAAAAGCTGCAGAGTTTTATGATACTGCAATAAACAATCAAACAAAAGCCATAGAACCACTGGATGGTGCCAAGAATTTAGGTCCTGACACAGATAAGAATTATGGTTATGATGGAGTTTTGTATGTAAATTCAGTTCTAAAATATAAGACCCTTATGTTTATAGAAGATCCTTATGAAAAGGTAAAAAAACTCGAAGAGGTTAAGAGAATATTAAGTAAGGTATTTGGAATTGGTAAAAAAACAAAAAATAAACCAGAGGTACTTCTGAACTTTGCTAAAGAAATTTATGAAAGAGTGACAGAAGATGTGGAGATATTGAAAAATTCTCTAAGCTCTGAACAGCGAGAAGAAATTGCGGCGGTAGAACAAGAGAATGATAGTGAGGAAGAAGAATGAAAAGATTTTTCTTTTGCATTTTTTTCCTTATTTTTTCCTTTAAGTTTTTATTTTCTTATACGGCTCAGGATTATGTGGAGAATGGACTTAAGTATTTTGAAGAAGAGAAATATTTTGACGCAATTGGAGAATTTCGTAATGCAATTGAATTTAATCCTTACTATGCAAAAGCTTATGAGTCTTTAGGAAAGGTGTATTTTAAATTGGAGGATTATAATACTGCATTAGAACATGGGTTAAACGGATTAAAATATGCGAATAATGATCTGGAGATTTTATTGCTTGTAGCAGATTGTTACCGTGAATTAAATGAGAATAGTAAGGCTGAAGATTTATACAAAAAGATTTTAAAGCTTTTTCCTGCTGATCTTAAAGCCTTAATAAGTATTGCTGAATTTTATCTAAAGAATAATAAGTTGTCACTGGCTTATGATTACCTTTCAAAAGCAGAAAGGATTGACAGGAATTCTTATTTAGTTTCAATTGCACTGGGAAATTATTATTTGAAAAAGGATAATAAAGAAAAAGCTGAATATTATTATAAAAAAGCGTTTAACCTTAATCCTTATGATAGAGTGGTTTTTTTAAATCTGGCAAATTTTTATATGAGTCAGAACAGATTTAATGAGGCTGTTTCTATTCTTGAAAGTGGTGAAAAACTTTTTGGAAATTTTTATAATGGTACAGCATTGCTTTCTGAATGTTATATAGAATTGGGGAAAAACAATAATGAATTTTATAGAAAGGCAATAAGAAAAATTGAATGGTTGATTGAAAATAATAAAAAAATTGATAAAAATTCTCTTGCCAATCTTTATTATAAACTTGCTTTAGCTTCTGAGACCATTGATAAAGAAAAATCAAAGAATAGCTATGAAAAGGCTATAGAATTAAATCCTTTGAATGGATTATTTCGTTATTCATACGAAGAATTTGCAATAGAAAATATTGAGATTGACTCTCCTTTAAGAGAAAAACTTGCTGATTTTCATCTTAAAAAGGCACATGAGATTAAACTTGAAGGAGATCTGAACTTGTATTTTTTTCATTTGAAAAGGGCGATTACAATTTACCCGTTTCTGGTTTCTGCAAGAATGGAACTTATAGAATTCTTTGAGGCAAGGGGTGATTTTTACAATGCTTATGAAGAATTAAAAAAATTGAGTAAAATTAATAGTTCATATTTTGTAAGGGATAAAATCGAAAAGTATGAATGGAAGTTGAAAAAGGGGGAAATTTTTGATAAAGTTGAATATTTGCCATACAAAGGCACTTTTTTAGTGGATAGCAATTATTATAATTTTGATAAGATATTTTCTAAGATTTTTACTTATTATTTTCAGTATGTTGATAAATTTAAGTTTTCTGTAGCTGAATACCGAAAAAATCAAGGAATAAGTAAGATTTTAGAAAGATTGAATGATAATAATGAAAACTTTTTTGTAATTGCAAAACTTGAGAACAAGAATTTATTGGGTTTCTATTTGTTTGATAAAACTGGTAAACCACTTGAGAGTTGTTTTTTTGACTTCTCAGAAGGTAAAATTGAGACTTATGTCTCAAAATTTAATGTTTGGTTGAATGAAAAATATCCTTCCATATGGAGATTAAAAGAAGAAACAGTAAGAGGGGATTACATACTTAATGCAGGCGAAAAAGAAGGACTTAAAGAAAACCAAGAGTTAATAACTTTTGATGTTGTGAATATGGATATAAAAATCAGAGATAGTGTTTATATAAAAGAATTAAAACCCTATTATGCTCTGATAAGTTTTAAAGATGAAGCTAATAAAAAGAAAAGAATGAGAGAAATAGGTAGATATGCTGTAAAAAGTGAATTTATAACTCAAAAACACTTGACAAAATGGAAAAGAGTTTTAGGATATTAGGGTAACTTTTCTATATTATACTATTGCTTTTTTCAGGAGGATTTAATGTTTGGGATGGACATCTGGTTCTGGCTGGAGGGAGTTCTTGCTTTTTTCTTTCTTGTTTTTATGTGGCTTAATTACTTAAAATATAAAGAATCTTCTTTTAAATTCATGGTTATTATTTTTGCTTTTCTTCTTTTTAAGTCTTTTATATATATAAGATTATCTTTTACTTCCGTGAGTTGGGTTGAAACAATAATTCAGGGTATTCAAAGGAAGGTTGTGGATCCAAATCTAATTCCTCTTTATAATTTCAGGTTTTTTATATTTCAGACCTGTGAAACTATTTTCTCATTGCTTATTTTGTATTTTATTTCTTATAGTATATTAAAGGTGCAGGATCAAAAAACTTTTCTCTTGAGTCTCTCGTGTTTTTCTCAGATAGGTATTATATTTGGAATAGCTTTGTTTGGAGTTGCATATTCGGTTTTCTCAGGTTCGCCTGATAATTTTAAGACTGAAAATTATATAGTAGAAATGTTAAAAGGTGGAATTGGCAGGAGTGTTTTTGTATTATGGAGATTTTTTGTTTTGCTTGCTATGTGGCGCGAAGTTACCAGAATTTATGGTTATATAGCAAGTTTATTAAGGGTACTTAGTAAACATAGAAGATTGTTATTCATGTACATTGGTTTTCAAATTTTTCTAACCTTAATGTCAAGTTTTGTTGCTTTGTATGCCTATCCTTTCTGGCTTTTCTTTGATCTTGTTGCGATTGTTGTTTTATGTTTATTTGCATATGGAATGCATACAGGTTATATAGATGGGATTCAGGAAAAAGTTGTAAACCTGAACAAGGAGAGAGATACAATTATTCAGTTGATGAAAGAAATAAGCGGAATAGTAGGAAGTGGCGCTCTTGAGCTTGAAAATATTATTCAAACAATCGTAGATAGTTCTGTAAAAGGTACAGGAGCAAGAGGCGGTGCAATTTTATTGAAAGATCCAATAACAAACAGATTAATGGTAAAATATGTAAAAGGTCTTTATCCTCCTACAAAGCCAATAAAAATGGCTACAGGAGTTACCCTTACAGAGAGTGTTATTATTGAAAGGTTTAAATCTGAAAAAATTGCTATCGGAGAGGGATTGTTGGGTAAAGTTGCTGAAACAGGGGAGACTTTATATATTCCAGATGTAATAAAGGATCCAGCGTTTGTTCAAACTGTGAGTGAGCATATTCTTGTTTCTTCTTTTATTGCTGTTCCCCTGAAAACGAAAGAAGATGTTTTTGGAGTTCTCACAGTTGTTGATGATGCCAAAATTTTCTTAGAGAATGATGTAAGTTTACTTGAAACTCTTGGCGAGCAGGCGGCTATAACGATTGCTCAGTTTCAGATGTATCAGGAAATACTTGAGAAGAAACAGGCAGAAAAGGAAATTGGGGTTGCGGCGGAGATACAATCATCTCTTATTCCTCACACTTTTCCATTCTCTCAAAAGTATGATGTCTATGGGCTTTCAATTGCGGCAAAAGGGGTTGGTGGTGATTATTATGATTATATTGATTTTGGGAATGAAAAGATAGTTTTGACAATGTTTGACGTTTCGGGTAAAGGTGTTCCGGCAGCTCTTATCATGGTGATGATACGTAGTATTTTGAGAACTATTGCAACTTTAAATGATGATACAAGAGATGTAATGGCAAAATTAAACAATACCATTTCACTTGAGATAGTGGAAGATAGATATGCAACTGGTTTTTACTTGCTTTTTGATGGAGAAAAAGGTATAATGAGTTATACTAATGCGGGGCATTGTCCTTTGATTTTATATAGAAGTCATTCTGATGAGTTTGAATTTCTTGATACCGAAGGAATGCCTATAGGGATAATGAGTGGTGTTGAGTATGGGCAGAATTATACAATAATGGAAAGAGGAGATATTGCCATACTTTACACGGACGGTATTACCGAGGCTATGAATTTTAAGCATGAGGAATTTGGTTTTGACAGATTAAAGGAAGTTATAAGGCAGTATAAGAGGGAATCTTCAAAAGAGATTTGTAATAAAATTATTGAGGCCATTAAGGTTTTTGCCGGAAATGCACCTCAGCATGATGATGAGACAATACTTGTTTTAAGAATGAAATAAATAAATAATGTGAAATTAACAGGAGGAACTTATGGAGATAAACAAAAGAGAAGTGGGCGAAATAATAGTCTTTGATATTACAGGTGAGATTGATCTTTATAATGCCCCGGAGATCAAAGAAAAAATTAAAGAGGAGATGAATAAGAACAAGGTAAACATTATTATCAACCTTGACAAGGTAACCTATATTGATAGTTCGGGAATAGGGGTCCTAATCTCAAGCCTTTCTAATCTAAAGAAGGTTGGAGGCGCATTGAAACTTATCAATGTTTATGCTTCTGTGAGAAAGGTTTTTGAGTTGACAAAACTCACGAGCTTTTTTGATATATATGACAGTGAAGCAGATGCCCTTGCTTCATTCAAATAATTTTTTTGTTTAATACTTATTTTATAATTCATCTGGGGGTTAATTTTAAGAAGAAAAGGTATAACACACCTTTTCTTTTTATTTTTATTAAGAAAGAAAGTTTTAAGGAGTAAAAATGGAAATTCAAAAGATTGATTTATTACAAAAAGATATGCCCAGGCAGTGGTATAATATTCAAGCAGATTTACCATCCCCTCTTGATCCCCCACTTGGTCCTGATGGCAAGCCTCTTAATCCATCAGCCATGGAGGTAATATTTCCCAGGTCTTTAATTGAACAGGAGGTTTCTAATAAGAGGTGGATTGATATTCCTGAAGAGGTTCTTGATGTATATTCAAGATGGAGACCCACTCCTATTTTTAGAGCCATTCATCTTGAAAAAAAACTTGGTACCCCGGCTAAGATATTTTATAAATATGAAGGTCTTTCTCCAGCTGGTTCACACAAACCTAATACCTCTATTCCTCAGGCATATTACAATAAAAAAGAGGGAATAAAGAGACTTACCACTGAGACAGGTGCTGGTCAGTGGGGAAGTGCTCTCGCACTTGGGGGGGCATTATTTGGTCTTGATGTGAGAATTTATATGGTTAAGGCAAGTTATAACATAAAGCCAGCGAGAAAACAACTTATGGCAGTCTGGGGTGCGGAATGTATTCCCAGTCCCAGTAACATGACAGAATTTGGACGAAAAGTACTTGCCGAAGATCCTGAAAATCCTGGAAGCCTTGGTATAGCAATAAGTGAAGCTGTAGAGGAAGCTGCCTCAAGAAAAGATACAAATTATTCTCTCGGAAGTGTTTTAAATCACGTGCTACTTCATCAGTCAATTATAGGACTTGAAGCAAAAAAGCAGATGGAGTATGCTGGATTGTTTCCAGATGTGGTAATAGGTTGTATAGGTGGGGGAAGTAATTTTGCTGGACTTGCATTTCCCTATCTTATGGATAAAATCCAGCAGAATAAAAAAATAAAAGTTATAGCTGTTGAACCGAGGGCATGCCCCACAGTTACGAAGGGTGCCTATGCTTATGATTATGGAGACACAGCCGGGATGACACCAATACTTAAAATGTTCACTCTTGGTCATACATTTATGCCTCCGGCTATACACGCAGGTGGTTTAAGGTACCATGGAATGGCACCTCTGGTAAGTGCGACTGTTAAGCACGGTCTCGTAGAGGCAAGAGCATATTATCAAAGAGAGGTTTTTGAAGCGGGAGTGTTATTTGCAAGAACTGAAGGGATTGTTCCTGCACCAGAGACAAATCATGCAATAAAAGCAGTAATAGATGAGGCATTAAATGCGAAGGAAGAAGGTAAAGAAAAGACCATACTCTTTAATTTCTCAGGGCATGGTTTCTTTGATCTTTCTTCTTACCAGATGTATCTTGAAGGGAAACTTGAAGACTACGAATACCATGATGAAGATGTTAAAAAGGCACTTGAAAGTCTTCCAATAAAATAATTTTGATAAAGATTAAGGAGACAAACACCTTTGGTGTTGTCTCCCATAAATTTTATTTAATTTGCACCATAGATTTTTCTATATTCTTCTATCTCTTTTATTATTTTTTTGCCGATTAAAATCTTCTTTTCCACTTTTTTATTGTATAAAAAGTTAATTATATCATCAAGATTGACTATTGAGGTAGTTTTAATATTATATTCTTCAGAAAGTTCCTTTAGTGCAGATTTTTCTGTTTTGCCTTTTTCCATCCTGTCAACAGAAACCACCAGCCCTATGATGTTAACACTGGCGATGGATTTAAGTAGAGATATGCTTTCTCTTACAGATGTTCCTGCTGTTGTTACATCCTCTACAATGAGTATTCTGTCCTTGTCTCTTGGAATATAGCCAACTAAATTTCCTCCCTCTCCATGGTCTTTTTCTTCTTTTCTATTAAAGCAAAATTTTTTGTCAATTTTATATAAATCGAACAGCATTGATGCAGTAATAGAAACAAGAGGAATTCCCTTATAGGCAGGACCAAATAATACATCCCAGTCGAAGCCAAAATTTTCTTTTATACACTTTGCGTAGTATTTACCCAGAGTATTTAATTTTTCCCCAGAATTGTAATTCCCCGTGTTTATGAAAAATGGTGTTTTTCTTCCACTTTTTGTTATGAACTCCCCAAATGTTAAAACCCCGGCTTCTATCATAAAATTTACAAAATTTTTCTTTGAATACACTTTATCTCCCGAAAAAAAATTTCAAAAATTGGTATAGCTTTTCATCAGATTATCACCAGCAAATTTTGTAATCTTATAAAAATCTTTTTTCCCTTCAATAGAAATAATATAATCACCTTCCTTATTTTGTTCATGTATGTTAATGTTATAGTTGGAAGTCTTTGTTTTTATCGAGAGTACTCTTAAAGGGTTAACTTTTGGTGTGGTATTGCTTAAAAATTCAATTGTGTAAAGAGGGTTTAAGAGGAGTAAAAAGTTTTTTACAGTAGATGGATTTGCCTCTTTATTTTCTGCCCATGAAACGCCCCATTTAAAGTTTGATTTTAAGTCTTCAAGCGGGTAAATTGAGTAAATTTTACCATTTTCAGTCCAGTTGATAGATAAAATTTCTTCGTTATTAAAAGAAAGAATCTTTTTTGATCTTATTTTGTCTTTCGTTTTATTCAATACAAAGTAAAAATTACCTTTGCAAAGATAGATACTCTTATCATCAGGAATCTGAATATATGTGTGTTTCTTTGTTGGTGCAAATTTTCCAAAGAAAATTGTTTGCAATTTATTATCATTGTAATAAATGGTAAGTTTAGATCTATTTTTTTCATCTATCTCAAACTGGCTTAGACCAATACTTTTTGAGACAAACTCTACTATTTCAAAGTTAGCAATAAGATTGGTTAATTGTGTTAAATATTCTTCGTCCACGTCAAAGTTTTCAGGCGATATATACCATTGTGAATTTGAAAGATATAAATTAATTTCTTTCCCTTTGGGAGAAAAGATTTCTATTTTTTTCAAATTTTTAAACTTACCTATTTTAGGTAAAGTCTCTTTACTTTTTTCACCAATGAGTAAAAGGATTCCCCATATAATGAATAGAAAAAGAAAAGAAAGACTTAAGGATATATATTTTTTTATAAATCTACTCATTTACTTTCTCCTCCCTGTGAAATTTTTCTAAAAATATTTTTTTGATCTTTTTTCTTCTTTGAATGTCTAATTGCCATAATATGATACCAACTATAACAACTATTATGGCGGTTCCAACAGTGTTAAACCACTTTATAAATGCCCTTGTTATCTCTGTGGTTTTTTTTGGTGGATTATAGCTTAAGCCTTTTATCCTTAAGGATATTAAGTCAGAATTACCCATTGCCCAATCAATAATGTTTCTTGCGAAGATTGAATTTGGAGATGTGCCGTCAATGTCAAGTATAACATTTTTTGCCATATCACCAGAGGCAACAACTACAATCTTTGAATTTGTAGAGGTTTTCTTTTCTCCCTCAGAAGAGAAATAGCTATTTAGTTTTCCTTCAATGACAGCGGCAACTGTAAAGTTGGTAAATTTATCTGGAATTCTTGTTGCAAGATAGCTTGGGGATAAAGCTACTCCTTTACCTTCTTCCCATGCATTTGTGGAGGTTTTAACAAGAGGACTTACTTTAATGTTATTGTTAGAAATTATGGTTATTGAAGAGGTTTTGAGCAGAAACATTCCCTTTACCTTTCTGGTAATGGGATGAGTTTGTGAAATATTTTCTTTTTCTACAATTGGAACATAATATACTTCTTGAATTCCACCGCCGTATGTTTTTGGAATTTCAGCTTTGAAACAATTTTTGTCAAGTATAAGATTGTGATTTATAATTATTCCATAATTTGAGAGCATTTCATAAAGTCCGGTTGGTGGTACTATTCCTACAGGAATGTTTCCGGCCATAAGGGACGCCCTGTCACGGACAGGAAAAAATAGTCCTCCGATAAAAAATATAACTGGTTTTCCGGACATAATGAATTGATCTATTTTAATCAGTTCTTCTTTGCTTATAGGAAACTTTGGTTCGACTATCAGAAGTAAGTCTATGTCATCCGGTATTGGGTTTTTTAATATTGTAATTGGTTTGAATTCATAAGTTTCATCTATAAACTTTGAGAGTCTTGATACAATATCTCCAGCTTCCTCACTTCCGTAAGCTTCAATGAAATCCGGTTCTCCGTGCCCCATTAAATATCCCACTTTCTTTTTAATTGCGAGTAAATTTTCTATAGAGCTCATTATATTTTCTTCAATTTTGTAAGAATCCATAAGATAAAGCTCTTCTTCTTCTCCTTCTTCAAGAATGTTTACAAATCTATAAGTCTCCTTATATTTTATAAGAATACCGAGGTAAGATTTACCTGAGGGAAAGTGTGCAGGGTTATAACCGGGAAGATTCTTAATATATATTGCCGGAAATTTATATTTTTTTATTGTTTCTGTGGTTTCAGGATTATTGACAAAAGTATCCAAATATTTATAATATACTTTACCATTCAATTTATTTTTTATATTCAATATTGCGGGGGCCACATAGTCCTGTAATCTTTCAATTCCGTTTACTGGTAATTTTGTATTACCAAAAAGATATATTTCAAAGTCACTATCAAGATTATTTATTGCATTTACCTTGTTAATCATTTTGCTTATTATTGAGGTTATTTTGTATTCAAGTCCTTCAGTGGTAGAGAGTCTGGGAATTTTCTCTATCAGGTCACCATAAATAAATGCCATACCTAAATATGCCTTTTTATATTGAAGCTGGTCTTTCTCTACGACTTCAAGGGTTACAGGATATATTCCATAATCTCTTGGAACATCAGGTTCTTTTTTTAAATCTATGAAATCAACTTTTATTTTATTTTTTCCTGATGATTTATATTCTTCAAGTAAATCTCTCACATATCTTTCGTAACTATTGTAAGGAGCGGGGAGATTTTGTGAAAAAAATACCTTTATGGTAAGAGGCTGCTTTATGTCTTTCAAAATATCACGGGTATGAATAGATAAAGAAAATTTTTTGTCATTTGTCAGGTCAAACCGAAAATATATTTTTTCAAAAATGTTAATAAGCATGATCAGGTTACAGAGTATCAAAGTAAAGGTTATTGCTAAATCAAGCCTTCTTGGAATTTTAATTTTATTTAGAAAACCTAAAATTCTTTTCATATCTCTATCTCCTTGTAGAGGTTAAAATTTTTCATATAATATATTAATAAAGATAATGGGAAAAATCCAGTTTTAGAAATTATTGTTCATTTTCTATTTAAAATAGCACAATAACTTTTTATTTCTTTATAAAAGATAGAGATGGCTTCAAAAAAATTCTTTGGTCTTTTCTATTTTTAGGTCATCTCTATTATCCTTTGAAGATTGCAAGTCTTATGATCTATAGATTTTGTAAATGTTCTTTTTAAATAATGAAAAGAAGACTTTTAGTAATAAATATAGAAAAAAAAGCAGTATTAACCATTTTCTTTTAAAAATAAAAATAAGAAGGATTAAAAACGGAATAAAAGAGTAGTAAATTATGGAAAAAATTTTGCCTTTACTGAGTATTTTTTTTTTCAAAACACCTGTGTTAAAATTTTTTTTATCTTTTAATAGTTCTTTTTTGAACTTTCC
>FWPU01005775.1_pt1 | contig 26094 bp, 26 predicted proteins | sample 2228361 | NCBI WGS metagenome assembly FWPU01 (sample SAMEA103939777, study PRJEB20133) | metagenome | reverse complement strand
TCGATCTCGCGCAGCCGATCTTTTACGCGCGGGTGCGCCGGACCGACCCGCTGCAGGGCGTAGTCGAGGTGCGGCAGGTACACGAGCGTCAGCGTCGGGCGCCGCGTATCCATGACGTGCCGGGCGCACGCGGCGATCCACTCGCTCGAGCGGATGTCTGCGTTCGGTCCCCAGAAGTTGAAGAGGGGAAATGGCCCGAGCCGGGCGTTGAGCTCGTCCCGGAGCGAGGGGGGGTGCGTGTAGATGTCGGGGATCTTCAGCCCGTCCGCCCAGTAGATGGGTCGCGGCGTCACCGAGACGTCCGCCGAGCTGTACATGTTGTACCACCAGAACAACTTGGCGCAGGTGAACGACGGGTCGCGACGGCGGGCCGCCTCCCAGATCTTCTCGCCCGCGACGAGCCGGTTCGACTGCCGCCACAGCCAGACCTCGGACAGGTCGCGGAAGTACCAGCCGTTCGCCACGCAGCCGTGACCGCTCGGCAACAGCCCGGTGGTGAACGTCGACTGCACCGAGCAGGTCACCGCGGGGAAGACGGTCTTCAGCGGCCGGGCGATGAGCGACTTGAGGTTCGGCGTGGCGTCGCCGATGAGCTCGCTGGTGAGGCCGACGACGTTGATGACGAGCGTCTGGTGCAACGCTCACCCCCGCGGCGGACCGCCCTTCACCGGCGTCTGCCCACGCAGCACCGAGTTGCCCTCGAACAGGCGCGACTGGTCGATCGCCGGGCGCTCGGCGACCGTCTCCAGCTCGAGCCGGCCGCTCTGCGCGAAGAAGGTGACCGGGTTGTGCCAGACGATCTGCTCGATGACCGACTCGGGGATTCCCGCCTCGCGCATCGCCGCCGCCGTCTTCGGCACCTTCAGCGGATCGCTCACGCCCCAGTCCGCCGCGCTGTTCACGATGATCCGCTCGGGCCCGTACTTCTTCACCAGCGCCACCATGCGCGCTTCGTCCATCTTGGTGTTGGGGTAGATGGAGTGCCCGGCCCAGCAGCCGGTCTTCAGCACCAGCGGCAGCGTCTCCTCGGTGTTGTGGTCGATGAGGGCGCGCTCCTCGGGGAAGCGGCACTCGCGGATGAGCGCCAGGCTGCGTTCGGTGCCGCGCTTCTTGTCCCGGTGGGGCGTGTGCACCAGCACCGGCAGGTCGAACTTCTTCGCCAGCTCGATCTGCTCGGCGAAGTAACGCTCCTCGTCGGACGTCATGTCGTCGAAGCCAATCTCCCCGACGGCCACCACGCCGTCCTTGTGGAGGTAACGCGAGAGCAGCTCGATGACGCCGCGCGCGACGTGCGGGTTGTTGGCTTCCTTCGGGTTGAGCGACAGCGTGCAGAAGTGGTGGATGCCGAACTGGCCGGCGCGGAACCGTTCCCACCCGAGCAGCGACGCGAAGTAGTCCTCGAACGTGCCGACGTGCGTGCGGGGTTGCCCGAGCCAGAACGACGGCTCCACCACGGCGACGACGCCGGATTCGGCCATCGCCTGGTAATCGGCCGTCGTGCGCGAGGTGCAGTGGATGTGCGGGTCGAACAGCTTCATGTCCGGCTCCTGACGAGCAGCTCGACGTCCGCCGGTACCGGCCGCCCGGCGGCGCGGCGCTCGCTCGCGAAGTCGAGGGCCATGCGCTCGAGCTCGGCGGTCCACCGCCGGTCCAGCCCTTCGATGCGCGACAGCGACACGCCCAGAAACAGCGCCTTGAGCACCATCTGGTGGAAGCTCGAATCTGGAAAGTGGGCGGCCGGGTAGGGGTTCTCGCAGGCGATCGCCTCGAACACCGGCAACACGTTCGTGCGGCAGGCCTCGACGGCGATGGCGAGGTGGCGCTCGGGCTGCGAAAGCAGCGGCAGCGCCTTGAGCACCGCTTGCCGCTCGCGGTTGTCGCCCTGACGGAAACACGACTCGACCAGGGGCACCAGGTCGGCCACCGTTTGCGCCGCGTGGAGCAACAGAATCGCGCGCGCCAGCTCGTCGCGGCTCCATTTCTCGACGGCGACGGCCACGCCGTGCTCACGCAGCGTCGATGCTTCGTCCGCCGTCGGCGAGACCGGCTCCTTCCCGACCTTCCGGCCCGCGGCGGCAAAGTCGGCGGCGAAGGCGTCGGCGGAGAACGGCCGTTCGAGCGAAGCCGAGAGCCAGGCGCGCGATTGCTCGGCGGCGTGCCGAGCGAAGAGCTGGAAGAGGGGCACCAACATGCTTCGCCTCCTGATCGCGAGTACCACAGTCCGGCGAGCGAGAGCAGTCCCTGGTAAGACTACCGGCTGCGGGGGATCGATGGGTCGCCACGGCGAGGAGATTCGCATCGGCGGAAAGGCCGTTCACGTCCGCGACGTGGGCGAAGGCCCGGCGGTGCTGCTCATTCACGGCATCGGAGCGGCCTCGCACGTCTTCGACCCGCTCATCGAGCGGCACCACCACCGCTTCCGCTTTCTCGCGCCCGACCTGCCCTGCACCGGCCGCTCGCAGGCGTACGCCCGGCCGCGCGCCGATTCGCTGGCCCAGGCGATGGTCGAGCTGCTCGATCGGCTAAAGATCGACCGCGCGGTGGTGCTCGGCCACTCCTACGGCGGCGTGGTGGCGATCGAGCTGGCCCACCGGCACCGCGACCGGCTCGACGGCCTCGTCGTCGCCAGCGCTCCCGCCCTCGGCCTGCCGGTGCAGCTCAAGCAGATCGTGGCCCACCCGGTGGCCGAATGGGCCGTGCGCATGGCGACGCACCTGCCCAGCTTCCCGTTCCTGGTGCGAAAGTACCTCGGGTTCTGCTGGGGAGACCCGACGCAACTCACCGACGCCATCATCGACGGCTACGTGGCGGGCATGAAGGGCGACGGGTTCTACGGAGCGGTGCTCGAGGCGCTCCGCTGCGTCGGCGAGTACCGCATTCCCGTCGAGACGCTGGCGCTGGGAACGCTGCCGCGGCAGGTGGTGTGGGGCGACCGCGATCGGCTGGTGCCGGTCATTCAGGGCGAGCAGGTGGCGAAAGCCCTCGAGGCCGAGCTGCTCATCTTGCCCGGAGCGGGCCACTGCCTCCCGGAGGAACGCCCCGACGAGCTGGCCGAGGCGATCGCCGCGCTCGAGAGCAAAAAGACGCGAAGGAGCGCGCGCAGAGGTACAAAGCAGGAATGACGCAACGTCTCGGTGTCAACGTCGACCACGTCGCCACGCTCCGCCAGGCGCGCAAGGCGAGCTACCCGGACCCGGTGACCGCGGCCGCCCTCGCCGAGCTCGCGGGCGCCGGGCAGATCACCATCCACCTCCGCGAAGACCGCCGGCACATCCAGGAGCGCGACCTGCACGTGCTCCGCCAGACGGTGCAGACGCAGCTCAATCTCGAAATGGCGGCGACGCCCGAGATGGTGAAGATCGCCTACGAGCACAAGCCCGACATGGTGACGCTCGTGCCCGAGCGGCGCGAGGAGCTCACCACCGAGGGCGGCCTCGACGTCACCTCGCAGCGGGACAACGTCGCCCGCATCGTCAAGAACCTGAAGGACGGGGAGATCATCGTCTCGCTGTTCATCGACCCCGACCTCGACCAGGTCCGCGCCGCGCACAAGTGCAACGCCGATCGCATCGAGATTCACACCGGCCGCTACTGCGAGGCGCGCAACGAGCGGGAGCGCGCCCGCGAGCTGGCCCGCATCGTCGACGCGGCGAAGGCCGGCGCCAAGCTGGGCCTGGGCGTCGCGGCCGGCCACGGCCTCAACTACGACAACGTCCGGCCCATCGCCCGCATCGCGGAGATCGACGAGCTGAACATCGGCCACTCCATCGTCGCCCGCGCGGTGATGGTCGGCTTCGACCGTGCGGTGCGCGAGATGCTCGAGCTGATGAAGCAGCCGGGCTAGGGCCGAGAGGTGCGCCATGGTGGTCGGCCTGGGCATGGACATCTGCTCGATCGAACGGCTCGAGCGCATTCTCGCGGGGCCGCGCGGCGAGCGGTTTCTCGCGCGGGTCTACACCGACGCCGAGCGCGCCTGGTGCTCGAACCGGGTGGACGCGGCCGCATCCTACGCCGCGCGCTTCGCCGCCAAGGAGGCCCTCGTGAAGGCGCTCGGGGCTCCGCGGGGCATCCGCTGGAAGGACATGGAGGTCGTGCGCTCGAATGGCCCGCCGGCGTTCCGGCTCTTTGGGGTCGCCGCCGACGAGGTGCGCCGCCGGAACGTCCAGGTGCTGCTCGCGCTGACGCACGATGCGGGCGTGGCGGCCGCCACCGTCGTCCTGCAGGCGCAGTGAGGCCGAACGAGCGGCCGGCGGGCGAACGGCGCGCTTGAAACACCCGGCGGGCTCGACTACGCGGCTCGCCGCGAAGCATGGTGAGGGAATGAAGCGCGCGTTGACGGCCAACCAGATGCGCGAGCTCGATCGCGCCGCCGGCGAGGCGCACGGCATGCCCGCGTCGCTCCTCATGGAGAACGCCGGAGCGGCCCTCGCTCAGAAGGCGCTCGAGCTGGCCGCGCCGACGGGCCGCTTCCTCATCCTCTGTGGACAGGGGAACAACGGCGGCGACGGCCTGGTCGCGGCACGCAAGCTCGCGGCTGCCGGCCGCACGGTTCACGTCGAGCTGATGGTGCCGCCCGAATCGCTCGAGGGCGAGCCGGCCCGTAACGCGCGCGCCCTCAAGTCGGCAGGCGTCGAGGTGAAGCCGATTCCGGCCGACCTTCCCGTCGGGCCGGGCGACGTCGTCATCGACGCGCTCTTGGGCACGGGGCTCAACCGCCCGCCCGACGCGAAGTACGCCGACGCCATCGGCCGCATCGCCGTCTGGCGGGGCCGGGGAGCCCGGGTGCTCGCTGCCGACGTGCCGTCTGGCCTGCAGAGCGACACCGGCAGGCCGCTCCAGCCGTGCGTGGTGGCCGATGCCACTCTCTCCTTCGGCTACCTGAAGATCGGCCAGGTGCTCGAGCCGGGCGCGTCGATGTGCGGCGAGGTGACGGCCGTCGACATCGGCATCCCGCGCGCGGTCGAGGCGGCGCTCCAGGGCCCGGGCGTGTTCCTGCTCGAGGAGGCCGACGTGCGCGAGCGGATTCCCCCGCGGCGGCCCGACACGCACAAGGGCACCTACGGCCACGTGCTGGTCGTCGCGGGCAGCTGGGGCAAGACCGGAGCGGCCGCGCTCGCCGGCATGGGGGCGCTGCGCGCCGGAGCTGGCCTGGTGACGATCGCCACGCGCCCCGAGGCGCTGGTGCCGGTGCTCTCGTTCGCTCCCGAGCTCATGGGGCGCGAGCTCGTCTCCGAGGGCGGGCTGTCGCTGGCCGACCTGGGCTCGCTTTTGGAGATCGCCGAGGGCAAGGACGCGCTGGTGATCGGCCCCGGCATTCCGCGCGGCGAACAGACCGGGAAGCTTCTGGGAGCGCTTTTCGAGCAGCTCTCGATTCCATGCGTCGTCGACGCCGATGGGCTCAACGCGCTGGCCGCGGATCTGGCGGTGCTCGACCGGGCGAAGGCGCCGCTGCTCCTCACGCCGCACCCCAAAGAGATGGCACGGCTGCTCGGCAAGACCGTGGCCGAGGTGCAACAGGACCGCATCGGCGCGGCGCGCGAGCTGGCCACCTCGCGCCACGTGGTGGTGGCCCTCAAGGGAGCGCGCACGTTGGTGGCGCGCGAGGACGGCACCGTCTTCGTCAACCCCACCGGGAACGCCGGCATGGCGACCGCCGGCTGCGGCGACGTTCTGGCCGGCATGTGCGGCGCGCTGTTGGGGCAGGGGCTCTCGCCCGAGGACGCCGCCATCACCGCGGTCTACGCGCACGGCCTGGCCGGCGATTGGATGGCCGAGCGCAAGGGCAGACTGGGGCTCATCGCCTCGGACCTGCTCGACGGCGTGTGCGAGGTGTGGAAGCGCTGGGGCCGATGAATCAGCGCGAGATCGAGACCTCGTCCGCAAACGAGACGTTCGCCCTCGGAGAGCGGCTCGGGCAGCTGATCCGCCCGGGAGACTTCGTCGGGCTCATCGGGCAGCTCGGCGCGGGCAAGACGCAGCTGGTGCGCGGCATCGCCGAGGGCGCGGGCGTGCCCAGGCTTCTGGTCGCGAGCCCGACCTTCGCCATCGTCTACCCGTACCGCGGGCGCATTCCCGTCTACCACGCGGACTTCTACCGGGTGGCCGACTACGACGAGCTGTATGCGACGGGGTTCTTCGATCTCGTCGGAGGCGACGGCGCCGTGCTGGTCGAGTGGCTCGACCGGATTCCGCAGGCCGCTCCGGCCGATTGGCTCTCGGTGGAGCTCGTCGTCACCGGACAAGATGCGCGGACGATTCGCGCGACGGCCCATGGAGCGCGCTCGGCCGAGCTGATGCACGAGTGGCTGGGCTGACGATCAGCCGGCGAGGAAATCGATCAGGTATTGGTTGACCAATTCGGGCTGCTCGGCCTGGAGGAAGTGGCCGCACCGCTCGATGCGCTCGACCCGCAGGTTCTTCACGAAACGGTCGGTGCCCGGAACCAGATCGTCGAACCCGAGCGCCAGGTCGTCCATCGCCCAGAGGAGCAGGGTGGGCGACTCGACCTGGGGCAGCGGACGGCGCAGGGTGCGAAACGCTCGGCGAATCGCCGCGCGGTACCACCCGACCATCGCCTCGGCCGCGCCGTCCTTCTGGATTGCATCGCGGAACGGGCGGATCTCGTCGTCGCCGAAGCGCGAGTGATCGACGGCGCTGGCCCGGTACATGCGCGCGATGGCCTCGGCGTCGTTGCGCGTCAGCGCCCACTCCGGGAGGAACGGCAGCTGGAAGAAGAAGACGTACCAGCTCCGCCGGAGTTGTCTCGGCCTGGGGCGGGTGATGAACGCCTCGCGAAGCTTCCCCGGGTGCGGCATGTTCAAGATGCACAGCCGCTCGACGGTTTCGGGGTGGTACGTCGCCAGGTGCCACGCCACGCCACCGCCCCAGTCGTGCCCGACGACGTGGGCGCGTCCGACGCCGAGCTCGCGGAGGAGCGCGACGATGTCGCCGGCGAGCGTGTCGAGGTCGTACGGCCCCTGCTTGTCGGTGTCGTTGTACCCGCGCTGGTCCGGCGCCACGACGCGGAAGCCCGCCTCGGCCAGGGCGTCGAGCTGGTAGCGCCACGACCACCAGCACTCGGGAAAGCCGTGAAGCAAGAGCACGAGGGGGCCTGCTCCCTTCTCCACGTAGTGGTAGCCAAGCCCGTTCACCGTGGCGAAACGATGCGTCACCTCGAGATCGGCCAGGCGCATGCGGGCCATCTACCACGAGCCGCCGCGAGGATGACGCGTCAAGTCAGCTCGGCCACCGTCCACTGCCGGAAGGTCAGCTCCGCGTCGACGCCGACGATGACGTCCTCGCCGACCTCTCTCCAGGCCGGCTCGCCCGACAGGTTCTCGCTGGCGACGGAGAAGGACTCGAGCCGGCCGCCGCCCTGGGGGCTGGCGGCGTAGAACAGCGTGCGGCCGCGGCGCGAGCAGAGCATCAGCCGGCCGTCGGTGACCAGGAAGTTCATCGACGAGCGCTCGGCGTCCGGCCGGTCGCAGACGTGCGAAACGGCGCGCATCGTCCGGGCCAGGGCGCAAGCCACGTCATCGGGAAGCGGCGAGGGCGACAACGCCCGGAGCTGCGTGAGGAAGAGATAGAAGCAGCGCTCCGAGTCCGTCTCGCCCCGGATGCGCGCCACCAGGTCCGGAGCGATGAGCGCCTCGAGGCGATCCTGGTGCTCGGCGAATCGGTGCAAGGTCCCGTTGTGCGCGAACGTCCATGGGCCGTGCGTGAACGGGTGCGCGTTCCGCAGGTGCACCGCGCCGATCGACGCCCGCCGCACGTGCGCGACCACGGTCTCCGCCTCGACGCACCGGCTGACCTGGTCGAATGCCGGATCGCCGTGGGCCGGCAGCAGGCCGCGCTCGACCGCCGGCTCGCCACCCGCGTAGTACGCGATGCCCCAGCCGTCCTCGTGCTCGCACGACTGCACCTTGAGAGAGTTCTTCGACGCCACCAACGCGCCGTGGACGGGGGAGGGAGCCTGCGAGCGGAAGCCGAACAGCCGGCACATGCGTCGTCTCTTATAGCGGTTCGATCACCGGCAGCGCATCTCGGCGCGGTGCACCACCTGTCCGGCCTTCACCACCATCGCGGCGTGGTTGATGCCCAGGTGGTAGGCAAGGTGCCGGTGGCTCTCGCAGCCGAAGACGACGAAGTCCGCCGCGTCACCCACCGCCAGCCGGCCCGCCGAGAGCCCCAACGCCAGCGCCGCTCCGCGCGTGAAGGCCCAATACGCTTCCGAAGGTGTCAGCCCGTTCTCCAGGCAGGCGAGCCCCATGGCCAGGCCGAGGTTCTCGGTCATGGCCGACCCCGGGTTCACGTTGGTGCCGAGCGCGACGTTCACTCCGGCGTCCCACAGCGCTCGCCCGGGAGCCCACCGCCGCACGCGCAAAAACAGCGTCGAGGTCGGCACCAGCACCGCCGAGACACCGGCCGAGGCCAGCGCTGCGATGCCCCGTTCGCTGACGTGCTCGAGGTGATCGGCGGTGGCCGCGCCCAGCTCCGCGGCCAGCTCGGCGCCTCCGGTGTCGGAGAGCTGATCGGCGTGGAGCCGCACCGTCATGCCGAGTGCCTTCGCCGCGCCGAGAATTCGCCGGGCTTCTTCGGCGGTGAACGCTCCCTCCTCGACGAACGCATCGCAGAACCGCGCCATGCCGGCCTCGGCGACCGCGGGGAGGATCTCGCGGACGCACGCGTCGACGTACCGCTCGCGCGCGTGCTTCAGCTCCTCGGGAACGGCATGGGCGCAGAGCAGCGTCGGGATCAACTCGATCGGCTGCTCCGAGGCGAGCCGGCGCACGACGCGGAGCATCTTCAGCTCGGCCTCCAGCTCGAGCCCGTAGCCGCTCTTCACCTCGGCGTACAAGACGCCCTGCTCGAGGAGCCGGCGCAGCCGCGGCAAGGCCAGCGCCACCAGGTCGTCCTCGGACGCCGAGCGCGTCGCGCGGACCGTGCTCATGATTCCGCCGCCGGCGCGGGCGATCTCCACGTAGCTCTTGCCCTGGCAACGCAGATCGAACTCGCCGCTGCGCTCGCCGGCGAAGACGAGGTGCGTGTGCGGATCGACGAATGGAGGCCCGACGAAGTTGCCGCCCGCGTCGATGACCTGGGTCAGAGGGCCCACCGCGTCGTGAGGCAGACCGGACTCGGGGCCGACGTACTGCACGCGGCTCGCCGATACGCCGATCGCTCCGCTCGCGACGATGTCCAGCGCCCGTTCGGCGCCTGAGGCCCGGTCGCCGCGCGCTTTCACCCCCTCGGAGCAATTGCGGACCACCAGGTCGAACGCCACGCGCTGGCGTTACCACGGCTCTTCCGCCGCTGAGAAGCGTCGGGGCCACGGTCCCTCAATCGCCGCCGCGGATTCCGAGCAGCGGCACGTTCCAGCTCTGGCCACCGATCAGGAAGACCCGTCCGAACCCGCCGGTGACCTCGAGCTTGTCGAAGCGCAGCGCCAGCACGCCTCCGGCGTAGAGAGCGGTCGCTCCGCGGTCCGACAGGATGCCGTTGGCGCTGACGAACGGCGCGAGCGCGAACGCGGACGTGCCCTCGCGGATGGAGAACGACGCCGACAGCTCGGCGCCGATCTGGCTGGCCGACGGATTGCCGAGGCCGAAGTCGGTGCCGCCGCGCGCGCAGATCGCCGGCGCCACGGTGATCGGTCCGGCGGTGACGGCGTGCGAGAGGCCCAGGTACGCGCCGTACGCCGGGAGCGGAAAGGGGTAGAGGAACTCGCCCTGTGCTCCGAAGTGCAGCGCCGAGCGATCCGACAGCGCCCGCGTTGCGCCGAAGTCGTACGCCAGCGAGAGCTGTTGGGGGAAGTGGAAGCTGTCGCTGTCGCCTCGGAAGTCGAGAGGCGAGCCCGGCAGCGCCGCCACCATGCGCGGGCCGGTGCGCAACCCCAGCATCGACGACGAACGCCGCCCGTCGGCGGGATCGATGCGGATGATCGCGGGGCCGATCGTCGTCGGAGCACACGCCGACGCCACGAGCGCCGCGGCAAGCGCGAGCCCCCACGTCCGAGCAGGCCTCGATGCGCCATCCCGGCGCCGGGCGAACGATGCGCTTCGAGTCGGTGCGTCCGGTATCGGGGCCGTTTCCTTCGAGTGCTGACGCTCCCGCGTTGTTTCCGCCACTCGTCCGTTGCCGGCCGCTCTCGAGCGCCCGACGGATTTCCACAGCTCGCGACGGCCGCCGATTCGATCGCTGGGGTGCGCGGCATCGTCGCTGGCCTCGTCGGCAGGCCACCAGCACGCCTCCGCTGGATCGTCGGACGTGGGCGTCGCTTCGGCTTCAGCGCCCTCGCCACGGCTGGGCAACCTGTTCGGTGCTCGCCGCAGCTTCCGACGGCTGCGCATTCGCGCGCTGCGGCGGGTGGCATCGTCGCCGGCATCGTCGGAGGGCCACCGGCGCGCCTCCGGTGGCCCCTCGTTCGCGCGCGTCGCCGCGGTATCGGCGCCCTCGTTACGGCCGCGCAACCGGTTCGGTGCTCGAGGCATGGCGAATGGTGGGCCGAAGGCGCCGAGCGCGCGCTGCGTGTACGCCCCGAACATCGCTTTCAGGCGGTAACGCCGGGAATCTTCACGCCGCGCGTTCGGGCGACCTCGATCGCCTCGTCGTATCCGGCGTCCGCATGGCGAATCACGCCCATCGCCGGGTCGGACGTCAGCACCCGCTCCAGCCGCCGGGCCGCTGCCTCCGTGCCGTCGGCGACGATGACCTGCCCCGCGTGCAGCGAGTATCCGATGCCCACGCCGCCGCCGTGGTGGAACGACACCCACGAGGCGCCGTTCACCGCGTTCACGAGCGCATTGAGGATGGGCCAGTCGGCCACCGCGTCGGTGCCGTCGCGCATCGCCTCGGTTTCGCGGTTCGGCGAGGCCACCGAGCCGCAGTCGAGGTGATCTCGTCCGATGACGATCGGTGCCTTGAGCTCTCCCGAGCGGACCATCTCGTTGAACTTGAGCCCGGCCTTGTCGCGCTCGCCGTAGCCCAGCCAGCAGATGCGCGCTGGCAGGCCCTGGAACGCGACCTTCTCGCCGGCGAGCGTGAGCCAGCGGCGGAGCGACTCCTTCTGTGGGAACAGCTCCATCACCGCCCGATCGGTGCGGCGAATGTCCTCGGGGTCTCCCGACAGCGCCACCCAGCGGAAAGGTCCCAGCCCCTCGCAGAACATCGGCCGGATGTACGCAGGCACGAAGCCGGGGAACGCGAAGGCATCCTCGACGCCGCCCTGCTTCGCGAACGCGCGTATGTTGTTGCCGTAGTCGAAGACGTGCGCGCCGGCCTTCTGGAACGCGAGCATGGCGCGAACGTGCTCGGCCATCGACGCGATGGAGCGCTCGACGTACCCCTGCGGATCCTTCTGGCGCAGCCTTGGGGCCTCGTCGACGGAGACGCCCTTGGGCACGTAGCCGTTCAGCGGGTCGTGCGCCGACGTCTGGTCGGTCACCAGGTCGGGCGAGAAGCCGCGCCGCACCAGCTCGGGCAGCACCTCGGCGCAGTTGCCGACCACTGCCACCGAGAGCGGCCTCTTGGCCTTGCGCGCCTGCTCGACCTTCTTCAGAGCGTCGTCGAGGTCGTCGGCCACGATGTCGAGGTAGCGCGTCTTCAGCCGTCGCTGCACCCTCACGGGGTCGACCTCGACGGCGAGCATCGCCGCGCCGTTCATGGTGGCCGCCAGAGGCTGCGCTCCGCCCATGCCTCCGAGCCCGCCGGTGAGCAACACGCGCCCCGAGAGATCCGAGCTGCCGAAGTGCGTGCGGCCGGCCTGCGCGAACGTCTCGTAGGTGCCCTGAAGAATGCCCTGCGTGCCGATGTAGATCCACGAGCCCGCGGTCATCTGGCCGAACATCATCAGGCCCTTCTTCTCGAGCGCGTGGAAGTGCTCCCAGGTGGCCCACCGGCCGACCAGGTTCGAGTTGGCGATGAGCACGCGCGGCGCGTCGGGGTGAGTGCGCAGGATGCCGACCGGCTTGCCCGACTGCACGAGGAGCGTCTCCTCGTCGGTGAGCGACTTCAGCGACGCCACAATGCGGTCGAAGCTCTGCCAGTCGCGGGCGGCCTTGCCCGTGCCTCCGTAGACGACGAGGTCCTCCGGCCGCTCGGCGACCTCCGGGTCCAGGTTGTTCATCAACATCCGCAGCGCGGCTTCCTGGACCCAACCCTTGCAGCTCAGCTTTTCGCCCCGCGGAGCGCGCAGTGTGCGATTCATGTTCACCTCGGGCCGACTGATGGTAGACGAAGCCCCCGGCCGGCGAGCGGGATTTCCTCCATGATGCGTAACGTGGTGCTCGGTGCGGTGGTGGGGTTCTTCGTGGCCGTTCTGGCCCTCTCCCTGCTCGGCCGCGAGGGTGCTCCCGCGCCGGCGACGGCCGACGCCGGATCGAAGCCCGACCCGGTGCTGCCCGCCCGCTCGATCGAGACGCTCCCGGTCCGCCCGATGCGACAGCTCCCGCGCCGATCGCCCGGCCTGGGCCTGGCCGCTCCCGACGCGGGCTGAACCTCACGCCAGCTCGACGCGCTCGAGGTGCCGCGGGACGTACGCCTTCCAGCCCTTCGCCTCGACCCGCCCCTTGAGCGAGTCGAGCGCCTTCGGCTCGCCGTGGACCAGGAGCGTCTGCTTCGGCGGGGACGAGAAGCCGTCCATCCACCGGAGCATCTCCTGCCAGTCGGCGTGCGCCGAGAAGCCCGACACCGAGCGGATCTGGGCGCGCACCGGCACCATCTCGCCGTGGATCTTGATCTCCGTCTCGCCATCGAGCAGCCGCCGCCCGCGCGTTCCCTCCGACTGGTAGCCGACGAAGAGCACCGTGTTGTTCGGGTTCGGCAGCCGGTGCTTGAGGTGGTGGAGAATGCGCCCGCCGGTGGCCATTCCGCTGGCCGAGATGATGATGCCCGGCCCGCGGAACTGGTTGAGCTTCTTGCTCTCGGTGCCCGATCGGACGAAGCGGGTGCGGCGCGTGGCCAACGCGCTGTCGCCGCGATCGATGATCGAGCTCATGTCGACGTCGTGCTCGTCGGCGTGCGCCAGGTAGATGGGCGTGGCGTCGCAGGCCATGGGCGAGTCGACGAACACGTCGAGCTCTCCGATGCGGCCCTGCTCCTCGAGGTTGCGCAAATGGTAGAGGATCTCCTGCGTGCGCCCGATGGCGAAGGCGGGGATGACGATGACGCCGCCGCGCTCTTGCGCCGAGGTCACCGCGTCGGCCAATGCGTCCATCGGCCGCAGCTCGCCGTGCTCGCGGTCGCCGTAGGTGCTCTCGGCCACCAGCGTCGTCGCCGCGATCACCCGATCCGGGTCGCGGAGGATCGGAGCGTTGTACCGCCCCAGATCCCCGGTGAAGACCACCCGCTGCCCGGTCGAGACGAGATCGAAGATGCACACCGCCGAGCCGAGGATGTGGCCCGCGCGCGCGAACGAAAGGCGAATGCCGGGGACGATCTCCTTCGGCCGGTCGTAGGCGAAGGTCTCGAACAGCTCGAGCGCCCGCTCGGCGTCCTCGACCGTGTACAACGGCAGCGCCGGCGAGTGCTTCGAGTAGCGCTGCTTGTTCGCGTACCGGGCCTCCTCCTCCTGCAGGTACGCCGAGTCGGGTAGAAGCAGCGCCGCGAGCGCGCGCGTCCCCGGCGTGCAGAACACCGGGCCCCGAAAGCCGTTGGCCACCCAGCGCGGCAGCCCGCCGGTGTGATCGATGTGCGCGTGCGTCAGCACCACCGCGTCGACGGACCTGGGGTCGACCGGCGGCTTGTCCCAGTTCATCTGGCGCAATTCTTTGCGGCCCTGGAACAGGCCGCAGTCGACCAGCACGCGCTTGCCCTCGTGCTCGAGGAGGAACTTCGAGCCGGTGACGGTCCCGGCGGCTCCGAGGAATTGGATGGAGGCCATGCCCTCGAAGTCCAGCGCATCGGTCCTGAGAGCGCCAGCGCTTCGTGCGGCCGACCTCGCTGGCGAAAGCGGCCAGGACCATGCTAGGCGCGCACCTTCCAACTCGGAGAGAGAGATGGCCCGTCGTCACATTCGCGTGGTCGGAGCGATGCTCGAGAAGGAAGGTGGCCGGTACCTCATCACGCAGCGCCGGCCCGAGGCGACGCTTCCGTTGCTCTGGGAGTTCCCCGGCGGCAGGGTGCAGGAGAACGAAACCGACGAGCAGGCGCTGGCCCGCGAGCTCAAGGAGGAGATGGGCATCGACGTCGAGGTGCTCGAGCAGGTGATGCACACGCAGCACCAGTACCCGAGCTACGACATCGACTTCCGCGTCTTTCGCTGCCGGCTCCGCTCGCCCGAGTCCGAGATCCGCCACCTGCGCGTGCAGGATCATCGCTGGGTCACGCTGTCGGAAATGGGCCAGTACAGATTCCCCGACGCCGACGCCCACACGCTCGAGAAGCTCTTGGGCCTCGACCACTGAACGCCCACCGGGGCGAAAGTCCCACGGCCGACCTGGGCAGAAGGCCCCTCCATGCACATGTTGCCGCTGACCATCGTGCGCCGATGACAGCGGGACCTTCCTTCAACCCACGCGGCAAGAAGCACGAGAACAAGCAGGCGAGCGGCACGCGGATGCCGAAAATCGGCTCGCCCATCGGCTACGTGCTGCTGCTCGTGCTGGGCTTCCTCTTGTTCCGCAACGTGTTCGAGGAGGCTGGCGTCCGCAAGGTCACCTACAGCCAGTTCAAGGACGCGGTGCGCGCGGGCGAGTTCCAGCGCGTGCAGATCGCTCCGGACTGGGTGAAGGGCTTTCTGCCCGACGGCACGCAGGGTGCGCCGCCTTCCCGCCCGAACGCGCCCTCCACGCCCTCGGCCCTCCCGTGGATGGCCCATCGGGTCGAAGGCGACGACGAGCTCGTCCGTCTGCTCGAGGAGCAGGGCATCGTCTACGAGGCCATTCCATCGTCTTCGCTGGCCGACGCGCTGTGGGTGTGGATCGTCCCGCTCGGCCTCTTGTTCCTGTTCTGGAGCTTCATGATGCGGCGCGTGGCCTCAGGCATCGGCCAGGGCCCGCAGAGCGTGATGAGCTTCGGCAAGACGCGGGCGAAGATCACCTCCGAGTCGGACACCGGCGTGGGCTTCAAGGACGTCGCCGGCATCGACGAGGCGGTCGACGAGCTGCGCGAGATCGTCGAGTTCCTCAAGACGCCCGAGAAGTTCCGCCGGCTGGGTGGCCGCATTCCCAAGGGCGTGCTCCTGGTGGGCCCGCCGGGCACCGGCAAGACGCTGCTGGCGCGGGCGGTGGCGGGCGAGGCGGGCGTGCCGTTCTTCTCGCTCTCGGGCTCGGAGTTCGTCGAGATGTTCGTCGGCGTCGGCGCGGCGAGGGTGCGCGACCTGTTCGCCCAGGCCTCGGCCAAGGCGCCGTGCATCGTCTTCATCGACGAGCTCGACGCCATCGGCAAGAGCCGCAACTCGGGCATCATCGGCGGCCACGACGAGCGCGAGCAGACGCTCAACCAGCTCCTCGCCGAGATGGACGGGTTCGACGCCAAGGCCGGGCTCATCATCCTCGCGGCGACGAACCGGCCCGAGATTCTCGACAGCGCGCTGATGCGCCCCGGCCGCTTCGATCGGCAGGTGCTCGTCGACCGGCCCGACAAGCGCGGGCGGGAGAAGATTCTCGAGATTCACGCCCGCGAGGTGAAGCTCGGCCCCGACGTGGACCTCCGGTCGATCGCCGCCCGCACCCCGGGGTTCGCCGGCGCCGACCTGGCCAACGTAGTGAACGAGGCCGCGCTGCTCGCCGCGCGCAAGAACCACGTCGCGGTGATGCGGTCGGACTTCGAGGAGGCCATCGAGCGCGTCGTCGCCGGGCTCGAGAAGAAGAACCGGCGGATGAACGAGCGCGAGAAGGAGATCGTCGCGCACCACGAGGCGGGGCACGCCGTCGTCGGGTGGATGCTCCCGTACACCGAGCGGGTGCACAAGGTCTCCATCATCCCCCGCGGGCTGGCGGCGCTCGGCTACACCATGTCGCTGCCGCTCGAAGACCGCTACCTCATGTCGCACGAGGAGCTGCGCGACAAGCTGGCCACGATGATGGGCGGGCGCGCCGCCGAGGAGATCTTCATCGGCGCCATCTCCACCGGCGCGGCCAACGACTTCAAGCAGGCCACCGAGATCGCCCGGCTCATGGTGCGCGAGTACGGCATGAGCGCGCTGGGGCCGCTCTCGCTCACCGAGGAGCGCAGCCCGTTCCTCAGGTCCGCCGGCGGGCCCGAGCTGCGCAACTACTCCGAGCGCACCGCCGAGCTCATCGACGCGGAGATCCGCCGCATCGTCGACGAGGCCATGGAACGCGCGCGCTCGACGCTCTTGCAGCACCGCGAGAAGGTCGAGGCGCTGGCGGCGCGGCTGCTCACCGCCGAGGTCGTCGAGGAGGATGAGATGGCCGCCATCCTCGGGCCGAAGGCGCGTTCGGGCATCCCGTTGGTGTCGCACGGCCACGAGGCCGCCGCCACTTGAGTGAGGTCATTTCGCCCGGCCGCCCGACGTCCGGCCGATGGGCACCGTCGCTGCGCCCGCGACCGGGCCGACTTACCTTGGGCGACGAAAGGTGGCCGCCGTGACGGACAAGATCGGACACAGCTATCAGGCGCGGAAGGCGCTGTTCCACAAGGGCATCAAGCACGGCCGGCTGACCGTGCAGGAGATCGAGGAGGCGCTCCCGTCGGGCAGCCTCACCGCCGCCGAGCGGTGGCTGCTCTACTACTCGCTGCGCGCCGCGGGGGTGGAGATCGTCGACGAGGTCACCGGGCAGGTCGACCGCGGCTTCCACGTCGAAGAGGCCCCCGAGCCGCGCTGAAACCCGAGTGGAATCGGGCGGTTGACACAGCAGTCGCCTTGGTTAGCTTGCCGCCGCCACAGAGGTCGACTGCATGGGCGAACATGCGCGTGAGGAGAAGGGCGGCGTCAAGGTCGTCGACCGGCGCCGCTTCGACATGGACGGCAACCTGAGAGACGAAGCGGCTGGCGGTGACGGCAGCGCCCGCGCGGCGGCAGAGGAGCGTGCTGCCGAAAAGCGCGAAGAGCAGCCCGCCGGGGAGCGCGAAGAGCAGCCGCCATCGAACGAGGGCGCTTCGGCCGAGGCCATTCACGCCGAGCACGCCGCGCACATCGAGCGGCTCGAGGCCGAGCTGGCGGCGGCCCGCAAGCGCATCGACGATCTGGCCCGGGCCTACCAGGCGCTGGAGAAGGACCGCGAGGAGTTCAAACAGCGGCTCCGCCGCGAGCGCGAGCAGATGCTCGACGTCGAGCGCGGCAACGTCGCGATGACGCTCCTCGAGGCGGTCGACGAGCTGGATTTGTGCCTGGCCGTCTCCCGCGAGGAGTCGCCGCTGGCGCAGGGCGTGCGGATGATCCGCGACAACGTTCTCCGCAAGGTCGAGCTCGCCGGCCTCGAGCGGCTGAATCTGGTCGGCACGACCTTCGACCCGGCGCTGGCCGAGGCGGTCGATGTCGAGGTCACGCCGAACGCCGACGACGACCAGAAGGTCCTCGCCGAGGTGCGCGCCGGCTACAAGCTGAAGGACCGCATCATCCGCCCGGCGCGGGTGAAGGTGGCGAAGTACGTGAAGCCCGCCGACGCGTGAGGCTCATCGGGATTAGGCAGGCTGCCGCGGTGTTTGCCCACGGCGCGACCATGCGGAGAACCATCGGCCTACTCGTGTGCCTGCTCGCGGGCGGCCTGCTCGCGGACGACGGAAAGACGGTCGAGGGCTGGGCGAAGTCGCGCGTCAGAGAGCAGCTTCTGGCCGAGCCGGCCCGCCCGCAGGGACAGCTCTGGCGCGAGCGCCCCCCGAACGAGGCACTCAGCGGCTTCGTTGCCCCGACGTCGCTGGCGCCGCTCATCCGCGCCGTGCGCGACGCGGTGGTGAACATCTCGACCAGCAACGTTCGTCAGAGCACCACCGTGGGTCGGTCTCTGGGCTCGGGCTTCATCATCAGCCCCCAGGGCCACGTGGTGACGAACAACCACGTCGTCGAGAAGGCCCGCGTCATCCGCGTGAAGCTCGCCGACGGTCGCGAGTTCGTCGCCGACGTCGTGGGGAGGGATCCTTCGACCGACGTGGCGCTGCTCAAGCTCGAGGGCGAGGGGCTGGGCAACCTGCCCACCGCGTTCCTGGGCGACTCCGACAAGCTCGAGGTCGGCGACTGGGTGGTGGCCATCGGCAACCCGTTCGGCCTCGACCACTCGGTTTCGCACGGGATGATCTCCGCCAAGGAGCGCGTCATCGGGGTCGGCGTCTTCGACGACTTCATCCAGACCGATGCGCTCATCAACCCCGGCAACTCCGGTGGGCCGCTCTTCAACATGCGGGGCGAGGTGGTGGGGGTGAACACGGCCATCGTCAGCCAGGGGCAGGGCATCGGCTTCGCCGTGCCCATCAACATGGTGAAGGACCTGTTGCCCAACCTGCTCATCAACGGGCATCTGGCGCGCGGCTGGCTGGGGGTGAACATTCACGAGAGCGCGTCGGCGAACGGCAAGGGCGCCGTCGTCACCGACGTCTTCAAGAACAGCCCGGCCGCGGCGGCGGGGCTCAAGCCCGGCGACCGGCTCACCGCGGTGAATGGCAAGCCCATCGAGTCGTACCTGCAGCTTCTCCGGCGCATCGCCATCCTCGCGCCGGGCACCGAGGCGAAGCTCACCGTGGTGCGCGACGGCAGCTCGCGCGAGGTTTCGGTGCGGCTTTCCGAACGGCCGTCACCCGAGCGGCTTCAGCTCGCCGCCAGCGCCGGCCGCGTCGAGGAGCTCGGGCTGCTCCTGCGAGATCTGACCCAGGACGTGGCGAGAAACCTTTCGCTGTCGCCCTTCAGCGGCGTGCTGGTGGCGGGGGTTCTGCCCCACAGCCCGGCGGAGCAGGCCGGGCTTCAGGCCGGCGACGTCGTGCTCGAGGTGAACCGCAAGCGGGTGCAGGACGTGAAGTCGTTCAAGGCGGTGCTCGAGCAGACCGGCTCGGGCCAGCCGACGCTGGTGAAGTACCAGCGCGGCGACACCGTGCGCTACGTGGCCCTCAAGTAGCTAATCGCCGCGCAACCAGAGGCCGACCTGCTCGCCGGTGCGGCCCACCGTGACGAGAATGGCCTCGATGCGCGCCTTCACGCCGGTGATGGTGCCGCCGCCCCTCTTCTTGAGCGTCCACAGCCCCTGCGGCGTGAAGACGACCTGAAGCCTCAACGCCCGCATCCGCACCCAGCGCTCGATCATCGACGGGTCGGTGCCGTTGGTGGCCATGCCGTCCACGGTGATGAAGGGGAGAATCGGGTTGCCGTTGGCGTCGGTGCGCGACGGAGCGCCGTGCGTCACCGCGCTGCCCGCCGCCCCGAAGAAGGGGACGACGTTCAAGGTGAACTCGCCCGAGGCGTCGTAGCGCCCCATCGAGATGCCCACCGAGTCCTCGGTGACGATCATGTAGAACTTCTTGCCGGTGGCCTTGCGGCGGAACGCCTCGGCGTTGCGCGGGCACTCGGGGCCGTCGAGCGCTCCGCAGTCGCCGACGTACTTCTCGATGAAGCTGCCCAGCCCGCCGAGCGGCTCGGCTGCGTCCCTCAGCCTGGCAAAGCGCGGATCCACGTCGGCGAGCGACAAGGCGGGCAGGGCGGCCAACAGCAGGGCAAACACGCGTCCCAAGCGGTCTCTCCTGGCGCGAAAAGGGGAGGACGATTGTGCCACGCGCGGTCGCTCCATGGATGTAGCAGTAGGTGGATATTTTGACTACATAAGCCCACCCACTACGCTGGGCGGCGCCCTTTCCCGGAGGACGACGTGCCTGATCGCCGCCAGCACCTGCGCTTCGACAAGGTCTTCACCGTGTATCTGACGACGCCCGACGGCATGACCCGAGGCATCGGCCGGAACATCTCGGCCAAGGGGCTCTTCGTCGAGGTCCGCGAGCCGATGCCGCTGGGAGGGAAGGTCCGGGTGACGTTCACCAGCGAGGACGGCACCGAGATGACCTGCCTGTGCGAGGTCCGCTACCAGGTGGCGTTGAGCTACGGCCGCAAGGACGGGCGCGAGGGTTTCACGCGCGGGGTGGGGCTGCGCATCGTCGCCTACGAGACCAAGGACGACGCGCCGATGCTTCTCGTCGCCAAGGAGCGCGTGCTCCACTGAAGCCGCCTCGTCAGGGCCTTCGGCTCACTGACTGAAGCCTTCGAGCTGGTAGTGCGCCTCGATGCGCTTGAGCGCGAGGATCATCGCCGCGCACCGCGTGTCGACGGGGCGGCCCAGGCAGTAGGGGCGGCTGTCGTGCATGTCCGTCTTGCGCGGCGAGCCCCTGGCGATGTCGCGGATGATGCGCCAGTTCCGCTTCATCGCGTACTCGAGCTTCTTGTTCACCTCGGCCTCGGTCCACTTCTCCATGCGCTTGTTCTGGACCCACTCGTAGTAGCTCACCGTCACGCCGCCGGCGTTGCAGATGATGTCGGGGATGAGCTCGATGCCGCGCCGGGCCAGCACGCGGTCGGCCTCGGGCGTGGTGGGGCCGTTGGCGCCTTCGGCGACCAGCTTCGTCTTGAGCCGCTCGGCGACCTCGGCGGTGATCTCTCCGCCCAGCGCGGCCGGAATGACCATGTCCGCGGGCACCTCCCAGAAGTCGCGCTTGGAGATGGGCTGCGCGCCGGGGAAGCCGAGCACGCTGCGCTTGAGGTTCTTCGGGTTGTCGTAGACGTAGGCGATGAGCGATGGCACGTCGATGCCGTCGCCGTTGAAGATGGTGCCGTCGGCGTCGTTCACCGCGAGCAGCCGCGCGCCCAGGCCGTGGAGGATCTCCGCCGTCGAGCTGCCCACGTTGCCGAAGCCCTGCAGCGCGTACGTCTTCCCGCGGAGGCTCTCGCCCCGCTCGGCGAAGAAGTCCTCGATGCAGTAGACGACGCCCTGGCCCGTGGCCTTGTTGCGGCCCTCCGAGCCGCCGATGCGCACGTCCTTGCCGGTCACCACGCCGCGCAACATGTGCCGCTCGCGCTCGCCGTCGGTGTACTGCCTGAGCATGAGCGCCATGATCTGCGGGTTGGTGCCCACGTCGGGCGCGGGGATGTCGAGGTTTGGCCCGATGAGGTTCTTCAGCTTGTACATGAACCGCAAGGTGATGGCTTCGATCTCATCCGCTCCGTACTGGCGCGGGTCGATCTGGATGCCGCCCTTGGCACCGCCGAACGGCACCTCGACGATGGCGGTCTTCCACGTCATCTCCGCGGCCAGCGCCTTGAACAGGTCGAGCGAGACCTCGCGGTGGTAGCGGATGCCGCCCTTGTACGGCCCGCGCGCCTGGTTGTGCTGCACGCGGTAGGCCTTGAAGCGCTCGTCCTCGCCGGGCACGAGCTGGTAGACGTTGCCGTTCGGCAGCCTGAGGTGCCCGTTGCGGATGAAGACGTCGGCGCCCAGAAGCGCGCGGCGGGCGAGAATGATCTTCCCGTCGGGCAACAGCTCGAGCCCTCCGTCGCGGAGGTGGGTGACGGGCAGGTCGGCGAACTGCTTCGCCGCCTCGGCGGGCAGCGGAACGAGCCGGTCCTGCAGCTTGATGGTGACGTAGAAGATGTGCTCGTAGTCGGGCTGCTCGAGCTCCAGGCGGATGCGCTTGTCGAGCCCCATCAGGTCGGCGGCCCGATGGAAGATCTCCATCGCGTCCGTGTAGAGCGTCCGCTTGGGCTGGGAAACCGGCGCCCGCATGAAGTTCTCTTCGGTGGTCGGCATGGTGGTCCTTTCGGGGGTGCGGCGCGAGGCGGCGCACCTTACGTCCCGCCCTGCGCCTGGTCAACGCGCAGCTCGGCGTTTTCCCGTTGAATATTCAGCGGTTACAACGCGACGTGTCATCTGGCCGGCCGAGGTGCGGCGCGCTGGCCGGCCGCCAAGGGTGCTTCGGCCGCTTGCCTCGTTTCAGGGATGTGGTAGAGCCGCGCGGCTCGTTCTTCAACGAGTCGTGCCGGAGTAGCTCAGGGGCAGAGCAACGGTTTCGTAAACCGTGGGTCGCCGGTTCAATCCCGGCCTCCGGCTCTTCAGTCGCCGTCCGCGCCGCAGCGTCGACGACGTCGCGCAGGGGGCCGACGTCGACTATGTTGCTCCGCCGATGGCTCGCGATGGTCAGGAGGGGGCCGAGCGGCTGACGCTCGGCGAGGTGTTGGACTTCATGCGGCTCCTCTGGGCGCTGGACCACGGGCTCCACACCGTGTCCAAGCGCATGGGAGAGGAGCTCGGGGTGACAGGCCTGCAGCGGCTCGTCATCCGCATTCTCGGTCGCTTCCCCGGCATCGCTCCGGGGCGGCTGGCGGAGATTCTCCACGTGCACCCGAGCACGCTCACCGGCGTGCTCAAGCGGCTCGAAGCTCGCGGGGTGCTTCAGCGGCGCATCGACCCGGCCGACGCGCGGAGGTCGCTCTTGTCGCTCACGAGCAAGGGCAAGCTGCTCGACAAGCAGCGGCAGGGCACGGTCGAGGAGGCGGTGCGTCGCGCGCTCGAGCGCCAGAGCCGCGCGCAGATCATCGCCGCCGAGCGCTTGCTCATGTCGCTCACCGAGGAGTTGTCTGCCCAGGCGTCGCGTTGACTTGCTCGTCTGCTCGTGGTTTGGAGGCATCGACGCCTGGGGGTGCCCCACAGCGGGGCTGAGAGGCCGCTTCGGCCAACCCCATGAACCTGATCCGGGTCGTGCCGGCGGAGGGAGCGGCGTCGACGGGCTCCTTCCGCGTGCGGAGGAGCCATGAGCGTTGCGTCCAAGCGTCTGAGGGTCGATGAAGAGCGGCTGCGCGCCATTCGCGGCGAGCCGTTCCCCGCCTCGCGGAAGGTCTACGTCCCCGGAAAGCTCTACCCCGAGATTCGCGTGCCGATGCGCGAGGTACAGCTCTCGCCGACGCGGCGCGGCCGGGGCGAGAACGTCGAGCTTCTGCCCAACCCGCCGGTGACGGTCTACGACACGTCGGGCCCCTACACCGACCCGGAGGCGTCGATCGACCTGTGGCGGGGCCTCAAGCCCTTGCGCGAGCGGTGGGTGCGCGCGCGCGGCGACGTCGAGGAGCTGGACGGCCCGAGCTCCTCCTACGGGCGGGCGCGGCTGGCCGACGAACGGCTCGCGGCGTTGCGCTTTCCCGTGACGCGCCGGCCGCTGAGGGCCAGGGCCGGGCGCAACGTGACGCAGATGCACTACGCGCGGCGGGGCATCATCACGCCCGAGATGGAGTTCGTCGCGCTCCGCGAGCAGCAGCGCGTCGAGGCATCGTACGCGGCACAGCACGTAGGGCAGTCGTTCGGGGCTTCCATTCCGCGCCAGATCACGCCCGAATTCGTGCGCGACGAGGTGGCCCGGGGGCGGGCCATCATCCCGGCCAACGTCAACCACCTCGAGCTCGAGCCGATGATCATCGGCCGCAACTTCCTGGTGAAGATCAACGCCAACCTCGGCAACTCGGCGGTGACCTCGTCCATCGAGGAGGAGGTCGAGAAGATGGTGTGGGCCATCCGCTGGGGCGCCGACACGGTGATGGATCTCTCGACGGGCCGGAACATCCACGAGACCCGCGAGTGGATCCTCCGCAACAGCCCGGTGCCCATCGGCACCGTGCCCATCTACCAGGCGCTGGAGAAGGTCGGCGGCAAGGCCGAGGAGCTCACCTGGGAGATCTTCCGCGACACGCTCATCGAGCAGGCCGAGCAGGGCGTGGACTACTTCACCATCCACGCCGGCGTGCGCCTTGCGTACGTGCCGCTCACCCAGAAGCGCTTGACCGGCATCGTCTCGCGGGGCGGGTCGATTCTGGCCAAGTGGTGCCTGGCCCACCACCAGGAGAATTTCCTGTACACGCACTTCGAGGAGATCTGCGAGATCATGAAGGCGTACGACGTCAGCTTCTCGCTGGGCGACGGGCTGCGCCCCGGCTGCATCGCCGACGCCAACGACGAGGCGCAGTTCGCCGAGCTACAGACGCTGGGCGAGCTGACCCGCATCGCCTGGAAGCACGACGTGCAGGTGATGATCGAGGGCCCGGGCCACGTGCCGATGCAGCTCATTCACGAGAACGTGACCCGGCAGCTCGAGCTGTGCCACGAGGCGCCGTTCTACACGCTGGGGCCGCTCATCACGGACATCGCTCCGGGCTACGATCACATCACCTCGGGCATCGGAGCGGCGCTCATCGGCTGGTACGGCACGGCGATGCTCTGCTACGTGACGCCCAAGGAGCACCTCGGCCGGCCCGACCGCGAGGACGTGCGGCAGGGCGTGGTGACGTACAAGATCGCCGCCCACGCCGCCGACCTGGCCAAGGGCCACCCGGGAGCGCAGGCCCGCGACAACGCGCTGTCCAAGGCCCGATTCGAGTTCCGCTGGGAGGACCAGTTCAACCTCTCGCTCGACCCGATCCGCTCGCGCGAGTTCCACGACCAGACGCTCCCCGAGGAGAACGCCAAGGTCGCGCACTTCTGCTCGATGTGCGGCCCGCACTTCTGCTCGATGAAGATCACCGAGGACGTGCGCGCCTACGCCAGCCAGATCGGAGAAAGCCCCGAGGCGGCCCTCAAGAAGGGGCTCGAGGAGAAGTCGGCGGAGTTCAGGAAGAAGGGCGGCGAGCTGTACGTCGAGTAGCTACGCCTCGGGCTTGGGCTCTTCCTCGATGACGCTGCCGCCCTCGACCGGCACGGGGTTGCGGTAGTCGGCCGGCTGCCCCGAGAACGGGCCGCTTCTGGCGCCCTTCGAGAAGATGCCCGGCTCGCCGTCGAGCCCGAGTGCCGCGAGCAGGGTGTGGTACAGCCCGACGGCCGCCATGTAGAGGCCGCACACCGCGAGGATGATGAGCGACCACTTGAGCGCGGCGGCCCAGTACAGGAAGGTGTCGCTCCCCGAGGTGCGGGCCCACCAGAAGCCGATCATCGAGACGATGGCCGCGCCGAAGAGGAACGTGCCGAGGTAGCGGGACAACTTGGACTGACCCATGGCGGCTCTGATAACACGAGGTCCGCCCGTTCGTCGCCATGTCCCGCCTGACGCCGGCCGCCCTGCTGGTCTCCCTGGCCGCCCAGGCCGCGCCGACCGTCGCCGTCTCGTACTTCGACAACCACACCGGGCAGGCCGAGCTCGAGCCCCTGGCCAAGGGCCTGGCGGACATGCTCATCACCGACCTGTCGCAGCTGGCCGCCATCCAGGTCGTCGAGCGCGCGAAGCTGAACCAGCTCCTCGCCGAGCTGAAGCTCTCGCGAACGCGCTTCATCGACCCGAAGACGGCGCAGAAGCTCGGGCGGGGGCTGTCGGCCGAGTACGTTACTGACCGGGGCGTTCGCGCTCTCCGGCGACGTGCTGCGCATCGACGCGAGGGTGGTGAAGGTCGAGACCGGAGCGGTCGTCGCCGCCGAGCGCGTCGAGGGCGGCCGCGACGACTTCTTCTCGCTGGAGAAGGATCTGGTCGACCTCCTGGTCCGCGCCCTCGCGCTGAGGGTCGGATCGTCCGAGCGCGCCCGGTTGCGGCGCAACGGCACCGAGTCGTTCGACGCTTGGCGCTGGTACTCGGCGGGGCTGGACGCGGTGGACAAGGGAGAGGCCGAGCGCGCGCGGGCGGCGTTCGAGGCCGCGCTCAGGGCCGATCCCGGCTACCGTGCCGCGAAGGACGCCGCCGAGCGGCTGGCCATCCGCTTCGAGCGCCAGGCGGAGCGTACCCAGGCCGCCGCGGCCGAGGTCATTCGCGGGTTGGATCCGAAGGCGCCCGACCTCGCGTCGAAGGTGGAGGCGATTCTCTCTGGGCTCGACGACACGCGAACCGAGCAGCTGGCGCAGAAGGTCGAGCTGCTGCGGTGGCTCGGCGAGCGGAAGCTGCTGGCCTGCGCGGGGCCCCAGACGGGGCCGGTCGGAAACCCCACCGTCCTCGTGGGCGGAGTCCCCTCCGGCGGCGTCATCAGCCCGTGCCGCCATGCCCACGAGGTGCTCCTGATCGCATTCCGGTTGCTGGACGACCCCGACTGCTGGAGCGACGTGCCGAAGGTCTGCGAGCGCCTCATCGCGCGCCGTCCGGCGGATGCGCCCATCGCGAGCTACTGCGAGCACGTGCTGCTGTCTTCACTGTCCCACTTTGGGAGGGTTGAAGCCCTCGCCTTTAGGCGACAGCTTCAGCGTCGGTTCGGCTAGGGTGGCGAT
>FWPU01005772.1_pt1 | contig 26102 bp, 25 predicted proteins | sample 2228361 | NCBI WGS metagenome assembly FWPU01 (sample SAMEA103939777, study PRJEB20133) | metagenome | reverse complement strand
CCCCCGGCGGCGCCGCCGCAAGGCGGCCAGCCATCCCCCGTCGGCGCGCCAGCGCCGACATCCCTCCCAACTCCCAACTCCCTTTCCCTCCCCTTGCCCTCCCCCAGCCCCGAAGGTATCGTTTGTGTGCTTCTTCACGACTGCACGGGCGCCGGCTCGCCACGAGCCTGTGCCTGTCGCCCAAGCCCTGGGAGCCCGCAACGCGATGAGAGCAGCACCCGCCGCAACCTGCCCCGGACCGGCACGGCCCGCCTTCGCGCCGCTCCCGTCCCCCGGGTGCACTCCATGAGCTTCTACGATCAGTGGTCCGCCATCCTCATCGCCGCCATCGCCGGCTTCATCCTCGTCTTCACCGCCCTCATCGGCACCCGTCTCCTCGCCCCCTTCGCCCGTGAGCGCGCCAAGGGCCTCTCCTACGAGTGCGGCATGCTCCCCATCGGCCGAAACTGGGCCCAGATCCACGTCCGCTACTACCTCATCGCCATCGTTTTCCTCCTCTTCGATGTCGAAACCGTCTTCATCTTCCCCTGGGCGATGACCTACCTCTCCCTCGCCGAATTCATCTTCTGGCAGATGATCCTCTTCATCGCCATCCTCAGCCTCGGCCTCGTGTACGCCTGGAAGCGCGGCATCCTGGAGTGGAAATGAGCGACGCACCCGCCACCACCCCCTACGTCCCCGACTACGGCGCCGAGCCCGAACGGCTCCGTCCCGTCGAACTCCCGCAGGCGCGCGCCGCCTACCGCATCGTCCTCCCCGGTGTCATCCAGACGGGCGTCGATACCGTCCTCGCGATGTCCCGCAAGAGCTCCCTCTGGCCCATGACCTTCGGCCTCGCCTGCTGCGCCATCGAGATGATCGGCACCTTCATGGCCAACCACGACCTCGACCGCTTCGGCATCGTTCCCTGGCCCAGCCCCCGCCAGAGCGACGTCATGATCGTCTCCGGCACCGTCACCAAGAAGATGGCCCCCGCCATCAAGCTCCTCTACGAGCAGATGCCGAATCCCAAGTACGTCATCTCCATGGGCGCCTGCGCCACCAACGGCGGCCCCTACACCGAGTACGACCGCGTCCTCCAGGGCGTCGACAAGATCATCCCCGTCGATGTCTACGTCCCCGGCTGCCCGCCGCGGCCCGAATCCCTCCTCGATGGCTTCCTCCGCCTCCAGGAGAAGATCATGGAAGAAAGGCGGGCTGTCGGATGAGCAAGCCCGCAGGCCCGCGGCCCATCGACCAGGTTGTCCGCCTCCTCGAGCAGCGCTTCGGCAAGCTCCCCGTCACCATCAACCAGACGGCCACCGACGCCAACATCGACGTGCCGCCCGAGCACTTCCGCGCCGTCGTCGAAGAGCTCAAGAACCACCGCGACCTTGCCTTCGACTTCCTCCGCAACATCGTCGGCATCGACATGCAGGAAGAAGGCCTCGCCTGCAAATACCAGTTCTTCTCCTACAAGCACCGCCACGCGGTGCAGGTCTCGGTCCTCACCCCGCCGGGCAACCCCCACATCCCGAGCATCACCGACCTCTACCCGGCCGCCAACTGGCACGAACGCGAAGCCGCCGAGATGGTCGGCCTCGTCTTCGATGGCCACCCCAACCTCAAGAACCTCCTCCTCGATGAGGATGTCCGCATCCACCCGCTCCTGAAGGCTCACCCGCTCCAGAAAGCCGAGATCCTCCAGGGCATCGAAGACAGCACCCCGGGGTTCACCTTCTGATGTCGCCACGAACCCGCCGCCCCATGGCCCCCGCGAGGTACGCCGCATGAGCATCTGGCCGGAAGAGCGCGTCCTCTCCCACGACGGCTTCGAAACCGTCGACATGACCATCAACGTCGGGCCCCAGCACCCCGCCACCCACGGCGTCTTCCGCATGGTCCTCACCGTCGACGGCGAAAAAGTCGTCGATTGCGAGCCCTACATCGGCTACCTCCACCGCGGCCTCGAAAAACTCACCGAAAACCACGACTACCGCCAGGCCATGGGCTGGTGGGACCGCACCGACTACCTCGCCGGCATGGCCTGCGAAATGGCCTACTGCATGGCCGTCGAAAAGCTCGGCAACATCTCCGTCCCCCTCCGCGCGGAGTACATCCGCGTCATGATGGTCGAGCTCTCCCGCATCCTCTCCCACTTCATGTTCTTCGGCGCATTCGGCGCCGATGTCGGCTCTTTCGGCACCTCCTTCATCTACGCCTGGCGCGAACGCGAACGCATCTACGACTTCTTCGAAGAGGTCGCCGGCGACCGCATGTTCCCCACCTACTTCCGCCCCGGTGGCGTCCAGATGGACCTCCCCGAGAACTACCAGGACCGCGTCCGCTGGCTCCTCGGCTCCATCCGCCAGGGCCTCGATGATTTCGATGGCCTCCTCGTCGGCAACGAAATCTTCGTCGAACGCTGCCGCGGCCTCTCCCCTGTCACCCCCGAACAGGCGATCGCCTGGGGGCTCACCGGCCCCTGCCTCCGCGCCACCGGCTACCGCTTCGACCTCCGCAAGGACGAGCCCTACAGCGTCTACCCCAACCTCAAGTTCGACATCCCGACCGGCACCAGCGGCGATGTCTTCGACCGCTTCATGGTCCGCATGGCCGAGGCCTGGCAGAGCACCCTCATCGTCGAGCAGTGCCTCGACGCCCTCGGCCAGATGGAGGGCGAGCTCGTCCTCAACCCCGACCTGCCCAAGACCCTCCGCATCGATAGCGGCGAGTGCTACGTCCGCACCGAGGGCACCAAAGGCGAATACGGTGTCTACGCCCTGGCAAAGGGCGGCAACAAACCCTACCGCATGAAGCTCCGCTCCCCCTCCTTCTGCAACCTCTCCGCCCTCCGCGAGATGGTCATCGGCACCTACGTCGCCGACGCCATCATCATCCTCGGCTCCCTCGATATCGTCCTTGGCGAGGTCGACAAATGATGCTCTTTGCGGACCCCCTCTTCGGGCTCCCCGCCTGGATCGATGCCATCATCCGCATCGTCATCGTCGTCCTCGTCATGACCGTCTTCGTCATCTACAGCACCTGGGGCGAACGGAAGCTCATCGCCCGCTTCCAGCAGCGCCTCGGCCCCATGCGCACCGGCCCCTGGGGGCTCTGGCAGGGCTTCGCCGATGCCCTCAAGCTCGTCGGCAAGGAGGATATCCGCCCCCGCAACGCCGACCGCTGGGTCTTCGAGCTCGCTCCCTACGCCACCTTCATCCCCGTCCTCATGACCCTCATGGTCCTCCCCGTCACTGAGAGCTGGGGCGTCCGCAACCTCGCCCTCGGCGTCTTCTTCGTCTTCGCCGTCCTCGGCCTCAACATCGTCGGCATCCTCATGGCCGGGCTCGGCTCCGGCAATAAATACGCCCTCCTCGGCGGTGTGCGTGCCGCCGCGCAAATGATTAGCTACGAAATCCCCCTCGTCGTCTCACTCCTCTGCGTGGTCATGATCACGGGCGCCGACCTGGGCGCTGGCGGGCTCGGCACCCTCAACCTCAACACCATCGCCGAGCTCCAGGAGAACCGCCCCTACATAGTCCTCCAGCCGCTCGCCTTCCTCATCTTCTTCACCGCCATGCTCTCCGAGCTCCACCGCGCCCCCTTCGATATCCCCGTGGCCGAATCGGAAATCGTCGGCGGCTACTTCGTCGAGTTCTCCGGCATCCGCTGGAGCATGTTCCAGCTCACCGAGTACGCCTCCATGTGGGGCTTTGCCATCTTCGGCTCAGTCGTCTTCCTTGGCGGTTGGGCCTGGCCCTTCGGTGCCGATGCCCACTGGTCGCTCCAGCTCCTCACCACCTTCACCAAGGCGCTCCTCATCGTCATCACCATCATCTGGGTCCGCGCTACCGTGCCGCGCCTCCGCATCGACCAGCTTATGAACTTCAGCTGGAAGGTCCTCCTCGAGCTCTCGTTCCTCCAGCTCGTCGTCAACGGCATCATCCTCTACTACGAATGGTCCCAGGAACTCCTGGCCATCACCAGCGCCATCGGCGCCGCCTTCCTCATCTTCCTCATCATCCGCCACGCCTCCTCCCGCTCCACCAAAGGCCTCGTCGGCACCTACCGCACCCTGGGAGCGTCGTCATCATGAAAGGCATCCTCAAAGGCCTCGGCGTTACCTTCTCCACCTTCCTCCGCAAGCCGGTCACCATCGAATACCCCGATGAGCGGAAGGTGCTCCCCGTCCGCCAGCGCTCCTTCCCCGTCCTCACCTGGGACTTCGACCACGACGAGCCGTTCTGCACCGGCTGCAACGTCTGCGTCCGTAACTGCCCCGTCGACTGCATGACGGCCGTGATGATGGACAACCCAAAGTACGCCGAGGGCACCAGCAACCGGCGCAAAATCGTCCAGAAGTTCTGGATCGACTACGCCCGCTGCATGCGCTGCAACATCTGCGTCGAGGTCTGCCCCTTCGAAGCCATCGTCATGGACAACACCTGGGCCGGCCACGAGCACGCGGCCTACGACCGCCGCGACCTCCACATGGATATCGACGAGCTCACCAAGGTCGCCCGCTCCGGCCAGCTCGTCCGCCCCTTCCGCCCGCAGGACAACATCGAAGCCCTCGAGCGCCGGGCAAAGGGCGAGGAGCCCCCGCCGCCCTCCTTCGTTGGCGGCCGCCCGGAGGATCGCGAGCGCCAGCTCGAGCGCATTGCCCGCGGCGAACCCGCCGCCATCCAGGAGCGCGAGCCCGAAAAGCCCAAGGCCACGGCCGCCGCAGCCGCCGGCCCCGCAGGTGCCGCCGCCGGCGAAGTCGAGGTCCTCTCCGAATCGAAGATCCGCGCCAAGCGCATGCGCGCCGAGCGCGAGGCCAAGGCGTACATCGACCGCGGCGAACCGGTGCCGCAGGAGATCCTCGACCGCATCGAGTACTACAAGAACCTCAAGCCCGGGCAGCCGGCTGCCGCCCCCGGCGCCGCCGGTGGCCCCGGTGCTGCCGCCGGCGAAGTGCTTAGCGGCACCAATCCCGATGGCACCATGCGCTTCCCGCCCGGCATTGGCACCGGCCCCAAGGGCGACCCCAACAGCTACGAAAAGGTCCGCGCGCGCCGCATGCGCGCCGAACGCCAGTTCAAGGAGCTCACCGAAAAGGGCGAGCCCATCCCCGAAGAGCTCGCCAAGACCCTCTACGAGCTCGGCAGCGACCTCGCCCCCGGCGGCAGCATCTGGCAGCACATGGCCGCCCAGGGGGGCGGTGGCGCAGCGGCCGCGCCCGCAGCCGCCGGTGCCGCCAAATCCGGCGCCTGGACGCCACCCCCGGGGGTGGGCACTGGGCCAAAGGGCGACCCCAACAGCTTTGAGAAACTTCGCTCCCGCCGCATGCGCGCCGAACGTAAGGCCCGCGAAGCGCTCGCCCGCGGCGAACCCATCCCCGAGGATGTCATCCAGACCATCAAGGAACTGGGCGGCACCCTGCCGGAGGGCGTCGAGTAATGGCGACCGAAGTCATCTGGTGGCTCTTCGCCATCCTCATCACCATCCTCTCCGCGGGCGTCGTCTTCTCCCGCTCCGTCATTCACTCCGCCATCTTCCTCATCGGCAGCCTCGCCGGCGTCGGCGCCATGTTCGTTATCCTCACCGTCGAATTCCTCGCCCTCACCCAGTTCCTCATCTATGGCGGGGCGGTCACCGTCCTCGTCCTCCTCGCCCTCATGCTCACCCGCTCCGACCCGAGCGGCCGCGCCGAAAAGGTCAACGGCCCGCAGGCGCCCTTCGCCCTCCTGGCGGGCATCGGTGTCGCAGCCGTCCTCCTCGTGGCCGGTCTGGGCACCGAATGGGCCGGCAACACCGAGGCGCCCACCAACATCCCCATCGACACCATCAGCCAGCGGCTCTTCGAGGACTTCGGCCTCCCCTTCATCCTCGCCTCCGTCCTCTTGCTGGTAGCCCTCGTTGGGGCCATCATCGTCGCTCGGCAAGAGGAGGGCGAGTAGACCGATGGTGCCGCTGGAAAACTACCTCGCCCTCAGCGCCGTCATGTTCGCCTTCGGCGTCTATGGCGTCCTCGCCCGGCGCAACGCCGTCCTCATCCTCATGAGCGTCGAGCTCATGCTCAACGCCGTGAACCTCAACTTCGTGGCGTTTGCCGCCTACCTCGACCCCGGTCGAATCGTCGGCGCCATCTTCGCCGTGTTCATCATCACCGTCGCCGCTGCCGAAGTCGGCCTCGCCCTCGCCATCGTCATCCGGCTCTTCCGGAACCGCGCGACCGCGAACGTCGACGAAGCAGCGACCATGAAGTGGTAAGAGGGGCCAGGACGACGCATGGGAGCTGAACAGGCCTGGGTGCTCGCCGCTATCCCGGCGGGCGTATTCTTGGTGCTCGCACTCTTCGGGCGCGCCCTCCCGCGCGGCGGCGATTACCTCGGCATCGCCGCCATCGCCTCCTCCTTCATCCTCTTCTTCGTCGTCCTCGCCGATTTCCTCGATACCCCGGGCAAGCTCGGCCCCGTCCTAAAAGACATCGAATGGTCCTCCATCGGCGAAACCTTCACCCTCCGCATGGGGATCTACATCGACCCCATCACCATCGTGATGTTCGCCGTCATCACCACCGTCGCCCTCATGGTCAACATCTTCTCCCTCGGCTACATGAAGGGAGAGCCCCGCTACCACTGGTTCTACGCCGTCCTCCAGCTCTTCGTCGCCTCCATGCTCCTGCTGGTGATGGCCGATAACCTCCTCCTCGTCTACATCGCCTGGGAGCTCGTCGGCGTCTGCTCCTTCCTCCTCATCGGCTTCTACTGGGAGAGGCGCTCCGCCACCGAAGCCGCCAAGAAGGCCTTCGTCACCACCCGTATCGGCGATGTCGGCCTCCTCATCGGCATCATCCTGCTCTGGAAGGAAGGCGGCACCTTCAACATCCAGGAGCTCATCCACCTCGCCGAGGAGGGCCACTTCAGCCAGCCCTACCTCTTCACCGCCCTCGCCTTCATCTTCATCGGCTGCATGGGCAAGAGCGCCCAGGTCCCCTTCCACGTCTGGCTCCCCGATGCCATGGAAGGCCCCACCCCGGTCTCCGCCCTCATCCACGCGGCCACCATGGTCGTCGCCGGCGTCTACCTCACCGCTCGCCTCCTGCCCATGTTCGAGGTCGCCGATGGCATGCTCCTCGTCGTCACCATCGTCGGCCTCATTACGGCGCTCCTCACCGGCTTCATCGCCCTCGCCCAGACCGACATCAAAAAGGTCCTCGCCTACTCCACCGTCGGCCAGCTCGGCTTCATGCTCATCGCCCTCGGAGCCGGCGAACCTGCCGTCGCCATGTTCCACCTCATGACCCACGCCTTCTTCAAGGCCCTCCTCTTCCTCGGCGCCGGCTCCGTCATCATCGGCACCCACCACAACCAGGAGATGGACCGCCTCGGTGGCCTCTGGCGGAAGATGCCCATCACCGGCACCACCTTCCTCGTTGGCTCCCTCGCCCTTGCCGGCCTGCCGCCGCTCGCTGGGTTCTGGTCGAAGGACGAGATCTTCGTCGTCCTCGAACACAAGTGGGGCGCCTGGGCCGTCATCCTCCTCGGCATCGCCGCCGTCACCACCGCCTTCTACACCACCCGCCTCTTCATCCGCACCTTCATGGGGCGCCCAGCCGACGTGCACGTCTACGAGCACGCGAGCGAAACCCCGCCCGTCATGACCGGCCCGCTCGTCTTCCTCGCCATCCTCGCTGCCGTCTCCGGCTTCGTGGTCTTCCACGATGTCGGTAAGGCGCTCGGCTTCCCGGGCGGCATCACCGAGTTCATCTTCCTCCCCCACCACGGCCCACACGAATACGAGCTGAAGTGGGGCTTCGCCGCCGCCTCCCTGGCGATGGCCGTCGTCGGCATCTTCGCCGGCGCCTGGATGTACTGGGGCAACGACCTCCGCCGCTCCACCGCCCTCGCCAGCTGGCAGCCGCGCCTCTACGACCTCCTGCGGCGCAAGTTCTACTTCGATGAGCTCTACCAGGGCATGATCGACCGCGGCGTCCTCGGCTTCAGCTACGTCGTCTCCTGGTTCGACCGCTACGTCGTCAACGACACCGGCGTCGATGGTTCGGCGCAAATCACCGGCTTCACCGGCGGTGTTCTCAAATATCTCCAGACTGGCCGCGTCCCCAACTACGCCATGGCCGTCGCCCTTGGCGTCATCGGGCTCGCGCTCGCCGGCCTGGTGGTGAGGGGCTAATCGCATGACCTTCGACGAAGGCCAGGGCTACGTCGTCCTTGCCACGATCGCCGTGCCGCTCCTGGCGGCCCTCATCCTCATCTTCCTCCCCGGCTCCCAGAAGATGGCCGTCCGCTACCTCTCGGCCATCACCGGCGCCATCCTCGCCGGCCTCTCCATCTACATCTTCACCGCCTACCAGGTCGGCGGCGAGCAGGCCCAGATGAACCTCCGCTGGACCTGGGTCGAAAACACCGCTTTCCTCGGCGAAAACGGCATCTCCCTCCGCCTCGCCGTCGATGGCATCTCCGCCCTCATGGCGCTCCTCACCGGCGTCGTCGCCTTCGCCGGCGCCCTCGCCAGCTGGAAAATCGAGTACCGCAACAAGGACTTCTACATCCTCTACTGGATCCTTCTCGCCGGCGTCTTCGGCACCTTCTTCGCTTACGACCTCTTCTTCTTCTTCTTCTTCTACGAACTCGCCGTCATGCCCCTCTACCTGCTCATCGGCGTCTGGGGGTCCACCCGCAAAGAGTACGGCGCCGCCAAGCTCACCCTCATGCTCGTCGGCGGCTCCGTGCTCATCTGGATCGGCATCTTCGCCGTCTTTCACCAGGCGAACATCGGCACCTTCGACCTTCCCTCCCTCTGGGCCGCCGGCCAGGACGGCACCCTCAGCGCCACCGCCCAGAAGGTGATCTTCCCCCTTATGGTCGTTGGCTGTGGCGTCCTCGCCGCCCTCTGGCCGTTCCACACCTGGTCTCCCGACGGCCACATGTCGGCGCCCACCGCCGTCTCCATGGTCCACGCCGGCGTCCTCATGAAGCTCGGCGCATTCGGCATCATCCGCCTCGGCATCCAGCTCCTGCCCGAGGGCGCCGAATTCTGGATGCCCGCCCTCATGGTCCTCGGCACCATCGGCGCCGTCTACGGCGCCACCGCCGCCCTCACCCAGCGCGACTTCAAGCTGATCTCCGGGTACAGCTCCGTCAGCCACATGGGCTACGTGCTCATGGGCCTCGCCACCATGAACACCATCGGCATCACCGGCGCCGTCCTCCAGATGTTCTCCCACGGCGTGATGACCGCCCTCGTCTTCCTCATGATCGGCGCCCTCTACGACCAGGCCCACACCCGTGACATGAAGGAGTTCGGCGGCCTCGCCCGCGTCATGCCGCTCTGGGTCATCTTCTACGCCATCGCCGGCCTCGCCAACGTCGGCCTCCCCGGGCTCTCCGGTTTCACCGCCGAATTCCACATCTTCGTCGGCACCTTCCGCACCTACCCGGTCTTCGGGGCCCTCGCCATCTTCGCCGCCGCACTCGCCGCCGCCTACATGCTCCGCATGTTCGCGACCGTCTTCTTCGGCCCCACCAACCCGAACTGGAAGGGCCTGCACGACCTGACCCCCGTCGAACGCCTCTCCGGGGCGATGCTCATCGCCTCAATCGTCATCATGGGCGTCTGGTGGGCACCCTTCACCGATCGGGTCGGCCACACCGTCACCCTCCTCCCGGGGGTAACCGGCTAACATGCGCGACTACGCACTCTTCATCCCCGAATACATCGCCACCGGCGTCGCCCTCGTGGTGATCGCCCTCGAACTCTTCGCGCCCCGCCTGCGCCGCGATCTCCTCGCCTACCTCACTGCCCTCGGCGCACTCGCCTGGTTCGGCGCCGGCCTCGCCTTCCTCGATCGCGACCCCACGTCCTACCAGGGCCTCTTCATCAGCGACGACTTCACCAGCTTCTTCCGCCTCCTCGCCGCAGCCATCGTCTTCGTCGTCGCCCTCATGTCCGCCGAGCACCTCAAGCGCCAGCAGGGCGTCGACCACGGCGAATACTACGGGCTCCTCCTCGTGGCGGGCTCCGCCATGACCATCATGGCCGGGGCCACCGAGCTGCTCACCGCCTACCTCGCGCTCGAGGTCCTCTCCTTCTCACTCTACGTTCTCGTCGGCATCCTTAAGCGCGACCTCCGCTCCAACGAGGCCAGCCTCAAGTACATCCTCCTCGGCGCCTTCTCCAGCGCCCTCTTCCTCTACGGTCTCTCTCTCATTTACGGCGATGCCGGCACCACCAGCTACGAGGGCATCGCCGAGGCCTTCTCCGGCCGCGATTCCGGCCTCGACCCCGCCGTTGCTGTCGGGCTGATGCTCATCCTCGCCGGCGTCGGCTTCAAAGTCTCCGCGGCCCCGTTCCACATGTGGGCCCCCGATGCCTACGAAGGCGCCCCCCTCCCGATTACGGCCTTCCTCTCCACCCTCTCCAAGGCCGCCGGTTTCGCGCTCATCCTCCGCCTCTTCTCCAGCGCCTTCGTCACCGATGCCGAGTCCTGGCGCTGGGCCTTCCTCGCCCTCGCCGCCATCACCATGACGGTCGGCAACCTCATCGCCATCCAGCAGAAGAACCTCAAGCGCCTCGTCGCCTACTCGTCGATCGGCCAGGTCGGCTACATGCTCATCAGCATCGCCGCCATCGGTTACGGCGACGCCACGGTCGGCCTCAACGCCACCAGCGGCCTCCTCGTCCACCTCGTGGGCTACATCGTCACCACCCTCGCCCTCTTCTCCGCCCTCACCGCCGCCGTCAACCGCACCGGCAGCGAAGAGATCGTCGGCCTGCGCGGCCTCGCCGAAACCCAGCCCTTCCTTGCGCTGGTCATCACCGCCTCCCTCTTCTCCTTCGCCGGCCTCCCCTTCTTCGCCGGCTTCGCCACCAAGCTCTTCCTCCTCCAGGGTGCCACCACCGACGAGACCATCTGGGTGGTCGCCCTCGCCGTCCTCAACAGCTTCATCAGCCTCTACTACTACCTCATGGTCATCCGCCAGATGTACCTCTTCGACCCCGTGGGGGACGCAACGCGCTGGCGTGTCCAGCCCGTTCTCTGGGGGCTCGCCGCCGTCCTCCTCATCGGCGTCCTCGTCATCGGCATCTACCCCGGCCCGGCCTTCGAACTTTCCGAGCAGGCCGCCCGCCCGCTCTTCGACGCCGCAGCATCCGCCGCCTCGACCCGCGTCATGGCTCCCTGAGGCAGCCCGTCGTCCGTCGCCCTACCTCAAGGAGCGCCCCGCACATCCGCCGCCGGCCGGCAGTCTCCTGGCCTCCGAGTGTGCGTATCGACCCGGCGGCCCATCGCGCCGACCCGGCACCTCGTCGTGCCGCAGCGCCAGCCGGGTATTTCCCCTCCCTTGTCCCCCCTTGCGCCATCCGCGTTACACTGGAGCCAGCATGCCGAAACTCGGATTTCTCAGCCGCATCCTCGGCGATTCCAACGAGCGGGAACTGAAGCGCCTCGAACGCATCGTCGACGACATCAACGCCCTCGCACCGGACACCGAATCGCTCAGCGACGACGCCCTCGCCGCCCGCACCACCGAGTTCAAAGAGCGCCTCGCCGCCGGCGAGACCCTCGATGACCTCCTGCCCGAGGCCTTCGCTGTCGCCCGCGAAACCGCCGCCCGCAAGGTCGGCGAACGCCCTTACGACGTCCAGATGATGGGCGGCATTGTCCTCCACGAAGGCCGCATCGCCGAGATGCGCACCGGCGAGGGCAAGACCCTCACCGCCGTTGCACCCGTCTACCTCAACGCCCTCCTCGGCCGCGGCGTCCACGTCGTCACCGTCAACGACTACCTCGCCCGCCGCGACGCCGCCTGGTACGGCCCCGTCTACCACGCCCTCGGCATGTCCGTCGGCGTCATCCAGAACGCCGGCATCTCCTTCCTCTACGACCCGGCCCACGAGCCCGAGCACGAAGGCCCCGAATCCGGCTACCGCCACCTGCGTCCTGCCACCCGCAAGGAGGCCTACCAGGCCGATATCACCTACGGCACCAACAACGAGTTCGGCTTCGATTACCTGCGCGACAACATGGTTCGCGAATGGCACGAAAAAGCCCAGCGCGACCTCTACTTCGCCATCGTCGACGAGGTCGACAACATCCTCATCGATGAGGCCCGCACCCCCCTCATCATCAGCGGCCAGGCCGAAGAAGCCAGCGCCACCTACGTCAAGTTCGCCCGCGCCGTCAAAGGCCTCCGCGAAGATATCGACTACATCGTCGACCACAAGGCGAAGCACATCGCCCTCACCGAGCAGGGCATCGAGCGCGTCGAACGGGCCCTCGGCATCGCCAACATCTTCGAAGGCGACCCCCGCCTTGCGCGCCACCTCGAAGCCGCCCTCGATGCCGAGTACCTCAAGCGGATCGACCGCGATTACGTCGTCCGAGACGGCGAAGTCATCATCGTCGATGAGTTCACCGGCCGCCTCATGCCCGGCCGCCGCTGGAGCCACGGCATCCACCAGGCCGTCGAGGCCAAGGAAGGCGTGCCCATCCAGCGCGAATCCATCACCTACGCCACCATCACCTTCCAGAACCTCTTCCGCCTCTACGAAAAGCTCGCCGGCATGACCGGCACCGCCGAAACCGAGGCCGAAGAATTCCACAAGATCTACGGGCTCGACGTCGTCGTCATCCCCACCCACCGCCCGATGATCCGCGTCGACCACCCGGACGTCGTCTACATCAACGAGCGCGCCAAGTTCAACGCCGTCGTCCAGGAGATCGAGGCCATGCACAGCGAGGGCCGCCCGGTCCTCGTCGGTACCACCTCGATCGAAAAATCCGAGTACCTCTCCACCCTCCTCACCCGCAAGGGCATCCCCCACGAAGTCCTCAACGCCAAGCACCACGAGCGCGAGGCCCTCATCGTCGCCCAGGCCGGCCAGCGCGGGGCCGTCACCATCGCAACCAATATGGCCGGCCGTGGCACCGACATCAAGCTCGGCCCCGGCGTCGCCGAGCTCGGTGGCCTCCACGTCATCGGCACCGAGCGCCACGAATCCCGCCGCATCGATAACCAGCTCCGCGGCCGCGCCGGCCGCCAGGGCGACCCCGGCTCCTCCCGCTTCTTCGTCTCCTTCGGCGACGACATCATGAAGCGCTTCGCACCCGACTGGGTCCCCGGAATGATGCAAAAGCTCGGCATGACCGAGGACATGCCGCTCGAATCGCGCATGGTCACCAGGGCCATCGAACAGGCCCAGCAGAAGGTCGAAGGCCACAACTTCGACATCCGCAAGCGCCTCGTCGAATTCGACGACGTCATCAACGAACACCGCAAGCAGATCTACTCCCAGCGCGACAAAATCCTCCGCGGCGTCGACACCCGCGCCAACGTCCTCGAAGAGATGCTCTTCCGGGAAATCGAGCGCATCGTCGAGGAGGCCAACCCCGACGACCCCGACTCCCTCGAATTCGTCCGCACCCAGCTGCTTGAAATCTTCCCGCCCGAGGATGTCCCCTCCATCGAGGAGATGGCAGAGCTCGGCGACGAGCTCACCGATGAACTCCTCGACCGCGCCGAAGACCGGTACGAACAGCTCGAAGCCGCCATCGGCGAAGAGAACATGCGCCGCGTTGAGCACTGGCTCCTCCTCGAAGCCATCGACTTCCACTGGCGCGAGCACCTCACCGCCATCGAAGAGCTCCGCCAGTCCATCGGCCTCCAGGCGTATGCCCAGGTCGATCCCCTCGTCGCCTTCAAGCGCGAAGGGCACGACATGTACCGCCAGCTCGTCGAGAACATCCGGCGCCAGGTCGCCCGCACCGTCTTCAGGGTCCGCGTCGTCCAGCAACCGGCCGCCGCGCCGCCCACCGCCACCACCCAACAGCCCGCTGCCGGCGCCGCCCCCGTGCTGGCGCGGCCGACCGGCCCCGCGCCCGAGCAGATCCGCACCCTCGGCGCCAGCCCCAAGAGCGGCGCCCAGGGTAAGGGCAGCTCAGCCGCCAAGCGCCGCAAGCTCATCCGCTAATGGGCGCCCTCGCCGACCTCGGCCTCTCAACCGCCGACGGGCCCATCATGCTCGTCTCCCCGCCCGATTCCGTGCTCGCCGAGGCCTCCCGCATGAAGCCGCGGCCCGCCTTCGCCAGCACCATCCTCACCGCCGAGCCCACCCCGCGCATCGTCTGGTGGCTCGAACGCGCCCACCTCGATGCTGCCGTCCTCAGCCGCCTCGCCTGGATGACATCCGTCGCCCGCGGCGAAGCATGGCTGATCCTCGATCCTGCCGAGCCCGAGTCGCCCTCCCCCGCCGAGCTCCACCCGCTCCTGCCCCAGGCCGCGCTCGAACTCATCGCCGAGCAGCCCATCGGCCGCGGCGAAGTCGCCCTCCGCGTCCGCCCCGCCCGGCGCTGAGCGCCCCCGCCCCGCTCTGGTAGAGTGAGCGCACACATCACCCCGCGCCGCCCCGGAGCCATGAGCAAGAAGAAGAAAAAGAAGGCCGAACGCACCCCACAGCAGCCCGAAGCGAACCCGACCACCCGCCTCGAGCAGCCGCCGCTGCCGCCCATCCAGGGCCCCGGCCGCGCCATGGTCATCATGGCCCACCCGGACGATGCCGACTTCCTCTGCGCCGGCACCGTCGCCAAATGGTGCGCCGAAGGCTGGGAGGTCACCTACGTCGTCGTCACCAGCGGCGATAAGGGCACCCACGACCCCGCCATGCACCCGGAAAAGCTCGCCGCCATTCGCGAGGAAGAACAGCGCGAGGCCTGCCGCGTCCTTGGCGTGAAAGAGTGCATCTTCCTCGGCTACCCCGATGGCTTCACCAGCGAAAGCGCCGAGCTCCGCGGCCAGATCGTCCGCCTCCTCCGCCTCTACCGCCCCGATGTCGTCATCACCTGGGACGCCTTCCGCGGCACCTTCAACCACCGCGACCACCGCAACGTCGGCCAGGCCACCATGGATGCGATCTACCCCATCGTCCGCGACCGCCTCTTCTACCGCCACCACGAAGACGAAGGCCTCGAAAGCCACCAGGTCAACGAAGTCCTCCTCGCCGGCGCCGAAAAGCCCGACTACGCCGTCGACATCACCGACTACTGGGAGAAAAAGATCGCGGCCATCCTCTGCCACACAAGCCAGCTCGGCGGCCGCACCCGCGAGGACTTCCTGCGCGAACGCGCCGAGCGCGAACAGCGCGAGCCCGGGCGCCCCATCGAGGAGCGCTTCCGCCGCTGGAGCATCCGGCGGCCGCCCCGCCAGGCCCCGGCCGCGGCCCCCGCGGAGCCCCGCCCCAAGCCGCAGCACGCCGCGCCCTGACCCTCACGCCTGGCGCACTGCCCCCGCTTCCAGCAGCCGCTCAATCCGCGCCGCGTCGAACCCACATTCCCGCAGCACTTCCACCGAGTGCTCGCCCACCAGCGGCGACCGCCGCGGGTAGCCGTTCGGCATCTCCGGGAACCAGCCGAGCAGCCGCGGGCCACGGATGACCCCGAACTGCGGGTGCTCGAAATCCTCGAAGTACCCGGATGCCAGCAGCCACGGGTCCTCGAAGAGCTCCTCCGTCGAAACCGCTGGCGCCGCCGGCACCCCGTGCGTCAGCAGGCGGTCAAGTGCCTCCGCCCGCGCCATCTCCGCCAGTGCCTCCCCGATCCGCTCGGCCAGCCGCCCCGCGACGGGTTCGTGCAGCGCCTGCTCCGCCAGCCACCCGCCCGCCCACTCCGGGTGGCCCAGGGCGGCGCAGAGCGCGTGGAACTGGTCCGGCCGGGTCGCCGCCACCAGCAGCCAGCCATCGGCGCAGCGATAGTACCGGTTCAGCGCCGAAATCCCGAGCAAGTCGAGCCCGCCTTTCGGGTTCGGCGGCCGTCCCTCGTACCAGGTCACTTCCCCGGAGAGCGTCAGGATGCTCTGGTTCGCCAGGCAGGTGGTCACCTCCTGCCCCTCGCCCGTCACCTCCCGTGCTGCCAGCGCCGCAACCACCCCAAACGCCGCCATCATCGCGCTCGCCGTATCGTTCACCGGGATCTGGTAGAACACTGGCTCATCATCGCCGCCCTGCAGCGCCATCAGCCCGCTCCGTGCTTGCACCAGCGGGTCGAACCCCGGGTCATTCGCCAGCGGCCCCTCCGGCCCGTACCCCGTCACCGAGACGCTGATGATCCGCGGGTTCACCCGGCGCAGCGCCTCGTAGCCGATGCCAAGCCGCTCCCGCACGCCCAGGCGGTAGTTGTCGAGCACCACATCGCTCACGCGCACCAGGTCGAAGAAGGCTTCCAGCCCCTCCGGGTGCTTCAAATCGAGCGCCAGCCCTCGCTTCCCCCGGTTGTAGCCGATGAACCCGAGCCCGTACGTCCGGAACGGGTCGCCCTCGGGCGGCTCAACCTTGATGACATCCGCTCCCCAGTTCGCGAGGATGGCCGGCGCGTACGTGCCTGCGATGAACGCGCCCAGGTCGAGCACACGGATCCCGGCCAGCGGGCCGCCCGCCCCGGGAGCAGCGGTTCCGCCTCGGACCCGCTCGTGGTGGCCCAGCTCCTCCAGGCGCACCCGCGCCGGCAGGTGCCGTACCGCGCCGGGTGTCGCACTCAGCTTCACCGGCACCCCGGGCAGCGCCACCGTGCCGAGTGTTTCGTGCTCCAGCTCCACCCGCATGCCGTTCGCTCGCACCGTCTCACTCGCGAACCACTCCTCGATGGTGCCCACCGGCCCGCGCGGCACCCCGGCCGCATGCAGGATGTCGAGCCACTCTTGCCGGGGCTTCTCCTTGAAGCGCGCCTCCAGCGCCGCGATCACCCGCTCATTGATCCCCGGCCGCAGCAGATTCGTGAACTCGCCATCCACCCCATCCAGCGCCATCAGGTCCAGCATGTCAATCGCTTCCAGCGCCCGCAGGAAGAACTGCGGCGTCAGCGTCCCAAGGAAGAACCACTTCCCATCCGCGCACTCGTACAGCCGGTAGTTGGGCACCCCGCCGCGGCTCCCCCGGCCGCCCAGGCGGAACATCTCCCCCGCGCGGATGGTGCCACCGCTCTCCACCGCCGCCACGCCGTGCAGCCCGCTCACCACCAGCGATTGGCCCCGGCCCGTGCGCAGCTTCGCGAACAGCGCCGCCCCAATCGCCCCCGCCCCGAGCATCGCCTGCCCGTAGTGCACCTGCGGCGTCACCAGGTAGGTGGGGCGGTCCTCGTAGCTCATCTGCAGCCACGCCACTCCCGAGACCGCTTCCAGCAACCCCTCGTCGGCCGGGAGCTGGCTCCAGCGCCCAAGGGGGGAGTAGGGCGGAAACCATGCGTGCACCAGGGCGGGGTCGGTGCCGCGCACGGACACGGTGTCGAGGCCGCTCCGCTCCAGCTCCCCCGGCAACCAGTCGAACACGGCAGCGTCCGCACTGGCAAGCAGGTCCCGGGCCGCAGCCAGGCCGTCAAACTGGTGGAGATCGAGGGTCACCACCCGCTTGTTTCGGTTCCAGCAGAGGTAGCCCGGGTGCTCCCGCGCCCGGTCCCCTTCCGGTGGCTCTACCTTAATCACCTCGGCGCCGAAGTCCGCCAGCAGCATGGTCGCCATCGGCCCCGCAATCCCCTGGCAAAAGTCGATCACCCGGAATCCACGGAACGCACTCATGGCCCGGAACTATAGCCCCTGTCGCCGCATCCGGCATGCGCGGTGACACCTCCGTGACCGCCGCTCCGGCAGCACATCCCGCGCGCCGATACTCCCGGCAGGGAGGCCTCCCGGTGCGCATCATCGGCCCCGACGACACCCCCGCGGCCCTTGCCCAGCGCGTCTTCGATGCGCGCGCGGCTGCAGCTCGCGAGGCGCTCGCCCGCCTCGCCGAGGCGCCGCCCGGCGCCACCGCGCCCGCCGCCCGTCTCCCTGATGCCGTCCAGCTCTCCCCCTCGGCCTTCGCCGCCTACCAGCGTCACCTCCGCAGCGAGGCCGACCTCGCCGCGCTCGCCGCCCTCCTGCGCGAAGCCGCCGGCGGGTCGCTCGCTCGGCTCATCGCGCTCCGCCGGGTGCTCCTCGCCCGCGGCGCCGACCCGGCCTTCCTGCCCGCCGCACCCGCCGCGCTCGCCCCGTACCTGCTCGCCGTCCGGGCGCTCTTCCCGCCCTCTGGGGGCGACCCCGGCGCCCCCGCGCTCGCTGCCGCGTGGCTCCTCACCGCCCGTTCCGGCGCCGCTGCCGAGCTCCCCCCGGGGCTCCTCGCCTTCCTCGCTCGCTTCGAACCACCGGTGCCCCGGATCGTGCGCCGCCGACCCCGTCGCGTTCGACGTCGCTAGTCAAATCTTTGTACAGTGCGCCCAGCACTTGGCAGGAGATCCACCGTGAACGTCACCTGGGCCGAAATCGCCCCTGAGTTCGATGCCATCACCCGCCGTGTCGTCTGGGCCGTCGTCACCACGGTCGATACCCGCGGGCGTCCGCGCTCTCGCATCCTGCACCCAATCTGGGACGGCCACACCGGCTGGATCGCCACCTCTCCCCAGTCACTCAAGGCGAAACATATCGCCGCCAACCCCTTCGTCGCCGTCGCCTACTGGGACCAGCAGCACGAGCAGGTCTACGCCGAGTGTCGCGCCTCCTGGGATGCCTCCCTCGAGCGGCGCCAGTGGCTCTGGGAGCTCTTCAAGACGACGCCCCCGCCGCTTGGCTACGACCCCGGCATGCTCTGGCAGGGCGGCCCCGCCGATCCAACCTTCGGCGCCCTCCGCCTCGACCCCTTCCGCATCGAAGTCTCCCGCCTCAGCGAGGTCATGAGCGGAAAGCCGCCCCGTGTTTGGCGGCCCGCCCACGGCTAGGTGTCGCTCGTCCCTGCCGTCGCCCGGTAGGCTGCGAGCATCTCGCTCCCCATGCGCGGCAGGTCCGGCTCCTGCTCGCCCCGGTACACGGCCGCTGCCACCTGCCGCCACAGGTCGATGACCGCTTCGAGCTGGGCGCGGTGCACCAGCGCGTAGGCGGCCGCCAGCCCCTCCAGTCGCGCCCCGAGCCGCTCGGCCGTCACCTCGCCCGACCGCGTCGCCTGCCACGCCAGGCTCGTGCCCATGTGCTCCCACGGCCACGCCAGCACCGTGTGCTCACGGTCAGCCAGCGCCGCCTTGAACCCGTCGGCCGTCCGGCGCGATACCACCCCCGCCTCCGTGCGGAGCTCCGGACCCCACAGCTCGGGCCGCTCGAACGCGGCCGGCTCCGCATACGCCGCGCCGCACACCAGCGAGGCCGCGTTGCTGCAAACCCGTTCCAGCCGCGCAAACGGAAGATTCCCCACCGGCTCGCCCCCCGCGAACTGCTCCAGCAGCCAGGCACCAAAGCTCGGCCGCAGGGCGGGCTCGCGGGCGACCTGCGCCCCGCGCCGGAACCACCTCATGCCTCCATTGTCGGCCGCCTGCCAGCCCCCCGCACCCCGCCGCGCCCATCTCGGCCTGCCATCCCGCCGATGCTACCGGGCTCCACCCGGGGCCGAATGGTCGCCTCGCAGGTACCCGCAGGGCCGTACGCCCGCCGTAGCATCGACTCCAGCCGCGGCGGCGGAAATGGGGGCGCCGCCGCGCCCGCTCGATGTCATCCTCGCTCGGAGCGTTGCCCTTGCACGGCAGACACCTCATCAGCGTCGCCCTTCTCTGGGTCGGCCTCACCGCGGTCGGCGAGCTGCTCGTCTTCGCCGACCTCTACCCGGCCGTCGGCTCCCACGAGGCCGAGGACTTCGACAGCATCTTCCGCTTCCTCCTCATCCTCGGCATCCCCGTCTTCACCTTCGTCATCGCCGTCGTCGTCTACGCGATGCTCACCTTCCGCGTCCGCGACCGTCAGCCCAGCGACGACGGCCCGCCCATCCGCGGCACCGGCTGGATTCCCCGCGTGTGGCTCCTCATCACCGGCGCCCTCGCCATCTTCATCATGATCTACCCCGGCCTCACCGGCCTCGCCAAGCTCCAGTCCAGCGCCACCGCCTACGGCTGGGGGCCCGAAGAAGCTGACCTCGAAATCAACGTCACGGCCTTCATGTGGCAGTGGACCTTCACCTACCCGGATGGCACCGAGGTCTCGGTCTCGAAAGGCAAGGAAGTCGTCATCCCCGTGGATAAGCACGTCCGCTTCAACGTCAACTCGATCGACGTCGTCCACTCCCTCTGGATCCCCGCCTTCCGAATGAAAATCGACGCCATCCCAGGCCGCACCACCTACATGACGGTCAAGCCCACCACGCTCGGCGCCTACGCAGACGACCAGTCCTACCGCGTCCAGTGCGCCGAACTCTGCGGCCTCGACCACGGGAAGATGTGGCTCCCCGTCCGCGTCGTCACCGAAGCCGAATTCGAATCCTGGCTCGCCAGCCTGAAGAGCGAGGGGAACTAATCCATGTACGCAGTCAAATCCGTCTCTGGCGCCCTCGGCCTCGGCCTCATCGGCTTCTACCTTGGCCTGGGCATCGTCGCCGTCGCCCGCTGGCTTCTCGGCTACCCGGAGGCCTGGGGCGGCGAAATCAACATCGTCGGCGGCTGGATCCTCGGCGTCTTCATGTGGCTCATGGGCATCGGCATGTGGGGCATGTGGGGCCGCGAGTGGTTCGGCCTCAAGACGTACCAGCGCAACCTTCCCGGCTGGCAGCGCTACTTCACCTTCAACACCGATCACAAGGTGATCGGCATCCAGTATCTCGTCACCTTCATGGTCGTCTTCTTCCTCGCCGGCGCCCTCGCCATGCTCATGCGCCTCGAACTCGCCCAGAGCGGCAGCCAGTTCCTCACCAACAGCCAGTACAACGGCACCATGGGCCTCCACGGCATCCTCATGGTCGCCGTCGCCGTCGCCGCAGTCATCGGCGGCATCGGCAACTACGCCGTCCCCCTCATGATCGGCGCCGGCGATATGGCCTTCCCCCGCCTCAACGCCCTCACCTTCTGGCTCGTGCCCCCCGTCGCCGTCGGCCTCCTTGCCACCCCCTTCCTTGGTGGCATCGAGCACGGCTGGACTGCCTACCCGCCCCTCGCGGTCTTCACCAACAGCGCGCAGGTCCTCTTCGACCTCTCCATCATCACCTTCGGCCTCACCTCCATCCTTGGCGCCCTCAACTTCATCGCCACCATCATCTACCTCCGCGCACCGGGCATGACGTGGGGTCGCCTCCCCATCTTCGTCTGGTCGATGTTCGCCACCTCCTGGATCGCCCTCCTCTACACCCAGGGCTTCGCCGCTGCCCTCCTGCTCGTCCTCCTCGACCGGGCCGGTGGCATGTCCTTCTTCGATGCCGCCAACGGCGGCGACCCGCTCCTCTACCAGCACGTCTTCTGGTTCTACTCTCACCCCGCCGTCTACATCATGGTCCTGCCCGGCTTCGGGCTCGCCCTCGAACTCATCGCCCACTTCTCACGCAAGCCGCTCTTTGCCTACCGCTACGCCGTTGCCGCCTTCCTCGGCATCCTCGGCCTCAGCGGCGTCGTCTGGGCCCACCACATGTTCACTTCCGGCATGCCCAACTACCTCCACGGGCCCTTCCTCGTCGCCACCGAGCTCATCTCCATCCCCACCGGCCTCATCTTCCTCTCCGCCCTCGGCACCATCTGGCTCGGCAGGCTCTGGCTCAAGCCGCCCATGCTCTTCGCCCTCGCCGTCATCTTCAACTTCGCCTGCGGCGGCGTCACCGGCATCTTCCTGGCCGATGTGCCGACTGATATCCACCTGCAGGATACGTACTTCGTCGTCGCCCACTTCCACTACACCATCGTCGGCGGCGAAATCTTTGCCCTCTTCGCGGCCATCTACTACTACTTCCCCAAGATGACCGGCCGCATGTACAACGAAACCCTCGCCAAGCTCCACTTCTGGTGGATGTTCATCGGCTTCAACATCACCTTCTTCCTCATGCACCTGCCCGGCATCAAGGGGATGAACCGCCGCATCGCCGATTTCCAGTCCGAGCTCGACCCCATCAACCTCACCGTCAGCATCGCCGCCTTCCTCCTCGGCGCCTCCTTCCTCGTCTTCCTCTACAACATGGTCGCCAGCTGGGTCCGCGGCCCCGTCGCCGAGGCGAACCCCTGGAAGGCCCGCACCCTCGAATGGCAGACCACCTCGCCGCCGCCCCTCGAAAACTTCCCCGAGCCCCCGGTCGTCCGGGGCGGCCCGTACGATTACGGCGTCCCCGGGTCCATCCACGCCACCTTCCCCTCCGCCCAGCCCGGCCTCGCCGGCTCCGCAGCCCCCGCGGGCGGCGGCCAGTAAGGAGCCACCACCATGCGCAAGCCCATGCAGACCGGCCTCATCGTCGCTGCCATCCTCGCCGTCCTCACCATCACCGAATACCTCTTCGCCACCCACGTCGAAGACGACCTGGTCCGCTTCCTCGGCATCACCGTCTCCGCCCTCGGGAAGGCGGGGCTCATCGTTTACTACTTCATGCACATCTACCGCCTCTGGCGGCCCCAGGAGGCCCACTAGATGGCACTCGCCACCACCCACCACGCCGCACAGCCAACCCACAACCACCTCCAGGTCAACCGCTTCGGGCTCTGGCTCTTCTTCTTCTCAGAATCCATACTCTTCGGCCTGCTCCTCAGCGCCCGCTTCTACCTCGAGGGCATCCACCGCGAAGAGCTCGACCAGGCCCTCGGCCTCGGCATCACCATTATCCTTCTCCTCAGCTCCGTCACCGCCTACACCGCCGAGACCGCCGTCGAGCACGACAACAAGAAGGTCGCCAGCTGGTACCTCTTCTTCACCATCCTCCTCGGCCTCCTCTTCGCTGGCGGCGTCGCCTTCGAATGGTCCACCGCCCACTTCCACCGCGGCCAGTCCTTCGGCTCCGTCTTCTTCACCATGACGGGCATCCACGCCACCCACGTCATCACCGGCGTGGCCATGCTCATCCTCGTCTGGATCCAGGCCCTCCGCGGCCGCTACTCCTCCCGCAACCCCTGGGCCGTCAGCGCCGTCGTCATGTACTGGCACTTCGTCGATGTCGTCTGGGTGTTCTACTACCCCGCCCTCTACCTCACCAAGTGAGCTGAACCCATGGCCCTGCTCACCAGCCCCGCCGCACGCCACCTCCTCCTCTGGATGCTCGGAGGGTTCGCGGTCGGCTGGCTGGTGAGCGTCCTCTGGTGGGCCATGCTCCAACCCACCGGCAACGACGCCCCGGCCGAAATCGTCATCCCGCCCGGCGCCGCCGACCTCATCGCCGCCGGGCAGCGCGTCCCCGGCGTCCCCTCCGTCATTCGCGCCGGCCGCTCCGGCACCGTTCGCGTCATCAACAACGATGCCGTCGAGCACTACCTCGCCGGCAACCTCATCCGCCCCGGGGCCGTCGCCGAGATTCGTCCCGCGCGCACCGAGGGCCAGATCGCCTGCACCTTCCACTCCGCCGGCGCCGTCGGCTACCAGCTCGATGAGCGCCCGCCCATCACCGTCACCGTCATCCCCGCTGCCGCCCTCGGCGTCCCCTTCGGCGTCGCCTTCGGCGTCGCGACCATCGTCGCCCGGCGCCTCGGCGACGACACCGGCCCCGCGCTCGCCTGAACCGGCTATCGGCAGCCGGCGCACGGAGAATTACCCATGGCACCCCTACCGCGCCCGCTCGAAGGCGCCCGCATCCGGCTCATCCCCATCGTCCCGTCCCCTGGTGGCATCAGCGCAACCGTGGCTGCCCTGCGGTCCGCCGGATTCGCCCAGGCCCGCGCCGAGCGAGCGGCTGCCAGCCTCTGCGCCGGCCACGCCTGTGCCTGGGAAGTCCGCGGCCGCGGTGGCCACCTGCTCGCTGGCGCACTCCTCGAGCGCGCCGATCCCGCCGCCGGCCACCCGCTCGCGGCGACGCTCAGCCTCGCGTGGTGCCCCGGGGTGCCCGGCCGCCTCGCTCGCGCGGCCGCCGCCGAAGGGCTCCTCCAGCTCGGCGACTACGCCTTCGAAACCTGCCGGCTGCACACACTCGTCATCGACCACGGCCTCCCGCTCCCGGTCGCCCGGCGGCCGCTCCTGGCGGCGGAATGGCCCGCCATCCGCGCCTCCATCCACAGTCGCCTCGCTCCACCTCCTCGCCAGGCGTAGCCGCGCTCACATGGTCGGCCGGCGGCCTCGCCCCGCGACGGGCGAATGGCTCTATGACCAGCCCTCACAACGCCCTACACTCATGACCACAACCCGTCACAGGAGTGCGCACCATGTCCCAGGCTCAGACCGGCACGTGGGCGGTGAAAGTTGGCCTCGCCCAGATGCTCAAGGGTGGTGTCATCATGGATGTCGTCACCCCCGAGCAGGCGAAGATCGCCGAGGAAGCCGGCGCCTGCGCCGTCATGGCCCTCGAGCGCGTCCCGGCCGATATCCGGCGCGACGGCGGTGTCGCCCGCATGAGCGACCCCGAGATCATCATCCGCATCATGGAAGCGGTCACCATCCCCGTCATGGCCAAGGCGCGCATCGGCCACTTCGTCGAGGCCGAAGTGCTCCAGGCCATCGGCATCGACTACATCGACGAGTCCGAAGTCCTCACCCCCGCCGACGAAAGCCACCACATCGATAAGCACCAGTTCAAGGTCCCCTTCGTCTGCGGCGCCCGCAACCTCGGCGAAGCCCTCCGCCGCATCGGCGAAGGCGCCGCCATGATCCGTACCAAGGGCGAGGCCGGCACCGGCGACATCGTCGAGGCCGTTCGCCACATGCGCGCCGTGCAGGACGAAATCCGCCGCCTTACCACCCTCTCCGACGACGAGATCTACACCGCGGCCAAAGAGCTCGGCGCACCGCTCGAGCTCGTCCAGCAGGTGAAGCGCGAAGGCCGCCTGCCCGTGGTCAACTTCGCCGCCGGCGGCGTGGCCACCCCCGCCGATGCGGCCCTCATGATGCGCCTCGGCGCCGATGGCGTCTTCGTCGGCTCCGGCATTTTCAAGTCCGAAAATCCCCCCGCCGTGGCCCGCGCCATCGTCGAGGCCACCACCCACTACCAGGACCCGGAGGTCATCGCCCGGGTCAGCCGCGGCCTCGGCAAGGCCATGCCCGGCATCTCCGTCGCCTCCCTCTCCGAGAAGGAGCTCCTCGCCACCCGCGGCTGGTAGCCCACCCGCCTCCATCGCCCGCATTCCCCGAACGCGCCCCCGGCTACCGCCGGGGGCGCGTTTCGTTGGTTTCCCGGCCCCCCGGCGGCTCGGGTAATTGCCAACCTTCCGCTCAGTTTCTATAGTCAGTTGCACATGGCAACCGATCGCCAGGGGTAGGAAGGAGTTCCCGGCATGTTCGCGCAGTCCCGCCCCCCATCGAAATGGCTCACCCTGGTCGCTGCCTGCTTTGGCCTCGGCATGCTCATGGTCGATACCTTCATCGTCAACGTCGCCTTTCCCGCCATCGGCCGCGACCTCGGCGCCTCCCTCGGGGCCACCGAATGGACCGTCTCGGGCTACGTCCTCATGACGGGCGTCTTCCCCCTGGCCATGGGCCGCCTCGGCGACATCTTCGGCCGCGATCGCGTCTACCTGGCCGGGCTCGCCGCCTTCGTCGTCACCTCCGGCCTCTGCGGCCTCGCCCCCGGCATCGAAGCCCTGATCGCCTTCCGCATCCTCCAGGGCATCGCGGCGGCCACCATGATGCCGCTCACCCTCTCGATCGTGACCGCTGCCTTCCCACCGGCCCAGCGCGGCCTCGCCATCGGCGTCTGGGGTGGTGTCTCCGGCCTCGGCCTCATCGCCGGCCCCATCCTCGGGGGGCTCCTCGTCAACGGCGACGAATGGCGCTGGATCTTCCTCATCAACCTCCCACTCGGCGCCCTTGCCATCCTCTTCGCCCTGCTGTGGATTCCCGCCACACGCGATCCATCCGCTCCCCGCACCGTCGACTGGGCCGGCGTGACGGTGCTCTCGGGTGGCCTCTTCCTCGTCCTCTTCGCCGTCAACCGCGGCAACGACCTCGGCTGGGGGTCGCTCCCGGTCCTCGCCGCCGCCATCGGTGGAGCCGCCCTGCTGGCCGCCTTCCCCCTGGTCGAACGGTCGGCCCGCGCGCCGCTCGTCGATCTCGCCCTCTTCCGCAGCGGCCCCTTCGTCATGGCCAGCATCTCCGCCTTCCTCTTCTCCGCTGCCGTCTTTGGCTCCCAGCCCTACACCAGCCTCTTCATGCAGAACTACCTCGGCTTCACGCCCCTCCAGGGCGGTCTCGCCTTCCTCCCGGCCACCGGGCTCGTCGCCGCACTCATGCCCGTCT
>FWPU01004633.1_pt1 | contig 26103 bp, 25 predicted proteins | sample 2228361 | NCBI WGS metagenome assembly FWPU01 (sample SAMEA103939777, study PRJEB20133) | metagenome | reverse complement strand
TGTACGAGCGCGTGCTGGCCGGCGACGTGCGCGCGGCCTCGCGGCTGATGCGCGACATCGACGACGGCGAGCCCTCCGCGGTGGCCGAGCTGCGCGCGCTCTTTCCGCGAACGGGCCGGGCCTACGTCGTCGGCATCACCGGCGCACCGGGCGCCGGCAAGTCGACGCTGACCGACCGGCTCATCGCCCACTACCGCCAGCGCGGCCTTTCCGTCGGCGTGCTCGCAGTCGACCCGACGAGCCCCTTCACCGGCGGCGCCATTCTGGGGGACAGAATCCGCATGCAGGGGCACGCCACCGACCCCGGCGTCTTCATTCGTTCGCTGGCGACCCGCGGGAATCTGGGCGGCCTCTCCCGTGCCACCGGCGACTGCGTCCGCGTGATGGACGCGATGGGCAAGGACGTGGTCATCGTCGAGACGGTCGGCGTGGGGCAGGACGAGATCGACATCGCCCAGATGGCCCACACCACGGTGGTGGTGGTCGTGCCCGGCATGGGGGACGACATCCAGGCCATCAAGGCCGGCATCCTCGAGGTGGCCGACGTCTTCTGCGTCAACAAGGCCGACCTGGCCGGTGCCGACCGCATGGTGCGCGAGCTCAGGCTGATGCTCGAGCTACGGCACCTGGCCAGCCAAGAGCTCCAGCACGACGCCCGCCACCGCTTCAGAGGCGCCGCCGAGCGCTCCGACGCCGCCCCTTCCGAGCCGAAGGGCTGGGAGCCGCCCATTCTCAAGGTGGTGGCGGCGAAGGATCAGGGCGTGGACGAGCTCTCGAAGGCGATCGACGGGCACCGGCGCTTCCTCGAGGAGAGCGGCGAGAAGCGCCGGCGGGAGCAGAAATGCGCGGCCATGCAGTTCATCGCGCTGCTCCGCGAGCGGCTTCTCGAGGGAGCGCTATGGCGCCTCGAGCGCGAGCGGGGCCGCCTCGACGAAATCGCCGCCCGCATTGCCGATCGCGCGGCCGACCCGTACCAGATGGCCGACGAGCTGGCCAGCCAACTGGCGCGCTGAGCGTTTTTCGGTCAGGCTCTTGGGGTCCTTCGCCATGGACAAGCTTTCGCCAGAAGACAGGGTGAACGCGCTCGAGGCGAAGCTCTTGATGTCGTTCTCGCAGCGCGACCTGGCGCTCTCGGCGCTGACGCACAAGAGCTGGACCAACGAGCACCGCGAGCTGCACACGCGCGACAACGAGCGCCTCGAGTTTCTGGGCGACGCGGTGGTCGATTTGGCGATCAGCCACCGGCTCATGGAGCGCTTCCCCAACGCCACCGAGGGCGAGCTGTCGAAGCTCAGGGCGCTGATCGTCAACGAGGAAGGCCTCTCGCGCATCGCCCGGCAGATCGGCCTGGGGGAGATACTTTTGCTCGGGCGCGGCGAGGAGCTCACCGGCGGCCGCGAGAAGAGCTCGGTGCTCGCCGACGCGCTCGAGGCGGTGCTCGGGGCGGTCTACCTCTCGTCGGGGCTGGACAAGGTGTTCGAGATCGTCGACCGGCTGTTCGGCGAGGCGCTGGAGGGCGTCGCCGAGGGCCGCGCCGGGTACGACTACAAGACGCGCCTGCAGGAAGACGTGCAGAACCGCATGCGGCTCTCGCCCAGGTACCGGGTGGTGTCCGAGAGCGGGCCCGACCACGAGAAGGTGTTCGAGGTCGAGGTGTCCATCGGCAACGAGCTGTACGCCCGCGCCTTCGGCCGCAGCAAGAAGGAGGCGGAGCAGGCGGCCGCGCGCCAGACGCTCGAGCGGCTGCATCAGGAACGGCGCGAGCACGAGCCGGCTCCGACGGGCCGGCAGCGCGGTTGACCGTCGCGAATTCTCGACCCTCACGGCCCGACTTGGGTAGTGTCCGCCGGCCATGGTGCGAACGGTTCTTCTTTTGCTGGCGCTCTCGCTCGGCTGCCAGAAGAGCGGCTCGGGCGCGTGGATGAGCAAGGCAGAGCAGGGCAGGGATCTCTACGCCACGCTGAAGACCAGCGAGGGTGACGTGGTGCTGAAGCTGTTCTCGAAGGAGGCTCCGAAGACGGTGCAGAACTTCGTCGGGCTGGCCTCCGGCGAGAAGGAGTGGACCCACCCGAAGACGAACGAGAAGACGAAGAAGCCCCTCTACGACGGCACGGTGTTCCACCGGGTCATCCCCGAGTTCATGATTCAGGGTGGAGATCCGTTGGGCATGGGCGTGGGCGGGCCCGGCTACCAGTTCGAGGACGAATTCGGCTCGGGCCGGGTCTTCGACAAGCCGGGCATTCTGGCCATGGCCAACCGCGGGCCGAACACCAACGGCTCGCAGTTCTTCATCACCGTGGCGCCCACTCCGTGGCTCGACAACCGCCACACCATCTTCGGCGAGGTGGTGAAGGGCTACGAGGTGGTCGAGAGAATCTCGCGCGTGGAGCGCGACGACCGCGATCGGCCGCGCAAGGACGTGGTGATTCAGAAGGTCGTATTGTCCGACAGCGAGAGCTGACCGAGGAGGCGAGCATGGGAATGATGGAGGAGGCCCGATCGGGCAAGGAGCTGTACGCGACCTTCGAGACCACCGAGGGCACCATCGTGGCCCGCCTGTTCTCGAAGGACGCGCCCAAGACGGTGGAGAACTTCGTGGGGCTGGCGGCCGGCGAGAAGGAATTCACCGACTCGGCCACCGGCAAGAAGGTGAAGCGGCCGTTCTACGACGGCACCATCTTCCACCGCTGCATCGCGAACTTCATGATCCAGGGCGGCGACCCCACCGGCACCGGCCGGGGCGGCCCGGGCTACAAGTTCGAGGACGAATTCCAGAGCGGCCGCCGCTTCGACAAGCCGGGGCTCCTGGCCATGGCCAACGCCGGGCCGAACACCAACGGCTCGCAGTTCTTCATCACCGTCGCGCCGACGAGCTGGCTGAACGACAAGCACACCATCTTCGGCGAGGTGGTGAAGGGCTACGACGTGGTGGAGCGGGTGGCGAACGTCGTCCCCAAGGACGGCAACGACCGGCCGCGCACCGACGTCAAGATCAAGAAGCTCACCATCTCGACGCAGGCCGCAAAGACGTGACGGCCTGCTCGCAAGGCAAGGCGGTTTCATGCCTCACCGCGCCGGTTTCGCAGCGCTCATCGGCCGACCCAACGTGGGCAAGAGCACGCTGCTCAATCGGCTCACGGGGGAGAAGCTCGCCATCGTCTCGCCCAAGCCGCAGACGACGCGCACGCGCATTCTGGGAGTCGTCACCCGGAAGGAGGGGCAGGTGGCCTTCCTCGACACCCCCGGCGTGCACCGCAAGAGGGGCGAGCTCAACCGGTACATGGTCGAGGTGGCGCTCCACGCCGCCGACGAGTGCGACGTGGTGCTCTTCCTCATCGAGGCGACCGAGCCGTTCGGCCAGAAGGTGAAGGGCAAGCAGCTCGACGAGCTGCCTCCGCCCGAGGTGAGCGCCGACAACCGGTTCATCCTCGACCGCATCCGCACCTCGAAGAAGCCCAAGCTTCTGGTCATCAACAAGATCGACCTGGTGCCCAAGCCGGCGCTGCTCCCGCTCATCGACCTCTACCAGCGCGAGTTTCCCTTCGCCGAGGTGGTGCCCATCTCGGCCACGGAGGGCGACGGCGTCGAGCTGCTCTTCGAACGCGTGCTGGCGCAGCTGCCCGAGGGCCCGCCGATGTTCGCTCCCGACACGCTCACCGACCAGGCCGAGCGGCAGCTCGTCGCCGAGTACGTGCGCGAGCAGGTGTTCCGCCACTGCCGGCAGGAGATTCCCTACTCGACGGCGGTGGTGGTCGACGTCTTCGACGAGAGCGAGCGCGACGGCGGGCAAGAGGTCGAGCCGGGCAAGCTCGCCGGGCTGGTGCGCATCGAGGCGTCCATCTACGTCGAGCGCGAGAGCCAGAAGGCCATCGTCATCGGCAAGCGGGGGCAGATGCTCAAGCAGATCGGCACCGACGCGCGCAAATCCATCGAGCGGCTCCTGGGCGCGCACGTGTATCTGTCGCTGAGGGTCCGCGTCGAGCCGAAGTGGAGCGAGCGGGCCGAATCGCTGCGGAAGATGGGGTACTCGTGAAAGGCGTGGTGGCCATCGTCGGTCGGCCCAACGTGGGCAAGTCGACGCTCTTCAACCGGCTGGCCGGAAGGAGGGCGGCGATCGTCGAGGACGTGCCCGGCGTCACCCGCGACCGGCACTACACCGACGCCGAGTGGGGCGGGCGGACGTTCACCCTCGTCGACACCGGCGGCTTCATCCCCGACGAGAAGGAGCCGCTCCACCGGCAGGTCCGCGAGCAGGCGCAGCTCGCCGTCGAGGAGGCCGACGTCATCCTCCTCGTCGTCGACGGCAAGGCCGGGCTCACCGCCGCCGACCAGGAGGTCGCTGCCCATTTGCGCAAGAGCGGCAAGCCGACGCTTCTGGTGGTGAACAAGATCGACTCGCCCGCGCAGGCGAGCCAGGCCGCCGAGTTCTACCGGCTCGGCTTCGAGAAGCTCTTCGACATATCGGCCGAGCACGATCGCAACGTCGAAGCGCTCGTCGAGGCGATGCTGGAGAAGCTCGGCCCCGCGGAGGAGGAAGCGCGCGAGGAAGAGGGCGAGCGGCCCATTCGCGTGGCCATCGTGGGCCGGCCCAACGTCGGCAAGTCGACGCTGGTGAATTCGCTCCTCGGCGAGGAGCGGCTCATCGTCAGCCCGGTGGCCGGCACCACGCGCGATCCGATCGACACCGAGCTCGAGTACGGCGGCAGGAAGTTCATTCTCACCGACACCGCGGGCATCCGGCGGAAGTCGACCATCGCGCAGCGGGTCGAGCGCTACTCGGTGGTGGCCGCGCTCAAGGCCATCGAGCGCAGCGACGTGGCGGTGCTGGTGCTCGACGCCACCGAGCCGGGGGTGGACCAGGACGCCAAGCTGGCGGCGCTGGCCGAGGCTCGGGGCCGGGCGCTGTTGCTCGTCGTCAACAAGTGGGACCTGGTGAAGGACCGGGCCGAAGAGGCCTACTTCCGTGAGTGGCTCAAGCAGAAGCTGGCGTTCATCTCGTGGGCGCCGGTGCTGTTCGTCTCGGCCAAGGAGGGCCAGCGGCTCACCAAGGTGCTCGACGTCGCCGCCGACCTGCACGCGCAGACCGGCTTCCGCGCCAGAACGCCGCAGCTCAACAAGCTGCTCGAGCACGTCACCACCGAGCACCCGGCGCCGTACGCCCGGGGCAAGCCCATTCGCCTCTACTACGTGGCCCAGGTCGGCACCGCGCCGCCATCGTTCGCCTTCACCTGCAACATGCCCGAGGAGGTGCCCGAGCGGTACAAGCGGTATCTGGCGAACCAGCTCCGGGAGACGTTCCGGCTCAAGGTGCCGATCCGCCTCTTCTTCCGCGAGCGCCCGGCCAGGCGGGCACGGCGGGCCGAGAAGCGGCGATTCAGAACGGGCCGGACCGCCACCCGAGCCTGAGCCCGTAGGCCTGCCCGAAGGGGAACGCTCCGCTGGCGAGCTCGTAGCCGTAGCGGGCCTCGGCGGCGGCGAACCACCGCTGTCCGAGCGGCACGTGCAGGCCCACCGCGAGCACGCCGTCGAGCACGAACGCCTCGGCCGGGCCCACTGCGTAGTGGCTACCGCGGAGCCCGAGGGTGAGGAAGGGCACGGCCACCGTCACGTCGAGGCGGTAGCTCACGCCGAGCGTCGCCGCCGTTCGGAGCAGCGGGTCGACCACCGCCCGGCGCGTCAGGTGGTGCCACGACTGGTCGAGCGCCAGATGGGCGGCGAACCTTTGGCTGAAGGCCAGCTCCGCCGAGAGCGAGCCGTACGGCCCCGCCGAGGCGCCCTCCAGCGGCGGCTGCGCGATGCCGGCCGACACCCCCGCGAGCCATTGGTGGGGGAAGCGCGGCGGCTCTTCCGGAGCGGCGAGGGCGACGAGCGAGCAGAGCAGCGTGCGGGCGAGCACGGGGGCACCGTAGCACCCTTTGCCCTTCCCCCCTGACGGTAGGCCGCCTATACATGCGCCGCTTTCGACGCGGAGAGAAGAGCTGTGACCACGCGCAAGGAACTCAGGCAGCCCGATGCGTTCCAGAAGACCGGCGGCGAGATCGGCGGCTGGCTCATCGAGAACCGCAAGACGGTGCTCATCGCCATCGTCGTCGCGCTGGTGGCGTTCGGCGGCGCGGCCCTGGCGAGCTACCTCGGAGATCGCGGAGAGCACGTGGCCGCGCGCGAGCTGGGCGAGGCGCTGGCCCTTTTGGACCGCCAGGTGGACCCGAGCGGCACCGCCACCAGCCAGCTCAAGCCGCCGTTCAAGTCGGAGCAGGAGAAGGACGAGACGGTGGTGAAGGCGCTCACCGAGCTCCGGCAGAAGCACGCCCGCTCGAGGGCGTCGCAGACGGCGTCGCTTCCGCTGGCCCAGGCGCTGCTCCGGCAGGGCAAGCACGCCGAGGCGCTGGCGGCCTTCGACGAATACCTCGAGGCGGCGCCGGTGGACGATCCGCTGCGGCCCGCGGCGCTCGAGGGCAAGGGCTACGCGCTCGAGGCCACCGGCAAGTACGACGAGGCGCTGGCCGCGTTCGACCAGCTCGCGCGCGAGACGAAGTCCGAGTTCCTCCAGGGCATGGGGCTGTACCACCGCTCGCGCGTGCTCATCCTCCAGGGCAAGAAGGAGGAGGCGGCCAGGCAGCTCTCGGAGATTCCGGCGACTGCTCCGAACAGCGCGGCGGCGCGGCTGGCCCAAGAGCGCATGGCCCTGCTCGCGGCCGAGGGCGTGAAGGTGCCTCCGCCGCATCTGCCAGGCGCCGACGCGGGGCAGGGCGGATGAAGCGCGTCTTCGGCGCCGCAGCCGTGCTCGTCCTCGGAGCGTGCCGCGCGATTCCGTTGGGAGACGACCCGTTCACCGGCCGGAGCGGAAGAGAGCCGGCCGTCTACGACGTCGAGTGGTGGGCTTCCCTGGTGCGGGCACCGCTCTGGGAGTACGCGCCGCACGAGATGGCCAGCCCCGCGGTCGATCCGGACACCGGCCGCGTCTACGTCACCACGCGCGACGGCTTCGTGCGCGCGCTCTCGCCGGTCGACGGCAAGGTCGAGTGGCAGCTCGAGACCGGCGGGCCGTTCAGCGCCGGGCCATCGGTGCGCGAGGGCGTTCTGTACGTGCCGGGCGGCGACGGCGTGTTGTACGCGCTGAAGAGCCACAACGGCGAGCTCATCTGGAAGTACGCCGCCGGCGAGGAGCTGGCCTCGACGCCGGTGTACGCCGCGGGCAAGGTGCTGGTGGCCTCGCACTCGGACGCGCTGTTCGCGGTGAACGCCGAGACGGGCAAGTGGGAGTGGCAGTACCGGCGCGACCCTCCGAGCGGCTTCACCGTGCGCGGCGCCGGCGGCCCGCGGGTCGACGGCAACGTGGCGTACGTGGGTTTCTCCGACGGCTACCTGGTCGCGCTCGACATCGCCGACGGCACGATGAAGTGGGAGCGCGCCCTCGGCCAGGGCCAAAAGTTCCTCGACGTCGACGCCACTCCGGTGATCGACGACTCGGGCCGGCTCTACGTCGCCTCGTACCACGACGGCGTCTTCGCCCTTTCGCCCGAGACCGGCGAGACCGAATGGCACACCGTGCGAACCGGCATCACCCATCTCCTGCTTGGCGGGGAGATCCTCTACGCGGTGGGTGACGACCAGATCTCGGCGCTGAGCGCCCGCGACGGCCGGGTGGTCTGGTCGATGAAGCTCCGGGGCAGCGCGGCGCACATGCCGGTCGCGGTGCGGAACCTGTTGGCGGTCCCGGCGAGCTCGGCGCTGTTGTTCGTCGATCCGCGGAACGGAACCGTGCGCACGTCCTGGAACCCGGGCAAGGGCGTCTCGGCCACGCCGGCGCACGCCGACGGGCGCATCTACGTGCTCTCGAACCTGGGTTACGTCTACGCCCTGAGGATTCGCGGATGAAGTCGGTGCGCGTCGTCGCCGCGCTGATCCCGCACCCGGCGGACCCGAAGCGCTTTCTCGTGCAGCAGCGACTGCCGGGGAAGAGCCGGGCGCTGCTCTGGGAGTTCCCCGGCGGGAAGGTGGAGCCGGGCGAGACGGACGAGGCCGCGCTGGCCCGGGAGTGCCTCGAGGAGCTCGGCGTGGAGCTCTTGGTCGGCCGACGGCTCTGGAGCACCGTGCACGCGTACACCGACCTCGAGGTCGAGCTGGTGCTGTATGCCGCGGAGATCATTTGCGGCGAGCCCCGGTGCATGGGCGCCAACGACCTCGCGTTCCTGACCCCGGACGAGATGCGCCAGCGGCCGTTCTGCGAGGCCGACCTGCCGCTGCTGTTCGATCTCGCCGCCGGACGGCTGCCCCTGTCCGAGCACCTCTGAACGGATGTAGCGTCGCCGCCGGTGATCGAGCGAACGTTCCAGCACATTCCCGGCGTGGGCCCCTGGCGCGAGCGAGACCTGTGGGCCCGGGGCATCGTGACATGGGACGACTTCCCGCCGCCGGGCGTGGTGGCGATGTCGCCGGTGCTCGACGAGGGGGCCCGCCAGCGCATCGCCGACGCCAGGGAGGCACTGGCCGCGAAGGACCTCGACCGACTGGCCCGGATGATCCCGCCGCGCGAACACTGGCGGCTCTACCCGGCGTTTCAGGACGAGGCGGCGTTCTTCGACATCGAGTGCGACGGGGCCGATGGAGCGCTGAAGCCGACCGTGGCGAGCGTGTTCGATGCGTCGGGCATCCGCGTCTTCATCGCGGGCCGGAACCTCGACGAGTTGCCCGCGGCGCTGGCCGAGCGGAGACTGTGGGTCACGTTCAACGGGTCGGCATTCGACGTTCCGGTGCTGCAACGCTGCTTTCCGGATCTGCGGCAGGCCGTGGCCCACGTCGACTTGCGGCACCTGTGCCGACGCGTGCGGTTGTTCGGCGGGCTCAAGGAGATCGAAGACCAGGTCGGCCTGTCGCGACCGCTGCATCTGAGGGGCGTGAACGGGTTCGAGGCGGTGCTGCTGTGGCGGGCGTACCGGGCGGGCGATGCGCAGGCCCTGCGAGTCCTCGTCGAGTACAACCTGTACGACGCGGTGGATCTGCGGGCGCTCTTGGACATCGCGTACAACCGGGCCGTGGAGAATCTGGCCTTCGACGGCCCGCGCCTGAGGGTGTTCGAGCGCGGCGACGTGCTGTACGACGTCTCGAAGCAGGTGCTCTCGCTCTAACGGCGGCGGCGCTTCTTCTTCGCCGGGGCCGGCTTTTCCTTCTCGCCGCTGACCTGGAGATTGAGCCGCACCTCGGGCCATAAGCTCCCGCGCGCGTCGGTCATCGTCGCGCCGGTCTGGGCGTCGAGCACGATGGCGTACTTGTGGCCCGACTTGAGGGGCTCGGCGAAGGAAATCTCGTACTGGACGCCGTCCTCGCGCTCGTCGGCGCGGTCGTCGGACACCATGGCCCGGTCGACCTCGTCGAAGACCCGGACGCGGTAGTTGCGAAGAAGCAGGTTCGTCTCCACGCGCAACCCGCGGGCCGGATCGATGACCGGCCGCTCGGAGCCGGCGAAGTCGACGGCCACGGTTCCGCCGTCGACGAGCAGGGCCGTCACCCGCACCTCGAGCTCGGCGGCGCGCTCGGCCACGCCGGCGTCGACGGAGCCTGCATCCAAAACAGGCGCGGGCGGCGGTGGCTTCGGACACGCCAGCAGAGCGGCGCAGAGGACGATCGGGGCCAGCCGCTTCATCGGGCATCGCACCGTTCGGCGACTCTACAGAAGGGGAAACCGGGCCGACACGCCGAGCACCACTCGCTGCCAGGCCGGCGCACCAAGTTGACATAATCAAGCTTATCGGACTCTGTGTTCGGGCCGATTGGGCCGATTTCGCTCTGAAGCGCACGGTGAACGGATGTTTCCGCTGAACATCGCAGCTTCGGGCGCGCCGGCATCAAGGCCTGTCATTCCCGGGCCGCCCTGCGACCCGACAGCTCACCGCAGGTTGGCTTGACGCCGACCGATGCCGCGAGCAGAAACGCCGGGCCGGATTGCGAAAGGACTCCTGCATGAAGACGCGCACTCTCTTGGCGGTCGGGCTGGCGGCCGTCCTGGTCGCGCTCCCGTCGGTCGCCGACGAGGGCATGTGGCTGCTCAACGACTTCCCGTCCGAGAAGGTCCAGAAGAAGTACGGCTTCGCTCCGACCCAGCCGTGGCTCGATCACGTGCGGCTCTCGTCGGTGCGGCTGGCCGGCGGCTGCTCGGCGAGCTTCGTCTCGGCCAACGGGCTGGTGATGACGAACCACCACTGCGCCCACGGCTGCATCGAGCAGCTCTCGTCGGCCAAGAAGGACCTCATCAAGAGCGGCTTCTTCGCCCAGACCGAGAAGGACGAGCTCAAGTGCCCTGCCGTCGAGGTCAACCAGCTCGTGGAGATCTCCGACGTCACCTCCCGCATCACCTCGGCGACGTCGGGCCTGGCCGACAAGGCCTTCTACGAGAAGCAGAAGGCGGAGATCGCGAAGATCGAGAAGGAATGCGCCACCTCGGACCAGGTCCGCTGCGACGTCGTCTCGCTCTACCGCGGCGGCAAGTACCACCTGTACAAGTACCGCAGGCACCAGGACGTGCGGCTGGTCTTCGCCCCCGAGCTCGACATCGCCTTCTTCGGCGGAGACCCCGACAATTTCATGTTCCCCCGGTGGGCGCTCGACGTGGCCTTCCTCCGCGTCTACCAGGACGGCAAGCCGCTCAAGACCGACCATCACCTCGCCTGGTCGGCCAAGGGCCCGGCCGAGGGTGAGCTGGTGTTCGTCTCGGGTCACCCCGGCTCGACCAACCGGCTGCTCACCGTGGCCCAGCTCGAGTACGAGCGCGACGTGAAGCTCCCGCGCGCGCTCATGTACCTCGCCGAGCTCCGCGGCTACCTCACGCAGTTCCAGACCAAGAGCGCCGAGCACAAGCGCATCGCGACGAAGAACCTGTTCTACGTCGAGAACTCGCTCAAGGCCCTCAAGGGCCGCCACGCCGCGCTCCTCGACAAGGGCTTCTTCGCGCAGAAGGTCGAGGCCGAGAAGGCGCTCAGGGCCAAGGTCGACGCCGACCCGAAGCTGAAGGCCCAGTACGGCCAGGCGTGGGACGGCATCGCCCAGGCGATCGACCGGCTGAAGACGTTCCGCAAGCGCTTCTCGGTCATCGAAGGCGGCTTCCGCTCCGAGCTGTTCGGCCACGCCCGCACCCTGGTGCGCGCGGCCGACGAGCTGCCCAAGCCCAACGAGCAGCGGCTGCCCGAGCTCTCGGACTCGAAGCTGCCGGCGCTCAAGCACCGGCTGTTCTCCACCGCGCCGATCTACGACGAGCTGGAGATCGCCATGCTCACCTTCGAGCTCACCAAGGCCCGCGAGGAGCTCACGCCCGACGACCCGTTCATCAAGAAGGTGCTCGGCCAGAAGTCGCCCGAGGAGGTCGCCCGCGAGCTGGTGAAGGGCTCGAAGCTCAAGGACGTGAAGGTGCGCAAGGCCCTGTTCGAGGGCGGCGAGAAGGCCGTCGCCGCCTCGAACGACCCGATGATCGCGCTGGCCAGGGCCATCGACCCCGAGGCGCGCGAGCTGCGCAAGCGCTTCGAGGAAGAGGTCGAGGGCCCGACCAAGAAGAACGCCGAGCTCGTGGCCCAGGCGATGTTCAAGGTGTACGGCACGTCGACCTACCCGGATGCCACCTTCACGCTGAGGCTCTCGTACGGCGCGGTGAAGGGCTGGACCGAAGACGGCAAGGACGTGAAGCCGTTCACCACCATCGCCGGCGCCTTCGACCGCCACACCGGCCGCGAGCCGTTCGCGCTCCCCAAGAGCTGGCTGGCCGCGCAGAGGAAGCTCGACGGCCAGGTGCCGCTCAACCTCGTCGCCGACACCGACATCATCGGCGGCAACTCGGGCTCGCCGATGATCAACCAGAAGGGCGAAATCGTCGGCCTGGTCTTCGACGGCAACATCCACTCGCTCGGCGGCGACTACGGCTTCGACGCCAAGTTGAACCGCACCGTGGCCGTGCACAGCGCCGCCCTCATCGAGACCCTCGAGAAGGTGTACGGGGCCCGGCGCATCCTCGACGAGCTGCGGCCGTCGGCATCGGCGACGTCCGGCGCTCCCTGAGCGGCGTGTCGTCTTCCGGGGGCCCGGCCTCGCCGCCGGGCTCCAGGAGTCGGCCTGCGCTCACGAAACGCTACGTCGGGCTTGCTCGAAGCGAGCTACGTCAGACTCGGCATCGCCCTCTCCTCGGCAAGTCCGCCGCCGTCCCGCCGTCGCTCTCGCGCTGCCGCCGTCCGGACTCGGGGCCCGAAACGGGTTCCTTCCCTGCTGCTTGCAAGTGCGTGACGCGCTCGCATACGGCGCATTCCTGCGAGAGAGCAGTCACTCCCACTCGATGGTGGCCGGGGGCTTCGACGAGATGTCGTAGACCACGCGGTTGATGCCGCGCACTTCGTTGATGATGCGCGAGCCGATGCGCTCGAGCACCTCGTACGGGAGCCTCGCCCAATCTGCGGTCATGCCGTCGACCGAGGTGACCGCGCGCAACACGCACGTGCTCTCGTAGGTGCGCTCGTCGCCCATCACCCCGACGCTCTGCACCGGCAGGAGCACCGCGAAGGCCTGCCAGAGCTCTTTGTAGAGCTTCGCCCGGCGGATCTCCTCCTGCACGATGACGTCGGCCTTGCGCAAGAGCTCGAGCCGCTCGGCGGTGACCTCTCCCAGCACGCGGATGGCGAGGCCCGGGCCCGGGAACGGGTGGCGCGTCACCAGCTCGTCGGGGAGCCCCAGCTCGCGGCCGAGCACCCTCACCTCGTCCTTGAACAGCTCGCGCAACGGCTCGACGAGCTTGAGCTTCATCACCTCGGGCAGGCCGCCGACGTTGTGGTGCGTCTTGATGGTCGCCGACGGCCCCTTGGTGGACACCGACTCGATGACGTCGGGGTACAGCGTGCCCTGGGCCAAAAACTCGGCGTCCTGGATCTCTTGCGCCGCCTCCTCGAAGACGGCGATGAACTCGCGGCCGATGATCTTCCGCTTCTGCTCGGGGTCGGTGACTCCGCGCAGCTTGCTCAAGAAGCGCTCCCGGGCGTCGACCGTGCGGAGCGGCACGTGGAACTTGCCAGCGAAGAGCGATTCGACCTGCTCCCGCTCGCCTTCGCGGAGCAGCCCGTTGTCGACGAAGATGCAAGAGAGCTTGTCGCCCACGGCCCGGTGCACCAGGAGCGCGGCCACCGAGCTGTCGACGCCGCCGGAGAGGGCGCAGACGACGCGGCCGTCCCCCACCTGCTTGCGGATGTTGTCCACCGCCTCGCGGGCGAAGCCCTTCATCGACCAGTTGCCCGACAGCTTGCAGTCGGCGAACAGGAACGACTTGAGCATCTCCCGGCCCTGCACCGTGTGCACCACCTCGGGGTGGAACTGCAGGCCGTAGATGGGTTTGAAGTCGTGGGCCGCGGCGGCGAACGGCGAGGCAGCCGTCCTGCCGATGGCCGAGAAGCTCTCGGGCAGCACCTCGACCCGGTCGCCGTGGCTCATCCACACCTTGAGGAGCTCGCCCTTCTTGAAGCTGGCGAAGGGCCCGCGCGAACGCACCACCTCGACCTCGGCCGGGCCGAACTCGCGGTGGGCGCTCCGATCGACCCGGCCGCCCAGCATCGTGGCCAAGAGCTGAAGCCCGTAGCAGATGCCGAGGACGGGCACGCCCAGCGCGAAGACGATTCTGTCGCACCGCGGCGAGCCCTCGGCCTCGACGGAGGCCGGCCCGCCCGAGAGGATGATGCCCTTCGGGTTGAACGCCCGGATCTGCTCGGCGCGGAGATCGGGCCGGTGAATCTCGCAGTACACCCCGAGCTCTCTCACCCTTCGCGCGATGAGCTGCGTGTACTGGCTGCCGAAGTCGAGGATGAGCACCTTCTCGGCGTGAATGTCCACCTGGGCGGCCTCCGGCTGACGCGTTGACATGAGCCTCTAGCGCTACAAGACTTCGAGCGGCAATGCAAAACGCCCACCCCGACGAAGCGTCCGCGCGTCGGTCGAGCAGCCCGCCCTTCCGCCTGGCCGTCTGTGTGCTGCTCGTCTGCGCGTGCGTGAAGGAGATCTCCTCCGAGGAGCGCCTCGAGCGCGAAACGCAGATTCCCCAGCGGGGCAAGCCCATCGGCGCCGAGGAATTGGCGAAGGTCAACTGCAACGACACGCAGGCCGAGCTGGCCAAGGCGCGCAACGAGCAGAAGCCCGAGATCGACCGGCTCCACTCGTACATGGAGCTCTACGAGAGCCTCAAGAAGCGCACCCAGACCTTCGAAGAGGCGATGAACCGCAACCCGGATCTCGCCTACACCGAGGGCAGCGCCGAGCTGGTGGCGGCGCGGGAGAAGTGCATCGAGCAGACCGCCGACGTGAAGGTCGAGTTCGAGCGGTACGTGCGCGAGCTGGTCGAGGTGCCCACGGTGAAGGAGATCACCAACGGCCGCGAGGTGGTGGTGGCGCGGCTCGACTTCGAGAGCCTGCGCGAGGCCATCGAGGCCCTCGCTCCCGACGACAAGGACGCGCTCCTCTCGCGCGTGGCCAGCGCCGAGAAGAAAGTGACGGTCAAGCCGGAGAGTCGGAAAAGGGGCGGCGGGAAATAGCGCGTCGCTCGAACGGTCCGCGCCTGCCCCTGCCCTCGCCGAAGATCCGTTCGAGGCGGCCGAGGAGAGCCCTCGGAAGAAGAAGGCCAAGAAGCGGAAGCGGCGTCGCTGAATGTCAGTCGCGCCGGTAGTTCGGCGCCTCCTCGGTGATGATGACGTCGTGCACGTGGCTCTCCTTGAGCCCGGCGGCGGTGATGTGCACGAAGGTGGCCCTGGTGCGGAGCTCGTCGATGGTGCGGCAGCCGCAGTAGCCCATGCCGCTCTTGAGCCCGCCCACCAGCTGGTAGACGTTCATCGCCAAAGAGCCCTTGTACGGCACCCTGCCCTCGATGCCCTCGGGCACCAGCTTCTGCTCCTCCTCGACGTCGGCCTGGAAGTAGCGGTCCTTGGCTCCGCGCTTCATCGCTCCCAAAGAGCCCATGCCGCGGTAGCTCTTGTAGCTGCGCCCCTGGTAGAGGATGACGTCGCCCGGAGCCTCCTCGGTGCCCGCGAAGAGCGAGCCGATCATCACCGAGCTGGCGCCGGCGGCGATGGCCTTCACCACGTCGCCCGAGTACTTGACGCCGCCGTCCGAGATGATGGGCATGTCGTCCTTGTCGGCCTCGCGCGCGCAGTCGTCGATCGCGGTGATCTGCGGCACGCCCACCCCGGCCACCACGCGCGTGGTGCAGATGGAGCCGGGCCCGATGCCCACCTTCACCGCGTCGACCCCGGCCTGAATCAGCGCGCGGGTGCCCTCGGCGGTGGCCACGTTGCCGGCGATGAGCTCGAACTGGTAGCGCGAGAAGTTCTTCTTCGTGTCCTTCACCGCCTCGATGACGTTCTTCGAGTGGCCGTGGGCGGTGTCGATGACGATGACGTCGACCGAAGCCTTGAGCAGCGCCTCGAGCCGCTCCTCGCGGTCGGCCCCCACGCCCACCGCGGCCGCGCAGAGCAGGCGTTCCTTGGCGTCCTTGGCGGCGTTGGGGTGGGCCCTTCGCTTTTCGATGTCCTTGATGGTGACCAGGCCCTTGAGCTCGAAGCTCTCGTCGACGACGAGCAGCTTCTCGATGCGGTTCTTGTGAAGCAGCTCGATGGCCTGCTCCTGGGTGACGCCCTCCCTGGCGGTGACCAGCTTGCGGGTCATCACGTCTTCGACCTTCTGGGCCAGGTTCCGCTCGAAGCGCACGTCGCGGGTGGTGACGATGCCCACCAGCCGCCGGCCCTTCACCACCGGGATGCCGCTGATGCCGTGCTGCTTCATCAGCTCGATGGCCTTCGACAGCGGCGCCTCGGGAGCGATGGTGACCGGGTCGACGACCATGCCGCTCTCGTGCTTCTTCACCTTCTGCACTTCCAGCGCCTGGCGCTCGGGAGGCATGTTCTTGTGGATGACCCCGATGCCGCCCTCCTGGGCCATGGCGATGGCGGTGCGGGCCTCGGTGACGGTGTCCATCGCCGCCGACAAGAGCGGAATCTTCAGCCGCAGGTTCCGGGTCAGGCGCGTCGAGAGCTCCACCTGATGCGGCAGCACCTGACTCTCCGCCGGCTGCAAGAGCACGTCGTCGAAGGTGAGCGCCAACCGCAAATCTCGATTCAGCATGGACGATTCCTACCCAATTCGAATGGCATTTTGAACAGTCGAGGGTGCGGAATAGACTCCGGGGCCGAACCCGGCGTTCTCACGAGAGTTCCGCGCTTTGGCAGACACCAGGCAGGGGAGCCCCGTCGGGCTGGCAGTCAAGCTACCCTTCGGCACGCCGGAGGAGTTCCTCGCCAGGTACGGGGCGAACCTCACCAAAGGCGGCATCTACCTGCGGTCGAAGACGGTCAAGCCGCCCGGCACGCAGGTGACGCTCGACTTGAGGCTGTCGACCGGCTCCCGCGTCATCCACGCCTCGGCGGTGGTGGTCTTCGTCACCGGCCAGAGCGGCTCGGGCGTCAGCGGCATGGGGCTCAAGTTCGTCTCGGTCGACGAGGCCACGCAGCGCTTCCTCGACTCGGCTGCGGCGGCGCTCCCCCACGCGCGATCGGCGGAGCCTCCCTTGCCCGCGGGCGTCGGTCCGGCCCAGTACGGGCATGCGCAGGCGCTGGCGGCGGCGGCGAGCGCCAATCTGACAGCCGCTCCGAACGCGTCGACGGTGCAGGCCGCCGTTTCGAAAGCCGAGCAGCCCCCGCGCCATGCGGTGGCGGTGGTGGCCCCGGGCGCGGTCGTCCCCTCGGCCCCGCCGTTCGAGGAGCCCAAGGAGGAGCCCAAGCGAGCTGGCCCCATCATCGGCATCGACCTCGGCACCACCAACTCGTGCGCCGCGTACGTGCGCAGCCAGAAGCCCGAGGTGCTCAAGAGCCGCGAGGGCTACAACACGGTGCCGTCCATCATCGCCCTCAACGCCCGCGGCCGCATCGTGGTCGGCCACCCGGCCAAAGGCCAGATGCTGACCAACCCGCGGCAGACGGTGTACGGCGCCAAGCGGCTGGTGGGCCGGCAATACGAGTCGCCCATCGTCCAGCAGATCAAGGACCGCTTCCACTACGAGATCGCCCCGGGCCAGAACGGCGAGGCGGCGGTGAAGCTGGGCGACCGCATCTACACGCTGCAGCAGATCTCCGCGCTCATTCTCCGCGAGGTGCGGGAGATCGCCCAGAACCAGATCGGCCAGCCCATCTCGCGGGCGGTCATCACCGTGCCGGCCTACTACAACGACAACCAGCGCCAGGCGGTGCGCGAGGCGGGGCGGCTGGCGGGGCTGTACGTCGAGCGCATCTTGAACGAGCCGACCGCGGCGGCGCTGGCCTACGCCTACGGGCGCAAGCTGCACCAGCGCGTGCTGGTCTACGACCTGGGCGGCGGCACCTTCGACGCGTCGGTGCTCGAGCTGCAAGACACCGTGTACGAGGTGCTCTCCACGGGCGGCGACACCTTTCTGGGCGGCATCGACTTCGACAACGCCATCGTCGGCCACCTGCTGGAGGAGTTCGAGAAGAAGACGGGCCGCAAGTTCGAGGGCGACCGCGTGGCGATGCAGCGCATCACAGACGCCGCCGAGCGGGCCAAGTGCGCCCTGTCCGAACGGCAGGAGCAGCGCATTCACGTGCCGTTCATCACCCTCATCGACAACCAGCCGTACGACCTGGACGTGACGCTGACCCGCGAGAAGCTGATCGCCCTCACCGAGCGGCTGGTCGACCGGACGATCGACGTCTGCAAAGAGGTGCTCGCGGCGAAGAACCTCAAGCCCTCGGACATCGACGAGGTCATCCTCGTCGGGGGGCAGAGCCGCTTCCCGCTGGTGCACCAGAAGGTGCAGGCGTTCTTCGGCAAGCCGCCGTCGAAGAGCGTGCACCCGGACGAAGCGGTGGCGCTGGGGGCGGCGCTGCTCGCCCACTCGCTCGGCCAGCTCGAGGGCGTGGTGCTCATCGACGTCTTGCCGATGGCCATCGGCGTGGGCCTGCCCGGCGGCCGATTCAAGCCGGTGCTCGAGCGCAACACGTCGCTGCCGGCAACCAAGAGTTACATGCTGGCCACCACCCGCGACAACCAGACCGAGCTCGAGCTCACCATCTTCCAGGGCGACCACGAGCGGGCGCAGGACAACGAGTACTTGGGCACGCTGATGCTGTCGGGCCTGCCGAAGGGAAGGCGGGGCACGGTCCGCATCGGCGTGACGTTCGAGGTGAACAACGAGTGCCTGCTCAAGGTGACCGCCAAGGAGCTCTCGACCGGCCGCGAGGTGACGTCCACCTTCTCCACCCGCGACACGCCCGAAGCGGTGAAGCAGCGCATCGCCCAAATCGACGGGCACGCCGCCGTCACCGCCGAGCACGGTATGCTGAAGCCCTCTGCCGCACCCGCCGTGCCCGCGCAGACACCCGCGCCCGAGGTGGCCGACGCGGCGCTGAAGAGGCCTTGGGGGCTGCTCGGGTGGTTCAAGCGCCTGTTCGGGCGCGGTTAGAGAGGGCGCGAGCGGCAGCATCTCAAGCGCGCGTGGTGCTCTCGCCGCGCAAAGGCTCGCGCACCGGCTTGAGCAGGTACGTCATCGCCGGACCGGAGACGAGAGAGGTCACCACGCACATCACCAACATCGCCACGAACACCCGCTCGTCGATCATGCCCTGATCGAAGCCGACCTTCGCGAGGACCATGCCCGTGGCCCCGCGCGCGTTCAGCCCGAAGCCGACCGCGACCGCATGGCGATCGGCAGGCATGCCAGCCAGCCGCGCGCCCAGGGTGACGCCGAGCAGCTTGCTCCCGCACGCCACGACCAACACCACCAGCGTCAGCAGCGGATCGAAGCTGCGCGCGAGATCGACCGTGAGCGCCATGCCGGCGAAGTAGAGCGGCACGAAGAAGCCGAAGACGAACTGGCCGATGATCTCGTGGGCTTCGTTGCGCTCCTTTTCCTCGGTGCCCAACACCACGCCCACCAGAAAGGCGCCGAGAAACGCGTGCACGCCCAGCTTCTCCGCCACACCGCCCACCGCCGCGATGATGACCCCGAGCACCACGATGAAGCTGGTGGGCCAGACTACCCGCGGCTTGATCCACTCGACGAACCGGGGCCCGACCAGCCGGCCCACGACGAACACCAGGACGAAGAACAGCACCACCCAGCCCAACGCTCCGGCCACGCCGCCGGTCGGCTCGCCGGCACCGGGCGAGATGTCGGCGAGGATGATGGCGAAGATGACCCAGTTCACCAGGTCGTCGACCACCGTGGCGGTCATCACCAGGCGGCCCAACTCGGTCTTGAGCAGGCCGAGGTCCATGAGGATGCGGGCGATCACCGGGTTGGCCGAGTTGGCCAGCGACATGCCCACGAACAGCGCGAACGACGGAAAATGGCGATTGGCCACCGCTCCCCACCAGTCGCGCGGCAGCGCGTACGCCAGCCCGACGCCCACCACCAGCGGCACGAAGGTGCCCACCAGACCGATCGACACGGCCTTGGCCCCCAACTTGCGCACTTCGGCCAGGTTCACCTCGAGGCCGGTGCGGAAGAGGAAGAACATCATCCCCAACTTGACCGCCGCATCACGCACGGCATTGGCGGTGGCCGAACGTCCGAAGATGGCCGTGTGAGCGTCGGGGAAGAGCGTCCCGAGCAGCGTCGGGCCGAGGAGAACCCCCACCATCATCTCGCCGATGACGGCGGGCTGCTTCAGGCGCCGCATCGCTCCGCCCAGAACGAAGGCGCAGCCGAGCAGCAGAGACAGTTGCATGCACAGCAGGAAGAAATCCTCTTGCCTCATGCAGGGCCCCACGCCAATCGAACCGTATTGATGCGACCGGGCGCAAGATCGAGGCCCTCGCAGTGGCTCGCGCGCCTCGAGTTGACCCAATGCGGCGCGTGACGACGTGGCGCTGACCGAGAGAATCCGCGTCATCCACCAGCGCTCGTTCGGGGCGTACGGCGTACCCCGTGCGCACGGCGAGCTCGCAGCCGAAGGCGTTCACGTCGGTCGCAAGCGCGTCGCTCGGCTGATGCGGGCCGCCGGGCTTGAGGGCGCGAGCCGCCGGCGATGGTGCCTGCCCTGCGCGACCTCTTCCGGGCGATTGAGGCCGGTCACATCGATTCCAGGAAAACGCCCCGCCTATTTGGAAACCATTCTCCGGGTGATTGGCGCGCCTCTGATTTCGTCGACGCGCCCGAGCGAAGCGACATTGCGATCGGACCCGCCCTGCTCCGGCGCCCGTGTCGGCAGTGCTTGCGTCGCGGGCGATTCGAGCCGCTGCGGCTCGCGCAGCGCCTCCGACACGGCGCGGCTCTTTCGGGCCTTGATCCACCGCAGGGCCAAATAGACGGCCACTGCTCCGGCCACCACCGCCACCGCCCAGAGCTTGCCCCGCTTGATGCCCTCGAAGAGCGACTCGAGCTCGCCTCCGAAGTAGTAGCCGAGAAAGACGAAGATCGGCGCCGAGCCGAGCGCCGCCACCCCGTCGAAGAAGACGAAGCGCCAGTACGGCATGCCGGCGCTCCCGGCGGTGAAGTACGTCACCGCGCGCACCCCGGGCATGAAGCGGGCGGCCATGACGATCTTCTGCCCGTGCCTCGCGAACAGCCCCTCGACGCGCGCCCTTCGCTCGGGCGTGATGATGCGGGCGAGGAAGCCTCCGGGGGCGCGGCCCACCTTCGAGCCGACGCGGCGCCCGATGAAGAAGATGATGGAGTCGCCGACGAGGATGCCGCCGAACCCGACGAGCATCATCGCCGGGAGCGACGCCGCTCCCTTGTGCACGAGGTACCCTCCGAGCACCAGCGACACGTCCTCGGGCAAGGGCAGCCCCAGGCCGCAGGCGAGCAGGATTCCGAAGATGAGCCCATAGGCGAAGAGGCCCTGGGTGTTCTCGACGAGGTTCCTGAGCAGCTCTTCCACGGCGTCACTTCTTGGTGGGACGGCGGGTCTCGGCCCTGGCCAGCGCGTCGAGGGCCCAGCCGTCGATGGGCTTTCCGTCATCCAGCCGCTGGGCGATGTCCTTGAGCCCGAAGTACCCCTTCTGGGCCGCGGCCTCGTAGGCGGCGTCGCTCGCGTCCATCGCCTTGAGAGCCACCGCGCGCGCGAACAGCGACGCGGCATAGTCGCCGACGGTCTGCTCGGTGGCGCCGTAGCCTTTGGCTTCGCGCAAAAGGGCCTGTCCCCCGCTCCACCCGGTCTGGGCCTTCTTCGCCACGGACGGGCCGATCAGCGCCCGCGCGAGCTCGCGGACCACCGCCTCGACGTCGGGCTTCTCCGAGGGCCCCACAACCACCACCACCTCGCTGTCGGTGCGCAGGCCGCGCGCCACCCCACCCGAGTCGAGCAGGTTCACCACCAGCGCGCACTGCGGGCCGTCGCCGCTCAGCCGGAGGATCTTCTTGGCCTTGCCGATCGGCCCGTCGAGCACGGGGAGGTAGGCCCGCAGCGCCTTGCGGTAGTCGGCCTGCACCGAGGCCAACAACTCGTCGAGCTTCCAGCCCGCGTGGGCCTTGGCGAGCAGCGCCTCCAGCCCCTTCAAGTCGGCGAGCTCGCGGCTCTTGGGGCCGCTGGCGAACGGCGGCGGAGAGGTGCTCAGCGCGTACGCCAGGTAGCGGTCGATGGGCAGGGCATGGCCGTCGAAGAAGGCGTCGGCCTGCTTCTTGAGATCTCCCTCGTCCGCCAGCACGCGCTCGCGCACCTTGATGCGCACCGGGTGGAACGCGCGCCGGGGGATCGGGTGCTCGCGCAAGAGCGGCGCCTCGTCGTAGCCCAGGGCGTTGAACAGCGCGTAGAGGGTGAAGACGCGCTCGTCGGCCCGCAGCTCGATGCCGTCGCCGGTGTAGAGGCTGGCGAACCAGTCGGCCTCGGCGCGCGCGGCGGTGGCGGCGAGGACGAGCGAGGCGAAGACGAAGCGCATGGCTGGAATCCGGAGTCGCACGGGCGAGGTCACGTCCTGCTCAGGAGCGCCTTGAACGCGTCCTTGTTGTCGAGCACCTTCTGGCCGAACATCGAGACGATGCCCATGAGCAGCTTGAGGCAGGCCTGCGGCTTGGTGGCGAGCAGCTTCTGGAAGTCGCCGTGGCGGATCTCGTACGCCGCGACCTGGCTGATGGCGGTGGCGGTGCACAGCCGCTGACCCTGCTGAATCAGGGACAGCTCGCCCAGATAGTCGCCCGGGCCCAGCTCTCCCACCGGTATGTCTTCGCCGGCGCGGTTCTTCGACGTGAGCCGCACGTTGCCCTCGGCCAGGACGAACAACGCGTCGGCAACCATGTTCTCGACGAAGAGGGGCACCCCCTTGGGGAACTGCCGGAGCGTGGCGATGCCCGCGATGATCTGCAGCCCGGTGTCGGTGAAGCCTTTGAAGAGCGGGCTCTGCTTGAGCGCGGACAGCGCGTCCATGGGCGGCCTACATATACCAGTGGTGAGGGCGGCGACAGAGAGATCGGCCTATTCGGCGCCCCTCAGATGGCGAACCAGTTGCTCCCCCACCGGCTCGTCCACCGCCAGGCGGATCTCGCGGACAGCCTTCCGTCCCAGCCGGGCGATGCGGGCGGTGAGCTCGGTCGGCCCGCCGAAGAGCTCGATGGTCCAGCCCGCCCGCGACTCGGGAGCGATCTCCACGCCCGCCGCGGCGAGCTCGGCGGCGACCTTCCGGGCCAGCTCCGCATCGGTTGCGCGCACGAACGCCGTGGCACGCGGGGGAGCACCCGACGCGGTGCGCGTCACCTCCCAACCCGGCCGTTGCCTTGGCGGCGGCCAGATCGCCCCAATGGAGCCGGCCTTTGATGCCGCGCGCGAGCGAGAGCCCGCCTTCGAGAAGCTGGCCGCCCTTCCGGGCCCGGATTTCGTACCGCCCCGGCGCGAGCGCCAGCACGCGGGCCGACGAGCCGCGGTGGTGAGCTGGACGTCGACGTCGATGGCGAACGACGGAGCGGGTCGGCCTCCGACGCGGAGCATCGCGGCGCTGTGGCAGGCGTCGACGATGCGCTCGCGGACGTCGGCGAATGCCTGCTCGAGCCGATCGGCGGACGCGCCCTCGAGCACCGTCACGTCGGCGGGCGCGACGTTGCCAATCTCGAGCAGCACGCGGGCGAAGCGGTCGGCGTCGGCTTCGGCGTAGCGCAGCGGCGGTCGCTCGCCCGTCCCCAGGTTATTCCCGACGACGACGGCCCATCGGCGCGCGGCCGTTTTCTGCCCGCTGGCGACGGGCACCAGGCACAAGGAGGCGGCGACCACCAGGGCGTACACGCGAAGGCTCGTCATGGACCAACCCGCCAGCGGGGCGATCTGCGCACTTTTTGTACGCCCCATGCAACCGGCGCGTCCGGCCCGGGGGCGGTGGTAGAACCGCTCGCCATGGAGATCGAGGCGCTCCTCAAGAAGATCGAGCAGATGACGCCGCAGTTCGGCCGCGCCGCGTCGGATCTGTCGGCGCTGGTCTCGCGCGGGCGCGCGGGCGACTACAAGGGCGTGCTGCAGAACTCGCGGCTCGTGGTCGAGATGCTGCTCCGTTCCATCGTGGCCACCGAGCTCAAGCAGACGCCGGGCAAGGCGATGCTCGACGAGCTCATCACGAAATTCCGGCAGTCGCAGAACGCGGGCGTCATTCCCACGAACGTGCTGGCCCACATGGGCACGGTGCAGGCGTGGGGCAACCTGTCGGCACACGACCACGCGGGGAGCCTCCAGGACGAGGGCGTGCGCGTCGGCCTCGAGGAGGCGGTCACCGCGCTGAACTCGATGGTGGCCATTCTCTCCTGGTACGCCGCGAAGTACCCGAACCCGTCCGCCGCGCCTCAGCCGACGCCGGCCGCCGGGAGCGAGCCGGCCGTGAAGCAGCTCGAGGTGCCCCGCGCAGCGAGCGCCGCCGTGTCCGCGCCGGGCCATAAGCGCTCGAGCGCGCTGCCCATCGCCGTCGGTGCAGTGGTGCTGGTGGTGGGCGCCGGCGCGTACGTGGCCACCCGTGGGCCCGCCGTGGAGGATTCGCTCCGGAAGCTCGACGAGGTGCACGCGGCTGCGGGAGATCCCGCCCCGCCCGCCTCCTGCCGGCCCACCGACGGGAAGCAGGCGGCGGCGCTGGTGGAGGCGGCGGCAAGGCTTTGGGGCGACGGACCGGCCGCTCCGGATGCCATCGAGAAGCTCGGCGAGCCGGGCTCGGCGGAGCACTGGTATTTGCTCGCGCGCGCCAGGGAGAAGGCGGGCAAGGATTACGAAGAGGCGGCGTTGAACGCGGCGCGCTGCACGGGCTTCGCCGCGGCCGAGCACCTGGCCGGAACGGCCGCCTTCAAGTCCAAGCGGCTCGACGACGCGGAGGCCCGATTCCAGAAGGCCATCCAGCACGCGCCGGCCTTCGCCCGCGCCTACAAGAACCTGGGCATCGTGAAGGTGCAGAAGGCGCAGCTCAACGACGCCATCTCGCTTCTCACCGAGGCGACGCGGCGCGACCCGAACGACGGCGACGCGCACTACTCGCTGGGCGTCATCCACACGATGCTGGCGGGTGCGGCCAGGGAGAAGGCGCAGGAGGAGCTGGCGCGGTCGGAATCGAGGGCGGCCAACGAGGCGTTCTGCCGCGCGGCGAAGCTGGGCAACGCCACCGCGAAGACGAAGTGCGCCGAGTGAGGGCGGCGGCTACCTCCGAGAGCCGCCCTCAGCTCCAGATGATGGGCACGCCGTAGGGCTCGAATGCCCGGTCGTTCCGGCTCACCGCAGCGTGCCCTCGAAGGCCGCCTGGATGTCAGAAGGCAAAGGAGCGTCGAAGTCGGGCGCAATGTGGATCTTGCCCTTCGAGCCACCCGGTTTCCGGCGGCCCTTCCGCTTCCGGAGCGGAACGAGCTTGGCTACCGGCCGGCCCGCCTTCGCGATGACGATTTCCTCGCCCTTCGATGCACGGTCGACCAGCTTCGAGAGCGAGGTCTTCGCTTCGTACAAGTTGTAGAGGTGTTCGGACATTTGGTCTACCTCGACCAATCTAGGGCTCGCGGCCCTGCGAGAGCAACCCGCGGAGCGGTGCGTGCGTGCGGCGGCAGCCGGCTTCGGCGTCGGCGCTACTTCACCAGCGCGGCGAGGTCGGCCGCGGCGAGGACGAAGTCGGGCTGTTCCTTGACGACGGCCTCGAGCTCCTTCTTCGCGGTGGCGGTGTCCTTCCGGTCGATGGCGTCGAGCGCCCTGGCATAGCGGACCACGGCCTTCACCGGCAGCTTCTTGAGCCGCTTCCCCTCCATGTTCGAGGGCGGCACGTCGGCGGTCCTGGCCAGAAAGGCGTCGAGGTCGCGGGAGATCTTCTGCTGCAGATCCAAAAAGTCTTCGGGCTTGCCGATGGCCTTGGTGCCGCTGCCGTGCAGCACCGCGCTGGTGGCGACCTCGACCACGGTGGCGTCGACGCGCAAGGTCCCGAGCACGTCGGTGTAGCTGCCCATCACCATGTACTTCGCTCCGAGCAGCTTGCCGATCTTGTTCGCGGTGGCCGGGTCGATCTTGTTGGTCTGGTTCAGCTTGAGCTCGTCGAGGATTTTTTGCAGCCGCGAGCGCTCGACGATCTGGAACGCGGTGTTGGCCGACAGGTCGGTGATGACCATCTGGGCCAGGCCCTTGCGGAGCTGCGCCAGCTCCTCGTTCTTGCCGTTGTAGTCGAAGTACAGCACCGCCACGGTGGGTTTGGGCGAGGCGGCGGCGCCGAGCGAGAGGAATGCGGCGGCGAGGGCGGCTTTCATGGCGCAGGCTCCACAGACGGCGAAACGAACAGGAACTGGCCGGATTTCGGCAGGTGCTCATCGAAGCGGAAGAACTGCGGCGTCTGGTCGGCCCGCTTCACCACCTTGACGGACTCGGGCACGCGCTGGCGCAGATACCGGGCGAGCTCCTCGTCGGTGACGACCCGGTCGCCGTTGAGATCCGCCGGCGTGGCGCTGGCCGCGGGCGTGAGCCCCTGCAAAAGGAACGCGGTCATCGCCGAATGCCCGTTCCAGACCCAGGCGGACGGCTCCTCCTCGTCCTCCCACGCCCGCTGCCCCCTGGTGCCGGCCGAGAGCACCACCTCGGCGCGCTCGTTCCACAGCGACATCACTGTCCCACTTTGGGAGGGTTGAAGCCCTCGCCTTTAGGCGACAGCTTCAGCGTC